>Ga0098058_1000676_pt1 | contig 11220 bp, 13 predicted proteins | sample 19_taG_FD_75061 | JGI IMG/M metagenome (GOLD analysis project Ga0098058, IMG submission 75061) | Marine viral communities from the Subarctic Pacific Ocean - 19_ETSP_OMZ_AT15317 metaG | ecosystem: Environmental > Aquatic > Marine > Oceanic | place: Pacific Ocean | collected 2015-01-19 | reverse complement strand
TTATGAGAAACCTGTCAATGATATAATCAAAGATTTAGATTTATCCAAGACATGGATTCCCGAATTTCATAATTGGCTAGGTGGTTATAATGATAGATTCGCTGTTTCTAATCAAGAAAATATGTTTAATTATTTTTCAGTATATGATAATATAGACAAATATGCATCTGAGGGACATGCTCTTCATGCAGAATCAACTTTAAAATATCACTTAAATAAAATGAATATACCTGTTGAGAAATTTGATATAAAATTTTCAAGGGTGAGGGGCGATGGGGAAATTGTACCATCAGATGCTTCTTTACAAAAAAATGCACATGAAGTTATTTGAGGCGATTTATGAGATATTTAATTTTAGGTTCCAGTGGTCAAATTGGGGGTGCATTATGTGACTACTATAAAAATAAAGGAGATACTGTTGATAGATTTGATATAGTCAATGGCACTCAACAAGACTTACGGATGCATGAAAGCAGTTTGCTATATTCTAAAATAGAACAGGCAGATTTTATTTTCTTTTTAGCATTTGATGTTGGTGGTTCTAGATATCTCAAGAAATATGAAAATACTTTTGATTTTGTTCACAATAATATGAAGATAATGGTAAACACATTTGAAGTTTTAAAACTCACAGAAAAACCATTTATATTTTCTTCTAGTCAAATGTCTGATATGGAATTTTCTTCTTATGGTACATTAAAAAGAATAGGAGAATTTTATACAAAAACACTAAATGGTCTTTTGGTTAAATTTTGGAATGTTTATGGTGTGGAAAATGATTCAAACAAATCCCATGTGATAACCGATTTTATAAACAAAGCAAGAGATACGAAAAAAATAGACATGATAACAGATGGTTTTGAAATGAGACAACTTCTCCACACGGACGATTGTTGTAGGTGTTTAGATATTTTATCAAAGACATATCCTCATCTTGACCGGAATAAAAACTATCATGTTTCTAGTTTTAAATGGAATACAATATTAGAAGTTGCCAAAGAAGTCTCTTCTAATTTTGATGGTACAGAAGTAATACCGGCGACAACACAAGATACTGTACAACAGGATAGAAGATATGAGCCAGATGAATATATTTTAAATTACTGGAAGCCTTCTGTTTCTTTATCGGAAGGTATTAAAGATATTATTAAAAGAACAAATCATGAATAATGTTGAATTATTAAATCTTGTTCGGGACAAGAAGGTCGCTATTGTAGGACCAGCACCCCACCTTACAGGAAAAAAGATTGGAAATTTAATTGATTCTTATGATGTGGTAGTCCGAGTAAATTATTTTCAGACACCAAAAGAAACCAAAAAAGATTATGGTTCAAGAACAGATATTATGTTTCATAATTTTGGGACTCCCTGGCTTCCTGCTTTAAAAGAGTTAATTTATCAATATCCAGAAGATTTTGATAATATAAAGGTTTTGGGATGCCCCGTAATAAAAAGTGAACATTCTGAAATTAATTTTTTATCTTGGCCTGATGATTATGTTAGTAATGTTGTTAGAAATTGTGAGGAGATAAACAAAAATAAAGTTCCTTTTTACTGGATAGGTGTCCCCAAATATAAACAATTCTACAGAGAAATTGGATGCGAACCCTATTCTGGTACTTTAGTAATTTCAATTTTACTTTCTCTTACTATAAAGGAACTTTTTATAACTGGATTCACCTTTTATAAAAATGCCAAAACTCCAGAGGAGTTATACTTTGACGGATATAAGACCAAAAATCATAAAAATAAAATGCCCGGACACAGCGAAGATTCATCTGAGAAATCATTTAATTACTTCATAAAAACATATAAAGAAAATATGGATGTGATTTCTGTTGATGATGTATTAGATAAAATAATAAAAGACTCAGTATGAATATACCAAAAGGATTAATTGTTTCTTGCCAAATAGAATCAGATAGTAATTTTGATTCAGATGATGTTACTTCTTTTGCACTAGAAGCAATTCGTGGTGGTTGTATTGGACTAAGAATTGAAGGCAGTAAAAATGTAATTAAAGTAAAAGAAAAAACAAACATACCAATAATAGGTTTAACTAAGAGTGTTTATGAAAATGGCTATGTTTATATTACTCCGAGTTTTGAGGACGGCATGGAATTATGGAAATCGGGTTCTGATTATATTGCTGTTGACGCAACAGGCAGAAGAGGATATAATCATATCAAAAGATTATACGAAGAAGGAGTTTCTTTGATAGGAGATATATCTAATTTTGATGAGGCAAAATTTGCTATTGAAAATGGTTGTTGTTGTTTGACAACTGCATTAAGTGGTTATACCGAAAAATGTGAACCTTCTGCCGAACCTGATTATGATTTGTTAGAGAGGTTGGTTTCTTCCTTTCCCGAAGTTCCTATTTTAGCAGAAGGTAGGTATTGGGAAAGGCATCAAGTAAAAAGTGCTTTTAATTTAGGAGCATATTCTGTTGTTGTTGGATCAGCAATAACCAGACCCCATCTTATTACGGAAAGATTGAGAGGAATTTAATGAAAGTAAATGTAATTGCAGAAATTGGAAGCAACCATCAAGGCGATATCGACTTAATGAAAGAGATGATGATTGTTGCCAAGAGATGTGGTGCTGATTATGTAAAGAGTCAAAAGAGAGAACCTAAACTATGTTTAACAGAAGAACAATATAAAGGATCATATATTAGTCCTCATAGTTTTGGAAAAACTTATGGTGAACACAAAGAAGCACTAGAATTTTCTAAAGAAGAATGGAAAGAGTTGTTTGAATTTGCAACTGATAATGAGATAAAGTTGTTTGCTAGTGTTTTCGATACTACCAGCACCGATCTAATGAATGAATTGGGTTCGGAACTATTTAAAATTGGCTCTGCTGAAGTTAATAAGTTGCAACTACTAGAACATATTAAATCGTTTGATAAACCAATTATTCTTTCCACAGGAATGTCCACATTGGAGGAGATTGACATTGCGGTAGATGTTCTTCGAGGGTCCAATTTAACACTTATGCATTGCACATCTTCATATCCATGTAAGGAGGAAGATGTCAATCTTAATATTATTAAAACACTCCGTAATCGATATTCTCTTCCTTTGGGTTTGAGTGGTCATTATGTTCAAGGGAGTGGGGCGATAGAATGTGCTGCCGTAGCACTAGGTGCGGTATGGGTGGAAAGACATTTTACTTTAGATAGAACGATGAAGGGTTCAGATCAATCATCTTCATTGGAGGCCGTTGGTCTGGAAAGAGTAATAAAATCTATTCGCAGTGTTGAAAAATCAATGGGAAGTAAAAACAAAACAATTCTTGAGTGTGAAAAATCAGCAAGAATTAAATTTAAGAGTTGATTAAATGGATAAATTAAATATTGGTTCAAATTCGTTTTTAAAGGATGGTTGGTTAAATTTAGATAAAACTTCCAGTAGATACACGAAAGAACAGTCTAATATTGATATACAACATAATTTAATGAGCAGTAAACCTATTTTACTCGATAATGAGTCATTGGTTGCCGCATATACTTCTCATACAATAGAACATATAACAGACGAGTCAGTATTTCGTCTATTTTCAGAAGTTTATCGTATGCTAGAAGGTGGTGGTGCATTTCGTGTAACTTGTCCAGATATAGGAAAATGTTACAATTCTTATATCTTAAGAGATAAAGATTATATAGGAGATTGGTTAGCAAATGTTAATGCTCGCCCGTCATTTAAGTCATACGGTTTAGGTGAACAGTTTGTTTTTATATTTGCCAGTTATTTATCTAGATTTAGTAAAAGAAATGGTGAAGATGGTGTTGATTATTATACAGAGGAAGAAATCGAAAAAATATTTAAGAGAGAATCTAAAGTGGATGCCTTAAATTATTTCACAAAAGAATGCCAAGAACAAGCCATTCATCTCCAAGAGAAAACTCCCGGCAATCATATTAGTTGGTGGGATTTTGACAAAATTAAAAGTTTAATGGAAACTGTTGGGTTTGTGAATGTAAGTCAAAAAGTTTTCAATGAATCTAATTATGAAGTTTTTAAAAACTTTGATGAATTAAACAAAGATAGTGTAACACAAAAAGATTATACGGTATTTGTGGAGGCTGAAAAATAATGAAAATTATTATTCCCGCCAGAGGTGGTTCAAAACGAATACCTAACAAAAACATAAAAGACTTAAACGGAAACCCCCTGATCTTCTATTCTATTGAAGCGTCACTTGAATTGACGGATGAAGTATATGTCAGCACAGACTCAGAAGAAATAGCAGATATATCATCATCCATTGGGGCGAAAATTATAAAAAGACCAAGTGAAATTTCTGGTGATACTTCAAAAACTGAAGAAGCGATTGTCCATTTCTTGGAGTGTGTTCCCGACACAGATCAATTTGCTTGTGTTCAAGCAACAACTCCAATGATTAAGTCTTCAGATTTGAGGATGGGGTTTCAACTTTTGAGTGAGTATGATAGTGTAATTTCTGTCAAAGAAATGACGGAGTATCTTTGGTCAAATTCTGCACAACCTATAAATTTTGAAATCGGACACAGAAGCAGAACTCAAGACATGAATAAAATTTATTCGGAGACTGGTGGGTTTTACATGACCACCAAGAGAAAATTTGAACAAAGGAATTATCTTTATGATGGTAAGGTAGGGTTTGTTGTTATGTCAAATCTTGCATCATTAGAAATAGATACAGAGGAAGACTGGAAATTGGTGAGTATTTGTTTGAAAGAAAATGAACATGATAATTTACGTTGATATAGATGAAACTATTTGCAGATATTCTTCGGAAAGGAATTACCCAGATGCTATTCCTATTCCAGAAAGAATAAAAGAAATTAATGAATTGTATGATGAAGGCAATCATATAACATACTGGACAGCAAGAGGAACTGGTTCGGGAATCGACTGGAGAGAAGTAACAGAAAACCAATTCAATACTTGGGGGGTGAAGTATCACGAACTCAAGTTTGGAAAGCCGATGTATGATTTGTTCATAGACGATAAAAATATAAACACAGAAACTTTTTTCGAGAAACAAAAAGGGGTATTTAAAAATGAGTAGAGTGTTAGTAACAGGTGGTGCGGGATTAGTAGGTTCTGCTATAGACGTAGATTTTAAACCCACCAGAAAACAATTAGACCTTATGAACATTGAAGATGTTGTAAGGTATATTACATCGAATAAAATTGATTCCATTGTTCATTGTGCCGGAAAGGTTGGTGGAATTAAAGCAAATTCTACGAAGCCTGGTGAATTCTTTTACGACAATATTGTTTTGAATTCAAATGTTTTAGAAGCAGCAAGAATTTGCAATGTAGATAAAGTTGTTTCTTTTATGTCAACCTGTGTGTTCCCAGATAATGTTTCTTATCCTCTTCATCCAGAACAGATGCATAAAGGAGAACCACACACAACCAATTATGCTTATGCTTATGCAAAGAGAATGCTAGAGGTTCAGAGTAGAGCATATAGAGAGCAATATAGGTGTAATTTCGTTACAGTGATTCCCTGTAACATTTATGGACCAAATGATAATTTTAGTTTGGAAGATGGTCATGTGATACCCTCCCTTATCCATAAATGTTATTTAGCAAAAAAGAATAATACAGATTTTGAAATTTGGGGTGGAGGGAAAGCATATAGAGAATTTATATATTCTAAAGATGTGGCATACATAGCAAAATGGATTTTAGAAAATTATAATGAACCAGAATCATTTGTCATTTCCCCAGACGAAGAAGTATCTATTGCAACAATCGCACAAGATATTGCATGGAGAATGGGGTTTGAAGGAAACATTATATATAATGGTGAGAGAGAGGGACAAATCAGGAAACCCTCAGATAATAGTTTAATGAAAAGATTAATTCCTGATTATAAATTTGTTCCAATCGAAATTGGTTTACAAAAAACAATAGAATGGTTTAATGAAAATTATGAGGACGCGAGAAAATGAGTGATGGAAAAGTTGCATTAATTACAGGCATATCAGGACAAGATGGTAGTTATCTGTCCGAACATTTACTAGAACAGGGATATGATGTTCATGGTATAATTAGAAGACAGTCTACTGCTGAGAATCAAGATTCCAGATTAGACTATATTGGTGATTCTATTAATACCTATTATGGAGATTTAACAGATGTTCCATCACTAACTCGTTTGATGACATCCATCAAACCAACCCACATTTTCAACTTGGGTGCTATGAGTCATGTCCGTATTAGTTTTGATATACCGTCTTATACCATTCAAACAAATGGTCTTGGTGTTTTGAATTTATTGGAAGTCTATAGAGAGTTTTCTCCTGAAGCAAAATTCTATCAAGCAAGTTCCTCAGAGATGTTTGGAAATAGTTTCGATGAAGATAAATTCCAAAGAGAAAGCACACCAATGAATCCAGTGAGTCCTTATGGATGTTCAAAGTTACTTGCCTATAGTTTGGTTAGACATTATCGCAATGCATACAAACTACATGCATGTAACGGAATTCTATTCAATCACGAATCACCAAGACGAGGTTCTAACTTCGTAACAAGTAAGGTTGTTAAGACGGCAGTACAAATTAAACTTGGTTTGGTGGATAAACTTGAACTTGGTAATATGGATTCTTATAGGGACTGGGGACACTCTAAAGATTATACAAGAGCAATGCTTCAGATTATCAACCACGACACCCCCGACGATTTTGTTGTTTCCACTGGCGAAACTCATTCTGTTCGAGATTTGTGTGAAGTAGTGTTTAGTTACCTCGATATGGATTATAAAGATTATGTTGTGCAGAATCCAAAGTACATGCGAGCAGAAGAACTTAAATATCTAAAAGGTGATTGCAGCAAGACAAAGAGAGTGTTGGGATGGAAACCAGAATATACATTTGAAAGTATGATGCATGAGATGGCAGATTATTGGATGGATTACTATCAAACTGGTTCTAAAGTAAAAGATGTAATTTGATTGCAAACAGAAAATATTAATGAACAATAAAATACCACCAAACGGAACAACAGTAACCCTTTGCATGATTGTCAAAGACGAATCCCACATAATTGAAGAATGTTTAAATTCAATGTATCCATATATCAACCGATATGATATAACAGATACTGGCTCGACCGATGGTACACAGGACATAATCAAAAAATTCTTTGAAGAAAAGGAAATTCCCGGAGAAGTCTACCAATCTGACTGGAAGGGGTTCGGAAAGTCAAGAACAGAAGCATTCGAGAATGCTAAAAGTAAGGCAGATTATGCATGGGTAATCGATGCCGACGATTATATTGAAGGAGATTTTCAATATCCAGAAAAGATGGATGCTGATGCATATACTCTTAGAATTGGAAGAGATGATTTTGTGTGGTGGAGAAGTCAAATATTCAAACTAAAATCCAATTGTAAATACGTTGGCATTCTTCACGAATATGCGGATTGCTCAAAAGATGATGGCACCCCATCCATAATAGAAAAATTACACGGTGATTATTATATCAGAGCAAGAACTTTAGGTGGAAGAAACGTTGGTGTTGATCCTATCGAAAAATACTCTAAAGATGCTGAAATTCTTCTAAGTGCCTTAACTGATGAAAATGATCCAAACTACGAACCAGAAAATGGTCGATATCAATTCTATCTTGCACAGTCATACTTCGATTCTCAGCAATGGGAAAAATCAGAAGATGCATATCAAAAGAGAGTTGAAATGGGAGGATGGGAAGAAGAAACCTATTATTCCAAGTTTAGAATTGCTATCATTAAAGCCCTTAGAAATTCTTCATGGCCAGAAATCCAACAGGCATTTCTGGATGCCTGGGAATTTAGACCCATTCGAGCAGAACCATTATATCAAATTGCTAGATTATATCGTCAAGTTCATGACCGTCCTAGATTGGCGTATTTTTATGCTAAAATGGCTTTAGAAATTCCGTACCCACAGGATGATATCCTATTCATAAGTGATGATGTTTATAAATGGCAACTTTTAGATGAACTTTCCTCCACGGCATTCTATGCTGGTAAACCTCATATTGGTTACGCTGCATCCAAGAAACTAATAGATGATAATTTCTTTCCAGAAAACCATAAAGAACGAATAACAAATAATTGCAATTCATATGAAAAAATTGTAGCGGATATACAGAATAAAGAAATCTCAAGAAAAATACAAGAAGATGCCTCTATAATGAAACAAAAGAGGATAGAAAAAGAACAAAAAAAGAACAAAGAAAAGAAGTCAACAAAGATAAATCAAGATAAAAGTGGATTTAAGAAAAGAAAATAATACCTAAATAGTATTATAAGTAGGAGCCTATTATGTCCGCAAATTATGATATTCAAATATTACAAGGAGACACATTAAATCTTCATGTTCTCTATCAAGATGTCAATTCTAATGCTGTAGACTTGGCCAATTATGAAGCAGAGATGCAAGTTAGAAGATCTCCAGATTCATCTTCATACCTTCTATATGTTACATCCAATCCTAATGGTTTAACATATGGAATAACTGGATCCACCGGAGGAATACAACTAAACAGAAATAAAGGAAACACAGGTTCTGAAACAGGAGGAATTCTCCTAATTGCTGGAGCAACAGCAACAAGTTTTGTTCCTCACGGAAAGCACCAATATGATCTTGAAATTAAAAACACAGCAACAGGAATCGTGACTAAGTTAATTCGGGGAAACTATGATTCAATTTTTGAGGTAACTAAATCATGAAAATCAAACTAACTAGAAAAATCATAGAAAAGTCTCTCCCAAGAATATATGGCATCTCGGAGAAAAAAATAATAAGTATAGTTTTAACGGAAAAAGAAAATACCAAAACTTTCTTTATATAATTAATGACAATATCATTTACAAACTTCATCAGAAAAGACGAACAGATAATTGAATCTAAGTTTTCGTTGTTGTCTATAGGAAGCGATAAGGAATTAATTTTAATAGAAGATGCATATGGATATTCTAAAGGTCATTCTTTCAAAAGAACCCAACCATCTCCAACATCTCATATCATCGAGGTTGGTCGTGGAGTAACAGAACTAACTCTATTAGATGAAAAAAACAATATTATTCTTTTTTCCGGTTCACACGAAAAAATAAAGAACCTTTTTGAATGTCGAAATATCGAAAAAGAAAAAGAAAAAGAAATACCCACTAATACAGTTCATATTACGGAAAAGATTGAAGTTCTTACGCCTTCTCCCGGGCCGCAGGGCAAAAAGGGAGATTCTGGTATGCATGGTATACCAGGAGATAGAGGTGAAGTCGGACCAAAGGGCGACAAAGGTGAACAAGGAGATTGTGGAAATCAGGGTGAAGTCGGACCAAAGGGCGACAAAGGTGAACAAGGAGATTGTGGAAATCAGGGTGAAGCCGGACCAAAGGGTGACAAAGGCGAAGCCGGACTAAAAGGTGATAATGGTGAAGCCGGACCAAAAGGAACTCAAGGAAAAATTGGACCAAAGGGTGACAAAGGCGAAGCCGGACTAAAAGGTGATAATGGTGAAGCCGGACCAAAAGGAACTCAAGGAAAAATTGGACCAAAGGGCGACAAAGGTGAAATTGGACCAAAGGGCGACAAAGGTGAAATTGGACTAATTGGACCAAAAGGAACTCAAGGAAAAATTGGACCAAAAGGTGAAAAAGGTGAAAAAGGTGAAATTGGACTAAAAGGCGGTGACGGTATTCCCGGCGAAGTGGGAATTCTAAAAGCACAATTTCCATTAAAATATAATGACAAAGAAAAAAGTATAGTTTTAGATACTAAAACATTAAATAAAATATTAACAGTACCAACAGGTCAACATGGACCCGATTGGCCTTCCATGAACGACTGGTTGGCCGCAGGAGGTGGAGCAGTTGGTGTTCGCTACGAAAATAACCCAATAATAAAATCTGTTGAAGACATCAATTTTACTGGTTCTGTTGTTAATGTGACCCGTTACGGAAACAATAGAGACGTTAAAGTAGACATAAATGGTGTTAAGTTTTCATACGCTGCGGCGGAAGATCCACCAAAAGATGTCAATTTTGGTGATATGTGGTATGAGACTACTAGTGGCATTCTATATATTAATATACCCCTTGACCCATCTCAAGTACCCGCTTCAACTGGAGTTTGGGTAGAACTGTGAGGATAAAATGCCTATAATACAATTCCCATCTAGTCCTAGTGTCGATGATACTTATTCTTTTGGTGGTATAACATGGACATATAATGGTACTGGATGGGCTAAAACTAGTCCCGCAGGAGCAACAGGTTCAACTGGATCAACAGGAGAAAGAGGGTCCACAGGAGCAACAGGACCAGTCGGTGATTATGTTTCACATTGGAATGGTATAACGTCCGATGGTGTTACTACTTCTAGTTTGGTAGTTGAATTTGCGGGAATATCATGTGGGGGTGGTATAACACTTGGTAGTAACATAGTGTTACAAAATAATGATTACATTAGTAACCCAAGTGCCTACAATGTCAGGATGATGCCAGAGGGAACAAGTGCCACTGATTACGGACTCAACTTTGACTTCAGTGGTTGGGGACATGGAGTAATTGTAGACACAGTTAAGGCGTCTGATGATTCTGGTGGAAAAAACATCAGGTTTGATGCAACAGTGGTGATCAATGACGATACGGATCTCACTTTCGGAAGTAATTCTCATTCTAGAATAAGACACACTTCTACTGGTAACAATACTCTTCAAATTGGGGTTAAATCAACTGACACCGTTGATGATTGTAGTGGTTCTTTAGCACTAATACATAGCAGTCATTTCGGTATAGCATCCAGGTCTCCTGGCGTCACCCACGACAATCCAAATCTCTATGTGTATGCGGCTAGCACGGATGCAAGTGAATATATCAGAATTGAACACGATGCGACTAATGCTAACATCGTAACGGGTGCAGGTGACATATCTCTGCAACCCTCAAGTGGAGTTGTGGGTGTTAGTGGTAGTGTTGATGTCAGTGGTTCATTGACCGTTGCGGGTGGTGCAACTGGTGATGTTCTAATAGTCAATAATGACGGTGATCTTGAATTTGAATCACTCAAAACTACTGCAACATTTATAGTAGATTCAGATGTTCCTCTGACAACGGGAATTCGTTATAAGGGATTATATTCTGTTCCATTGGATAAAATCGATGTAACCAATATTGAACTTCGTTCACACGATATTTCGCCTGCTGGATCTGGTGATTCGCTTTCTGTTGCACTC
>Ga0098058_1000672_pt1 | contig 11262 bp, 10 predicted proteins | sample 19_taG_FD_75061 | JGI IMG/M metagenome (GOLD analysis project Ga0098058, IMG submission 75061) | Marine viral communities from the Subarctic Pacific Ocean - 19_ETSP_OMZ_AT15317 metaG | ecosystem: Environmental > Aquatic > Marine > Oceanic | place: Pacific Ocean | collected 2015-01-19 | reverse complement strand
GTATATACCACCCACACGCATTCTAGGTAAATTTTTTAAAAAAGTTCTTGGAACGTTATTTCTATCCTTGATAACTTTACACTATGCGTAAAGTTAATATAAGTAATCCAGTCCCTGATTGGAACAATATCAAACCAGTCTACGTTAAAAGCACTAGTAGTAACCCTTTTGTAGTACCTGTTTGGTTGGTTTCAGCATCAATCACCATTAGTACACTTATTTCGATCATTGAAAGAATCATTGCACATACCATTAAATAAGATTTGTTCCCTGAAAAGGTGGGGAGTGACTAATAGTACTATGTACTTAGTACTATGTACTTAGTACTATATAATGCACTAGTTAACAGTAAAATACTAAGGTATTTTACTGTTATAGTAGTCAGTACTAGGTAGTATAGTGAAGGTTATTAAGAATTTGTTTCGTAGAGTGCCCTTTTCGGGCAAGGCGGTAAAAGAGCCAGCTGACCCCCCCATCCCTCGGCTGGCCCCGCCTTTACAATATTTTACCATGGATATTGTGGATTCAGATGGAGAGTATAACGATGATGCTTTCTACAAAGATTTAGATAGGATTAAGAAGCCCTATAAGGTTCCTGAGGACTATGAGGAGGTATAGTAGTGGATTTAATTAGAAGAAAGCATTTAAAGAACGGGAGGTTGAGGAAAGGTGACAAACGAGAATACATCGAACGGGAATACCGAGTCTACACAAAAGAAGAAGCCGAAAAGCACAACATACAGTTCTTCGATTGGCGTGCCGTGGACCCAGGGCAGTGGGGACTCACAGACGACGGGTGGGTCGGAGAGTGCACAAACCGTAGACAATACCAGAAGAAAGACAACGTAGTCTTCTCATTTGGGCAGTTTTGGTATAACCCTGCCAATAAGAGTGGTAAATGTGAGTATGAACCACGAAGAGAGACTGGGAGTTATGCTCTCACCAGTCCGAAACAGCCCTGGGAGACGTATAAAGGGCGCAAGGAGTATAAGGATTTTGTAAAAGTGTATGTAAGTCAGATGCTAAATGGGAGTATTGACTATACTGTGCTTGGTAAGGTCTTCGGAGACAAGAAGAACCATGAAATAAAGGCACGTATGCTTTTAAAGAAGGAGTATGTTAAGGAAATGATAGATAAAGAGCTTAGGAATGTTTTTACAGGTAAGGGAATTGATGAGGGAACCGTAATTGATATGATCAGTGCGGCTCATGAGGTGGCTAAAGAGAAGAATGATGCGTCTAATATGCTGCGGGCAGCTGAGAATTTTGTGAAAATCCTAAAAATGGACGCCAAAGAGGAGAAAGTAGATACATTTGACGCAGAAGTCAATTCTTTGGAGCGAATCAAGGATGTTTTGGAGTTAAATCCTGTAGATGACGTTTCAAACATAGCTTTAGAAAAAAGTTCTCAGAAATGACTGTAGAATTTTTTAAACTATGGCATGGACAAGAAAAAACCAACCTGGAAACGCGGTAAAAGTGAAAGTTCAGATACACCCTGTCGTGTTTATGAGCATAGTCACGCGTATTACTCGGACCAAAATTTTGGACGAGTCGATATCTTTTCATATGGACCGACTAAAATGGATATTATTACCGAGATTGGGACGATAAGGTTCGTAGATGGGAAAGCGTGGTTCGACACAAAAGATACGATCTGATATAATAGAGCGCATGTCGAAAGACATGCTTCAATTCGGCAAAGTAACCATGCCAAACATGTTTACTGTTCCGTCTCCACCGTTTCATAGGAAAATGATGGCGTCCTTTCTTGACAAGGATGTCCAAAAGCTAAATATCATAGCTCCTCGTGGTCATGCTAAGAGCTCTATAGCTGCGTGTGTTTTCCCCGTTCATCATATCTTCTTTGATGAGGGCCCCAAATTCATTGTTTTGTGCAGTAAGACACAGGGTCATGCTATTGACCTTTTGCAGTCTATCAAGGACGTATTGGACTACTCGTTGGAATTGCGTGCTATTTTTGGTTATTACGGACAGCATTCTGCTAAAGTATGGACCAAGGATCGTGTTGTCCTTAAAGACAACACGATTATCGTGTGCAAAGGGACAGGGCAACAGGTTCGTGGACTGAAACATGGTAACCAGCGCCCCACTCTGTTTATTCTAGATGATCCTGAGGATGAGAACAATACTAAGACCAAAGAAGCTATGGAGTATAATCTCAGATGGCTCTTACAGGGCTGCGAACCGTCCTTAGATGCAAAAAAGGGCAGAATAGTAGTCATTGGTACACCACAGCATGAAACGTGCATGATCGAGATATTAGCGTCTATGAAGGGGTGGAAGACTTTTAAGTATCAAGCACTCTCTGATGATGGGAAAACTGCATTGTGGCCTGAGCAATGGAGTGTAAAAGCACTTAATAACAAGAAAGCTGAGCTGGAATCCATAAACCGCCTATCGGTATTCTACCGAGAATATCAATGCCAGGTTGTTGGGGATGAAGACCAGTTGTTCAAAGAGGAGTATATCCAATGGTGGGACGGTCATTTGGGTGAAGGAGACGGAGAACATCATATACTCAACATTACGGAGAAGAATGGGGTAAAATTTGATGAGCCGCTGCAGGTACCTGTTTATGTGTTTATGGGTGTGGATCCTGCTTCCTCTACCAAACAGACTGCAGATTATTCCACAATAGTCTCAATAGCAGTAGATGCAGACAATAACCGATACGTTCTTCCATATTACCGACAGCATGCCAAGCCAATGGCCTTAGCAGAAGCCATATTAACCCAGCATAAGCGATACAATCCCAAACGCACCCATATTGAGAGTGTGGGATACCAGGAAATGCTCAGAGACTATCTGCGGAACCAGGAGCGTTATATCGTGGGTCTTGAGAAGAAGATAAACCCGCGCACAGCCAAATCTGTGCGTCTTGAGACAATGGAACCATATTTCTTCAATAAGCGTGTCTTTCTCAGAAAAGGTATGGAGGAACTACGCAGTGAGCTTATTATGTACCCTAGGGGTAAACATGATGATTTGCTCGATGGATTGTATTATGCCATGCTGAATTTGTATAAACCGTATACGAAATCAGCTGATGATGTGATAAAACCTGACGCCAACGTACCACTACAACATTTTGATTGGGCTGTATTGTAAATTTTTTTCCCATAAGTGTCAAGTTTATGGAACTTTTGTGTAAAGTTATGCGTTATATGTTACTAGTTAATGCCTACCCGCGCCAACAAAGAAAAACAGTCCGTTCTTATGTCTGGAAAGATGAAAGATGTTCTTGGATATAAGGAACCTTCAGCTCCCGAAGGCAAGACCGTCCACCCTGAAGTATTAAAATCACTTGAATTACTAGAACATTATATGAATATGCGGAACGACTGGGCTACCAGGTTCCGTGAAGCTGAGGAGTTCCGAAACGGGGTTCAGTGGACATCTAATCAGGCTAATGAGTTAAAAAAGCGTGGGCAAACGCCCATCGTAGTTAATCGTATCCATCCTGCTGTAGAGACAGCTAAAGCGATGTTAACAGCACGCAAACCTGAGTTCCGCGCTACTGCCAGGGAAGATAGTGACCGAAAAATTGCCGATGTCTTCTCAAGTTTGTTTCAATGGATATTTGACATCAGTGCAGCTGAGGTTGAATTAAAACGAATGATTGATGATTATTATGTGGGTGGGATGGGAGTCTTACAGGCTTATCAGGATCCCAATGCGGATATGGGGAATGGTGAGGTTCTTTTAAAGGCAATATACCCACTCGATGTTTATATAGATCCTAATGCAAGAGATCCCTTTTGCAGGGATGCTGCTTCTATAATTATTGCACGCTTGATGACAGATGAGGAAGCTTTTAAACAGTGGCCTGAATATAAGAGTCGTATCGAAAGTGCTGAAGTATCAGATCATGTGCGCTATCCCAGGACTTCGTTGGAAAAATTAGATGGGCAGATTATGGCGGGAGACCTGGATACTCAGGATAATGCTCACCATAAGAAACGTGAGTATATCGAACGCTATACTCGCATTAAGCAGAATGTGTACAAAGTCTATGATACAACGACAAAGTATCAAGCTTTATATAATAACGATGAGTACCAAAAGTATCGCAATGAGCCTGCAGTGGAATTACTGCCAATGCAGGGCGACGTTACGTATATCACCGATATAAACGAAGTAGAAGAGTACATAGCTATTGCCGAAGTTGGGAATGGGTATTTTCATATGGTTATGGACCAAATGACTGGGCAACCTGTAATGCAGCCTGGGATGGAGTCGATGGGAGCCATACCGAATAGTACGGTTGAGGTTGATATCGTACCAAAACAACAGTTGATAGATCGTGATATCATTATGTCAAACCGCATAACGCGTAATCGTGTGCAAGTTATTGTATCTGTGGGTAGTGTTCTACTCTACACTAGAATACTGCCTGTTGAAGATTACCCCATTGTGCCGATGATGAATGTACATAACCGAAATCCTTTCCCAGAAAGTGATGTTCGGATATACCGTCCTCTACAAGAATATATTAACAAAATTAGAAGCTTGATCATTGCGCATGCTTCTACAAGTACGAATGTTAAGCTTCTCATACCTAGAGGAGCTGTTAACAAAAAAGAAATTGAGCAGGAATGGGGCAGAGCTGGTACTGCTGTAATAGAATTTGATGGGGAGCTTGGGGCCCCTGTCGTTGCTGGGCCTATACCGCTTCCAAATGAATTATATAAGAATGAAGCGGAAGCAAAACATGACTTGGAATATGGATTCGGGATTTTTGAGCTAATGCAAGGGGGCAGCCAAGGCGCACCCACCACCTATCGAGGTACAATAGCCATAGACGAATATGGACAAAGGCGAATAAAATCCCGCCAAGACGATCTTGAATCAGTCCTGAACCAGTTGGCAAAAGTAACGATACCTCTCATGCAACAAATCTATACAGAAGAAAAGGTTATACGACTTGTCCAGCCTTCAGGACTGATTAAAGAGGCGCGGTTTAATTATCGCGGTGAAGATTTAAGTGGGAAGATTAACGATATTTCCACAGGTGCTTACGATGTTGTTGTCGTAACAGGTTCCACCTTACCATCTAATAGATGGGCACAATTCGAATTTTATATGCAAATGTATCAACAGGGGCTGATAGACCAAGTAGAAACACTTAAGAAAACCGAAGTTGTTGACATAGAGGGTGTTCTTGAGAGAATGAACACTATAAAGATGTTACAACAACAGGTAGCCCAGCAAGAAGAAGAAATAAAGGATCTTAAAGGCGACTTGCAGACAGCTGATCGTGAGACAGTCGGAGCAAGAAAACGTCTTGAAGTTGAGAAATTTAAATCAGAATTGTCCGATCAGGCTAGTAAAGCTCAAGCTGCAACAAGCTTGTACGATTCTCGCCTGAAGGACTCTCTTGCTATGCAGAAACAGTCGGTTAAACCTGAAAAAGGAGATCGCAAATGAGCGAAGAAGCAAGACAAGAAGCCCCCGTAGAAGAACAGACGGTTCCACAGGAAGTAGATCCGTTTGCTGAGCAACCTGAAAGTTTGCTCGATTCTGGAGATAATTCAGATCCTTTTGCGGAGCTTATGGCCGCGGACCCGCAGGAAATGGATAACCCCATTGATCCAGTGGAATCCGCACAAACAAAAGAGACACTGCAGGCAGATCCTGCTGTGTCTAAAGAAGATCAAAACCAGTATCAATACTGGCAAAGTCAGGCAGATAAGAGGTCCAAGGAGCTCGATAATGTTCTGGATAATTTTGGAGTTGGGTCGGTAGACGAACTGCAGGCAAAATATGGAGATATACAAGATATTGCCCCTATTGCCCGCTATGTGAAATCAAATCCATCTATTCTAGACAATGTCGAAGCCTCTCTTTCCAATGGACAAGCAACAGGTCAATCCCCACAAGGAGACCCAGAGCCTTCATTGAAGCAACCTGAAAAACCTACAAAGCCTAGTAGTTACGATGCAATAGATGCCTATTCGGATCCAAGTTCTGATTCTTTTAAGTACAGAGAGTCTGTTGATGAATATCGAGATAATATGCTCGAATATTCTCATGCAGAAAATCAGTCATTAAAAGATCAGATGATCCATGAACGGGAGATACAAAAACAGCAGCAAGAATCTGCTATATTAAGGAATGATTTAGTCACAAAGCACAATATGGAACCTGAAGAGGTAGACCGATTTGTGAACTATATGTCATCACCTGAAAGCTATTCTGTAGATAATCTAGTCACATTATGGAAAAATCAGCAAGGAGTACAAACACCGCCTGAGAAACCTCAGTCCGATGTAGATCCTACTGCTGAAGCCATGATGCGTCAGCGGGAGAAATTATCTATGCCGCAGCCTGTTTCTGTAACCCCTGGGAGTGGAGAAGGAGCCGATAAGCCAATCGAAAGCACTGTAATGGATGCTATGATCAGCGATTACAAAAAACACAACCCTTGGTAAAGGAGAAAATAGCTAATGGCTACTTATTCACTAGCAGGTAATACTCCAAGCGGTCAGTCAATAGATAATAATCGACGATTATACAACTTTGGCGAACGCGTTGCGGAGCTTGCACCTGAACAATCACCTTTCTTTGTATACCTTTCTAAAGTAGCAAAGAAACCAACCAATGACCCTGTCTTTAAGTTCTTAGAGCAGCGTCACCAATGGCAACGTAGGAACTTCGACACCGTTGATGCGATCAGTGCTGCTGATCCTGACGGTGGAATCACAGCACTCGCTGTGGATGTCGCCTACGATGCGTATGGTAAATCAGTTTCCACATCTGTACAGCCTAAATTCTTTGTAGGCGATGGTTCTCAGATCATTTCAGTAGAAATGACCGATGATAACGCTTCCAATGCAAAGAAAATGGTATCCTTGCGGATTACCGCAGTGGATCTATCAACCGATTCAGCTGAAGCCAATTTAACGGTTTCAGTAGTTGCAGTTGACGGCAGTACTACAGCTTCTGGCTGGCCCGCTGCTCTTTCTTGCGCGGCTAACACACCTGGACAGGTGGTTGGCACAGCGTTTCAAGAAGGAACAGGTGCCCCAGGCGGATGGAGAGATGAACTTTCCGATAGAGAAGGATATTGTCAGATCTTTAAGACTGCAATTGACCTCTTTAGTGGAACATCTCTTGCTACAGCTTATCGCGGTGTATCCGACGAATATCGTCGCGTATGGCGTGAAAAGTTGATGGAACACAAAATGGACCTTGAGCATGCAATGTTATTTGGCGTCGGAAAAGCAGACGAGTCTGGTTCTGGCCCAAGACGTTACACTCACGGTGTAATACCTTACATCAAAGCTAATGGTGGGAAAACAGCTGATTTTACAGCTGCTGCTTCCACCTATGATACATTCATTGATTACATGGAAGACTTTTTCGCACCAGAAAAAGGAAACAGCGGTGACAAGCTTTGCTTGGCATCTCGTCCTGTAATTGCATGGATGAACAAGCTGGGTTCTGATTCATTCTGGGACAATACTGGCGGTTCTAGCTCTTATCAGTTAGATATCAGTGCTGTTCCTGGGTCATTTGGCCACACAGTTACTAAGATTAACACAATCTTTGGTAACCTTCATGTGGTTCAAGAGCCTTTATTCCGCGGTGCATACAGCGGACAGATGGCCTTAATTGACCTAAAGAATGTGGCTTACCGCCCATTAGTTGGCAATGGAAAGAATCGTGATACACAAATCATGACAAATGTCCAAGCTAACGACATCGATGGAAGAAAGGATATGATCTTGACCGAAGCTGGTCTGGAGATTTCACTTCCTGAAACTCACGGTCTGATTAATTTTACAGACCTGTAAACTAGGTACTAGGGCGGGGCCTAAAGCCCCGCCCACCCTAAGGAAAATTTATGGCTAATCAATCAGTAGAAACTATGGTAGAAGACTTAATCGGTGCAATACCCGATGATAACTCCACAGCTATAACCCAGTGGGCTACTGATATAGCGAGAGAGGTTATTAACATATTACCTCCTCAGATGCTATGGCAAGTAAGCAATACTCTTGGTGATTCAAACAATGGCTCAGGGGCAACCGTTACGTTGAGTTTTGGTAGCGCGGTTGGTGGATATCATCCAATCACTGGAGTATCTGTGGGGCAAGGTGGTAGTGGGTATGCTTCAGATCCTACTGTGCAAATTAATACAAGTACAGGTTCGGGTGCGCTCATTAGGGCTTTTTCTAATGGCTCTGCGGTGATAGCAGCTGATCTAGCTGATGCAGGAGTCAATTATAAGAATACAGACACTGCTACTGTAGTCGAGAGCGACGGAATAGCAGTTTCAACTGCAAAATTTTTATATGCCCATAGAAATGGGTATAAGGCTATTGAAATAAATCCAGCAGATAAGCAAAGGGCAGAGGATCCAGATTCAATCTATAAGGCGACGACAAACAATCCTGTATTTTGGAGAGAGGGAGGAAAGGTCTATGTCGAACCAGATGGTGGTTCAGTTGTAGTTGTTAATTATCCGACAATTAATTTCGATGACGCTGCAATATCGGGTGTTCCTGATGATGTAAAACATTTAGTAATAATGGGCACAGCTGTAAAAGGCAGATTGTTTCAACTAGATGACTTGCGAAGATCTTTAGAGAATCTCGATGTCCCAGACTATGAAATTGCAAATGCAAGTCTTGTTTTTTCCCCAGCACCAAGTATCCCTGATTTGGTTTTAACTTCTGCGCCATCTGATATTGTAGATCCAAATTTCACAGAAGGCTTAGTAGAGGCATCAACAGTCAGTTTTACTGACCCTACCCCTGTATTTAACAAGCCTATTTTTATTACTCCCGATTTCCCGACGATAACTGAATTAGATATGAGTTCTTTGAGTGGGAATTTACCCAACGCGAGCGGTATTGTATTGCAAGACCATTCAATTGGATCATTGCCTTCAAATGTGCCGACTTATACAGCTCCTATAGTTCCCATAAGAGAGGTAAGTAATACATGGGCAAGTTATTGGCCAGGAGAACTCGGAGAGAATGACCCAGGTCCGTTATCGGTGAGTGTTTCAGCCCCACTGGTTCCACAGGTTTCAGCCCAGGTGGTGTCAGCTTTCGGAACTGCGCCATCATATACACCCCCAACAGCTGTTTTAGATATGCAGCAATTGACAAATTATATAGAGACAGAAGAGGATGCAGAGCTTGCTCAGTCTCAATTAGGGAAAATACAAGTTCAAATATCAAAGTTTAAATCAGATATGACCAATGCTTTGAATAGTTTTAATAAGGATAGTGCTGAATATCAAGCCAACGTGCAGCATGTTTTAAAAGAATCTGAATTATTAGATGCCAATGAGCAACGAAAAATACAAAAGTACCAAGCTGAGTTAGGTAGTTACCAGTCGGAGACAACGAAGCAAGTCCAAGAGTATCAACAGAATATGGCGAAGTACAGTCTTGAACTGGCCAATACTTTTGAAGCTTGGAAAACTGAGGAGATGAACAAACAGCAAAAATTCCAATCAAACCTTGCTAAATATGATGCTGAAATGCAAAACTCTTTAAATACATTTAATAAAGAGAACGTTGAGTATCAAGCAGATTTGCAAAAAGTGTTATTGGATGCTCAGGCAAAGCAATCTGAAGATGCTTCTAAGTTGCAAAAACTTCAAGGTCAGTTAAGTGAGTATTCGGCACTTGTTAATAATGAGGTGCAAGAATACCAGGCTAATGAGTTGCAAAATAAATTTCAAAAATGGGTAACTGAATACTCTAATAATTTACAAGAGTACAATATCAATATTCAAAATGAAACCCAAAAATTCAATGAAGCTAATAATGGATATCAGGCCAATTTGCAAATAGCGATACGAGATGCAGAAGCTGCGTCTCGAGAATATCTACAAGAGGGCAACAGTAAGCTTCAGAGGGAATTTAATGAGTATGCAAACAAACTGCAGAATCATGGAACGAAATTGCAGAAATATAGTGCCGAAGTGGGTGCTCAGTTGCAAGAATACGGTATAAATGAGATACAAAAAGAGATTAGCATCTGGCAGGCAGAAAACAGTCAGAAACTACAGAAATATGGTGCTGATTTACAGAAAGAATCTGCGAGACATGGAAGTGAGATGCAGAAGTATCAAATTAACGTGCAAAATATTTTTCAAAAACATCAAACTATGGCTCAAGAGCTCCAAGTGTTGGATTCTCAATATCAGCGCGGGTTACAAACTTTCGTCGCTTCATATCAAGAGCCAGTTAAAAACGTAAAAGGAGCTAACTAATGGCTAGTAGAATAGAATATGCAGTAAGCATGACGCCTGTAGTTGAAATAGCAGCGGGTACAGATTATGATGCACAAGATGTCATCGGGAAGGACATAGGTAAAAGTTTAGGTGGTAGCGCTTCGGTAAATACAGCGGCTCCTGCTCATACTACAGATTATGGTCCATACATGAAAGCGGATACAAATGGGGAGACAAAAGCAACCACATCGGCAGTAATGTTATTTATTAAACATACAGGTAAGGCTTGGGATAGTGCCAGTGCACTTGGCTCTACAAGTGTCGATACTGACTTAACTGTAAAAATACACGTATCGCTAGCAGATATGAATGGCGCATCTCCAACTGTTGCCACAGCTTCGGTTACTTTAGATGGTCCAGCAGATGGTTTTTATAAAACAGTAGCTGTAATAGCTAAAGGTGGAGCAATAATGCTTCCTTCGCCAGGAGATGAGACTTTTCAGTTTCTATGCGCAAGTGATTTAGCAGTTGAATATGCGGTAATAGATTAGTGACACAAAAGCAGATCATAGAGCAAATTCAACAGATTCATCCAGAAATTGGTGAAACGCAATTACGCATTATGTTAAATAATGCGTTAGATGAGTTTGTCAGTGAGGCGCGTACAAATGTTCACATGGATGTTTTAAATCCAACCGCAGATCCAACCGCTAATAAGCGTTATTATGATTTTACTGATGCTACGAGTATAGACGACGCAGAAGATGTTTTAGAGGTTATTCAAGTGACTTACGGGAATACAACAGATGGCGAAAAGATAGTGGACCACTATATTGGGGAAGTAGAACCCCTGGATGTAGACTAATGGCAAGCTCAAGTAAAACTAAAGTATGGTGGGTAAAGCTTGGCAAACTGGGCATTGGGTACTGGGATGATATTAATAGTGAGATGAAATCGTTCTCTGCTGCTGATATTACAAGTGGAGATACAATACGTATCCTTTACAGAAGGAAGCCTACAAAATTAACGTCAACCTTATCAGG
>Ga0098058_1000671_pt1 | contig 11266 bp, 14 predicted proteins | sample 19_taG_FD_75061 | JGI IMG/M metagenome (GOLD analysis project Ga0098058, IMG submission 75061) | Marine viral communities from the Subarctic Pacific Ocean - 19_ETSP_OMZ_AT15317 metaG | ecosystem: Environmental > Aquatic > Marine > Oceanic | place: Pacific Ocean | collected 2015-01-19 | reverse complement strand
CTTAAGTCTACGAACTCCGATGGCCCAATCTTTTTTCTTATGTATTTTGAAACAAAGCGAATAACCTCATCGTCGGGATAAAACATGAAGTTATCTTGGTTTTTGTAAGAGCTCTCCCATTGGTCTTGTCGGTTGTTCATGTTTTTGAATCTATTTCCGTCTTTTTGAATTTTAGGTTTAATTCTATCATCCTCCCCAGCGCTAAATACTTCAAGATTTTTGTTTCAAGTAATTCTATTATGCCTTGCTTTGAGGGCTCCTTAATTTTGATCAATGAGGCGGGTATTTCTTCAGTAATTTTTTCTGAACCGTCATTATATTGTAGATATATTTTTTTATTGAATCCTGTAATCTCACAAAAGCTGTCTGCCAAATCGTGGAGATTGATTTTATAACACTCATCAGGGTAGATAATTTTATTATGTAAATCTAAATTGTCAATTATTTTAGACGCAACATCTTCTGTGTCTACAAAAAATCTAGTTGTGTTTTTCTTGTTGACTGTCATGGGCCTGTTATGCGTAATCTGACTATTCCAGATATCTAAAACGCTTCCAGCTGAAAAAAGAAAGTTTACTCCTCTGCATACTGAATAATTATTTTCAAGAAACATTTTTTCCATAATGTATTTTGTTCTACCATAAACATTTATGGGATTAATCGCCTTGTCCGTGCTAACGGCTATAGCGTTCTTTATTCCTTTTTCCAAGGAAGCCTCTATGATATTTTTACTGCCTATTATATTGATTTCTGCTGCCCTACTTGGATTAGCCTCGCAAATAGACACATGCTTTAAGGCGGCAGAATGAACAATATATTCAATATTATGCCTGTCTATTATTTTTTTAATCTGATTTTTATGCTGGGATATGTCTAAGCAATAAATTGATAAACCAGGAAATCTCTCGATTGTTCTTACTATCCGATGCTCGGAATGCCCTATGGCGATTGGTTTATAATTTTTTCTCAGGCATTCTTTTATCAGTTCCCACCCAAGAGACCCAGTTGCGCCTGTGATTAAAATATTCTTCATAATGTGAACCCATCGTCAATGATTATGTTTTGTCCATTAACGAATTTAGAATCACTGGATAATAAAAAATCAAGAGCGCTATTCAAGTCTTTTGCGTCTAGCATTCCTTTATTTATGCATTTTTCTTTATATTTTTTTAAAAAAACTTTGGGCTGGCTGTCTAGTATTCCTCCTGGGCTAATGCAATTCACTCTTATGTTTTTTGATTTCAAATATTTTGCTAGATATCTAGTCAAGTGAATTATTCCAGCTTTAATTGCGGCGTACTCAACTGGGACCGTCATCTCTGTTCCTTCATATATATCGAACTTCGGAGCAGTAACTCCATAAATTGAGCTAATGTTAACAATATTTCCAAAACCTTGCTCGCAAAAATATTCCGCAAACTTCTGCATAACTAAAAAATATCCGCCTAGATGTAGGTTTACGTTTTCATTAAAGTCGCTTAAGCTAACGTCAAAGAACTTGTTTCCGTAATTTTTGTTTTTGGGATATGAAGTGTTAATTACTGCATCTATTTTTTTAAATTTGTTATGAATGTTGTCTATATTACGTTTTAACAGTTGAGAATCGTTTATGTCACATTCTGGCCTGTCAAGCGTGACAACGTTCCATTCTTCTCTTTTAAAATGTTGTTCAAAGTTTTTTCCTAGCCTTCCCTTGCCTCCAATGATTACTAGCACTTTATTATTAGAAATTGAATAACATCCTTGGTTCATTTTATTTATTTTAGTCGTTTAGCCTAGCAAAGGTGGTATGCTTAATTGGTCCAACCAGGCTATTTTTTACCTCGCAATTTTTTTTGCTTATTTCATTGAATATTTTGTTAACTTTATTTAAATACTTATCTATTACTTCGTCGCTGTACGCATATGATGTCGCAGTACTTCCTGTAGCCAAGAACCCCTCTTTCAGCATTTCTTGATTAAAGTATGTCAATAGCTCAGCACTATTTTTATAATCAAATGAAAATGATGGTATCGAGTCTAGTCCTCCTGTATTTATTTTAATGTTAGATTCTTTTGCCGCCATTTTCCATCCTTTTTTTATTTTAACGCCGTATTCTACTAGTTTTTCTTGTACTGAAAGCCTCTCCATTTTTTTAATACTGGCAAGTGCGGCGGCGAAGCCCACTCTTTCCGTCCACATTGTTGAACTGATAAAAGTTTCTTGCGCTACATCCATTATATTTCTCTTTCCAATCACTGCTGAAATTGGAAATCCATTGCCGATTGATTTTGCAAAAATTGCAATATCTGGATTTACGTCCAAAGTTAAATGAATCCCGCCAAAATTATTATGAAACCCAGACGTAACTTCATCAAAAATTAATATAATATCATTTTTGTAAGAGAAGTCTCTTATTTTTTTAAGGAAATCGTTCTTAGGAGGAGCCCCCCTTTGCGGTTCCATTATAATTGTTCCTATTTTGTCCTTATATTTATTAAAGACATTATAAAACGAATCTATATCATTGTAAACAAATGGGTAAACTGAATCTTTTAGGCTTCTGGGAACTCCTTTTGGCTTCAGCCCAGGTAGGAGATGCCCGTTTAAGTTAAAATCATCCGCTAGGTTCGCCGATAAATACCAATCATGCCATCCGTGATAGCCGCAAAAGGCTACATCGTCCTTTCCAGAAGCTGCTCTGGCAATTCGCACTGCAATAGAGCACGCCTCTCCGCCTGTTCGAGCAAATCGTGCCATATCCGACCAAGGATGAATTTCAATTAGCTTCAATGCTAATTCAACTTCTTCGTATGAATTCAATGTGCCCATTGAGCCGTTATCAATTGCATTCTTAACTGCATTATTGACATCCTGGTCTGCATATCCGAGCGTGCATGCAGTAACGCCCATGCCAGCAAAGTCAAAATAATTATTGCCGTCTATGTCCCATATTTTACATCCTTTAGCCTTACTGTAATATGATGGCCACAGCTCAGGTAAAAATAATTCGGCTCTTTTTGATAATAATTGATTGCCTCCTGGGATTACGGATTTAGCTCTTACCCAAAGCTCCCTGCCTTTACTGCTCATATGCTTATTGTTTAGTTTCAATTAATTCTAAATTATTCATAAAAGATTCAGCCGTCAATAAATCAATGATCTCATCGATTTCGACAGCTTTCCACCGTGGCATTATATACGGCAATGCCCTTTCATGGTAGAATGTCTTTTTATTTATCAGTACTTCAGTTTTAGATATGTATAGAGAACCTTCAAAATAGTATAACTCTTCGATGTCCTGCCTTCTGGTTGTTTTAAACTTACCCCCTAAATAAGGCTCAATCAAACCCTGCTTATTGATTTTAACATCAAAAATAGGATGTGTAGCTTCTATCTTTGAAACTCCAACTATTGAGTCTGCACAAGTTGATTTGCCGTCCAGAACTTCTAAAGCTTTATCTATATCCATAGAATTTCGAAGTGGCGATGTTGGCTCTAGCAATATCAGATATTCAGGTTTATAATTATTTTGATTAAAATGATTAATAGCATGTATTAAAACGTCAATTGTTGGGGTTTCATCTAACGCCAACTCGTCGGGCCGAATAAAGGGAGTCTCAGCTCCGTATCTGTTAGCAACATCCATTATATCTTTATCGTCGGTAGATACAATATATTGATCTATGTATTTAGAATTTTGCGCCGCTTCTATAGTCCATGCAATTAAAGGTTTACCATTAAGTGGAATTATATTTTTCCCCTTGAGGCCTTTGCTGCCTGAGCGAGCAGGTATGACTGCTATAACTTTTTTGCCGTTTATCACTTTATTCTAATGCGATTATAACTTGATTACAAATATAGTCAACCTGTTGTTCGCTTAAGCCAAGTCCGCTTGGCAAAGATACAGCCCTGTTATACAAGTGTTTTGCTGCGGGAAATTTTTCGGATATTTGATTTTTGAGCCATTTTACTTCATTCACTGGTTTGTAGGTTAGTTTAGATTCTATGTTGTTGCTGGTTAAATGTTTGTGGACTCGATTTCTAAGGTTTTTATTTTTAAAAACAACCGTATTCATCCAATTGTTTGATAATGAGTTTTTGGTTGGCTTTTGGAATTCACATTTTTCTGATAGCCTGTGCTTGTAGTGTAGGTTTATTTTTTTCTTTTTTTCTAATATTTTAGACAAGCGGCTAAATTGAGATATGGCAATAGCTGCGCTGATGGAATTAAATCTATAATTAAATCCCAGGTCATTATAATCATAGCCGTCTTTTTGGGAAGATATAAAACTTTGGTTTAGGAGCTGTCTAATCTTAGTCTCTTTGTGTTCGAAGTTCTTTCCTAGGGAAATTATTCCGCCGCCATTAGATGTGATTATTTTATTCAAATTCATACTCATACAATTAATATCTGCTAGGGACCCAACAGGCTTACCGCTATAATATGAACCTACTGCACCAGCCGCGTCGCTAATTAAAGTAATGTTATGTTTTTTGCAAATTCTATAGAGATCTTGGTAGTCGCAAGGGTTACCGTGTAAATCTACGGCCATAATTGCTTTTGTTTTTTTTGTGATTTTTTGTTCAACTAATTTGGTATCAATGCACCAAGTAGAGCTGTCTATGTCTACGAAAACGGGAAAAGCTCCGACGTATTTAATGACATTCCAAGAAGCGGCAAAAGTTGTTGACGGACAAATAATCTCTTCCCCAGGTTTTGTTCCTATTGCCAATAAGGACAAATGTAGTGCGCTTGTCCCAGAATTGCAGCTAATTGCTGGGCTTTCGAGAAAACCAGTAACATGTGACTCGAAATCGTGGATATGTAATGGGTTTGCGATTCCACCTGAGACGCTTTTTAGCGCAGCCTTTCTGTCAGAGTCAGTTAAGTATGGCTCGTAATTAAAGATTGGGTTGAAATGCATTTTTAATCTCTTCCTCCGTTATGTTTTCGGGGTTTTCTAAGAAATAATTAATATGCTCAATGCATCCTGGTAGTTCAACAGAACCCGTGGGTGTTGCGGGCGAAGCTGGCTCTGTATAGGTGTATCTTGGGTGCCAAATTATATGATTCATTTCGGACGAATAATTTAGAAGAATTTGAATGGTATTAATGTAGCTTTTTTGGAGTCACAGGCATCATAATCTGGCCGATCGAGCTGTCCCCAGTTTCGGGTTAATATATAAACTTGATGGCCTTGTTTAGCGTGCCAAGCTATGTGTCCAGTAATCCAGCTCGCATCGCCCCAGCCGCATATAACAATATTGAATAAAATTTTCACGAATTATCTCCAAATCTTCCATCAATTATTTTTCTTAGATTCATTTCTTCCGCCGCAACTTCTTTTGACTCGTTATTTAACATTATTTCATAGTCGTTAGAAAAATCTCTCATTGTTTTTAGTTCAGAAGGGGTAATGCTCATTTTATTGTCTGGCCCAGGAAGATTATTATCAATTGTAAAATGTTTTTCTATCCATGTCGCCCCTCTCGTAGCTGCCGCAATCGCGACATTAACACCTAAGCTATGATCGCTAATTCCAAACTCGCCTTGAGAGGGCGCGGACACTTCCCAGTTATTATCAGGGTTTTCTATTGCAAGTTTTTTGATATAATCCATTCTCGGCAAACTTACTTTGTTTATCGGCGTTGGGTACATGGAGACGCAATGCATAAGCACGAAATCGACTTCTAGTTCATGGAGTTGTTTCGCTAAATCAGCAATTTCTTCGTTGGTTGTCATGCCTGTGGACACGATTATTCTATCAAAAACTCTAGACAGGTCCTCTATCATTGACTTGCTAATAGAATCGCAACCAGCAACCTTTATAGAGTCTAGTTCCAGCTTAGACAAAAACTTAACGCGGTCCCTCGTAAAGCACGAAGTTAAAAATTTCACATTTTGCTTTTTGCAATATTCAATAAGTTCATAATGTTGCTCGTCGCGTAGTTCTGCGGTTTTATAAAAGTCTCTTTTGTTCTTATAGTGAAAAAAGGGGCCGCTATCCTTGTCCCATGGGCCATGCCTAAGGTCTTCCTCTTTCCAGGATTGAAATTTGACGTAGTTAGCTCCGTTTTGGGCGGCGGCATCAATCATCTCCTTTGCGAGGTTCATATTCCCGTCGTGGTTCGCTCCTATCTCTGCTATTAAGTTAATCATTTTTGTTTAGTAATGAGTCGTATTTTTTTAAATTTTTTTTGTTTTTTGTTCTATTTTTCGAATGTATTCTATATCTATAAAGAGGAACTTTCAAGAATTCTATCTTATATTTTTTCTTGAACCTGTTGATTAATTCATGCCCCTCTCTCATTTGATAGTCTTCGTTATAAAAATTTAAATCACATAAGGATTCATATGTAAACATAACTCCACAGGCTATAAAATCTTTTTCTATAGAACAGTGATTGTCTAAGTTTACTCCAACTTCATTTACTTTTTTATAATCACAAGCCACGGCCTGTATTGACCGATTCATAAATAAATAAGTGTACAGCATATATAAAAAATGTTTTGACACAAAGTCATCAGAATCTACCCTGACAAAATATCTTCCTCTTGCGGTTTCTAGTATTTTGTTTAGTGATCTAGGGAGGCCAAGGGTTTTTTTATTTTTAATTAATTTTATGTTAATGTCTTTTTTCATTGCTTCGCAAACTTCCTCCAAGTCTTCTGCTGGGTAGTCGCTGACAATGATTACCTCAAATAGTTGTTTATCAAAAGTTTGGTCCCCTAGGCTTCTTAGGCATCTGTGAAGCCATTTTTTTTGTTTGTGGCAACATATACCCACTGTTACTTCATACATAATATTTTCTCTATTGCCGCGATATCTTCTATGGTGTGTACGTCTATATAGTCAGTTAGCACAACGCTCAAATACGGCCCTAATCCTTTGTTCTTTAAGCACGATCTCCGAAAAGCTCTAATCGCGCCATCTGTGATTAGGTCGCTTTTGTTTACAGACTGGCATTCGAAAACTGTTTTTTTATCAGATAGCACTTTTTCTATTGCCTCGTCTATTTTTTGGGTTTGTAGTTGTGGTGAATTAGCTTGTAGCATGCATATTATATCCACCCGCCCTGTTTCTTTTTCTATCAAGGGGATTGCGTGCTCGAGTACATCCTGTTTGTGCGCGCAATCCGTGGATAATGTATTTGGCCTGTCAATAATATTAACTTGAAATTTTTTAATCGATTTTTTGATTCGATCGCTATCCGTTGATACATAAATGTCTTTCATAAACGCAGACTTCTGTGCCGCTTCAATCGTCCAGTGAATTAAGGGTTTGCCTTGCACTGGGTAAATATTTTTGTTTTTTAGCCTGTTTGAGTGGCCTTTTGCTGGTATGAACCCGATAATTTTCATGTGTTTAAAGTGCAGGCGAAAGCGAATGAATCCGAAGCTTTCTGCTTGTCCGCCAGGGCTTGTATTGAATTTGATAGATTTTTTATATCTTCATTTGGCTGTATCGAATCTTGAATATTTAAAGCTTTGGCTGTTTGTATGATGGTTTCGTAGCCATCCATGCCAAAATACCATGCAAATTTCGGAATAAAGCCACAGTCTGACAACATCTTGCACATAGATTTTTCTGAAAAAACATGTATGTGGCCCAATGGGTCCAAGTGTCTTATAATGTTTTTGTTTTGAGATATTTGAACATAGCTGCTGAATGAATTTAAATTAGGAGAAGTAAGCACAAGCATGCCGTTGCCTGTCAGAGCTTTTTTACAATTATTGATTAGTTGAACTGGATCTTCTACGTGCTCAATTATTCCCCATAATGTAATTAAATCGTATTTTTTCCCCAAAGTCGTGAGGTTTAGGTCTCCGTGAATCAAATTTAATCCAAAAACTTCTCTTGCAAACTCAACAGAGTTATCGCTAATTTCTATTCCGTCGCATTTTAAGCCAAAATCAAAACAGCTTTTTACAAAATGGCCGCCGCCGCAGCCTACATCTAGAACAGTGGAGGGCTGTGTTTTATAGTGCTTTTTGTATTTTGAAGCCACCCAGCTAACCTTGTCTTCGATAACGTTTTTAATTCTACTCTTAGATTTTTGGGAGTTGGTATAAGTGTCGGAATAAGATTTATTGTTTTTATAAAAATCAGATATTTCTTGAGACGATATCCTGTTGCAGACGTAAAGATGTCCGCAGTTATTGCATTTGCGGTAGTCGGCGTTATATATTAATGCTATTTGTTGAGACTTACTGGTTGAGTCTTCGCATATGGGACATGAGTGAATATTTATTTTTTTGTTATTATAAATATTTTCTCTAGACTTTTTAATCTCAAGGGCTTTTTCGTCAAAATTAGACAAGGCGTTCTTTTTTAAATCAAAAATATCACATTTCTTTCCCGTGGTAATGTCAACTTCTGTTTGCTTGTTGTTTATTATCCATGTTTCTGTATAATTCGACTTATCAAAATTGTCAGCATCAATTATTTTCTTAAATTTCATATGGCTGGGCTGGGGTTGGAACAGCGGTTCCAGACAGGCAGTTTTAAAAAATCCAAAATTCTTTTTGACGAGTTCGGCTGAAAAAGTAACTTGTCAATAGTTTCTTGAAAATCACGATGGCTAATATTTTTTAAATAATCTACTTTTTGTTTCATTAAGCCGTAGTCAATTGGGGTCTTTATTTCAGCATGGAACGGCTTCTTGTTGTAAAGAAAGCTAAGAGTAGCTTCAAATGGTTTAATTTTAAAATTAAGAACTGGTTTTCTGAGCATTATGCACTCTTTAATGCCTGAGGAATCTGTATTTATGATTAAATCAGATATGAATATTAGTTCCATGGATGTGTGTGGGTACCACAGCTCGTCTTCAAAATAGCGAGCTTCAGCAGAGATCGATTTTGGGCAAGGTTCTTTACCCCTGCCTTTTATGTATACTTCAAAGTCTAGTTTTTTAAGCTCTTTGATAACCTTTATCAGGTCTATCTTTTGCATATCTCTATACCTGGGAAATAAAATCAAGCACTTTTTCTTATCTGAGAGATTATATTTTTTTAATATTGCGTCTTTGTCTAAATCTACATCATATTTTGGCGAACCGAGAAACAAATTTTTGGAAGAGTGCGGTAAGTTGAATTTTTCTAGAAACGCTTTGTTGGGGAAGATGCAATAGTCTATTTTTTCAATATAGTCTTTATATGAAACATGAAAATCAGTCATATACGTAAGAGAAATTTTCTTGCCATCGAAGTGTTCGCAGCCTATGCCTTCGATTAAAAAAGTAATTCGATTATTTTTTATCTTGTCATTAATTCTTTTAATGTTAAAGCTGAATTCTTTAGCTAATCTTTTCAGGCTTTTAAAATGCTTCAACGGACAGTTGTATTTTCGAGAAGGCGACCAATAAACAGTTGATTGGATATTTCTATTGTTTCCTTCTTTGATTAGAGGTATAAAGTACCTCAAAAATGTCATTTCCGAAACGAAAAAGTTCATTTTTTAATGATAATAACGTATTTCTCAAGCATTCTGGCGGCTATGTTCCATTTGTCTATTTTTTCGTATTTGGTCTAATAAAAAATGGTTTTCAATTGGAAGCTTCCATCTTGTTTCTGGGGTCGAGACTTTGCATCCCTCAGTCGCCCATGCTAATGTATAAATTGGCAATGATCGTAACCATGCGCATTTTCCAGCCTGTTTTTCGAGCACGTCGGTCGCGCCTTTTGGGGGATTTTTTCTATCGTAAACTTTTAAAAGCTCTTCCGCCATTTTTCTAGTCCAAAAACTTCCGTTTTCACTGCAAAACCACTTGTCGTTTTCATATATTTTGATTGTCTTTGATTCCATAAAAACAGAATTAGTTATAAATGGACTTTCGCATGAATACCCAGGGTCCCATCCGAAAGATAATCTTATAATTTTTGTGTCATCAATTAAATCAAAAAATTCATTCAAATAAACTGGATGGTTAACTGCGGAGTCATCGTCAATTCTGAGGGAAACTTGCGAGTCTGTTTTTAGGAACTCCTCCAATAGTATTCCGTCTACCTCTAATAGTCCTTTTTTGGGTGAAGCTTTTAATACTTTTAGATTACAGTTGGGCGCGTTTTCCAGAGATCTATATAGAGCCTCTACAGAATCTAGCGTTCCTGTGCTGGTTGGCCTTAAGTTATTGTCTATATGAATGACGAGGTCGAACGTAAAGTCAGGATTTGCATTTAACAAATTTTGCCTTATGGTTCGAACGTTCTCGTTTACGCTTTCTTCGTCAAGAATACACGGAATGATCAAGCATAGTTTTTTATTTTTTTGCTCCATAAATTAAAATATATAACTGGGGACGGTCCTTCCAAAGGGAAAGAATGTCGTATTGAATACTAAAATATTTTTTAATAAATTCTAATTTCAGAATTTTAGGTATTTCGTCATAGGTTGCTTTCTTGAGGCTCGAATAATTAAATTTTTTTATATTGTTTTGAAATTCTTCACAACTGGGGTGGTTTAAAAAATCATCATGCCAAACCGTAGACCATAGAAAATTTTGTTCGCTGTAGGCCCATTCGTGCTCTTCGTCTTTTATCCAGCCAACTTTATAGTTATCAAACATCCAGTGACCCCCAAGGCCCCAGTCTACATATAGAAGGCCGCCGTCATTTAAGTGATCGTGGCACTTGCGAATAAAAAGCTCTGGGTTTTTGGCAAAATAAGCGGTGCGTGTGCAAATTATCGTGTCATATTTTTTTTTAAGAGCCCAGTCTTCGTTAATGTTCCAATTTCCTAGTTGTAAATCATATAGATCTCCTCTATATTCGGAATTATTCGTCCAGCCTAATAAGGCAACATCGCCTTTGGGCTTTATATGTCTTCTATAAAAACTAAAAATGTGTGGATTAGATCTACCCATTTAGCATGTCCTCCATAAAGCAAAATTTTATTTTGTTTTTATTGTCTTTTATAAAATCAGACAATTCGTTTGTTTGGCTTTGGCTTAAATAGTTGCTAAGCCATTCGCATGAATGGTAAACTATTTCTGTACGATCAGTTAATTTTAAATGTGAAAAGGGCGGGCTACAGGTTTCATAAACCGTTTGAACTTTTTTATCTTGATTTTGGTATGAGTTAATTGCATAATCGAAAGATCCCAGTGCAAAAATTTCCATGCCCATGTCACTCGCCGCTTTGATTGCATCTGGCGACATTCTCCAGCCTGGTGGGCGAAAAATAGGTTTGAAGGTCGTGTTTAGCCCTGCGCTGTTAATCGTTTTAAACATTTTTATAAAAATATTTTTTGCCTGATTGTAGTTTATAGATGCCACCTCATCGT
>Ga0098058_1000670_pt1 | contig 11266 bp, 8 predicted proteins | sample 19_taG_FD_75061 | JGI IMG/M metagenome (GOLD analysis project Ga0098058, IMG submission 75061) | Marine viral communities from the Subarctic Pacific Ocean - 19_ETSP_OMZ_AT15317 metaG | ecosystem: Environmental > Aquatic > Marine > Oceanic | place: Pacific Ocean | collected 2015-01-19 | reverse complement strand
TACCGCTACTAGAACTGCAGCGAACAAGAACCCGAAGGCTATCCGTGCCGTAACTAGTTCCTTGTTATCCACCACCAAGACCTCCTTGGTGTTTATCTCCGGCTCTTTGTCTAGGCTATCTACGATATTTTCGTAGTGCTTAACGAAAGTTCCACGACGCTTAGCTTTCTTGATAGCTAGCTCCTTGTTGCTTTCGTAGTAGTCTGGTTTCATAAAACCAGCCCAACCATAAGGTTGGCAGCTAGAGCAAAGCATCTCGCCAGCTAAAGGGATACTTCCTACTCCGTTCTGACCACACCATTCACAAGTTCTTAGCTTTTCGTTCATCTTGTTACTCCTTTGTAACTAGTTACTGATTGCTAGGCGGAAGGCTTTTCTGGGGGTATAAGCTAGTACTAAAAAATGTCCCCAGCTTAGTTGGATTTCGATACCCCATTTGGGAAACCACCAGTATTTACCAAAATTCCTTCGCCTCTTAGTTGCTTTGCAGATTCGCATTTGTTACTCCTTGTTCCAAGGGTTATCGGCTGGCAACCGAACATCGGTTACCTCTTTAGGGTTACAGTCACTAGTTAGTTCATGTATTTGGTTCCCTCCAGCATAGCTCCAGCACCTTACATCTATCTGGACCTTTGCTTGTTCTAGTGCATCGACTAGGTTCTCAAGCCGGACGCTAGCTTTTATAGGGGTTCTTGGTAGTGGCATTTGTTACTCCTTAGGCAACTAGTGTTAGACACGAGCAGTTTATGGACATACTCAGGTCGGCTAGCTACTAGTCTTTCGCTAGTTCAAGGTTGCTAGACTGATCTGCGAAGATCTCCCTAGTTACAATCTTTCGATTCCAACTAGCATCTTCGGCATCTCCGAACTGTGCAACAGCCATGATGTTCCGGTAGCTAAACCGTTTAGCTGACGGAGCGAACCCCCACCAAACTCTAAGCCACTGGTAGCGACGTAGATATTTCTTGACGTTTCGGACTTGTCTGCCACTTAATACCCCTTCGTAACTAGGTTCTAAGTGCGTTCCAAGGATTTCGGACTTCGTAATCTTGCCATCTATAAGTTCAGACATTTGTAACTCCTTAAGTTACTAGTTATGTAAACAAGCAGTTTCAAGACTTGCTCAGGTCACTAACAACCCCTATAAGGGGGGTTGTTAGTTAGTTAGCTTGCAACTCCTACTAGCTTGCGGCTGATTCGACCAAGGCTGTCTAGGGCTGTTTGCTGTTTAACTACTAGCTTCTCGTAGTTGTCGATCAACTCCGATTGCTCAGCAATCAACTCCTCGTTCTTGTCGGTCAGATCTCCGTAGCTAGTTACCAATCTGCCAAGATCTTCGTAGCTAGCTAGTCCAGAGTCCTTGAAAGCTACGAGGCGGTCGTTGACAAACCCAACGGCTTCGCTCAACGAAACTGGTTCATCTAGTACATCTCGGTACAAGCTGATATAAGCCTTGTAGACTATGGTGCAAGCTAGTTTCAAGTTCGGATGACCACCTTTAATCATGGCATCAACGGTACTAGTTACTGAGGTTATATTGGATTCTCTACGTTCTGAGTAGTGCATTTGTAACTCCTAGTTACTGGCTGGTTTCGACCCTTTAGGGTCATCATCAGTTGGGATACACATCCCAAGACCAAGGGCATATTTTGACCTATGCCAGAGCCGTTAGCTTCTTTACATGGCAGAATCCTCCTACTAGGGGTTTACAAGTTGGGTTGAGGCTGATCTCCCAACTTGTACCAAGCTGACTAGCTATATCTAGCTAGCTTGGGCTAAAGAACCCAACCATTTACATGGTTGACACTGTAGTTTGCCAGCCCTTTGTCCTTTGTGAAGGACAACTAGTTCCGTTGAGGAACAGCTAGGACAAGATAAATTGAAAGCTGCAAACATAAGTTTGACTCCGTTCTGCTACTGACTAGTTGCTAGTTTCGAGGTGACTCGTCAGCTTGGACTACCAATATCCAAGAACTAGCTAGCAGCTAGCCACCGAAGCAGCTAGCTACTAGTTGGAAGTCTTACGACTTGGAAACAAGAGCAATGAGTTTCATTGCTTCGGCGATCATATCCAGCTTGCTGGATACTTCGGCTTTGAAGATCCCTAGATCTTCCTTGGTGACGAAGTTACTGGTATCAGTAACCATTCCCAAATCGACGGAGCCACTAGTTACCTTCGGAGATTGTGAAACTTGTTTCACAGTTCCAGTCTCGGCAGAAGCTAAAGCTTCTTTGAGGTTTCTCCTCATGACTTTGCAAGTCATGTTGACGACTTGTGAAGCAAGTCCCCACTTCGCTGCTACGGCAACTAGTGCTACTTTGACCTTCCGAAGGTCAGCTTTGCCACTACGTTCTGGGTTGGCAAATACCTTACGGTATTTGGTTATGTCTGAAGCAGGGTTCAGAGCAAGTTCTTCGTTGACTGTCAGGTTAGCTGTGCTAATCATCGTTGACTCCTAGATTGTTGGTGAGGTCATTTTTGCCTCGTCTATTCAGCCACTCCTTGCCTCAAGGAGTACAATCAAGAAGGGAGGGGAAAGAAAAAGAAACTAAAGCAAAGAAAAAGAATTGCCAAAACATATAGTAACTAGTTACTAACAGTTGTTGGAAAACCCGAAAAAATCACGAACCGCCCGCCGAGCGGTAGCTCCACGCAGTTCTGCGGCTGCGTAGACGCAGGTAGCGCAGGATTGTCCACTACGAAATCACGATGGAAATCAGGGAGAAATTGCCAGTTTCTGCCCCTCTCTTGACGCGCAAGGATCACACGGAGAGCCAGCCTAGTTGCCGAACAGCCAGATTTCCGGTATTTCTAGTCCCAAGACTAGCAACTAGCTGTTAGCTGGGGCTAACAGAGGTTGTTACTGCAGTAACAAGTGTTAGTCCTAGGAGGACTAAGGGGCTACCACGGGGATGCCAGTGGGAAGTTTTTTGTTATGTTGAGTATGTTATGTGTGTTAGTGTGTGTTGGTGTTGTATGTGGGTGATGATGGGTGATGTGGTGGTAGGAGGTGTGTGTATTGGTGTGGTGATGGTAGTGTGTTGATGGGGGGGTATGGTGTTGGAAGTTGGTGATATAGGTGTAGAGGGACCCCCTTGACGGATTGTTTTCCACCTTAATCGCACTAGTTACTTGTTACTAGTTAACTACTTGTTGTTGGTTAACTAACAACCCCTTAAAAGGGTTGTTAGTTTAATCCTCCTAACTAACCCCCCTATAATCCCCCCTTCCTTCCCTCCTTTTTGCTGTCATAACATGTTATTTTCTATACGTCAGGATTGTTACATCCGGGGTGTTCCTCCTTAAAACTACCTCGTTAGGGTTTACAATCAGTCTCAACCGTAAGGTGTAATGCGGGAGTCTTTACTGACAAGCAGACCCCGGTGCTTGAAGCCTCCTGCATTGGGGTCTGTGCTATTCAGGAGGTATATTTTGTTATTGCCCGAAGATCGAAAAGCCCTTTTAGAAACGATCGGCGTGACTACGTGGTCTGAACAGGACGAGATCCTTGACCATCCAGCAAGAATCAAGCTTGTTGCGGGCGGGGAGCGTGCGGGAAAGAGTTTTATGGGAGCGCTTTCCATCATTACCCACCTTGATGAATTTGAGGATGGGGATATTGTGTGGCTTGTAGCTGCTGACTATGAGCGTAACCGGGCAGAGTGGAACTACTTAACCGATATGCTCGGAAAGCTAGGGTTCCTATACAAGCAGACCAAACGTATTGACCCCGGAGAGATGGAAGCCATCTGCGGGACAGCTAATAACCCCGGACTATTTAAGATAAAGACAAAATCCGCCAACGATTACCGGAGCCTTGCAATGGAAGCCCCTAGAATGGTGGTTACTTGTGAAGCATCCCAGATTGACTATGACAGTTTCCTGCGTTTACGTGGGCGTATCGCAGAAAAGCGCGGGTATCTATTCTTAGAGGGTACTTTCGAAATGTCCCTAGGCTGGTATCCGTCCCAGTGGGAGGCGTGGAAGTTCTATAACCCCGATGACGACGCTATTTCTTTTTCACTGCCGTCTTGGACAAACAGGGTTGTCTATCCTGATGGCAGACAGGACGATGAAATCCTGTCCCTTGAAAGGTTACACTCCGAAAACTGGTTCAACGAGCGAATTGCGGGCAAGCCAGCACCTCCAAAGGGTCTTGTCCACGATATGTTTGACATTGCCCACCACGTTTCTGACGATGTTACCTACATTCCCGGCGAACCAATACATTTATGGATTGATCCGGGGTACTCTCAGGTTACAAAGTCCGCTTATGCTGTTGAGGCAGTACAGATAATTGACGGTCAGATACGGGTAATAGACGAAATCTACGAAAGACTTAAGGTTACTGAGGATATTATTGACATATGCCAGAACAGACCTTGGTGGCAGGATGTTTCCCACGGTGTTATCGACATAGCTGCCCATAATTTTGGTGAATCCAGACCAGTAGATACGTGGTTGCAGCAAGCCGGACTGTATATGCAGTCCCAGAGCGTTGGGATAATGGATGGTGTTGAAAGATTTAATACATACCTCAAGGAAAACCCTGTCACTCACCAGCCAAACTTAGTCTTTAACCCTAAATGCAAGGGTATTTTGTCCGAACTAGGTGGCTGCGCCAACCCGTTTGATGAACAAATGCACGTATATACTTGGCGGACAGACCGTGAAGGTAACGTTGTGGGAAAAACTCCGAGGGACGCTTTCAACCACGGAGTAAAAGCTATAACCTACGGACTTGTTGTGAATTTTGGCTATGCCAGAACCACGGGTCAGGGGAAAATAATCGCAGTAAACAGGTGGTAATGTGGCAAAGATAGACGATCTGGCAACAACCCTAGAAGAAGTTTGGGAATCCCCCGGATTTATCACCAGACGCGCCAGAATGGAAAATGATTATGGCTTATATCGGCTAAATAACTATGAAGCTGGAGCCGGATACCAGAGCTATACGTCAAATGCCCCCAGAATCCTAGCCGATAAGATTATCTCCTACCTAACTAGTGCCAGTATGTCCATTCGGGTAAACATGAGCGCTGCTGTTGCCGACCGAACCCCCGGAGCCAAGAAAGAAAAACTTGCAATAGGTTCCCTGAACCTAGCTGATGAACGGATGCAGCGGATAGGACAGCCAACTGTTCGCGAACAACTTGCTTTTCATGCTGTACTTAGAGGTTGGTATGCAGGGCGGGCGCTTTTAAACAAGCGACAGGACGGAAGTACTTATGTAGACATTACGCCTTTCGATCCACTTCACTGTATTTACGAAATGGATGACGATGGGGTTGTATGGCTAGCTCACAAAACGCGAAGATCTGCCCTTTCAGTTAAATCCCAGTTCAGGATAGACGTTGAGCCAGCGGTAGAAAAAGATGGGGAGCTTGCAGGGGTAGATGTATGGGATTACTACTCACGGGAAGAACACGGGATAATAGTTGCTAAAGACAAAGATGGTTACGAATGGGGTAAAAGGCTAACCAAGCACAACATCAGAGATATTAATAACACTCCATTTGCCCCCGTTTTCCTTGGAGCTGTGGGTCCAGCTCCTTGGATTCAGGGCGAGACTTCAAGTGATGACACCGCATCAGACTTTGGCGAGTCTATCTTTTCATCTAACCGCCAGATCTATGAAGACCTGAACTTCGCAATGAGTGCTTACAAGACACTTGTTAGGCGAGCGGTCAGGCGACCGTACAAGATTATTTCTCCTGATGGAACAACAACTCTTGAATCTGACCCTTGGCAGGACGGATCGGAAGTCCCACTCCCCGCTGGAACAGAAATCCAGCTTCTTGACGAAGTGACAATGCCGATTGACACCCCTGCATTTGTCGGACAAATATCCGGCGAACTTCAGCGTGGTGGCTTATCTAACGTAAGCTATGGGGAACTTCCCTTTGCGATCTCAGGATTTGCAGCAAAGGTTCTTCAGGAAGGCTCTGCCCACCAGATAGCCCCAAGGGTTCAGGCTATGTCTTCCTGCTACAAGCAGATAACTGAACTTATCTCGATGCAGTACCAGCTTGGTGGATTCAAAGCGATGGATGTAACGGGTCGCCACAATGACGTATCAAGTTACTTCCATGAAGAAATTAACCCTGCAGATGTTGAAGGTGCTGGAGCCATCGAAGTTAAGTTCGGTGTCAGGATGCCACAGGACGAACCACAGTTAATAACAATGGCACAGATGATGCGAGAGGGAGAGCGACCACTTGCACCTGACGAATGGATATGGGAAAACGTCCTGCAGATTTCGGATGTTGACCAGTTCAAGAACGCAATCAGCGCACAACAGGCTCATACGACGGAGCCGAAAGCCCTGTTAATAACCCTGATAGAAGGCTTGATGCAAACAGGGGAACAGGAAAAAGCCCTTATCTATATTGACCTTCTAAGGAAGACGCTTAAGCAGGAACAGCAGCAGGAACAATCTCAGGACATGCAGTTCCAGCAGATGCAAGCGCAAGTACAGGCGATGATGATGGGAGGCGGAGTTCCGCCCCCTGAAGCCGGAGGACAAGGTGGTGGGCAAGGTAGCCCGCCGGGAATATCTAATGATATTCTTTCTTCACAAATGCAGGGATTCACCAGAGCTGGTGATCCTGCTCAAGCACCTCCGGGTACTCCCGGCGGACCGGGGACATATAACGGCGCATAACCATGCTTTACAGAATTTATTACACAAGTGACGAAGGCGACTCTGGCTACGAACAGGTAGAAGCAAACAGTCCTGCAGAAGCTCGAACTCAGGTTCAAAACCGACTGTCTGGGATTTGGGGGCTAGAACTTGGAACCATTCAACAAATAGGCAAGAAGGACGATAAGAAAGACGATAAAAAGGACGATAAGAAGGAAGAAAAAAAGAAAGTCGTCAAAGAAAAGCCTAAAGCTAAAGATCAAACGGGACCAACGCCTGACCTTGATACTCTGTTGGCAGAGCGGGAAGCAGAGATTGAGGCATTAAAGAAACAGAGAATAGCGGATGATGAACGGCGTGAACAGCAGATACTAAATCTACAAAATATGTACCAAGATCTAGAGAAGAAAGAGGAAGGAACCCCAAATTTATACGATCCGGCGGGTTTGGGTGAGGTAAGTGGTAGCTACGGTGATCGGTTCCGAAGGCAAAGCCTAGAAAGGCAATCTCCCCTTGCTGGATTCTTAGAAGGTATTTCACAGGCATATGGCGGGCAAGATATACCCGGAGGGTATGCAGGACGGAATTATTTAGAAAGCTTAGCTGATCCAGCAGAAGCCGCCTATGGAATAATGAACGTGCTTGATAGACCTTATGCGGGAACTACAGGGGAACTGGACTTTGGGGAGTTTGCTCAAAACCTCTTTGCCACAGGCGCAAACCCTAGAGAAGCACTTAGTGGGATTTTGAGTGGAGGGATAGAAGATCTGGCTAAGGTTTCAGGAGCGGGTCTTGAAGGAATGAGGTCTATTAATCCCGGTAAAGCGCAGAGAGTTGGCGCATTAATAAACCCTGATGTAGTTAGTCCGGGGGCGACAGGGTATCAGGACATAAACGACTTAATAAACTTTGCTTATCAAGCACAAAGACAAAAGTACTCTCCCTTAGCACTTCAGCAAATCCAAAGAGGTCAGGGAGGGCAAGACCGCCTTTGGGCTGACTATGTACGGCAGATGCAGCCGGAAGGTGGTGGGATGCCTACGGAAACAGCTAACTTTGCAAAATTCATACAATCCCGATTTGGACTCTAGGAGAAATAAGTGGCAATTAATCCTACGTTCTCTGGTTTTCTTGACGAAGAGCCAAGGGCTGCTTTCTTTGGAACGCTAGGGCAAAAAGGTCTTCTCGATACTCCAACAAGACAGAGGCAAGCTTCGGATATATACAACCAAGCCTTGCAGGGTTTTTACGGCAAGCTTGGGGAGCAGGTTCTTGGCGGTGGCGCACCAGACGCTTCGTTTTCTGACTACCTAAAAGATCTTCCATTTACGGAACGGTTCGCTCAGATGGGTAGGCAATACAGCGATCAGGGGCGATTTAGCCCAAGGACTAGGTTCCTTTACTACTAATGGTTTCCTCATTTAGAAACTTTATGGCTAGCAGGAATGATAGAGCAGCAACCTATGCTCCTCCAGCCCCGCGCGTACATCAACCCGATCCCAACTACGCTCCTTTCCAAGAGTCTGATTACTACACCCAGTTCAAGAAAGAGAGCGAGGAAATACGGAGGGAGGGTACTACAGGCTGGAGCGCTGGCTCAGGATGGGGTGGTCCGACGAGGATAGATACGACAGAGAAATCTGTTGAAAACCTCAGAAAAGAAAAGCAAACAGAATATGATGATTGGGTAAGGCAGCAGAGAGAAATTGATGACACTCCGGCTTTTATAGGAGTCTCGTCATCTAAGGAAGAATTTAATCCCAATAAAGAATCTGGCAGGGAATTTATAGCAAGGGATAAAGCTCTGTATGTGGAAGAGGTTCTTCCATACATGAGTAGGCAAGACGAGCATCCCCTTGGATCATCTGAGCTTGAACAGGCTGAAGAGCTTTATTACCAGCAAGTACTTACAACGAATGGAATTTCTAGCGCACCCTTCCCCTTATTGATGCCTACTAATGAGCGGATAAGTAGATATGAAAATCAGGTAACTAAACTCCTATCTCCTATAGAAATAGCTGGTCAGAAGACTCAGGTAACAGGGCTTCAGCAACGACAGCTTCAGAAGACTTCTGGTCCAAGAAGGGCGCGAGCTTTTGCCGGGGTTGTAGCTAACCCAATGAACGAAGAGTTCATTCCGATCGCAACCGCACAGGCGATGGGAGCATTGCCCGGAGCAGCCCTTGGAAATGAAACGCTAGAAAAGGCTGGAGCAACGGCTGGTGAGTGGGTAGGGTTTGGTTTTGGAATAGGAAGTGCCGGAAGAAGCCTCAGATGGATGACCGAAGATATTTCAATTCCGTTCAAAATTATCAGGGGTTCCTACAGGGCAATCCATAAAAAGTTTGGTACTCAAGCTATAAGAAAACCAGCACAGTTATCCTATGTAATAGATAACGCAGGGCAAGCACCCCCATCCGTAGCTCTTGACGCTAATGAGCGAAAGCTTGTTGCAAACTTCACCCCTGAAGAAAGCCTTGCTTATGCAGCGCGTGATGCAGGAGGGACTGCACCACCAGCAGGAAGCAAGATTTGGGTACGTACTGAAAGTCAAATTCGCGTCGAAGGTCAGACTGAAACAATACAGGGTTGGAAACGCCCTGAAGTAGCCCCCCTAACAGTTGTTCACGAGGGTCCACTTACCAAGACTTACCAGATCACAGACACGGATAGTTATTTCAAAGCTTCTGGAGAAATACTCAACCTGTCACCCCAACAGGTAGAACAAGCTTCTAAGATTTCCAGACCGATAATAAAAGCTCTAGCTGAGTCCTTTGGTATTGACGAGGCTACATATATCCAAGGACTCGTCCCTGCGGTTCGAGAAACGGCAGAAAGGGTAGGGCAGCCTTACGCAGCTAGGGTTATTCCTACGGCGGGAGCAGGAGATGATGTTCAAGGATTAGGGGACGCACTTATGGATTCTATTTTCCGTAGGTCTGCAAGCCTAGTTGAGTTTGTTAAGACAAGCGAAACCATTACAAACGATGCTGATTCGATGATAACAATACAACACGAGTTAGCCCATATCGTCCTTAAAGATATTTTCAGGTTGGTTGCAAATGGAACGGGCGGTCAGGCAGGGTCTATTGACAGGCTTTCCGATGCTCTTAAATCACAGGTTCTTGTAAGGGCAGAGATTACAGGCGAAGCACTTACTTCTGCACAAAGACAGGCAATAGGCAACCTGACAACTGATGATGTTGCAGCCTTACTAGGGGATACCGATTTTTGGCAGCCTTCTTCATTGAGAAATGTCATGGGATCAACGGCTGAAGAGTGGATGGCATTACGAAACTCTCCAGACCATAACAAAAAGTTACTGGCTAGAGATCTTCAGCAGTTACTTCACGAAGCTGGAGCGGATCTTTTTGCAAAATACACCTTTGATGCAGCGAGAGGGGAGAGGACTACAAAAGCTGCAAGGGAAGCAATGGGGATCTATGATGATGCAATTATCTGGCAAGCTACAAGCGTTGGATTAGACGAGTCCTTTAAATTACTCAGAGCAGCAACACCTACCCCGCACGGCATTGCAACACCCCGAAATGATCACGAAGAAAAAATAGTAAATTCTTTTAGGTCGGTAATAGAGGAGATAGCTCAAGGGAAGATCTATGTAGATAAGAAAATTGCCCCTCAGCAATTAACCTACCTAGCAAGGGAATTTGCCAAACGAACAAACGCTGAAGCCCTTGCTATCAGAGCAATGGCTGACTACTTCCTAGGAGGTAAAAGGACATTACTTCGTGAACACCAAGATGAAATAATAGGGGATCTAGTAGACTCAGATGTTCCTCACTTCTTCGATGGAACTAATGCGCGCTACCTGCCGTTGGCACGGGAAATTTTTACGCATCCATCTTACGAAAAGCTTTACACGCAGGTAATGGAAGGAGCGATACCTAAAGACGATTATTTCAAAAGGGTCGATGAACTCCGTCGTGCATTAGTAGATGTGTTAAGAAATCCAAACACTAAGGTTGCAGCAATCCATGATGTCACCCCTGAAGTTAGGGGGAGGCTTGAACTTGTTAACGAAACGCCTGAGTTGCTAAGAAGAGTTCAAGAAGGCGCTTTCAAGAACGAGGCTGGTGAGCCTATTGTTTTCTATACGGGCGTATCTGAAGACTACGGACAGGATTTCCATCACATATTATCTGCTCACTTTTACGGGCTTCTGGGACCCGGAAAATATATAGATGACTGGGATGTTGTTGGTGGATCGTATGCTGCTAATAGATTTGTAGTTGGCGGTTACGAATCTTCTACATCAGCAAGAGTTCAAGCTTTTTACTCCCTTGTACCAGAGTCAAAAACTATGTCGCTGGAAGGGTTTGGGTCTTCTGACCCCGTAGGACTACGGTACTTTGAAACCGTCTTTGCTGATGATGAATGGGTTAAGCTAAACAAGAGTGCGCTTCTCGAATACAACCGTAAAAACAGCTATATAAGTCACCCTGATACTAGCAAGCATATCCTGCACAGGGACTGGAATCCAAATCCCGAAGCGAAAGCTTTACTTTCGGATTTTAATAGTGCGGTAACTAAATTAACATCAGCGAAAAATTCCTTCAAAGGTCTCGAAGCTACGTTTGGGGAAAACGCATCTAGGAGGCTTT
>Ga0098058_1000664_pt1 | contig 11298 bp, 3 predicted proteins | sample 19_taG_FD_75061 | JGI IMG/M metagenome (GOLD analysis project Ga0098058, IMG submission 75061) | Marine viral communities from the Subarctic Pacific Ocean - 19_ETSP_OMZ_AT15317 metaG | ecosystem: Environmental > Aquatic > Marine > Oceanic | place: Pacific Ocean | collected 2015-01-19 | reverse complement strand
TGTTGCATATGAGCGTATTGAACAGGACCTCCATAAAATAAGGAAAAAATCATATGCAGATTGGATACCTGCAGATATTTATGCAGCTTTAAAAAGTGGAAGTGCAGATTTATTTATAGGGTATGAAAAGGATTATTATGTTGGATTTGTTGTTACATCGTTTATTCAAGACGCAGGCGGGCAACCGACCCTCTTCTTATGGGCAATGTATCAAAATCCAGGATTTAAACACAAGGATAATGGATTTATTTTCTTGGATAAGATGGCCGAGGAATTCAATGTTTCGGCAATTGAGTTTCATTCTAGTAGAAAAGGATGGACTCGGGCTTCAAAGAAACACGGATATGAAGTAGTAACACAAGTATATAGAAAAGAAATGTAATGGGAAGTAGACCTAAAAAATCTGATTATAAAGCTAGTGCAAAGGAGCAAGCAACTGCTTCTGTTGGTTTGGCGCAGCAGCAACATTTTGATCAATATTATCGTCCCTTATTACGTAAGGAACGAGATCTAGCAGGGCGGGAACAAATAGCCCCGACCCTAAAAGGTATTGCTCAAGCAGATACAATGCAGGGGCTTACTTCTCAGTCTAATTTGAGTTTAGCTCAAGGTTTGGGACAGTCAGCGAACATTGCTTTAGGAGCGGTAAACCAACAACTGCAAGCTAATACTGCTGCTGTAGGGGCTTCTACTAAAAGACAAACAGATGTTTTAGCCGCAGCTAAAGGACAACAATTTGATGCAGGCGATGCTTTAGCTCAAGCTTCTCGTTTAGCTAGGTCTAAAGGCTTGGCAGAAGCGCAAGCCACACAAGATGTTCGTTTAGCTAAAAATGCAGCCTTTGCGCAGGCCGTGGGAGGTATGACAAAAGCAGGTTTGCAAAACTTGGGGGAGACAGGTAAATTTTTTAGGAGAAATGTTTATAAAATAGGAGAAGATGGAAAAACAGTTCTTCAGGGTACAGCGGGGCCTTTTGGTATGAATCCTGAGTATCCAGAACAAAAGCCTAAAGTAGATTTTGATTTTGGTAAGGGTAGGGGGTATGGAGCGTAATGCCCGGCCCAAATATAAATCCCACGTACTCTCAGAAAAAGGAATATAATGAAACTCCAGATGAGATTTTATCTTATATTAGAAGTCAACGAGGCAATACAAGACAACAAGGAAACCAGACGTCTTATACTAAATCCCCACAAACTGGTTCTGGGGGGTTAGGTACCTTAGAGTATAATGTTCCTTATACTGGGCGTGTAAATATGCCCGCTGTCCCGAACCCAGATAAAATTTTTGGTGATATTGCTCTTAACCAATATAAACAAACACAACGTGATTTTTTACCTTTTGAACAAGCGCTTTTGCAAACAGTTGATGACACTTCTTTAGTTGATGCTGTAAGACCGGATGTAGCAAAGCAAACAAGGATTTCTAAAGAAATAGCTGAAAGAAATAGACAAAGATATGGGTATGAACAAACCGCAGTAGAAGCTAGTGAGTCTCAGAGGGCCTCTCAACGAGGAGGAGCTCTTAATTTAGCGGGGGGCCTGAATACAGCCCGTTTAGCCCAACGAGAAAGAAATAGAGGACTTTTAGCAGATTTAATTAATATTGGACAAGACCAGAACCGGTCTTCTTTAAGCATGTTAGGAACAGCGGCAGAAAACGCAACCATGAGAGCTAATGCGTTTAGACAGGCTCAAGCACAGGCAAAGTCTCAAAAAATATCAATGATAGGTAGCGCCATGATGACTGCTGCTATGTTTATATAGCATGGTAGATTTTGGTGGCATAGGGGATTATAACAGAGGCCGTAATATGGGCCTTCAAGGTGCTGTTACGGTTGCTGAACAGAACAGGCTACAAGAAGAAAGATATAATAAAGAACAGGCCGACAAAGTACAAAATTATCGTAGTGACCATGCGGACTGGATACAAAAAAAGCTTGGAAAGAATCATCCTTTGTTGGATGAGATATTAAAGAATAGCGGTGCGCCCACCTTTAATTCTCTTAGTGCTGAGCACCAGACGCCGGAAGCCATGGCAGCACAATTAAATTATTTAGGTGCTTCTCTTGCTTTAACTCCTCCTGGTGAGGCTACCAGACGAATAACTAAAGTTACAAAAGGCGAAGATGGAAACATTCGTTTAAGCATTTCAGTGGAAGGAGAAGAAGGAGAGTATCCTTTTACTGCTGGTGGGGTAAGAGTTCAAGAGGGAGGAGAAGAACAGGTTTTTACTGAAGCAGAATTTAATAATATGGTGCGGTCTAATATGAGCAGACAGGCAAATTTAGGGGGACAACCAGGCGCAGGCTCTATGGGTATTTTACTTGATAGTATGCAGGATACATATACTGATGACTATTCCACAATACGAAATATTGGTGCAGATGATCCTGGAGGAGGAGCTCTGGGTCTTGGAAATATGTCCCGACAAGAGTTAGAGAGCAATGTTAGGCAAGATCTTGATGGTATGACTACAGATCAGGTAGCCGTGGCCCAAATGGCTAAGGCAGATAAAAAAAGAGAAGCAGAGCTTGAGTCTGCACCAACAACAACAACGGCTGATACTTCTAAAACAGGGGATGCTCTTTTTAATTCCGTTGCAGGACAGGATTGGAGGAACAGAGACAAAAACCAACTTGGCTTAAATATGAATTTTATCGGTGACCATTTTGTTGCACATAAAGTCCTGAGTCAAACCGCGGGTGGGGACCTAGATTTTGATGAAAACAACTGGACTTTTCAGATGAAAGATATAGGTAATAACTGGATAAAGAATAATCCAGAGGCAAGGGATGCTATTTTTGACGTTAGGGTTGGTCCTTATGGTATTCCTCTTGACAAAATGAAAACCATGCAAGACAGACAAAGGAACAAGTTTAAAAATAACGCTAGATTAGAAGCAGAAGCTGCAGCTATGTACAGACTAAATTCTGGGAGTACAGATTTTGCGTCTCTTGAAGAGTTAGACATCATAGAAGAAACGATGAAGGCGCAAGGTACAAGTAAAGCTGCAGGAAGTTATGTAGAAGCAGACCCTGCGTATGGTAACACTCATTCAAGGGCAGAAGTTGAAGACGCAGTTGCTTTCTGGAAAAACAGAGAGGATATTGCTATTAAAGTTTTATCTAAACACCCTTTTTATAATGAGGAGTATAAAACACTTGGCCCTATAATGTTTGCTGAAAAGTATAAAGACGACGTTAATTTTAATAAACATTTTATGACTGAAAAAGAGAACGCTGCGGCAAGGCTTAGTATGACTAAAGCGCTTAGAGACTCAAATATAAATATGAATAGCGCTCTTACAAATCCAAATGTGCCTTTAACCAAAGCGGATTTTGCTACTTGGGCAGCGAACAATTCTTATGATGATAAAACAGACGCCTTAATAGCTGCAGAAATTAAAAAATTATATGATTCAAACACCCAAACATTTGATACAACTCATCTCACTACAAAAAACGCAAAAGCATTAGCTATTCTCGCCTATCAAGGTTTGCCAGCAGAGATTAAAGCAAGAGACGGCGCTAATGGAGAGGGAACTTGGTGGCAAAATAATTTAATGGCTGGAACATTGTATGGCACTACTTCAACGGATATTACTAATACAATGGCTCTTAATGCGCAGCAGCTTCAAGAAAGGCAGTTAAATCTACAAGCAGAAAAGCAACGTATGGAGAAAGTTCCTAAGATGGCAGAAACAGGAGTTAGTCGTATAGGAGAATGGGCAGCAACAATTGCCAAGTATAAAAACAGTAATGGAGCTCCAGCCCTTAGACAAGAATTTGAAAATGCCTTGTCTGAATTGTCAGTATTTACAGACTATTATCTTACAAACCCGAGTATTTCTGCTCCAGGAAGAAGGCTTTTCATGAACACTATGAAAATGGCAGTTTCTATTAAGGTAGAAAATTTAGCAAATCAAAATAAACCATTTTGGCGTTTCTTTAGAGATAAAGCTGGTAGCGGAACTACGGAGTTAGGATCAGATGTGGTTATATATAAACATGGTGAAAGTACGCCTATAACAGACCTATCTCAACTTATGGAAGGGAATGAAATAAACCTTGGTCTGGTTGCAAAGCTTAGAATTGAAGCGCCAGGACAAGGAATACAGGGAGGAGAAATCACTATTGGTCAAGCTATAGGGGATATTGGAGCACCTGGAGTAAAATTCTTAATTGCTGAAGCTATAGAAAATGCAAGAAAGAGATAATCATTATGCCATCCCCGACTCGTGCTGAAAAAAGTACAATAGCTCAACTCTTTAACCTTGAACAAGAGGAAAGAGCAAGAGAGGAAGAAACTTATTCTCAAATAGCTGATCTTTTTCTTAAACCCAGGGCTGTTACTATTGGAGAAAAATTTGAAGCTGCAATAGATGTAGGAGGGGCACAATTTGAAGCTGATATTGAAAGATATTCTCTTATGGGGAATGTCCTTTTAGGGCGAGATAATGCAGCAGAGGTCAATAAAAAGAACATAGAGATTGCAGAAAGAGATGCTGCAGAGTTATCTGAAAATTTTGAGGGTTTTGAAGAATTTATTAAACAACCTACTTTTAAAGGATTCGCCGAACAAGTCGTTACTCAGATAGGTAAATTTGTACCTAATGCTGTTGCTTCTGCTGTTTCGGCAGTTGGAGGAATGGGGGTAGGTTTTCTTGGTAAATGGGGATTAACGCAAAGCTCTAAACGTTATGCTAATAAATTAATCACGGACGCAGCAAGACGTGAAATGGGATTAGGAGCCACAGATGTAGTTTCAGCCGGACTAGCAAGAGAAGCATATCGAAAAGGAAGAGGCGTATGGATGAAACGGGGGGCTATTACAGGAGCTTTTGCACAAGAACAGTTTATCGGTACTGCTCAATCTCTTGCTGAATATCAAGAAGCAGGACTAGATATAACGCGCTCAGAAGCACTTATGGCTAATATTCTAGGTATTCCTCAAGCTGTTGTAGGCACGTTTGGAGAAGTCTATTTTGCCAAAGCTTTATTTAAGGCGGCTCTTAAAAATACAGCTTTGGCTTCTGTACAACAAGCCGCTTTACGAGGCAAAACGTTAAGTACAGCACAAAAAGATTTGCTTAAGCTTTGGCAAAAAGCAGAGAAAGGAGCTCCTATTACCGCAGCTGAAAGAGAAGTACTTAAAAACGCGCTTGGCGGAGAAAGAGGTCCGATTGCTACTTTTTTAAAAGATGTAGCTGTTAGCCTTGTAAAGAGTGGAACAGTAGAAGGTACTACTGAAGCAATACAAGAAGGCCTTGGAGTTATGCAAAGATTTGCTATTGATCCTGATTATACAGGAGCAGAAGCGAGATTGCGTATGGCAGAAGCTGCTTTTGGTGGTTTCTTTGCTGGTGGTGCTCGAGGAGGAATAGGTGGAATAGGTACTAGTATAATAAGTCAAGCTAGAGCAGCATTAGATAATCGGGAACAAGCACTTCTTGATCTACAAGGACGGGAACCGACCCAAGCTCCTTTAGGGGAGACAAAAGAACAGGTTGATGCTCAAGCTCGAGCGATGATGGACCCTACATCCAATAAAAATGCTCTTTGGGTTTCTAATAGTTCAGTAAAAACCATTAAACCAACACGCCCCCATGAAGCGCCTGTTTATACAATAGAAAGAGCAAGGGAGGATTATGTTACAGCCCAACAAGAACTTGCTTCAGCACAACAAGAATTTGATCGGACAGTTGTAGAGAGCGAATATGATATTCAAGAAAGAATAGCAATAATGGAAGAGGATATTGATTCTCCTGGTTTATCAGAGAAAGAAAAAGCAGATATAAGAAATAAAACCCTAGATAAGCTTAGGAAAAAGGCTACTTCTTCTATGAAAGAGGCAGAAAATAAAGCAAATGCCATTGCAGTAACATCAGCAATATTTGAGGAAACAGGGAGAGGCGTAATAGATGAAGATACTTATTCTCGTTTATATAATATAAACCGAGAACTTATTGACCTCCAAGAGGCCCCTGAATTTGAAACTCCTGATCAACGAACAGCTAGAGAAGCAGAAATAATAAGATTAGGCAAGGAAAGGGATGCTTTGGTAGCACAGATTAAGGAAGGATTAGGGTATGCAAGAGCTAGAGCAGCAGACAAATTAGACCAGCTAGAATTAGATTTTTATGCTGAATATGAGGAACGTATAGTTCCTAATTTTCCAAAAGACTGGGCTAAAGCAAATAATTTACTTGTTCGTGAAAAACCAACAGGGACGTTATACACTACAGATCCGGATAAAGCAGATCTTATAGAGCAAAATCAGGATATAGGGACGCTTGGGGTACTTCTTAATTTTAGTCAAGTAGATAATAAAAACCATGATCTTGTTTTAGAAGTTTTAGATAAAGAGGGAGAAGCAGTAAAACAAGAAACAACAAACGAAGCAGGTCTTGAAGCAGCTTTAATAAAAGCAAGGGAAGATTACCCCACAGTAGAAGAACGAACTAAAAATATAGATGCTCCTTACACTTGGCGAGTAAGGGATCTACCTACCGTGATACGAGAAAGAGCTTCCAATATGAATGTTGAAGAGCTGATGGCGGAAGGAGCAGAAGGAACACTCGAAGAGGGAGCACCAGAACCGACAGAAGTAGGGGCGGTAGATTTACGAACAGGGGGATTTATAAGCTTAGAAGGCTTAGAGACAGGAGAAGGTTTTGAATCTCCTACTGATGTAGTTATATATAAAAGAACAGGAGGACCGTGGAAAGGCTTGAAACCCAGGAAAAAGAACCTGGCTTTTGAGGCCAGTCTACAAAAAGCCTATAGTAAATTGTTGGAAGCTTTAGAAGATAACCCTGTAGAACAACAGTATTGGGAAGAAAATAAAACTTCTTTAAATACACCTATTATTGCTAAGTTTTTAGCGCTTAAAAAAGATAACCCTGCACTTGAATATACTATTGAGTATGTAGGACAAACTGAAGATGGGTTTCCTCTTCATACTATTTTACAACATGGAAATGATGTAGCTATGAAACAGGTTATTTTAGCTGCAACTAGATCAGCAATTGAATTCCATAAGGCAAGTAAAAAAACAGCAGAAGACCAGGGAAAAAAATTTAATGAAAGTAGGTGGGGGGTTACTCGTATAGTAAGATCAAATGTCTCTTATATTGAAGATACGCCAGGAATAAGAACTAAAGTAAATTCATTGCCGCTTACTTCTGTTATTACAGCTGCTATTTTTAATCGACATCAAATTAAAGTAAAACACCCCGATGGTACAATAGGCTTTGATGTTTTTCAAGCACAACAAGAAGGAGCGCCAAATGCTGTAGGGCCTGTGGTTATAAAAAATGAAGGGGCTTGGTTAGAACGAGTTCAACAAGGGGTGGCTTCAATGCTTTTGTGGATGGATGAGGCCAAAATTGAGCTATATTATGATGGAAGTCTTGTAACTGATTTTAATGCAGTTTTGGATGAGCCTATTTATTGGTGGAATGGCAGGTCTTATTCTATAAATCAGCTTTATCAAAAGAATGTAACTTTAGAAGATACTTCTATCAAAAAACAGATTTCCACTTTGGCTTATATGATAGAAAATGCCGAACGTACTGCGGGTTTAGTAGCTGGTGAAACCGCAGGACCACTAGGAGACATCGAAGTTAGGCCTTTTAAATGGAGGGGAGCAGTAAATACTAAAGCTTATTTATCTCTTATCCGGGGGAGAATGTGGATTGATAAGATGGACGACAAATTCAAGCAAGAAGCAAACCTTCAAAATCAGCTCGAGCAGATCGAAAATCCCGAACTAGTTGAAGAAGTATTAAATAGGATGTATGGGTATATAGATAATAGAGAAGTATTTTCTGGTGGTTTGGGGGAGTATGTACAATATATGGATTATATATTAAGGGGGCCTTTGCCTGAAGGCCATGGGCTTGGAAAAGAAAAAGCTAGAACCCTTGCGCAGTATTTCGAGAACATTGAAAAGGATAGGCCTGATATTGCTATGGCTAAGGCTGGGGTATCAAAGGCTGATGCAAACCTCCCCTATATGTTGAATATTTATAAAGAAGTAAAGAAATATTTTCGTTTCAATCCTGAAGCGCTGAAGGCATTAAAAACGACTTTTCCCCAACAGCTTGATTATCGTGGAGACCGTACTATTTCTACTGTTCTTCAGCAATTGAGGGATGAAGAAGAGGTATATGCACATCTTACAGATATAGCTTTTGAGATGAATATTCTAACTCCAGAAGAAAGGGGGCAAATGCTTGAGGGGCAAATGCGGCCCGAACCTCGCTATGAAACTCAAACAGGTGCGGGAGAGCTGGAGCAGATGATAGATTCTATAGATTTAAAGCCATTTGGAACTATTACTAGAACAGCATGGGATGGGATTTATGATAGACAACATCTTAATAGATTGAATTTAGAAGAAGCGGTTGGGGGAATAGCAGAAGGAAAAAAACTTATTCCTCTTAGTGATAAGTCTATTCCAATTGCAGAGGGAGTTTCTTATTCTGAGAAAGCAGAAAAGTATTTTGATCAATTTGATATAAAATATGGAAAGGTTGTATCAAAAAAAGGGGAACTCAAGAAAAGAGCAGAGGAAGGTATTTTAGAGGCTGTGTCTAGAATAGCAGCAAAAGATTTGGGCCTTAAAGGTAGAACTAGAATAATCTTAGCAGATGAACCCCCTAATTTTGTTATTAAAGCGGATAGTTTTCAAGATGAACAAGGCAACAGTGTAGTAAGCCCAAACCTATATCTTAAGAAAGTAATTGAGAAAATGAAAAACCCTCCAACAAATGAGGATGGTAGTCCTGGTACTCCAGAAATAGCACGAGTAGTTACTTTTGGGGACATCAATATTATTATTGTAAACCCAACTTCTTTTAAGGGGGCAAGGCCTGAAAGTGTGGCTTTAACTTCTCTTCTTGCTGTAACGCATGAGCTAGGACATCCTTTTTTTGATCAAGAATATAATTATTTATTAGATGGAAGAAGAAAAAATCTCCTCGCTCGTTTAACTAAAGACTTTAATTTGGCTAAATTAGAGCTTTCAAAAATACAACCAAGCGACCATCCTTATTTAGGAGAACGAGGGTTTGAAGAATGGTATGCAGACCAAGTGGGTGGAGGCATAATGAGAAGGCTGAGAAATGAGTCTTCAAAAACAGGAACAGAAAGCTATTTTAATAGGGTCGTAAATAAATTACTTGCTTTTTGGAAGCATTTAAATGCTGTAATAAGAGCTCGATTTGGTCCAACTACAGAAAGCGTAGCGTTTCAAGATTATATGGCTAAGGTTATTGACAGACATAAAAAAGCAAATACAAATAATCAAACAATTCCAATAAACTATAAAATTAAGGTACGAAAATTTATTGGTGAGACAGTTGCTCCTGTAGCAAATAAATTTATTAGTAGGAAAAATAGAGTTTGGTTTGATAAGAAAGTTAAACAAATTGTTAATTGGCATGAAAGTAATAAACAACACTTTTTAGGAAAGGAAAAAGCACATTGGTCCATGGAATATCTTTTGCTGCCTGCAGATAATTATTTAAGACGTATGGGCCCTGTTGGAGAATTGATTGCTGATGTTTTTTATAATCCTTCTCAAGCTACAGTAGAACAGAGGGGACATTTAAACGCTCGTATTTGGTATGCTAATCGAAAATTAAATAAAGTTTGGGACATGATGGAACCTGAAAAACCGGGCAACCCAACAACAGCTGAAATTGAGGCTTTTAGGGAAGTTTTATTTGAGGCAGAAGCAGAAGTGCCTACGGCACAGCTTTCTGAAAAGGCCCAGGAAGTAAGAAAATATTTAGATGATTTTTGGACAACTGTTTCTCATTTAGGAATAAAGAAACGAGATATTTTTTATCCTCGGCAGTTTGATATTCCTGCCCTTATAGATAATAAAAATGGGGAACGAGCAGCATTAGTTAGACTACTTGAATACTATAATCCAGAAGAGGCAGCTATAAAAGGTTTTAGTTTTGCTGCCGTTGTGGATGCTATGGTTAGAAATGAAGAAACAAGTGATGATACTAGTGTAGAAGCACCAGACCGTGCGGCTGATATTTCAATTGGTATGGCAGAAGAAAGAAGTAAATATTTTAGGCGGGTTCCAAATGAAGCTCTTAGGTGGGGAGTAAATTTTGAAACAAATGAAATTAATTCTGGAAGAGAAAAAGAAACAGGGCTTTTACTTCCCCCCGAAATAGCTCTTCGTAAGTATATAACAGATATGACAAAAAGATCTGACTATGATCAACGAGCCGTTACTTATTTGACAGAAGGTGATCTTGAACGAATGGAAGAGGCTATTGGGAAGGTAGGAGAAGAGGTTAGAGGATGGAAAGCAATGGAGGTTCTTTTAAATAGAATTGAAGATCCTGTTAAAAGACAAGGAGCACGGCAAGCTGTTCGATCAATGTTAGGAAAAGTTGGAATGAATATGCCACGTTGGCAAAGAAACCTTAATAGTGGTCTTTTAATGCTTAATATTATGACTTATTTAACTATGGCTACTGTTGCATCTTTTCCTGATTTAGCAGGAACTATTTTACGATCTAAAGGAACAGTACCATTAAAAGATTTTGTTAAGACATGGAAAGGTTATTTTACAGATAAAGAGACAGCTAGAGCTTTTGCTAGAGATGTAGGGGTTATTACGTTTGATTCTTTAGATACTATGTATGTAAATGCTGCAGAGCTTGGCTTTATGACACCTTTTTCTAAAAAAGTCTCTAATTTTTATTTTAAAACGATCGGGCTTGAAGCTTTTACTAAATTTACAAGGGTCTTTGCTGCAGGGATGGGAGAGCAGTTCTTATTAAGGCTGGCTGAAGATCCTTCTACAGATGCTACAAGATGGTTAGCTGAACTAAAGGTTACAAGAGAAGATATTTTACATTGGAATAATAACAATAGGCTTTTTAGTGATGCTCAAGGGGGACGAGTACAAGATGCTATTGCTCAATTTGTAGATGAATCTGTAGTTCGACCTAATGCAGCAGAACGTCCTGTTTGGGCAAGCAATCCTTATTTTGCTTTGGTTTGGCAACTTAAGTCTTTTTTCTATGCCTATGGTAAAAATATTTTAGGGGGGGTTCTTAGAGAATCTAAGAACAGATTTAATGACAAAGGGACTTTTTCTCAAGCAGCTATTCCTTTATTAATTGGCGCTGTGCCAATGTTGGTGTTGTCTATGATAGGGCTAGAGCTAAGAGAGTTTGTTAAATATTTATTTGCAAATGTTGATCCTTCTTTTGAAGGCAACCCAGCAGATAAGTTTAGAACAGATAATATGGGATGGTTAG
>Ga0098058_1000662_pt1 | contig 11324 bp, 14 predicted proteins | sample 19_taG_FD_75061 | JGI IMG/M metagenome (GOLD analysis project Ga0098058, IMG submission 75061) | Marine viral communities from the Subarctic Pacific Ocean - 19_ETSP_OMZ_AT15317 metaG | ecosystem: Environmental > Aquatic > Marine > Oceanic | place: Pacific Ocean | collected 2015-01-19 | reverse complement strand
TGAATGTTCCATCTTCTCCACTGTCTACAGTTAGATATATGTCTACCTCACCTCTGGATTTCGTGAGGATTGCCCTGATTACTTCCCCATACTGATGCTCAAGGAAGTGGAACATCCCGGCGGAATCACGACTGCAATACAACATGAACTGGGCAGGGACAGACTGGGTTCCGGGTGGGGGCATGACGTTCTGTCTCTGCTCTGCGTGAGCGATCGGCATAGCTATGGCAATAGCTATCCCTGTTAGAAACTTTTTCACTTAATCGCCCCTGAAATTTCTATTCTTATGAGTGGGATACGATGGTTTAATTCTCTTCACTTTTTTATAAGTTGGTGTTTTAAAACTTACGGCCTTTCCTCCAGAAGAGCTTTTAAAACGGGGGGAACCTCCCGGAGACGAACCAATCTTCTGTCCTTTGGTTCTTTTCACTTTAGTGAAAGTGGGCATCAGTAACCCTTGGTCTTCTTCACTTTCTTTCCAGATTTCTTGGCATACTTGGCTGCTGCCTTTTTACCTGCAGCTGTATAAGCAAACTTCTTCTGTCCTACTTTAGGCATTTTAATCTCCTTGTTCTGCTTGGTGAGCTAACGCTGCCCAAGCAGTCTTAGCTTTATTTCCTTGATTGGGATTAGCCAAAAGACCACCCTGTTTGTATGATCCCCAAAGTGTCTCCCACCAATCACCTATAGTTGGATCATCTGATGTTCCAGCGCTCCAATCTAAATTAAGACCTGTTGATCCGGGATTCATCTTTTCTTGAAGAACTGCCTCTGTCCACGCCTTATCAAAATCTTGGTCTGGGCTTAGAGTTCTGGCAAATAAAGCTGCAGCTAAATTATTTTTATAATCACTAATCTCATTACCACTCTTGAATATCTCATAAGCCGTCATCTTAGCGAGGCCAAATTTATTTGTTGCTATCCCATGTCTTATGATGTCTCTCAAATTACTCGTATCCGAGAGTATAGAAGTAAGCTGGCTCAAATTATAACCAGCATTCATAAGCTTCTCTAGATTCTCTTCACTGCTGTATTGATTTACCAGTTGATCAACTTTAGCCCAAATAACCTTTTGTTCTTCATTAAGCTTTTGCGCTTCCCAATCAGACTTCTGTCGAGAATAAACTCTAGCTGCCCCTAAAGTTTTATCAAACCCAGCTAAAAAGTCTTTTTGTTTTGCATCACTCCATTTCGCCATATCCGGATGCCATCTTGCTGATTTCATCCCAAAATGCTTTCCTTTGTCTGTCTCTTTCATACCAGACATTTGTCTTAGGGCTGCATGAAGATCCAGACCCCAAGAAGCAGCCTCTGCTTCAGTTTGGTAGTCGGGTTCTGTTAATTCTTCTTCTCCTGTCGTAAGCGGGTCATAAGACGGCCCACCCCCCATCGTTGCGCCCATAGTTCTTTGTCTTTCTTTCAGATCCCTATTTTCTTGTTCTTGTCGTATTTTTTCTTTTGCTGAGAAGTCAATCTGTGGCTGCAAAGCAGGAGTTTCGTCCAAATAGAATTCAGTATAAGAACCAGCCTTAGTCTTACCTGTTGGTGAACCTGTTAATGCGGTGACCTGATTAGCATCCCATACATCGGCTACATCTGTCCCTTGTTCATTCGCAGCATCTATTGCAGCTATACCAGCTAATGCGTCTATAGAGGTCACTAGAAGTCTCCCCTTACCTGAAAGCCTCCAACAGTTCTGCCACCTTCTCTTCCAATTCTATAATCCACCGGACCCAACAGAGTATTAAACTGATTCTGATAACTTGCAGAAGGATTCAATTCGCTATACCCACCGGGATAACTTTGCCCATGAAGATTAAAGTTTAGACCCGGCAATGGATTAACATTTAAATTCGCAAAGGGAGATACTGACCCACTGGTTCCCTGACCAGCAATTCCCACATTTGCATTAAACAAGCCCGTTCCAGCACCTACTTGCGCGCCCCAATTAATCTGCCCTCCTTGACCAACATTAAGGTTTGCGCTAAAAGGGGAAGAATTATATCTAACCCCAAACTGACCTACAGAGTCATCCAGATAAAAAGAAAATTTATCACTAGCTTTGAGACTATTTAAAAACGTCTCCATATCAATAGGAGTTTCTTCTTCAACTACAGGTACTTCTGTAACCTCTTCAGCAAATCCTTGCGGCCCCTCATAAGCCTCAGTATCTTTAACTGTTGTCCCATAGCCCCAAGCCATTAAATTATCTCCTCTACTCCGGCCTTACACGTCCTATTATTCCAAGGCTATATTGTTTGGGATGATACACCCTAGATTCCTCTAAAGCTGCCACTAACATTTCCTGAACAGCCTTTTTACTTACTACACCCCGCGCAATAGCCTCATCAATCTTCTTTACCAAATGCATCACATCATAAGGCATCTTATATACTTCTTTGGTCCAAACTGCATTAGTTGTAGGGTCCCAATCTATAATATCACGAAAATCCATATTCTTTTCAGATAATGTTCTCTGCATATTATTTAGTCTTGAGTGAACTTCTGTTGGATTGGTTAATTGTGTCTCTAATTTAGATTCTGCAACACCTTTTTCAAGTGTCTTAGATAACGCAGTAACCGCTGACATTCCTTCAGTACCCATTCCATAAGGGAATCCTTCACTCCATTTACTCCAAGGCAGTCCTGTAACTGGATTAACATTTCCAGTGCCGGGGTTCGTTCTAGTTGGATATGCCGGGTCACCGCGTTGTCTAGGAGGAACAAGCTTATCATAATTTAGCGCGTCCTGTACATGACTAAACTCATGACCTACCACCTCTAGTGACCCTGCGGTTCCCAGTTCTCTGGGATCAGCCCTAACTTTGTCCATCCCTTCAGGGTTGACGTCTATCTCATACCTCTTTACAGCTGGGTTTCGAGGGGGAGGAAGCCCCGGTGTAGGAAGACCCCCTGTTGTTTCTGTCCTCATTCGCCCTAAATGTACTCCCTCTCCCTCCTTTACTATATTAACCGGAGTTTCGTCTATTATCCTAGACATCTCTTTTATGTACTCGGATATTTTGACCTGCAAGGTTCCATCCTTAACTGCCTTAGCATAGCCTGTGGGATCAATTGTTTTCCACATACCCGCTAGATAATTACTACTTTGCACATTAGCAATTGCATTAGTTCTAGCATTAGCTGTATCTACTTTTAAATTTCCTGTATTAGTGGGCAAAGTCTTCTCTCTAGTTTTAATCCTAACCGCTCCAAGAGCCCCGGGCGCCCCAGTTAAAACCCCTACAACTCCTGCTTCGAGCCTCTCGGAAGCTTTCTGATCCATATCGAATATATTTCTAGCTAGCTTACCTACACCCTTTCCTATGGGAAACGCCACCTCCTCATTCCAGAACTCAATCGCCCCACCAATGGCTCCAGTGACATCCTTGCCAAAATCAGTCTTCGCGTCCCAAGTATAAGGATCAAGAGCTTCAGAAGTACCCATGAGTTTATCTCTCCACTCCTTGCTCCCCTCTCTTGTGAAAGCGTCATCAGACGTAAACATTGTAGGAAGAGCAGCTGCAGCAGAAGCTGTCATATTAATCATCCCAGTACCTAAAGCAAGAGCAGTATCACCTGCAGCACGCATAGGATAAGTACCTTCCCAAACAGCATCTCCCAGCCAGCTGCCAGCTTCTCCAAGATAAAAACTAACTAAATCAGTGGCCTTTTTATCCCAAATCCCGCCCGACAATAATAGCTTGCCCCCGCGATCCAAATCCGGCTCAGGCATTTATCTGCCCCTGCTTAAGTTCTGGTGTTTCATGGCTCTGATCTCGGCAGCATGTTTCTTTCTCTCTCGGTTCTTAAATTTCTTGTTCATTGGAGACCACTGGTTAGGAAGAGTCTTAGGGCTTCTATGCGTTTTCTTGTCTTTTGCCATTAATATTAAATTTTCCCAAAAAATTCTAGAACCTACGACATATAGGGTCATAGGCTGTGTGTGGACGTGTGGTATCCGGAACGGCGGAAGGGGGGCGCGGACCGCTCCACTGAAACCGCGATCGCGAAACTTCGGCGAAGAGACTCCTTTTTGCCCTCTAGACTGATTGCGGGGACTGTTAGTGAGGGATACGGCATCAAGCCGTAGGTTATCCCTCTCAATCGATACTCGATCGATCCGATACCCTGTCAATTCGTTGACAGGCTCCCAACGTCGGGAGTGTTGGCGTCTGAGTATCACAATCAGACCCTATCAATTTGTTGACAGGGTCGGGAGTTTATTCAAATGGCTATAGCCAATAACACTGCTGAAAATACTGAGCCTGTTGGGCTGGTAATGGATCAGACCATTGATGATCTGATGGAAAGATCAGATCGCGCTAGTCAGACCCTGTTTGCACTCGCAATCGGTCGATACTTTTTCATCAATAGCACAGCCGGTGCTCATCCTGTTGGATGGAATGGTAATGGGTCTGCTGTTGGTGTTGAGAAATATGTCACCATCTCACGCAATGCGAAAAAGCCCTTTTGTGATCGGTATCATCGTGGAGAGTCTACGTTTGGCGAGACATGGAAAGCCCTCATCAATCACCCTGATTTGTTGGCGAAAAAGATCATTGTGAACGATGCTGAGAAAAAGCTCATCACGATAGACTGGGATAAGCTGGTTGCACTCGATGAAAAGGGAAAGCTGGTTGTCAAGATCGAGCGAAAGACCAACGACGATGACAAGACCCCGCCAACGATGAAGTTGGTATCTGATCGAAAGATCACAGCACTCGCCAATATCGCCGAGGTGGCGAAAGATGGAAAGGTGCAAGTCAATAAGAAAAAGGTCAACATCTCAGCCCCGCAAAAGTTGGCAATGTTGCACCAAGCTTTGGAAGTTGTGTATCACCTCGACCCCACAATGTTGAGAGATGATACTGTGAAAGCTGTGAAAGAGCGTATCGATTCTCGCAATAGTTAGTCTGTCCTTGGAGAATAGCCCAGTTTATTCTGGGCTATTTTCTTTTCCCGAAAATCACTGATCGCACGAACACGTTATTTTATTTGTCCGAATCGACAATTTAGGCCTGTCAATCTGTTGACAGGGTATTTTTTTGTGCCTTTTTTATTTGCCCCTTGTGGGCGTATATTCTCCCCCCAAATGTTGATAGTATAAAAAGGGGGGGGGTGCAGTTCAAACCAACGGTTCAACCCGAACCACAACTATGGAGAGTAAACCATGATGCAAGTAGATAACCTTGAGCAGTTACTAGCATGGGTGAAGTCATCCCCGTGTCAATTCACAGTCTCGTCCATGTCCGGTGGCTACGTCCACGTTAAGTTCCTCGTGCCATGTGATAAGGAGATCACACGGACTCGATGCTATAACACTCTTGATCTGAATGGGCGATACGAGGATCGCGATGCGTTGATGAACCGATGTTACGAAGATGGATTCAATGACGGACGCCGTGAGTATGCAGATGTTGAAGGCATTGAACTACCAGAGTTTTATCTGAATGAATTGGATAAACCTGTCGGCATAGTAAAGGAGAAAAGTAAATGAGATACTATGACTCACACAATATGGTTCACGTTAAGATTGTCTATGCGTTCATGGCAATCAACCTCGTCCAGACTGTCCTGTTGGGCTTAATCTTGTTAAACTAATGATGGTAAATGATGTATCCTGTCAATTGATTGACAGGTCAACCAAACTCGTGAGGTGATACACATGAGATTATCAAGTACGTTGAGGCGTGAGATGTACGATGGTGTTACGTTGGGCTACCGTGTTCCCGAATGGCTCGACTGGGAACAGGCAGAACTGGATCGGTGGCCTCACTCTATGATGAAGGAGTACAGAGAGTGTTGCATAATTGAGCCTGATGCTGAGTACCAGTGGGAAAGCTCACTGCTCCACAACTTCGCAAACTGGACAGACTTTGTCGAGGAGCGTGGTGGTACGATAGACTTTGTCCTGTTCATGATGAAGTGGTTCACGACAGAGGATATTCTGTACTACCAGATCGCGTTCGACTCGGACGGTACTTATATGCTGTCCTACTACAACGAGGATCGCAAGACTCGCACGAAGGTCAAAGCTGGAAAATGGTTCCAGATGCACTACAATCGGGATGCGAAACTGGTGGTGCGGTTTGTGGAAGAATGGAAACAAATGGCTATGAAGTGTCAGGATATATATAGCCAATATTCTGTCGATGTGCTCTCTCAATCGGTGGCAATAACTCATCGGTACAGGAGTTTCCACAGGACTGATCTTAATTCCTGTTGCTCCTATCCACCGAGTCAGTTTGCCACTGGTGGTGAGCATCCGTGCATGGTGTATGGTGGAGACTCTGGTGTTACTCTAGCGGTCGTTAAAGATTCAGAAGGTAAAGACTTTGCTAGAACCCTGCTCTACAATGGAAAGTACATTCGTATTTACCCAACGGGTAGATCACACGAATTCAATGTAGCAAAGGGTGTGCTCCAACATAACAACCTCGCCACTGGGCAGGGAAGTTTAGAATTTGCAGAGTTAAACTACCTTCCGCATCGTGACTCTGATATGGGTGACTTTGTAGTGTGCCCGTATCTGGATGGTGAGGCATCCATTGTATCGGTTAGTGAACGAGAGAATGGTGAGCCGTGCTTACTCGTATCGGCTCAAGGTAATGGAGTTATGGGCATCAATACTCAAAGCGGTAATATGCACGAACGCGCTTGCTTCGATTCACGCACTATGTGCATCCACGGTGACGATTGGAGCTACTACTGTGACCGATGTGAAGCTGGATTTAATGAGGGTGATGACTATTGCGTCCTACCCGAACAAGGTGGTCACTACTGCTCCGAGGACTGCTGTACGGAGTCTGGGCTTGTTATGACTAATGTAGGTGCTGGGATGTACGACTGGTGTTCGGAATACGATGTTACCCTTGATCGAAATTCCGGAAACTATTACACCGACAGAGGTCTAACAGACGCTGGGTTAGTAATTGATCATCATGGTGACGTGGTCAGGCAAGACGATTGTGTGTACACTCAATCCCAAGGGTGGTTGTTGAGTATAGATTGCCTGTTCGTCAATACCCCGCAAGAGTATCAAGAGACTCCTGATAATCTGCGTCCGGTCTGGATGCGGACGGATGGGTCTGGTCGGGTAGACACAGGAACCCTTGAGACATTTTTATCAGAGACTGGGCAACACCGCTCATTAGTCGAACAACATACAGGAGAATCATAATGGCATACGCACTTAAAAGTATGCAGGAGTTGTTAGATATGCTCGCGATGACTCGTCCTCACCTGTCGAAGGGTGAGGAGGAATACATCCGAGCATTCATTGAACCGTGGACTGACTACACCGATGCGTTCGGTAATCTACACAAGACAGTATTCGAGATCGGAAAGAATAGGAAAAAGATTGAACCTAATATCCTTTTCTCATCCCATACCGATACGGTTCATCGTAAGGATGGAATTCAAACCCTAAACCTATACAAGAACAAGGTTGTCACAAGTGAGTCAACCTGTTTAGGTGCTGATGATACTGTCGGCAATTTCCTCATGATCAGCATGATCGAGAAAGGAATTGCTGGTAAGTATATATTCCATCGTGGCGAGGAGCGTGGTGGCCTTGGGTCTAAATACATCGCTGTGGAAACACCAGAAGTCCTAGACCCTATCGACTTTGCAATCGCTTTTGATCGCAAGGATACTAACGATGTTGTTCAATACCAGAATGGGGAGCGGTGCTGTAGTAAGGAGTTCGCATCGCAACTCGCCAAGATTCTGGGCATGACTGGTGGCGATCCTCATGGTACATTCACTGATACCGCTAACTATGTGGATGTTGTCGCAGAGTGTAGCAATGTCAGCGTGGCATATTGGGATCAGCACACCAAGCATGAGCGTTGTGATCTGAAAGAGATCGCGAAGATAGAGGAACGTATCCTCTGCGCTGATTGGAAATCGTTAGTAGCATACGAGTTCACACCGGAGTACGAGTTCGATCAATACGCTTACTACAGCAGGCATGGCAATATCAATGGGTCTATGTATCAACCTGTGGTTGAGCAATCCCATAACGATAAGGAACTATGGGACTTGCACGATCTTTTGGGTTCCTCTGACCCATACGATATAGCGTATATTCTATACGGGTATGGTTTCACTGCTGATGATCTTGCTGGTTATCCGTCCAAGGAACCAGTATACGTGGATATATGTCAGGATTGTGGTAATCCAGATCATCCCGATCAGACTTGTATGGAGTTGTACAATGGATAGGTTTGATCGGTTTGTACTGAGAGGCAGTTGTGCTCTCATCATCGTGTTCATCGTGGCTTGCTGTCTAGCCATGATGGACTTAATTTAACTAGCGAGGTAAAGCTAAATTATGCGTATATTCAAAATCCCTGTAGCGGGAGAGAAAGCTACACGGTGGCGACCAACAAACCACCAAACGCGCCTACCTGATATAGAGGTAGGAGAATCTTTCATCGCTTTTCCCAGTAAGAGGGACAGTGTCCCCGAGGATATTGGGTTCGTTCAACGGTGTACATCGCAGATGATATACCGCAAGCGGAAACGTGGTGATCAAGACTACAAAGCACACACCGAGACGAGAGCATTACAGACTCAACCAGATGTAATCATGCTCGGTGAGAAATGCGTAGTCGTTCACCGCATTAAGTAACGTCATGGGAGGGTGGTTAGCGGGATGCGGTAGTCTCGTTACAAGGTGAGTATCCTTCCATGTACATCACCTCCTAGTGCTCACCTTGGCCTACCGTATTGTATAACAGTCGGGTGACTCCTCGTGGTGAGTGGTGGCATCATGACCAAACAGCTTAAGCATCCCGACACCTCATCAATTATGCTTTTGCTGATCCACCACACCTATGGGGGTATGACCTTCAGCAATGTTAAGGTCTCCACCAGATGCTCGGACGAGGCTGTCCTTCGTGCCCTGCCCCCACCTCTGTCCCCATCGTCTAATTGGCCTAGGACATTACCCTCTCAAGGTAAAAATTTGGGTTCGACTCCCTTTGGGGACGCCACTACCCTGTCAATTGATTGACAGGTTACCATAGGAAATTAATATGAACACAGTAACAGCGCAAGACTTTCGAGACTTGAAAGAGGCTCGGATCAAAGGCAGTCTGAATGCTAGGATCATCGCACTCGAAAAGAGTATGAGCAACCTAACAGAAGTGGTTGAGGCTCTACGAATCTTTGTCATCGGAATTGATGTGGACGAGGATACACCAGACGAGTATAATAGAGTTGATACTCAAAACTATGGAGGTACAAAGTGAACCATCTTCTCAAGCCATTAATGACCGAGCCATGTCTCGAACCCCCCGAATCTTTTCCACCTCCGAAACCTAAAAAGAGTTGGAAAGATATGGAGATTCCTCCAGAACTTCACGCTCTACATGAGGAGACGATGAGAAAGTTTTTCAGAAAAGAAAAACATCTTGAAGATTCTCTGAAAGAGCAAGAAGATAACCATTAACCATGAGGGCTGTTTATGCACTTACTCGATAATACAAACGGCACTATCCGAATGGCATACGCCACCGGAGAAAAGCCTTGGCATGGGTTGGGTTTTGAGGTAGACCCAAACGAGCCTCCAGAAGTATGGAGGCGACAAGCCAATATGATGTGGGAGAATGTAAAGATTCCCGCATTGTATAGATGGGAAGGTTCCATTAGGAATTCGGATCAATTCTTTATTGCTCGGAATGACAATGGAAACATCCTCTCACCACGTACTGTAAGCCCAGATTACTGGGTGCATAGTATCGGTGACATCATCGCGTTCATGTCTGATCTCTGCAAGGAAGCGGGATATCAGATGGAAACGCTTATCTCGATTCAAGGTGGTAGAAAGATCACAGCGTTAGCCAAAGCATCGGCGGATACTGTGGTTGGACGCAGTGGGTTAGCTGTTGGGTATCTCCCTGTAAACAGGGATGTTATTCAGAACTACGTTCTCATTACCACATCCTTTGATGGAACCTTAAAGACAACCATCACCATCACCAGAGTGAGAGTAGTGTGTTGGAATACATTACTCATTGCACTGGGTGAAGGGTTGGAAGTCTTGCGTGTATCTCACCGTGCTAAATTCAGACCGGAGAGTGTACATGAGCAGTTAGGGTTCATCGAGGAATCTCATCAACCATTCATTGAAATGGCAAGCGAAATGGCAGAGGTTAGGTTAGACGATGGGCAGAGAGAGAATTTCTTTCTGCGCGTGGTGTCCAACAATACCGATCCATTCGACATTCATAAGCTAGACCGAGAAGACCCAACTCGTAAGGCTCTTGCCACGAAGGTGAACCGTTTGATTCACTACCACAATGTCGAAGGTTCTGGAAGCGATAACATCCGAAACCTCCCAACCGCGAATGGTACTCTATGGGGTGCGCTCAATGATGTCACTGGCGTTGCCGACCACTGGGGTACAAAGCGTGGTAAGGAGGGTAGGTTCGCATCCTCTACATTCGGCGCACGCAGAAAGCAGAAAGACCTAGCGTGGGAAATAGCCACCGAGGTCGTTACCAGAAAAGCTGCCTAATGCGTGGTGTAGTATTTCGTTGCCGAGGTTCTATAAAACCTCTTGATAAGGAATATTTCTACGTGATTGCTAATGGTGTCACCAAGTTAAACTGGCAGGATGTACATAATCCGGCTAACATAAAGGTGATTAAAAAGGTGAAGCGGAGAGGCGCAGACTCGATTAGTTTCAAGTATGCGCTGGATGCTATACCTAGCCAGAGAAATCGCAGGACATTGTTAATGTGCTGTAGGGAAGTATTGATGTTCGGAGGTGATGTAGAGTTTCTAGGTAATCAAGGCAACTGCTCTGGCATTGGATGCTTGAAGGGTGTTCAATGGCAGAATAACCATCCACTTATGTATTATCTTTCCGAGATAAAACATTACTTTACCGTGGTCACTGTTGATTCCAATAGGATCACAGCAATTAAAGATTAACCCTGTCCCGCAGGATATTGCCCCCCATCTTCTGGGGGGCATTTTTTTTCGCCTAAAATTCCCACAAATACCCTGTCAATCAATTGACAGGTTCCTCTCAAGGTTCGTATAACTTGGCCTCCCAATCCTCATCCTCTTGATCCGCCGGACATTGCGATCCTAACGTGTGATCACTCTCCTCCGGCTCTCGGTCAGCCAAATCCAATTCTCTCATTTTATTCCTGATAGACAATCCCAGATCATCCCTATAAAAGCTTTTCTTTTTCCCCATAGTTCTTCTATCCTAGAACCCATTATACCATATTGGGGGGTATTCTGTTATACCTACCTCCGACCCTGTGCCGTGGGTTTTGCATTTTTTTCTAAAAAATGTTGAT
>Ga0098058_1000660_pt1 | contig 11344 bp, 24 predicted proteins | sample 19_taG_FD_75061 | JGI IMG/M metagenome (GOLD analysis project Ga0098058, IMG submission 75061) | Marine viral communities from the Subarctic Pacific Ocean - 19_ETSP_OMZ_AT15317 metaG | ecosystem: Environmental > Aquatic > Marine > Oceanic | place: Pacific Ocean | collected 2015-01-19 | reverse complement strand
CCAAAAGGATATCCCTATATCGGTATATCTAGATATCCTAATAGCTATATACAGGGATACAGAGATACAGGGATATACCAATATCCTTATATCGGGATATATCTATATTTTTATCTAGGGACATATGGATATTAAGATTGTATTCCCTATAGGTTAGCTAGAATCATGCCTACCTAGTCACGATTGATACCTGATTTGTGACTAGGACACTCTATAACATGTCTTCAAATCGCTAAAAACGTCCAAAAACGTCCAAAATGGCTATATTGCTCAAATATTGCTCAAGTCTAGGCACGAAACAACATTGACTGCTGTTGTGATTAAGGCTATTCTTCTCACGTCAACTAACTGAGTTGATAACAACTAATCAATCAAGGATAGACATTACAAACTGAATAGCTGCAGAGGGATTGTTCAGAGTCTCTCATTAAATGAGTACACAGAGAAGTACTCCGGAGTCACTGCTAAACCGAGACACGATTATCCAGTCAACGTTCAAGTAGTCCGAATAAAGCAAGGGGACCCGAAAGGGAAAACCTACAGGCACAGTCAGATTAAGACCTGTAAATGCTGCTGAACGGTAAAGGGGATAGCCTAAAATCCCAATTTAGGGGGGATTAAGAAATCAGCCACTAATGTGAAGGAAGTAGAAAAGACTCAAGTTACTGGAAACCTAAACCAAACCAACTAGTCTCTAACTAGAAAGTAACGATTAGACAGCTAACAATCTGTAAAACTAGCAGTATTACTGAACAAAGAAGAAAACGATAGAACGTAGTAATGCATCAGTCTAGCTATCAAGGTATAGGAAACCATAGCGACTGTCACTACTAAGAACAGTAACTGGGGAACATCAATTAAAAGTATAAATTTAACTAATCCAATTCTGACTAATGTCTGAGGATATCGGATTAGCTGGACGACTGATAATTCCAACACACTAGCAGACGACTAATAATCACCATGTAAATATTAGAGTATTTACAACCTAATGAGCGGTCTAAAAGTACAGAAATAGACTATGCAATAACAGCATAGCTGTACGAATAGGGGTTAATACCTGTAGAGACTTACAACCTATACAGGAACAATATTAATCCCTATTTTCTATTAACGCTATAGCTATGCTATAGCTACCTGATACAAGTGAAAAATAAAGGTAATCGAATGTTAGAAATTATTGAAACTAAAACTTATACAGAAGAGTTATGTCAGGATTGCCACGATAGGGATTCACGACATTCCGCAGAATTTAAGAATGATAGTTACATTTATATGTGTCCAGCAGATTCAGTATGTTTAGTCGAATGTGCAATCCATGAGGTGACATTCTAATGACAGTATTAACTAAGAGACAAGCACACAAAGCAAAGCAAAATATCCCTACAGAATGGGAATTAATTGGTCAACTAATCGAAACAATAATCAATCAATCCAAATAGATATAGGGATATATCGATATATAAATATACAAATCAGGTGGCTATAGGATGGCTACAGTAGCTATCCAAATATAAATATATATGGAGATAGGGATATGGAAAATATAGGAACAGTACGGGTAGAAGGAAAAGTTTGGAACATCCAATTAGCAGGGGAAGGTGATGAACTTCCTAAAGGATATAAGCATATAGATATAGAGAGAAAAATAATGAACAAAATCTTTTACGAATATAACGATATAGAAATATTGTGGACGAACATAGATAAAAGACCAGCCAAAGAACAAATACCTTACCGTCTGGAGGTTAGATATAAGGAAGGTTTGATATTAGGATTGGAATTAGCTTTGGAATATATAAAAGAGGTATCGAATGGTAACTAAAAAGAAAGGTAGCAAGGTATCAGTATTCAAGGTCTATACAGACCAGATGATTAATAACATTAAGCAAGCCATAGAGGACGGCACTGGGGCACCATGGCATAAGCCATGGACAGGTGTAGGTGGTGACCATCAGAACGCCATTACAGGACATATATATCAGGGTATGAATCCATTCTTCCTAGATATGTTAGGTGGTCACCTTTATGAGGACTACAGATGGATTACCTACGGTCAGGCTAAGAAAGCAGGTGGCACGTTAAAGGATGGCGAATATCAGAAATCAATAGCACTACTCAAGCCAATAATAATAGAACGCAAAGAAGACAAAGACAAACCCAAAGACGAAGTGATTAACTTCCCGATATTCAGATACTACAGGGTATGGAACGTAGAACAATGGGAAGGATTAGAGATAGAACCACTAGTCAAACCAGACGCTAAAGAATTCGTACCTGTAGAGGAAGCAGAGAAGATAGTATCAGCTATGGCTGATAGACCAGAGATATTTAACAACGGTAAAAATCGTGCCTACTACAGAATGAAAGAAGATACGATACACCTTCCCGACAAATCAGGATTCGATAAGGGTAATGAGTATTACTCAACGCTATTCCACGAGATAGGACACTCTACTGGTCACCAGTCAAGGGTAGGTAGGAAGGGAATAGAAAACTTTGACCACTTTGGTAGCGGTCAGTATGCGAAGGAAGAATTAGTGGCTGAGTTTGTATCGGCAATACTCTGCAGACAGGCAGGGATTAATAACACTAGGGAAAACTCGGAAGCATACCTCAAAAGCTGGATAGGTAAGCTGAAGAATGACGAGAAACTATTAGTAAGTGCATCATCACAGGCACACAAAGCAGTCAAGTACATCCTAGGGGGTGAGTAAATGATTGAAGAAGCAAAGACCGGCAAGGTTATTTTTAGCATCGAAGAAGAAGTAGAGAAGGTCAGAGAGTGGATAGACAGGCAGAACTTCTGGCTATTAGGTGATGAACTGGATGAGATAGAAGCACACTTAGATACAGCGAAAGATTTGTTCTATGAGTTTGTTAGAGAACACAACATAAAGGTAGGAGGTAACTAGTGCCTATTTGTAAAGAGTGTACAAACCCAAGGGTATTTGACGAGGAGGGATACGAAGACCCTTCAGTGTTTCACTGTCCTCAACGCTGTTCTAATCAGGGTAAAGCATACTCAGTATGTGACTGTGACTGTGTGTTTCCGAATCAGGCTTTAGCTGAACAACAGGCTTATGAATACAGGTATAACTTATAGGAGGTTATCTAGTGAATAGAGTGCGACAGTCTATGTTTATCCCGTGCAAAAAGTGTAATGAATTTATTACACATGACCTTACAGAGGATACCCCACCAACTGAGTATGGGTTTACACCTCGTCCCATATTTGAAGGTGATGAATACATAGCCACGTTATATAGATTCTTTGATACCGAAAGATGGGAATGTTTCCCATGTAGTGAGGTGACATTTGATGCTTTTATAGAAGACTCTGAAAATCCTATATACGCATGTGATTTTGTGAATGGGTTTGGAAGGTTGGACTGTAAGGGTTGTGAAAAATGTTCTAAATGGGATTGGCGTTATTTTCAAAGAGAAAAACAGGAGGTTAGCTAATGATACTAGGAATGAGAATGTTATTTCCACTAGAAGAACCAATGCTTGTGGATGGATACCCAAATGTACAGATAGATATATGTGATAGGTGTTATCTACAAGAAGTAGATGGGAAAGAGGGTGAATGGATACCTAACTTTAATAAGCATGGGAATCCCAGATATCACGGCATTGACGAAGCAGAGTTTGAGGAAATAAAAAATAATAGTAAGGAGGTTTGGGAATGGTGGGATAACTGCTCTGAAGTGTTTGAAGGTAGTGGTTACAAGTGTAATCAATGCGAAGAAGAACTAATAGAAGGAGCATGGGATATAAAAAACGGTAAGCCAATAGCATTTAGGGGGTAACTAATGCCTGATTACGAATGGACAAGGGACGATAGAGGGGTAGATACCTACGGTAAGGACTACCCCTTTGATGCAGGGGACAAGCATAACTTTGAGTGGGTAGTGAAGAACTTTGAGGAACTATGCGATACGTTCCCAGATGTAGCACGAAAGTATTGTGTTGATACAGAGGCAGTAAAAAAACCACTTTATCATATAGATAATAAGAGAAAGTTTAACCCTGCTTTTGACGAATACATGCACCCTGAAGAGGCTTACAAACCAGACTTTTAAAGGAGAGTAACTGATGAAGTATAGAGCAGAGTACCACATCATGTGGGCTAGAACGGATGTTGAAGCAGATTCTGAAGAGGAAGCTATAGAGAAAATAGAAAATAATATCTATGTGGAAATGGAAAAGGGGGTAGGTATGGAATTTGTTAGTGAAGGAGAAATAACCGATATAGTTTTGGAGGAAGAAGAATGAGTGAGACAGTAACAATCTACAAATTGAATATAGAGTTTGAATCCGAACACGACTGGAACGAGATGCGTGATGTCTTAGAAGACTGGGAGATGACTGGCATAGCAAGGGTAAGCGGAGCAGGAAACATAGAGCGTTGGTATGACGGTGCGGAGACATCCTTTAGTGCAAGAGCAGATATAGATAGTAGGGAGGTTAACTGATGGTAGCCATAAGCTGTAAAGAAATGAAGACTGAAGGTGACCATGATTGGACGCATCACAGCACGACACTGATGGCGTTTGTGCCACCTATAGGTGAGCCAAGCAATGACCAGCAGGTCAGGACTGTTGAATATGTCTGCCGTAGAATGGATAAAGCGTGGGATTATCGGCAGAATGCCTCTCGTCAAGAGAAGGAGCAATGTGGTGCTACTAAAACCGTAATTATAAAATCAGGAGGTTAACTGATGGCAGATGTTATATCAGCATGGAACCACAGTGTTATATGGGATGACAGTGCCCTGTGGAATGACAGTGTACCGGAAGAGTATATAGAACAAGTTTGGGAACAGTATCACGCTGATTTTTGTGAGACAGATTGTATGTGTAAAGAGGAGGTTAACTGATGAGAGAACAGCTACGAATTTTACAGGAGATACAGGAGACGGGTCGCAACGTGGTGACCTGTGGCAAGTGTGGTTTCGTATTGCTTGTGTACACAGACGAGGACACACACCAGTGCGTTAAATGCAACTTCATAGATGACCCTGCTCACTTCCCTGACATAGTGTCTGTGTCTGACATAGAACTCCTACATCAGGAGCCAGTGCAGTACGTGGATGACATGTATGACGATGCGGACGCTCTCGCATCAGCAGGTCACGGAACGGATGAGGACTATGGGTACTACGGGGAGGAATACTGATGTCTATAGATAAAGAAAGTTTAGAGGTTTTGAACTTAATTAATTACGGTATATCCGACAAAATACTTGAGCAACACGCCGAAAAGATAAACGAAATTTATGAAGTGTTGGGCAAATTGGCTGAGGGTACCGAAGAGAAAAAGGAGGAGTAACGATTAAGAAAGTATGTATATTCTACAGCGAAAGAACAGATAACTTATGCCGACAACCCGTAGCTAGGGGGCAAGCATTCTATTGCCGAAGACATGCCCCCAAGATACAGGAAGTCGAAGCATATACAAATAACAGGGTACTCAAACGTACACAGAAAAAGATAGCATCACTTAACAGACGACACAAGCAGTTCTACCTCAACGTCCGTGGCGAAAGATACTTTGTTAACTCACACGGATATATACCAGACCTAAAACTATACGTAAACAGGTTGGTTGAACGCTTGTAATTGATGTTGATGTTGTGTACAATAACAACAGGACATTGTAAAACATGGTAAGAAACGGTATCGAATATTCTGTATCAACTTCCCCTGTAAAACTGGTAAACTATCTCGCTATGCCAGACAAACAGGTTAGGACAGATGAAGAACTTAGAACCGAAGTTCAGTACCTTGTTAACAACTACCAAGACCTATCAAGACGAGTGTCTAGGTTAGAAGCTAGATTATCTAGAAACACCAGACGATTATCACTGTTAGGTTTTTTAATAGGAGTAACAGGTATTGTAACTAGTAGCTATGTATTAGTAACTAGTATTAGTAACTATATAAGTAACTAGTATTAGTAACTAGTAACAGTAACTAGTAATTAGTCGTAGCCATAAGGAGGTAACTATGCGACTTAGACAGAAGGTAACTTGTGACAACTGCGGTCACGATAACGAGTTACTTGATTTGGTACAGGCAGCTGACTATGTAGGTCAGCATCCTGAATCACTCAGGAGACACGTTAGATATGAGGACGTAGTAGTAACGAAGTTTGAACGTGGTCTGTACTTCAAGGAGAAAGACTTACAGGATTTCTTAGCACTTGAAGACGCTATGGTGGAGGCTGAATCCTCACAGACATAATAAACAAATAGTAACTAGGAGGTAATGAGTGGTTACTGACAATCAGAATCTTATATGGACAGCTATGACCGTACTACAGGATGGTGTAAGAGCCGTGACTGGTAGAAACGGTGTGCCTCAGTATGAGTTAAAAGTCAGGTGGGAATGGACACCACCATCTAATACATGGGGGGATACGACATATGTCAATAAAGATATTTCCCCTGAGGTTATAACAGCAGGAACTTATACAGTCCTTGCACGTAGGGATGAACTAAAGACGAACAAAGAAAGACTAGCCTATGACGGTTCGCATAACTGGATGTACAGGTGGAGGATAGCAGAGTGGGAAGGTATCGCAGTTGAAGGTGTGACTACTGCTCCACCTCAGGCAGCACCTGCCCCAGCACCACAACCTACACCAGAAGCTACACCACATCTTCCAGTAGCAGAGACACAGCCACAATATGTAACTGATATCTTTGCAGGGATAGACCCCAACCAGATGCGTATCATGCGTCAGGCAACACTCAAGTGTGCGTCTTGGATGGTAGTACCAATGATTGCTCACGCTGTATCTAAGGACAAAGGCTACGTAACCAGTAACTTTGTATCCATAGCGGAAGAGATGTCCGAGATGTTCTTGGAATACGTGGTGACGGGTAACGTCTACAACGAATTTGAAGCGGAGGACTTACTAAACGAGGAGTTTTAATCCATGGAATTGCGTACAGATGACGGTGTAGTAGTTGCACAGGTTTTCGATGGAGTGATGATAGCCAAGAGACTGGAGTCACGACATAAGTTACGCAGACCAGAGGGTTGGGCTTTCGATAAGTCAGTCATCCAACAGGCAGAGGTAGCTGGTGCCAGTAGAATCCGTATCACATGCGGTGACACTGGTGCCACCTACCACACAAACCTAACAACCTTTCTGGATAAAGCGTTCCCTTTTAATAGGGGATTCAATGAGCAACTGGTACTCGTAATGAAGCACTGGAACACAGGGGAAATGGCAGAACAACTATCACTATTCGGAGGTAAGTGATGCAATGTCCGGTATGTAAAGGAAAGAATTTAATATTTGAAGGCAGATGTTTCACCTGCATAGAGTGTGGGTGGAGTAAGTGTAGTTAGAGGAGAGTGATATGGAAAGTACGTGGGTATTAGCAGAGTCGAAGATAGATATTAAAAGAACGTGGGAGATGAGGAATGCCTTGAGGGAACGAAACTTTGCCTCAAGTATTGTCCTTGTTGGGGACCTTAAAACTAAGGTTCTTCTGGACAAGAGTCATAAGAAAACACTGACGGTATTACTTAATACATATGACCATACGTCCAAGATAAACAATGTGATAACTCCTGATTCCATAATGTCTCATTGTGGTTGGTATGTAGATAAGCCTTACAAGGCAGCACATGAAGAGAAGTGTGATAGGTGTACAGAGGTCATGCAAACACACAAAGAGATTCGTTCTGAAGCACAACAAAGAATTCAGCATGAAGTAAACACTTTGAATAACCAGAACGCTCAAGCAGAAGTAAATAATGTTACCTTTACAAAAGAACGTGGAGAAGATTTTGTACGGGTACAACCACCAAAGGCTAAGAATGATTCCAAAGCTACTAGAGGCAGACCACGAAAATATAGTCTCACAGAAAAACAGAATGCTCTTCATCTAGTACAACAAACAGGCAGTATTACTAAAACATGTGAGATAACAGGAATATCAAGAAGGGCTATAAGTAAATGGAAAAATGAATACCTTATTAATAAAGAAGGCATCTCTGGTTATAGGTATAGTCTAGAAGAAAAGCAACTGGCTGAAGAGTTGCTTCATGAGAATTTGGGTAACGTAACACTTACATGTTATATGACAGGTATTGACAGTAACACTATTAATAGATGGTTACTCAAGGGACACATACAACCATATGAAGGTGAAGATGCCTACGTTAAGCTGAACCGGGGCAAGGAATACGACTCCAAAGAGAAACAGAAAGCGATTGAGATGTACCACGAAATAGGTAGCATTCACGAGGTGTCTAAAGCTACTGGTATACCTGACCCTACGCTACACGGATGGATTCGACCTGAAGTTAAATACGAAAGGCTTTCAATTGAAGAACTCAATGACAAGTATGAGTACCACATGAACCAAGCTGACCTCATCGACAGGATTAAGACCGAGAAAGAAGCTAAGCATAACGAGAGTCTTGAAAAGATAAATATGTTGGAAGACTTCTTGAAGGATGGAATGGAACAGCTGGCTAAACTTAAAAAGGAAATTGAATAAAGGAGAGTATGGGATTGTGAGTAGTGTGATACAAACGATAACTGAAAAATTTAACGAGTGGAAAAACTCTGTACGTATACACCTAAGTGAGGATGGAAAGTTCTATAAGGTAGGGGATAAGGAATATCCTAGGGTGTCTAGAATCATAGACATAATAGATAAACCGTTCTTGCGTGATGGTGGTACATGGGACCTACAGTTAGCCCTGAAGTTTATAGAAGAGAACCATAGTAACTTTGCTATCAATGAACTCCTTGATGAAGCCAAACGTCAGGGATACTTGGAACGTAACAAAGCTATGGAACATGGCAACCTAGTGCATGACCTGTTGAACCAATTATATATAGACCCTAATACAGCGGTGCCCAGAGAGTATGAAGTTACTGTTGATAGATGGGATAAATGGCTTAGTGATTCAGGGATTCACATATTGGCAGCAGAGCAGTCACTGTATTATTATGACGAGTCTATGAGATTTGCAGGGACAGCAGACTTGATTGGAGTAGATGATGACGAGAGACTGGTGGTGGTGGACTACAAAACAAGTAGAAGTGCTATCAGTAAACATGCTAACTATGCAATGCAACTGTCTGCATACGCTATGGCTCTCGACCAGATAGCTAACAGTTGGGGGATACCTGCAAAGGAAGATGACATAAGGGCTATCGTAATAAGGTTGCCTAAGGATGAGAGTGAGATAGAAGTAAGAGAAGTAGATAACATAATGAATCATCAGAAAGCATTGAGACATGCTTATGAATTAAGGCAATGGCAGTCGAGCCGTAACAAATGGGTTCCCAATAGGAGGCAGAATGGAAACCGCTGATAAATTATTAAAGACAAAGAAAATGGCAGAGGTATTGGATTGTTCAACTAGACATCTAACTTTACTCATTTCAAAAGGGTTACCCCATTACCGATTATCTGGTGGAGATGGAGATGGAGATGGAGACTACAGGTTTAATCCAACTGAAGTAATGGAGTGGATGAGAGTTGGAAAAAGAGAGTAAACTGTATCACTTTGCGTATAAGAAAAAGATTCACCTACTTACAGACCCAGAATTAAAAGAAGAAAAATCTGAAGCTGACTACTATGTCAGGCTATGTCGTAGGGTAAGGCAACCTCTTACGCAACCAGAGAACAACCGAATTAAAAGTATTAACAGGGAAATAGAAAAGAGATATGGCTACAAGGAGAATAAACCGTTCGTGTAACTCAGATAGCCAGAGGTTGAAATCCCTACTGGCTGCGTCATTTGTAAGTGACGTTCTAAGATATAGTCTTGTATTCGATAACGTATGCCTGTGTTCTGGGGGGTGTAGCTTAGAGAGAATAAGCTACATATACCTATCAGGCTCTCCTTTAACTCCGATACTCCTGTGAACTTTAACGGTTGAAGTTACAGCAGGTGTAGCCAATGTCCTGAGCAAGACGGGAAACTGCTCTCACTTTGGAGGTGAGTATGGATGAAGTCGATTGGAAAGTAGCGTATCAGGTTGAGCATGAGGAACACAAAAAAACTCTTCTCATTCTGGATAAGGCAATGGAAGAATCTAACCGTGTGTTTGTTAAGACACGGGACCTGATTCGTTTCCTAGAAGAAATTTCAGAGGAACCTAGAGTAACTAACAAATCAAAGAAGTCTGCAAGGAGCAGTTATAAATGGAAATAGAACATAGAGGTACAATAATCGACATCAGATTCCCAGATGAGAAGGTACACATAAGGGCAGAACGTATAAGAGATAAGGACGAGTACTTTAAAGCTGAACTTACAACCAGTGCTGAACTCACTATGGGAGATGTATCGAGAAAGGTACAGCTGGATAGAAGCAACGTAGATATGCTTGAGCCTTTTGACAAGTCTAAACTGATTGATACCTTATTAAAATCTACAGAAGAGTACCCATATCTATCGTGGGGTAACCTGATAACTGATGCCTTTAATGGAATCATGGATAAACAACGTGAAGGTATTCCTGCCGAGTTGATGGATGAACTGGATAACTTCACCCCTAGAACTTATGCGGTATATCCACTCTTTGTCAGGGGGGTTGCGAATCTTATGTGGGCACCGGGTGGTAGTGCCAAGTCTTACTTTGCATTACTAAGCTGCGTGATGGTTGACCGGGGGATAAGTGAGTTTGGGCTGAGGGCACCAAAGGGCAACGCATTGTACTTAGACTGGGAAGAAGAACCAGACGTATTCAGACAACGCCTATTAGCGGTGCAGAGAGGGCTTAATATACAAAACCCAGAAACATCTGGTATCTATTATAAGAAGATGATGGGTAGTCTGGCATCCAACATAGAAGGAATATCGAGAACTGTTATAGATAAAGATATATCTTATGTAGTCGTTGACAGTGTAGGTGCTGCTCTTGGTGGCAACGGTATTGACCAGCAGGTAGTAGAGGATTACTTCTCAGCACTACGCATACTAGGTGTAACCAGTGTATCTATAGACCACGCTAACAGGGCAGGAGAGACTACGGGGAACTGGTCTATACATGGTAGTGCCTTCAAGTACAACAGGTCACGGCAGGTATATGAATTAAAGAAGATACAGGAAGCTGACTCTGGAGAACTACAGGTAGTGCTGTACCACAGGAAGTCCAATGACTCTGGTAACAAGTCACCTCGTGGATTCAAGGTTAGGTTTGAGATGAAGGAGAACTATAACCAGTACGAGGATGACTACGAGAAGCATCTCGACAAGGTTATCTTTGAAACACTTGGACTTGGTGACGCTGACAATGAACTACTAAGAACAATGACACTAGGAGAGATATGTAGAGAGTTAATAAAAACCCACGGTCCT
>Ga0098058_1000659_pt1 | contig 11348 bp, 16 predicted proteins | sample 19_taG_FD_75061 | JGI IMG/M metagenome (GOLD analysis project Ga0098058, IMG submission 75061) | Marine viral communities from the Subarctic Pacific Ocean - 19_ETSP_OMZ_AT15317 metaG | ecosystem: Environmental > Aquatic > Marine > Oceanic | place: Pacific Ocean | collected 2015-01-19 | reverse complement strand
ATTTATCATTCAACTATCTCCTACAGAATTACATCATAGACTATGCTGGGATAGAGTACGATCCTCGTGCTGATATAGGTCTTCGTAAAAAGGGTGGGTTAGTTAAGAACAAGGAGGTCATAGCTCAGGCCCAGCTAAATAGAGATGCTATAAACAAGAGATACGGCTTTGATGTTGATAGTATTCTTCGACAAGAGAACATTAATAAAATGTCAGAATCAGAGCTTAGAGGCGTAATCACCCGCGCGGTTGGTTCAATATTAAAAGATAATACTGCTGCAGCTGATGAATTGACAAGTGAAATTAGAGCAGCTTCACAAATACACGATAAAAACTTTGATGAAGGTGCTAGCTTTTTGATTGACCTGTTGGTTAAAAAGTACAAGCAGGAAGCAGGAAAGCCTGACGAGACAGTTGATGTTGTAGCCAATGCTATTCGTGGACAGCTAATGTTTGTTCTTGCTAACATAGACGAGAAAGATGCAAAGCTGGGAGATCTTAAGATGAGATCTCGTGGTGCATTTACGTCTCTGGCAAAAGATCCTAAGAAATCAGAGAAGATAAAGAATCTGCTACCCACAGAGATAGTAAAGACTATTACCAAGACAAGGGCAGCAAACGTAAAGAAAGTAGGCACTAGCTATGTCTTTACAGATAGGCAAGGGTTTGAAACTAAGCTGTCTAAGAAAGAATTGGTGGAGCTAACTAAGTCAACAGTCGCTGCTCTTCTAGATGATGTAGCATCTGTAGGAGGAACACCTCCTTCTCCTGACGATGAAGAGGCTGAATATTTAGAGACTGGAGATGCGCAGGATAAGAATGCAGAGATTAATGCCATAATTGGTGACCTTGAAAATCTAATAAGCTCCAATGACTGGGATACTATTGCTCCCCTGTTCGGGTTTAGCGGAGCATCAGGTGTTAGGCAGTGGTATATGAAATTTCCAGACAAGAAATTAAAAATAATAATGGCTGGAAGATCTGACATACCGGGTGCAAGAGATTTTGTCAATTCTCAAGACCAGACTTTTGACTCTCTCACCGTTCAGTTAAATGATATGGACTTAAGATTGCCCACAGGACAGTCTGTTAAAGTTCCAGGTGTTGTGTCTATGATGATATCTGAGCTCGATAAGAAGGGAAAGCTTTCTCCGAAAGATAAAGAAAAGCGTGAAATACTAGAGAAGATGAGGGTTGACATGAGAAAATTTGGAGATCTTTATTACGGTGAGTCTCATCACGATCTTAAAGGTACACCTGAATATGATGAACTTCTCTATACAGCAGGTGGATCTATTTTAAGATTTTCTGTCGGGGATGTCTTTGATAAGATAATTACAAAAGCAGACAAGCGGTGGAATGAGAACGTTGCAAAGATGCTAGAGAAACAGTATGCAAACATAGATGCAAAGATGGCAAAGTCACTTGCAGAACACCTGACAGGCAAGAAGAATATTCCAGATTTTAAAGAGCTTGGAAAGGTCGCAGAGAAGTTTGTTAACTTGGGAATTAGTAGACGCCAGTTCTTTTCACTTTTAGAGAAGGCTAGAAAGATGCTGTTTAAAGATCTTGAAGTGGAATTTGAAAGAAGTATTCGTGACAAGAAGATGGGTGAGTATTATAATATTGTTAAGAAGTATACAAAGGGAAAGCTTTATACTGTTGACGCGAAAGGTAATCCTAAACTTGACAAGTCTTATTACGTAAATCTTAAAAAGATAGTTGAAAAATCTATAGATGAATATAATAAAACCAGGGGAATACAGGAGTTTACACGAAGCGTGGAGGCTGATATTGAGAAATATAAAGGACAACTTGATGAGGTTGTGATTCTAGAGAATATCATAGGAAAATTAGTTTAATGACAAAAAGTATTTTAGAAGTAATAGGATTTAAAGAAACTGAGACAAGCACTGTAAGACCGGAACATGAGAAAGCACTCGACGCTTCTTTTGGAAAGTCAATGCTAGTCTTTTCTAGAGACCAGAGTTTTCCATACTATAGCACAGACACATCACAGCTTCCTGCAAATGTTGAACAATCACAGTGGCAAACATTGTCTGACCCTGAGCGGTTAGCTAGGCAGTTTGAATTTAATGATGTCAAGGCAATGCTTTACTTTCTAGATGAGCTAATGGTAGAACAGGAAAGAATTAATCATCATGCACGTATCGCCATAGATCATAGAACTATCTTAGTAGAAACATATACACGTGATGTAAATGCTGTTACCGAAATTGATAAAGCATTAGCTAACTTTTGTGATGAGCTTTATGAAGATGTTCGACATATAGGGCTAGAAGATTAATGTCTATACTAATAAGCGAATCATTAAAAGGTGTTGTAGATTTAAAACAGTTTGGCAGCAATGAAGAAGATGCAGAGAATGCTGACTATAATCAAGAAGGGTCTGGGTTGTTTTGCTCTTTAGATGTTGAGGGTCGTAATTTTGTATGTGAGATTGACGAGTATGAGAGAGATCATGATAAAATATGCATGATCTTCTTCGCTAGCAAGGCTTTAGTGAGAAGCTTGGTTACAGCAGAGTCAGTGATAGTAGAACAGTTTGGTGATAAAAGAAGTGATCTTTTCACAGAGTGTGTTTTTGTTTTGAAAAGCTTTAAAAGTGTAGGAGGCGATGCATATTTATGTAGTATAGTTTCTACACTATGTGCAGAAGGAAAAATCCAGGAGTAGACATGTCAAACATATTGAGGTTAAAAAGTGATAGACAGCTTGAAAAATTTTTAAAGCTTGTCGTTGAAGAAGGTGTAAAGAAAGCAAACAGAGCACTAAGCGAAGCTGATACGGGTGCTACAGGTCTCGGACCTCAAATAGAGAGAGAGCTGAACTATTGGCATAGCAAGGTTACTGAGCAGGAGGAAGAGGAAGAAGATATCTTTGACGAAGAGACACCTGATGAACCTGTTGCAGATGAGCCCATCCCTGATGAGGAAGTAGAAGCTGAAGCCGGTGCTGAAGAGGTTTCTCCTGCAATATCTGATGATATATCTTACGATTCTGTGGTTCGAGCATTAAACCAAATGCGCGCAGGTAAGTCAGTTCGTGACAGCGCTGTTAAGCCTAAGCTTGTTGACTATTTTGATGAGCTAGATATCAATGAGCGAGGAGTGCTCTTGACGTTTCTCAAGTCACTCGCTAATCTTCTACAGGGAACCGGCGAGGCCGCAGATCCGAGTGATCCCGAATACGGCTACTCTATTACTCGCGGTGAAGAGACAGTAGAAGAGCCTGCAGGTGGCGGTGAGGAAGTTGCAGCTGCCGAAGAGGAGACAGTTGAGGAAGAGATACCAGAAGAGGAGGAGGTTGTAGAACCGGCCGAAGAAACACCAATTAAGGTTGGCATGGCTGAGTCACAAGATTTCTCAAAGATAAGACGAAAGATTAGAATACTTATGAGTTGATCAATGGATGACGTAGGCGAGAACATCGTAAAGCATTTGATTAGGGAGGCAATCTCTAAGAATGGCAAAGTACGCCTAGCAAACGGAAGGGTGGTTGAGAAAGGATCTAAGAAACATCTTCTCGAGCTTGATAGACTTATAAATGAGCTTGATTGGTTTAGAAGAAATATAATTGGAAACAATAAAGAATATAGAAAGGAACGATACACTATAAGCAGAGCTGTTGATAGCCTTAGAAACATGAGAAGAAAAGCAAAGAGACACGGCATAAAGAACCAGCTTCTTGGGGAGAGAGACCTGTGATCAATAAGCGAATAGCATCTCTTATTCTTGAGAAAATTTCTTATGTATCTACATTTGTAGGTGACTGTGACGACTGGGTTACAGTTAAGAAACAGTTGTTAATTAGCCTGCCCCCAGATGTAAGGACTTTATTTTCCACACGTCATCCCATAACCAAAGAGCAACAGACAAACTCTTTTGAAATGGATTTGATGAATAAATATAATGAGATGACAGGAGTAAGACTTGTCATAAGAAGCCTGGAGGAAAGACGTGAGCTACGCTAGGAAAACACTGTTGATGGAATACGTTAAAGAAGTACTATCAGAAATCACTACGGGTAGGCAGGCTTACGGACAATGGAAAGGAAGTGAGAAGATAGAGTTTGACGATAGCCTTATGCCCGTGCCAAAGTCAGTCAAGGATACAATGTTCTGGAAGCTTCCAAGCAGATATATTCGTGGAGAGATTAACAGCTGGGAAGATTTTAGAAAAACAATCGGTTGGAAAACTAGAAAAGAGCTTGACTGGAGAGGCTACGGAAGAGGCGGATCAGAAAAAGAAAGAGCCATGGCCCAGAAGCTTAAGTCAAAGTATGCAGAAAAGTACCGTGACATTAATCAAAAGTTTGCAAGCTTTACAGATGATAATGTGGCTCTTTATGGACCGGGCAATAAAAACATAGGCGATGTTTTTCAGAGATCGAGCAGCACAGTTTCACATGGAGGGTCAGCCACTGAGTCTGATATTCGACAAGATCTTGACCAGCTTTACGATTACCTTGATGGAAATCTCAAGTGTAGCGGATGCGATCACACGACAGCTATAGACGCACTTAAGCAGCACAATGTTCACACACTAGATTCACGGCTGGATGATGTGTTGAACATGATGGATGGAACTCTCACGGGTTCTGACATACCTGATGATCAGATGGCTGCAGCTCGATCACAGATGCGTGACGTGGCTAATACAAACGTTTTGACATCTTACTTTAGGATGGCTGACAAGGCGAAAAGATTATATGCGGACACAGATGCTGAGATTGACCTGTTTAATGATTTTATCAGTCGTCTCGTGAGAATGTCTAAGACATAAATCGGTTTACTATTTATGGTCTTTTATTATCTTTATCGAGTAATAGAAGAGTTTAATGAGCGATCAGAAATGGATACCGGAGATTATGTATGAAGAGGTTGAGGATGGGACATCGTCAAGCATTCCGTTTGTTATGGTTCCTGCCGGAGAGGAGATGCCAAAGCTTCTTTACATCTTTGAAAGCAGAGAGACAGGAGATCTAGAACCAGGCCTGGAAGGTGAAGATGTTCCGGTGTTTGAGTGGGATCTTCACCAGTACGCAGACATGTCTTCGTTGAAGGAAAATCTATCCTCACCGATATACGACATGGTAAGACACGCGCTTGGGCTTGAACCTTTAAGATCAGCCACTGAGAAAGGGCAGAAGATCAGCGCCACCATCCGTGACAAAGTTGAGACAGTTTTAGAGTAAATTCTCTTGTTGTCGTATATTTAATATAGCAACGGAGGTGTATGCAAATGAATTTCAATATTGACAGGCTTTCAAGATTAGCCGGCATCAGTCAAGGAAATGGCGGATCGCAAGTTCTCAGTGAAGCTGGCAACAGAAGCAATCACGAGGAAGAGGCTCTTAAGAAGGAAAAGGTGATACAACACGGTACACAGCTTAATGAAACTGAGGGGTTGCATGCCGATCCAGAAGGCTGGGGAACAAAAAAGGATTTAGGCAATCCCGATGAAGGCCCTGCCCTGGAAGAGGATGACGAGAGATCTCCGTTTGAGTGGCATGCAGGTGATGAGTCTGCTGGTGATCCCGGCTCGCATGATCTTGGAAGAGAAAAAGGTGATCTCGGTGCAGGAGCACATAGCCATGAGATTGACAAGTACGGCTCTGCTGCAGATAGAGAAGGTGATCTCGGTGCAGGCAGTCACGATCACGAAGAAGATTATGAGCATGAAGGTGATAGAGGAGGTGATGAAAATATCTCTCATACCGGTACTGATTACGCAGCTATGGATGAGGTCTTTGAGATTGACGAGAGAGATCTGGTCAATGAGCTTCGTCGTATGAAGCAGGAGAGGCTTCAGGAGAATCAACTTCGTGAGGCAATTCGCACTGAGGTTCGTAGTATTTTAGATGGTGTTGACCTTAACATCTCCTCTGATTGGGTATATGGTAGTAAGAAGCCGCAAAGAAGTCGTCAAGGACAGGTTGCACGTGGTTTTGCTAGCATAGGATTCAAATAGAGAGATATGAGATTACATCACACAACAGTTAACGAGCTTATAAGACTTTTTACCACGTACGGTGGTTACACCAATGAGAAGAAACTTCGACAGGTTTTGGCTACTTTAAACCTAAGCGCATACACCCAGCAATCTGGTGAGTCAGTCATCGTACCGACGAAGGATTTTGAGAAAGCAATAAACAATATGTGATACAGTGTGGCGGGAAATTTTCCCGCCATTCTTGTGTATACTTTGTGCGGTTGTGGTATAATAAGTCATAGGAGGTGTTATGTCTTATAATGTTGGACAGATTCTTTATTTGCTGAGTAGTGAGAACATGTCAGTAATACCGGTTCAGGTGGTTGAAGAGATAACTAGAAAGACGCTTGATGGTGTTAATATTAGTTATATGATTAGAATACCCGATCAAAAGCGCAGTGAGGTTGAACTATCCACATTAAAGGTGGAAACATATGACAGTCTCGATACACTAAGGGATCACATGTACAGGAATGCGCAGAATAGCATAGATTCTCTCTTGGACAATGCATTTACAAAAAGTCGCGCAATCTTTGGAGAACCGGTTGAGAATATCGATCCTGTGGCAGAAAGCATTGAAAAGGTGAAAAACACTCCGTCTCCAAAGGCCACAGAAAAAAAATCAACAAGAAAACCCAGAAGAAGCAGAAAGAAAAAAGCCGCGACTGTTCAGGTGGATCTTGGCGATGGAACAATAGCAAACGTTGATAAAGAAACTTTAAACATGATGGGAATGAATGATGAAAGTATTGCTACTTGATGCATATAATTTAATACACAGAGCCAGATCTGGTTTCACCAAGGGTGATTATCCTATAATATATAATTTTTTTAGAGGAGTGAGACCCCTCATAGAGAAGTTTACACCCACAAAAGTGTACTTTGTGCTGGAAGGAAAGCCAAAGCATAGGATGCATCTATCAGAAGTTTACAAGGCCAACCGTCCCAGGCAGGACACATCTTTTCACGAACAGAAGGCGACAATAATCAATATCATTAAGGAGTGTTTTCCTTTTGAATCTGTGTTTCATCCTGATTTTGAGTGTGACGATGTCATTGGAAGTCTAGTGTCATACCACGCTTCACTGTCTCATGATTGCACTGTTGTTTCAACTGATAGTGACTTTATACAGCTCCATAATGTTTGTGATGTAAAGCTATACAACCCGGTTAAGAAGACATTTGTTGACAAACCAGATTATGATTATGTTACGTGGAAGGCGTTAAGAGGTGATAAGAGTGATAATATTTTTGGTATACCAGGAATAGGAGATAAGAAAGCCACAGGGCTAGTAAATAACCCAGATCAACTGAGAGAGCTGTTGAAAAACCCTGATAAGATGAAAATATTTGAGAGAAATGTACATCTTATTCGGCTAGTAGACGTTAGAAACGCATCAGGTGATATTGTAAGATATCCCGAGACTCGTGAGTGGGAGTCTTTGAGAGATGTATTTAAGAACATGGGCTTCTTTTCAATGACAGACGATAAGCCATGGACAAAGTACGTTAACACTTTTAATTGTATTGATAATAATTGTTGAGGAGGTGAAAGATGAAAGCAATTCTAGATCTAGAGGAGCTTAGACTTTTAAGAGAGGCTGGAGTCATTGAAATACAAGAGGTTGCATACCAGAGTGGTGACATATACGTTGCTGAAAATGTTGTAACTGGTGAGAAAAGAGTTATTGAAGCGGCACCTACAATACTGGCAGAATCTAACAGACGGATATTGAAAGGATGACTGTAGGAAGGAAGCTTGTTAAGTTTGATATTGAATCACGTGAGAGCCTGCTAGAGGGAATAAATGTTCTTGCAGATGCTGTTAAGACAACCATGGGCCCGTGTGGTAAGAATGTTGTGATTGAAGTGGAAAATGCTCATCCAATAGTTACAAAAGATGGTGTCACTGTAGCAAAAGCTATTAATCTTCGATCTAGGTTTCCCAATCTTGGAGTCCAGATGATCAAGGAGGCTGCAAGTAGAACTGCTGATGTAGCAGGGGATGGCACTACAACTGCAACTGTCCTGTCTCAAGCTATCTTTTCTGAGGGGCTTAAGGCACTAGCAGCAGGCTATTCTGCTATCGACATTAAAAAAGGAATTGAAATCGGTTGTAGTTCTGTTGTAGATAATCTACGAATGATGGCAATCCCGGTTACCAGGGAGAGTGAGATATTGCAAATTGCCACCATCTCTGCAAACAGTGAAAAAGAAATAGGGGAGCTTATTCTTTCTGCCATTAGTGCTGTAGGAAGGGATGGAACAATAACTGTTGAGGAGGCAAAGGGCTTTAAAAGTGAGCTAGGCATAGTAGAAGGCATGCAGATTAATCGAGGATATCTTTCACCTTACTTTATTACCGATCAAGAAAGAATGCTTGTCGAGATGGAAAACCCTAGAATCTTTCTCTGCAATAAGAAGATAGACTCGCTAAGAGAGATTACACCGCTTCTAGAACAGTCGCTTTCTCGTAAGCAACCTATGCTTATTGTGGCAGATGATGTCGACGGCGATGCTCTTCAGGGATTGGTGGTAAATAGAGTAAAGGGTGTACTGAAGGCGTGCGCTATTAAGGCTCCCGGATTTGGAGAAAGCAGGCTAAGTCTTCTGGAGGATTTGGCATGCGTGCTTGGATGTAAAGTTTATTCTGATGCTTCTAATGACAATGTTGAGGAAATAGATATTGATGATCTTGGCAAATGTAAGAAAGTAATAATCTCACGAACCGGTACTGTATTCGTCGGTGGGAAAGGTTCTAAGAGAGAAATTGAGGAAAGGATAGAAGCACTGCGATCTGTGACCCTAGACATTACCAAAGATGATGATGAGACAATGTTTATAAAAGAGAGAATGGCGAGACTATCTGGGGGGATAGCAGTTTTAAGGGTGGGTGGTGCAACTGAAGCAGAGCTTAGTGAAAGAAAAGACAGGGTAGATGATGCATTAAACTCAACGCAAGCAGCAATTGATGAAGGTATTCTTCCCGGAGGCGGGATAGCGCTGTACAGGGCAAGCAGGAATATATGTGATACATGCTTTGATCCTTCACTTATGATAGGTGTGAGTGTTATAAAAAAAGCATGTGAAGCACCGTTTAAACAGATAGTTGATAATGCTGGGGGTGTTCCCGAAGTTATTCTTGAGAAAGCATCTTCAATGAAAGACAGTCATGGTTATGACGCTGCAACTGAGAATTTTGGTGACATGTTTGACATGGGAATAATTGATCCGCTCAAGGTTGTTCGAAGTGCTCTAGAGAATGCATCATCAGCTGCATCAATGTTGCTTACTGTGGGATGCACACTAGTTTCAGATGAATAAATAAAAACAAGACATGCTTAATAATTATTAGAAAGGGAGTCTTGCCATGGATAAGAAAGATGGTGTGCTTAAAGAGTTGATTCATGAATCCGTTTATCGACTTAAGAAAGAGATAATGACATGTGATCTTAAGTTATACCTTGTACCTGATACACACGTTCCTGATACTCTTACTAGGATTAGAATACTTCCAAGCGTCGCAGTCGTGGGACAGGTTGATAAAGTCGTCAGGGCAACAACCGGTCATGACTCAGTTATTATCTATGTTAAGTTCCTACCACAGCTTGCAGATATCTACCCGAGTGTTATGCGAATTGCCAGGATGATAAAGAAGCTTCCCGGTATTGAGATAGTTCGTGTTGAGAGAATAGGTGGTAGAAAAGTTCTCTATAAAGATGAGCCAATTGTAATATAGTTGCAATGCGTGTAAAGTATTATTCTTTTAGGGTATAATTAAATTGAAATAAATTTAACCTTTAGGTGTAAATATAAAAAATGGTGTTTATAATTTTATTACAACACATATGTACGAGGTGAAAATATGGGAATTCGAAGAAGGCCGGACGTGATTAATGATATTAGTTTGGAAAAACTTGATGACAGTACACTTCATGAGATGTTTTTGTCCACCAGATCGGAAATCAGGCGTCAACGCAGGCAGAGAAACAATACGAAAAGTCTAGAAATGGATATGTGCTATATTCAAAATGAAATTAAAACTCGACATTTCAAGGATAGAAGGACCTTAGAGTACATGAAAATGCAAGATAAGAGCATTTTAGGAAAGACTTACGTAAGATAAGACAAACTAAACTAAACATTAAACATTAGACATTGGAGAAAACATGGCAGAATCTATAAAGGCATATTTTAGAGACGTTGGAAGATCTAGGCTTCTAACACGAGAGGAAGAGGTTCATCTTTCTAAGCTTATTGAAAAAGGAGACGAGGCAGCTAGGGCAAAGATGATTGAATCTAACCTTCGATTAGCAATAAGCATAGCAAAGAAATACTACAAGTCAGGCTGTTCTATGGAAGATCTCATACAAGAATCTAACATAGGCTTAATCCGTGCTGTTGAGAAGTTTGATTGGAGAAGGGGGTTTAAGTTTTCCACCTATGCTTCATGGTGGATTAGGCAAGCAATCACTAGGCACATAAGCACGCAGAGAAACACTATTCGAGTTCCTACGCACGCTAGCTCTCTAAGCCAGAAAATACACAGACTATCTTCTGAGTATGAAGAGGAGTTCGGTTCCAACCCTACTCCTGAAGAAATATCAGAAATTCTGGGTGTGTCTATGAAGATGGTAAATGCTAGCATGCAATCAGCAAAGCTTCGCCACACTATATCAATTGATGGATCATGCGGTATAGATGATGAGGGAAGAAAAATGCTAGAGATGATACCAGATGAGTCACAAATACCAGTTGATGAAAAGCTAGATCATGAGAAACTTTATGAGATGGTTTCAAGCTGCCTGTGTCACTTAACCAAAAGAGAAGAGCAGATACTTCGGCTTAGATTTGGGATAAGTGATAATTATAATGAGAAAGAAATACATGAAATCAAGGAGAAAAAATAATGCCAATGCCAAAAGGACACAAGTCAGACTTCGGATACTCAACAGTCGCCTCTACAGGTGGAATGGGGTATAGAGAGATTGCAGAGCACATGACGCTACAGGGAGATAAGATGAATCACTCTACAGCGAGAAATGTCTTTGTTGCTTCTATGAAAAAGTTAGCACGAGCATCGTGTGAATTTTACGGCATACCCACAACAGAAGAAAATATTAAACGTGTGTCAAATGATCCCAGGTTTCAGTCTGGAATATGTGACATATTAAGAGACATATAGAATGTTTATTAAACATATCCTCAACTCTCTTCATGACATCGCATTTCAGACTAGAATACTTGAAATATGTGAGTGGGATGAAGAGAAGGCGGGGGTATGTTTACAATCATTCAATGAATGTTTAAATCAATTTCATGATGCAGAGCTTT
>Ga0098058_1000657_pt1 | contig 11350 bp, 10 predicted proteins | sample 19_taG_FD_75061 | JGI IMG/M metagenome (GOLD analysis project Ga0098058, IMG submission 75061) | Marine viral communities from the Subarctic Pacific Ocean - 19_ETSP_OMZ_AT15317 metaG | ecosystem: Environmental > Aquatic > Marine > Oceanic | place: Pacific Ocean | collected 2015-01-19 | reverse complement strand
TAAAGCATACACAGAAATGAAGAAAACAGCGATGGCTTTTTTAGAGAATGAAAAAACTATGACGGCTGTCAATGTTTTAACGCAACTTGTCAGGTTGCACCAAATCACATGCGGGCATGTCAAGACGGATGAAGGAGAAGTCCTGTCCCTCAAGAATAACCGCATTACGGAACTAATGAATGTACTGGAGGAGACACGCGGCAAGGTTATCATCTGGGCCGTGTACCGGCATGACATTCAATCAATTGAACAAACAATAGGAGATATGTATGGTAAAGAAAGCGTTTCGTCTTTTTATGGTGATACCAAGGATAGCATACGTCAGTCTATTGTGGATCGCTTTCAGGACAGTGAAAGCCCTCTCCGATTTTTTGTGGGAAATCCGAAGACAGGAGGCTATGGGCTTACTCTTACTGCTTCTCATACTGTCATTTATTATTCTAACGACTATAGTTTAGAAATACGAATGCAGTCCGAAGACCGCGCGCATCGCATCGGTCAGACGAGCAAAGTGACATATGTCGACTTGATCGCCGAGGGAACAGTGGATGAAAAGATTGTGAAAGCGCTTAACAATAAGATTGACCTTGCAAGTCAGGTCATGGGCGAAGATCCAAAAAAAATATTATTCTAGGGGGGTCATATAGGTCGACTCGAGTGCTACAAACGCTCTGAGGGGCTTAAAATCGACGATTTTTTTGGCTGTTTTCCTAGGTTAGTTCATAAAGCCCGTATAGACAGCTCTTCCTAATAATCCGAGGAGCATGAAGGAAATCGTCCAGACAATCTTGAAAATGGTGTCAACTTTTCCGGAAATGTGACTAATGTGATTGTCCAGTTTCTGATTAATGAGTTTGAGATGACCTTCTATGCGTATGATGTCTTCCCGGTTCTGTGTAACTTTTTCCTTGGCCATTAAAAATATCCTCCGGATCTTCCCATACCACCAAACAAGGACATCAGTCCCATATAAGGATTCATCGAATAAGGATTCATCGCATATGAATTCATCATCGGTTGTTGCATTTGCTGCTGACCGGTTGTTGTCGCATTGGCCTTTTCGTCGGGAATAAGTTTCGCGATGCCTTCTTCAATTTTAGACAAACGATCATTCAGTCCTCCGAAGTGTTTTTCTATTCCCCCCATCTGTGATCCAAAATCAGTCATCTGTTTATCGTATCCCCCCATTGTTTCACCGAAGCCCGTAAACTGTTCGCCGAGTCCGCCAAGTGTTTCACTGAAGCCTGTGAGCTGTTCCTGAAATCCCTGGAAGGGATCTTTTTGTCGAGGAGGCCATAGACCAGGTCCGCCAGGCATAAAAGGCATCCGTATTCTTCCACCCTGATCAGGCAATATTTGTTGTTCCTGATCATTAAATCCTACATCAGGATTGTTTCCCGCGTTCACTTGAGGATTCAAGTCCTGCAATCCACCGAGTCCTACTTGCTGTGCCATTAGATTCCCCTCGAGTAGTCGTGAAAATAATCCGGCATTGTTTCAACAATACCTCCTTGAGCGTGCCCTGAAATACCGGGCAATAAATTTAGAAATTCTCCAGGCATATTTTTAAGACCCTTAAGATCTTCCCACACGTCCTTTGTTCCTCCGACTGCGGCTTCACCAACACCTGTGTCAGTTAAATTTTCATAAATGTCTCCCAGTCCTTCTGTCGCCAGGTCATATCCTTGTCCGAGCTTTTCCTGCCCCCAGTCCTTTGCCATTCCTAAATACTTAAGGGGTGTTGCCATTGTGACAAGGTCCGCGAGCCCTTTTCCGCTTGCCCAGGGGAAAGCCTGTTGCATCGCTGGAGGGTTGATTTGATGCAAGTCTTGCATATATTTTGCATAAACATTCGAGTCCTGAAAACTTTCAGGAAACAAGTGTCGTTGATCAATAAAATCTTCCCTGGCAATAGAGTTCACTCCTCCTGATTGAGCCCTATTTACAATATCCTCTGCATATTTTTTTCGATCTTTTTTTTCCTGAACCTTTTTTTCAAATTTATCAGTAATGTTTTGTTGAATAGCCGCACTTCTTCCAGTAGATTCTTCAGACACGCTAGGTGTGTAAGGCTTAGAGTAAGTACCCCATTTTTTTTCTTTTAAGGTTGTTTCAGTTTCGCCTGGCATTATTTCTTCTGAAGGTCTGCTAGACCTCCTCCTTTATATCCGCGGGCCGCGAGTGCCGCGTTGAGATTCCCTGACGACATCGCCATCTTCTGTTGCTGGTTGAGCTTGTTTCTGTTCCACGGCATTTGATTGGACAGCCACTGTTGTCCTTGTCCAAAATAGCTGTTTTTCATCGCCTCACGGTTGGCAAGTTGATTTTTTGTATTGCCCCCCATGAAATTCATCACGTTCCCCATTCCCTGCAAGAATGGGTTGGGCTTGTTGAGAGCCGATGCCACTTCCCTGAATCCGCCCCCGCCTCTTGCGCGAGGATTGATAGGATGTTTGCTAATTTGTTGTGCTCCTGGCATCACGGCAGCTTTCGCTCCGCCGAGTCCTTCCTCTGTCGCCATCGCCTTGGCATAGGCCGCCATTTTTTCGCCTTCATTCTCGCCGTGGATGGCCTTTGAAAGATCATCGACGCCGTAGGCTTCTGATTTTAATAATTTGTTTTGCTGGTCAAACTTGCTGGAATCGGAGTTCGTCATGCGGGAATTTTCCACCACGTTGCCGCGCTGGTCCAGTCCAAGCTGAACGGTTGTCGCGTGCGCCGCTCCAGGCTGAAGGTGCGTGTTTTCCACAAAGTAGTCAATAATTTCCGGGATTGTAATGGCTTCAATTTTCTTGCCGTAGTGTTTTTCAATGCCAAGAATTTTCTTATGCGCTTCTCTTCTTCGTTTTTCAAACTTAGGTTCTCCGCGGACGATGAATCGTTGGTCGGTTCCCTCGATCATCACAGGTGATGGTGCAACCTCTCCTGTTGCCGTGTCAAAGGCGGATACCTGGTCGTCAATGAGACGAACGGTATCAATAATGGCGTCACGACGAATGGCCGGGGACAAATTGTCATCCAACACCTTCATCATGTTCTTGTACGCTTTCGGGCTTGCCATGTATTTGGACAGGCCTCGTGTTAAAAGAATGAGTCCTGCCGCTCCGAGCGGATTGGCCAATCCCATTCCAACGGTTGCAGCTCCGGCAAGTGCTTTCGGTCCTGCCATCACTCCACGTCTTTGTACGAACTTGGAGACATCGGAGATGTCAAAGCTGTTGACTCTTTCAGCGAGCGTTAAGAGATCGCCCAGTCTTTGGTAAGCCAGTGTTCCATCCTTGCCCATATTCTTGAAAAGATTTTGAATAGCCACAGTATTTGAACGGGCTTCCAGTCCCCCTATTTTTGGAGCACTTACCATTCCCAGAGCTGCTCGCAGTCCTTCATGATCAATGATTGGAATGCCTGCGGATACGCTTGGGCGCACATCCCACATGCTTGCTTCCCTGAGTCCCAGATCCTTTCCTTGTGTTGGTGGAACAGATCTTCCTGCGGCAATATTTTGTGCAGCTTTTCCTGGTTGAGCTACGGGTACATTATAAATGGTGATATGCTTGGATAATTGCTTATCCATCCATCCTCTTGCAAGCTTGTTGAAGGTTTCCGGTCCGAATTGACGGAGCATTTCCTCCTGCGCCAAGAGGCTTGTTTGAATAGTCTTGCTGTCCATAATAAAATCAAAAATTTCATCTATTTGAATCTCTCCCGGTGCTTTCGGAGCTTTCGCTTTCATCACATTAGGGTCAACCTTTGTTTCGATGAATTTTCCTACACGGGTTGTTCCCCCGCCTGGTTCGAAGTAAGATGCAAAATCATCCTTGTTGGAAGAGAAAAAGTCATTGGCAAACGCCAGTCTTTGCTTGCCCACTTCCGCGTTGATTTGATTTTTTCCTGACATGGGTTTCCAACTTTTTAAATCGTTGAGATCCCATTCCATATTCTTCTTGATGCTGTGCAAGATGCTACTGACAGGCGTTCTGGTGTCCGTTGTCGCATCCAGCGTTTTAATTTTATTATTGATAATTTCCTCAAGTCGTCGGAATTCCTTCATCGTCAGGTATTCCGGCATTTTTCTCAGTGCCAAGATAGCCTGGGTCGCGGTGTTTGCATCCCCCGCACCAGCGCCAATTAAATTAAAGGCTTCATCCACACTGTTGACATAACGACCTCCCACATCCATTCCACCTTCCATTGGAACGACAGTTCGATCCGCTTTTGCCGCGAAGTTGTCTAGATATTTTTTAACGGATTGCGTTGGAACAAAAGGTTCCGTAATTTCAGAAGCTATGTCATCAAAGGATTCATACAAGACCGCCTTTGTTCCCGCAAAACTTTCCAAATTTGTCTTGAAGGCCTTGTAGGCATCCTTGCTAAGGCTTTGAATGGTGTCCAGCGTTAATTGGTAAGGAGAGAGCTGCGTGAATGTTTTTTCAAGCTCATCATAGAGAGCCTGACGCGTCACATCCTGTGATTTTCGAAGCGGTCCACCAACGCCTGGAAAGACACCAATAACCGTGGAATATCCCTTGACCCAATCACGGGGCGATGCCGCAATAATTGACATTGGCACGTTGTATTCGGCCGCCAGCTTGGCAATCTGATCGGATGTCATATCTCCCGGCTTGATTCCTGTTGATCCCCGAAGAAAGCTTCTCCAGAATTTTGCGCCAGCACCAATAAGACCGGCTGTTCCTGCCGAGAACATCGCTTCAAATTGCGCCTGGTCAAGCGCCGCCAGCACTTCTTCGGTAATGGCCGGTTGTAATGGAATTTTATTTCCTTTTTTATCCAGCTTGAATTCGCCGTTTTCTTTTCTTTCAAATTGTATGGGATGATTGTCGCGGTAGGAACGGTTAGCCCAGTTGTACGCTAAATCCCATCCAAGACTTGATGTGCCCGATGTTGCTCCAAGAACAGCCGCTCCGCCAATGACTGGATTCTTGTTGGCAATATTAATTCCTTGCATAACTTTATTTCCCAGGAAGCTTTTGTATGTTCCCATTTTATCAGGGGAAATTCTTGCTTTGCGCAACGCTAGGAGTAATCCTACATCCGCTGCAATCATTGTTGTCAGTCGTCCTGTGTTTTGAGGATCAGTTGGCAATCTTCTTTTAGCAAAAACAATGGCATCATCCACAATATCATTAAGGTTTCCTGGAAGATCTCCTTCCATGTCGCCTGCAATCCACTGGGATGCGGCAATAATAGGGCCGGTGGTCAAGGTTTTTAAAGGATGCTCAAAGAGAGGTGTCTTGTAGGGCGTTGTCTGTCCCTCGTATTTCGTCAGGGCTGATTTCATGCCGATTGGATCTTCATGCATACGCTGGGTTGTCTCGAGAATTTTTCCCACTTCCCGTTTCATTTGTCCTGATCGTCCTTCCGCTCCGTGCTCCACAATGAAGTTCATTGCGGCGTCAGGGAAGACACCAGTCTTTTGCTGCTGCCCTTGACCGATTTTAAAGATCTCCTGCATCAGCATTGTTTTTTCTTGCGGATTGCGAGGAAATTCATTAATGCCTTTCATCTTGCCGTCAGGCGCTTGTATTTTTTCCTCCAGGGAAAACTCAATTGTCCCCTCAAGGCCTAAGCCTTTAATAAATTCGTCGCCCGCTCTCCAAGTTTTCTCAGCCATTATTCCTCTACTGTTGCTCCCATATCAATTGATTCCATCCCCGAAGACCACGTTGTATTTTCTCCGTAAATTCCTGTGTCTTTTGAATCCCTGAAGGTTAAACGATCCTGATAATCCGAAGGAAGGTTTGTTTCCGCCCACTCCTGCATATATGAAGGAAGGTAGCGCCCTCTTTCCGACCAGTCCATTGCCCAGTTGATGAAGGAATCTTTTCCTAGTGCTTTCGCTTCTCCAGTTCTGTCCCATCCGCTGAGTCTCATATCAGCAATGAGTCCTTCAAGGTAGTTCTGCAATTCAACCTGAATAACTTCCAGGGAAGCTTTCACGCCAAGATCGGACTTGCCGTACAAGTTCAATGTCAAGGACGCACGTTCCACGTCATCCTTGTTCAATCGTCCTGTGGTCTTACGGGCTCTCGCCAACGCATAGATCAGGGACTGTGTTCGAACTTCATTCTTTGGAATTTCTGGATCATATTGTAAGATTCCAAAAATATCTTGTGCTACATCGGTATCAACTGTTGAACCGTCACCAAGTTGAAATTCTTTCGCCCCGTCAGCAATAGCATTTTGAAGACGGTCATAATCCTGTGACATAATCATTTGTCCGGAGTTCACGACATCCTTCAGGGCTTTGGTCGCCTCTGGTCCCATGATGTTCTGCTCAATGATATTGCCATTTTCATCTTTGCCCAGTGTTTCACCAAGCATATTATTTTCATCGGCGTCCAGTATGTCGGTGATGTAAAATCGTTTTTTGGTGTCGGCTGCATAAAACTGACTGTTCTTGTTGTCGGTTGAATGTTTCCCCGAAAACATTTCCCACGCCACTTGCGCATTTCGACCCCAGTTCTGTGCAACGGATTTCGCTCCCCCTACCCAGCCCACACGGCCTGGTTGCTCGTCAATTGTTTGACGAAGCGTTGATAAAGCTTCCAGTTGCGTATAGATCTGATTGGCCGCACCCTGTAATTTCATAACAGGAGCATCCAGTCCACCTTGTTCCATTACCTTGTCGCTGAAGAATTCATTGGCATCGGTGCCCCATACAACACCGCCTGTTCCCACGCTGAGATCAGCGTAACGGTCGATGTTCACCATCATCGGTTGACCATCTTTAACAAAAGTAGGATCAATATCTAGATCCGCCATCATATAAATACTGCCGTCTGACTTTCTAACGGCGCTATGCGGTCTTGTTCTTTTCCCTTCTTTTGTAATGAAAGATACCATCCCCACTTCATCGTTTGGGTGTTGATCTTCCAACACTCCCTTGGCCACCTCGAACCGTTCTTTTAAGTTATCCACTAATATGTTATTATTTATTTTCGCTGTTTCGGCGTCCACATCAAGGGATTTCATATCATAGGCTTGCGTTGTTTGAAGAATAGAGCTCATAGCGTTCCACTCCATTGTACTTTTTGAAGCTTGGTTTTGCGATTCCGCATTCACCATCGCCAGGTCGCCTTCCCGTTTTGCGGAAAGCTGGGCTAGTCGTTTTTCACGATCGCCTTTCTTTACCTGGGAATTAATGCCCACCAGGTTGTCAATAAGATTTTGTCCCGCATTGGAAAGAATAGGAAGGGCTCTTCCGCCGTAGGACGTGCCTCCCATCAATTCGAGTCCAAACTTGGCCATCGCCAGTTTCTTCTCGAACATCATGTCATCTTCAGGATAAGCTTCCTCTAGTTCCTTTGCCCACCCCTCGTTTATTTTTTTAAGTCGCTCCAGGTCACTTGGTTCCGTCCACTTCTTTTTAAAATCCTCAACTATTTTTACTTGAGCTTTTCCAAGTTCGTCTATTTTTGTTTTATCGGGTACTTGTTTTGATTGTTCTATCAAGAGTTCCTTGGCGTTCAGCATGTCGTAAAGCTGATTGCCCTTGATGTTCGCACTGCTTTCGTAAAAATCCACTCCTGGATTCAAGTCCTGGACTGTCTGTATTTCGGTTTCCTCAATTCCACTTGGCGTAATGGCTTCTTCCCCAGTAGTAAGGCTTACTTCATTAACAACGCCGCCCTTCTTTCGAGCATACTGTTCCTTAATATTTTCATATTCAGCAAGTAAACCAGGCTTGTTGTCAGTGACGATTCTGTTCCATAAATCACTCATCTTGCGTTCGAGTTGCTCCAATGAGAGATCGGTTGATCCGCCAAGAGCATTGTAATCAATTATGCGTTCATCAAAAGCTCCGGTGATTCCTAATTCTGCCATGACATTAGTTTCCGCCACCCAACCACGACGTCATTGGATTATTCGGGAATGCCTCGCCAAACGCACCGAGTCCGCTTAGTCCTGCAATCCCCATTCCAGCCGCCTGTAGCCATGGGCTTGGTGAAGGTTGAGTAGTGTACTGCATGCTTGAGCTTGGAACACCTCGAAGGATGTCACTTGCAAAGCCCGCTCGTGTGAACGGTTCGCGTTGTCGTGCGATTTCATTTGCTCTCGCCAAGTCAAGCGCTGTTTGACCGAATTTTTGTTGCATGCCGCCGATGCCGAGAAGAGATCGAATGTCCCCTTGTCGTCCGCGTTGTTCCATTGAGCCGAGGCCTCCGTACAGTCCGCCGAGTTGTCCCTGCGTCTGCGAAAGTTTGCCGAGCTGTTGTCCCGCCATCAGTTGACGGCGCTGCTGGTCGGAATGACCCGCCATTGCCGCCTTGAGGGCGCTTTCATAATTCTTTTGTGATTGTAGTCCTATTTGGGCGCCGATGCCTGTTTCCATTTGTCCGGCTTGAAGTCCTTCCCGTGCGCCGCCAAAAACGCCTCGTTGAACCGCTTGCCCCGCCATTTTGTTCTTTGCTATATCTCCCTGTTCCCTAATTTTATTGAGTACGTGTTCGTTGTATTGGTTCATGTACGGATCGACCTGTGTCGTTGGATCGAATCCTCCGAAGCCACCAGCTAGTGTCTGTCCCGCTAATAGTCCTGTGAGGCCACCAAGGTCGGCTTGTGCTCCCGCCTTCTGTAGCCACGGTTCCCAAGAGCCGATGCCTTGTCCAGCAAGGTCAAAGGCCTGCATCTGCGGAGACGTGAAGCCCGCAAGCTGCTGTCCCGGAACGTCATACTGTGTTCCCGCCAGACCGAACTTCCGCATGTTATATGCGGCATCGCTCTCACCTGATTCCCTGACGGCGTTGGGATCGCCGAAAATGGACGCTAATAATTGTTCGCTCCGCTTCTCAATGAAGGGAGCCATTCTATTTTGTTGTACTATCTGCTCAGCCATTGACTATTTGTTCTCCTAATTTCGCAAGGTTCTCTTGTTGCTGATAAAAAAATTCTGAACCTTTTTTCCTTGCCTCTTCTTTTGTTGTTGCCCCCTTTTGCACGCCCGCACCGAGAACGCCGAGCGCCTTGGTGACGAATTCGCCGTCACTCAGCATTGCAGGAATGGAATCTGACGTCATTGTTCCTGCTCCTTCGATAATACCATTTTTGCGGGGATAGTCATCTACATTCTTGGGAGGTGTTCCTCCTTTTTCCAGTCCGACAATGCCACCGTCTGCGTAGCCGGGAAAGTATCCCGGATCAAAGCCGACATGCGGTGAGACGGGTGGAAGAAATGCCAAGTTAGGGCGTTGCAAGTTTCCAAGCTGTCCCTGACTTCCCACTTCTATTTCGTCAAATCCTTTATCTTCTTCTTTTCCTTTTGTCAGTCCATACAGACCTAATAGACCAGCTCCGGTTAACATTCCTTTAGGTGATTTTGCAAAATCCCATATGCCAGGAAGAATTCCCCCTTCTTTACTGAGTTGTAGGTTTGTTCCGTCTGTTCCTAGTTTTTTTCTTAAAACATCACCGCCCATTAGTTTTTTATATGCGGTGTCTTTCATAGCCCCCATAGCACCAGAACCATATCCTTTCATGCCACTAATTAGACCTTTTCCCATAAGAGGTTGACCAGTCAGATAATTGGCACCAAGACCACCAATACCCCCAAGCAAGCCTGCCTGTAGGGCTCCTTTCGTGCCTCCGTACTGTCCTAAGAGCGCACCTATCCCAGCACCCGCCCAAGGGCCTAAAAAAGCGCCAGCAATAGGGGCAGCGATCGGCGCAATCTTCTTGGCCGCTTCCCTGACCCCCCTAAAAAACTTTTTAAGCATAATCTCCTTTGCAACTTATGTCATTGTTCTGATTGTGGCAAGAAGGTGAGACTTGTAGAAAAACCTATTTTGAACTGTAATTATATGCATTTTCGCTGTAATGTGCAATGAGAAATATGGAATTAGATATTAAGAAAGTGCCGATGGTCCGCGTGACGTGGACGGACGCCCGCGATACCGAGACAGGATGGCTCGATATTAAGGATATTCTTAACGCTCCCTTGGCATTATGCCAGGAAGTGGGCTGGTTGGTCGTGAACAATGACGAAAAAGTTGTTGTTATGCGCTCCTGGTGTCTAGACAAGGGAGACAATAACGGTGGCGGATCAACCGCGATCCCCAAGGGATGGGTTAGAAAAATAGAATACTTAGGAGTAATATATGGAAAAAAAGAATAATACAGACGCTGTCATCAACAGTTTATTTGGCAGCAAAGTTTATCAAGCACAGATAAAGGGATATGAAAAAATTAACAAGAAGATTATTCCTTTCATAGAAAAATTTGTAAAAGAACAGCCAGGTCGCTTTGCAACAACTACGGACATTCGAGGAAAAGAAACCTATACATCTTTTGATGGCGAGGGAGCCATGGATAATTTTCACACCGATAAGAAATATAAGCTTCTTTTTGATGAACTGAACAAGCACATCAAAGCTTTCATTACGGCATTGGGATATGACTTAACAAAGTTTGATATTCACATTGTCAAGGCGTGGTCTACCTATACGGCGAAGGAGCAGCACATTGCATTGCACCGTCACACGGCGAGTCACTTCTCTACAGCCTATTATGTAAGGGCGGAGGAAATGGGGAATTTAAAAATAGAGGAGGAGCAGGGGGCAAAGCTTGGATTATTTATTCCTCCGACCGATCAGTATTTTAGTAAATGGAATGAATTTAATTTTGCTAGTTATAATTTAATAGCAAAAACAGGAAACTTCGTTATGTTTCCAAGTACGCTTATGCATATGACGGAGAATAATACCAAGGATATTCCACGAATTAGCATTAGTTCGGATATATTACTGACGATGAAATCGGGAGTCAGCGCGGAGCACTGCATTCCCCACCCCAAGGGGTGGTTGACCATTTAAAATTAAATGTCAAGAAAACAATTTAGAAAAGATTTCTTGCCAAGCTCCACCCATGTGTTTAAATTAGTTTTCACCTAAAATTAAAATTCAGGAGAAAAAAATGGAAAATCAAGAAATTTTGAAAGCTATCGCCAGTCTTGCAGACAAAACAGGACGGTATCACGAAAGATTAATGGCAGTAGAAAGAGATAATTTAAGACTAGAGAAAGAACTAGATGAACATAAAAATGGGTGTCAGTGTAATTCTACAGAACCTAAAAAAGCATACGAAGAAGACGATTGCCTTTCATGTGGGGCTTAGAGCTTCGTTTTGCCGAAAACGTCAGGGAGTTTAGTGACATCCACTCGAATATCCCTGGCAAAGTTTTCTTTCCAGGGCTTTCCGCAATCCTTACAATTGCCCGTAGCTAACTCTTCTGAGTCAACTTCGGCTTTGCAATTCTTGCAATAAATTCTCTCAAACACTTCAGGCTGATAAATAGGAACTTCTTTCCCGTTTAATTTTTGTGTGCCAATTATTT
>Ga0098058_1000656_pt1 | contig 11353 bp, 12 predicted proteins | sample 19_taG_FD_75061 | JGI IMG/M metagenome (GOLD analysis project Ga0098058, IMG submission 75061) | Marine viral communities from the Subarctic Pacific Ocean - 19_ETSP_OMZ_AT15317 metaG | ecosystem: Environmental > Aquatic > Marine > Oceanic | place: Pacific Ocean | collected 2015-01-19 | reverse complement strand
CTGCCAAATCAAAATCTGCCTGGACGAACTCAATAACAAAATCGGAAAATGCTTTCCTTTGTTCATCGCTGGTTTGGAGGCTTCTATATGTGTTTTCTAGAGCCCCCTCAGATTTCGCAATCTCCAAGAACAAGTCCCAAGCTTTGCATCCACCAGTGGTGCCATACGGACACGCCCCCCGTTTCTCCAAAAGGACTTTACGAATGTATTTCTTTAGACGGATTTCTTCTAAAATCTCGGACTTAGCAACCTTTATTTGCTCTTTCTGGATCTTACGCAGGCATCCCCTCACGTACTCCCTTAAAATGAATTCTTCGCGGTTAAGTGGCATTTTTAGAGACTCCTTTTTTGTTTCTTCATCTTCTTTAAAGTTGTCAGCGACAACATCTGGTCCAACATATTCTAGGTTTGGTCGGGTGCCTGTATTTCCTCCTGGATCTACATTGAAAACACTTTTTCCTTCTTCTTGTGTTTCCTCTTCCTCTTCTTCCTTTTGTAGAGGACCGCCTGATCCTGCCACTGCTCCTGCTCCCATTGCGCTCATTTCTTCAAGAGCACTCTCAACTAATTTATAAATAGTTTGAGATACTTCATTTTTTTGTTTTAGTTTGTCTTTAATCATATTATAAATATCCTCGTTCCAAAAACCCATAATGTTTTCAAATTGTTCTTTGTCGCCTTTTGATAAAATATTCATTGCTGCTGTTCCACTTAGTTCCAAACTATCTAAAAGTTTATTCACCCTCTGGAAAAGTCCAGAATCATAATCAGGATCAAAATCTTTTACTTGGTTCCACTTCTGTCTTTCCTCTCCAACATCGAATCTGCTTAAAAGTCTCGCCGTCCATTTTGATTGGCGTGATTCGGGTTTGTCTTTCGTCCTACCAAGTCTTCCAAGAAAATCGGCAAGATTGTGATTGATGTTTCTGCCCTCCGCAGAAAGCGAAGGATCGATTTCAAACATTTCTCTGCTTAATGTTTCTGCCTCATCGTAAAGACTTGTATCAGCAAAGTTAGATGTAGGAATACTAACGTGAGGAGCAATCAAAACATATCCGTGATCCTTGAAGGGCTCTGTTGGTTCGCCTTCGAGTTTCTGAAAATATTTGCCCTTGGATAATCTCTCTGCATCTTTCTCACCGAGGAGAAAAACAACAGCAGTGTCTTCCTCATCGTAATCTTGTAAAAGTTCGACTGGTCGATATGGACTGCGAACCTGAACGACGTTATCAAAGCCGTGAGCATTGATGATTTTCTGTTTCTCCTCAAATGAGAAAGGAGATCGTGGAGGATCAACTTTGCCCGAGGTCAAAATAAAGGTATTATCAACTCCGTACTTGTCTTGTAACCATTGGAAAGTCTCGGCGTGATGTTTCGCCATAGGCTGGAACCGTCCAGGATAGACAGCAATAATCTTCATAATCGTATCCCTTATGGTTCTGGATCTAGTGTGCCTGCACCATCATTGGTCCAAGGGATGACGGTCTCCCCTGCGCTGGTGTTGCTTCCGATGAATAGCATTGAGTCTTGATCGGCACCAGTTAGACCATTAAAAACGCCAGTTTTCGCAACCCTTCCCACACCGGTGTCGTCGCAGAGGTGAAATAAATATTTTGTAAAGCCAGCAAAACAATCAGAGTTAGCAAGATTGACATCTTTCAAATTTACAATATATGGTTCCGGCGCTGTTGATCCAGAAAGAAGATACATAGCACTGGTTTGATAAGAGGAGAAACCTACATAATACTTCCAACCGCCATTATCCTGGTTACTTACTGGTGTTCCTGTATCATAAGTTCCTGTAACATACGCCTTGATTCTACAGGCAGTCGCAGAAGGGTTAATCATCGACGCCTCGCTCGTTCCCATAACACCAAGACCATCAGGACCGCCGATTTTATCTGTCTCGAAAAATGGAACCATCACTCGCCCAGCGTGACAAGAAAAGGGATAATAAGTACCGGCTGGTTGTGCTCCGTCCTCAAACAAAATAAAAAATGCGTCATCTAACTCAACCACAACCATATCAATAGAATCATCGGTCGGGTCTTGGATAGTGGCGAGGTGGAGATCAATAGCCTGGACTTCCCCAGAAGTATCAGTACCAGTCAGTGTTGGAGCCGCACCACCAGCAGCACCAGGTGTCAAAAACTCGGTATCTACTGATTTTCCAAGGCTACCAGTACCGGAAGCAATAGACAAATAAACCTCTGTTGTGTTTTTTCGTCGGAAGTTACATTGCCAATCTTCACCAGCAGCGGAACAAGTAATCGTAAAGGCGTGGTCGACTTCGACCGCACCAGATCCAGAAAGACCAAACTTCGTAGAGGTATTCTGGAAGTGCCTGAAAAGAAACTCACAGATCTCATTCGCATCGGCGTTAGATCCGGTTACTGTTATTTTTGTTACTACTGCGTTACTTGAAATACTCATTCTTTTTCCTCAATATTATGGTGTTGGAATCGGAACCCCGCCGGAGCCACTCCACGGGATTTGTAGAAAACTTAAAGTTGCCGAGTTTCCGACACACAAAAAGAAATCACCACCTGTTGTGACGAGTGTGTCTTTCACTGTTCTTTTTGATGTAGAATTATAAAAAAGCATATACTTGCTATATCCAAAATTTCCATAATCCTGGGTGGAGGTGTTCATCCCCCGTTTTAGAAGCGGTCTTGGTTTTTCGATCCCATCAAGATCTCCTGTACTATCATTCGTTGGGGCGAGATTTTGAATACGTTGAAAGGCACAATCATTGAGAGGAATACTCCCAACTGCCCCAGGTTCTTGACCGTCTAGAACGTGCATCCTAGTGTCGTTGCCTACGCTCGCGGCTTGACTGACCCAACCATTGGAGGTGGCAGGGCTGTCGGATGGAACACCAAGGTGAAATCCTAGACCATCTCTTCCAAGTCCTGGGTCACTTGCGTAAAATGGAACCCAAACTTTTCCAAAGTGAATACCGTATGGGTAGAAAGTTCCAGAGGGCGTTCCATCGTCTTCGAGGAGAAGGAAGAAGGCATCGTCGATCTCAACAATGACTGCCTCGATGTCAAACTCGTTTGGACCGGAGGACTTTGCGACGGACGCGACGCTGATTGCCCAATCCACCTCGTTTGAATGATCCCTTGCTGTTGTTACAGGGACTACGGCTGTTGTGCCTGGGCTTGCGAATTCTGTCGCCCCGAGGGAACCAGTACCAGAGCACATAGAAAACTTTGTTGTTGTCGTACTTGAAGAAGCACGTCGGAAGTTGACCTGCCAATCTTCGCCTGCTGCTGAACAGGTTACTGAAAAGTTATCAGGTCCAGCACCGACACTTGATGAGATGCCAAACTTTGTAGATACATTACTGAAATGGTCATAAAGTGCTAAATGGATTTCCTCCATGTCAGCGTCAGCAACTCCTGACGAGGATGTAATATAAAATTTTCTAACTGTTACGTCTAACGGCATTCTCGGTCCTCATTTTTATTATAAATAGTCACATTAGCCCAAAAAACTTCCACTATAATTGCCAAGTAGTTCTAAATCAGACCCAGTAACTCTGTATCCCATTTCCAGAGGGTTGTCGATTGGTACAACATCCGGCACATAGTTAATCCAGTTGCCTTCTAATATGAGGTTGGACCCAGTAACTCTGTATCCCATTTCTAATGGATTATCGATTGGTACGACATCTGGAGTATAGTTAATCCAGTTGCCTTCCAATATGAGATTGGAGCCAGTAACTCTGTATCCCATTTCTAATGGATTATCGATTGGAACAACATCCGGCACATAGTGAATCCAGTTTCCTTCTAGATTCTGACCTAAACAGACAATCCTAGTTGGCGTAACATCACTTAGTGCAACATATGGTGTTATTGTAATGCTCACCGTCGCTATATTGGAGTCAACAGTACCGTCGTTCGCTTTGAACGTGAATGAATCGCTCCCGTCTGTGCAAATAGGAGGAGTATATGTTAAAGTACCGGCACCAGCAACAAAGTTTGTAATAGTTCCTATGGAGGGGCTATCAACAATCGAATAAGTCAGCGGGTCAAGATCAGGATCAGTTGCTGTGAGTATAATATTAACCGAATTGTCTTCACCCACACTAGCAGCTAAATCTGATGCTACGGGGGGACTGTTGCCTCCCCCACTAGTGACATCCGGTACTGTAGCATCACCTCTTGTCTGAAGGTAGGCACTTCTCAACCTAAGACTCATTCCCCCTTTCATCCCAAGGGTGAGGGGAACTTGATCTGTGGTTTTATTTTCGTATTGTGCAGAAAGTTGATCAAGTTTTAGATTTTTTATGATATAATCATCAGCCATTAAAGCAGTCCAACCCTGTTTATATGATAAGTAGTTATTTTTTCGGATTAAACAAAAAACAGCCCCCCACCCTGGTCAAATTAGAATATTTGTAGGTGGGGGACTGTTAAGGGGGGTTGTGTATAGTAACTACTTCTTAATAAACTTTTTTGTAAACTTTTTCGCAACTTCTTGTGATTTATTTATATAAATCTTTTCCAGAAAATCCCCTTTGGGTTTTTTAGGTTCCTTTTGGGGAGTCGAGGTCAACAATTTTGATTCTTTGAGGACTTCTTTATCCTTTTTAAAGAAATTTTTGTTCTCAGTGAGAAAACCCTTGAGTTTCTCCCTAATAATGGTTCTGATCTGCTCTTCAGTTAAGTTATTCATTGTATTTCCTCTGTTTTCTTCTAAATTTCGCTTATACTCGTCTTCCCAATCACGGAAGCACATATTACCCTTTAAATAGGCTTCTTTCTCCATTTCTCGCAAAAATTCATTACTTTGGGCATATCCTTCACCTAGTTTGGGCATTTGTGCGAATTTGCCTTCACAGTTCTGTTTATGGTGGACCAATTCGTGTGAAATTGACCTTAAAATGTCTTTTGGGTGACGATTATCAACAAAAACTGCCACTTCTTGGCTATTGGGGTCATAGTGTGCAGTTTTACCAAGGACATTTGCCGAATTCTCTGGATCGGAGACAAACTTTATGACTGGGTGTCGATCAAACCGAAGTGTTTCTTGAGCATAGGGGTAAAAACTCTCCAACAAACCCTCAATCTCGGTTAAATCAAGCCCAGATTCATTGATAATCTTCATTTTTATCCCTTTATGCTTCCAAGCTTGGAAACAACACCAGAAATGAACTCTTCGCTTACGAGTTTTCTATTAAGTTTGTCCACTGTGAGTGAAATATATCGAGCAGTTGCGATTTCTGCGACCTGATCGGGAGTAAACTCGCCTTTCTCTAAACCTTCAAGTAAATCATTGGACTTTTGCACGATATTTACAATATACTTTGTGAAATCTTCCTTTTCACTGTCCACGTGGGACTCATTTAAGAGATTTTGGCTTTTAATTTTTAAAATCTCCTCCTGGATGAGTTGACTTAGGTGTGCTTTCTTGATTTTCATTAAATTTCACCTCCTTGGATATCATCACCAAGTTTAATTTCAATTTTTCTTAGTGTAGACAGAATTTCATCTAGCACATCTATCACCTCATCACCTAAATCATCATCATCAACAACCTTGTCATGTAAATTTGACGAACTTTGAAGGATGTGTCCTAACTTCTCTTTACATTTCTGATTTTCTTGTGGGATTTCATCACCAAGAGGCATTTGTCCATAATACATCTCGTTCATTCGATTCCATTCTTCTTTAATTAACTGTTTAAGTCTTGATTTTTTAATCTTCATTGTTTTTCCCTTAGCATTCTGACTCCTAAAATATCTTAATAAGTAGTTTTAACTTTCTTATTTATCAATAAGACCTTCTAGTTTACCTATCTGTCTCAAAATCTCACCATTTTGCCTTGTAATCTCTTTAACCTCTTGACGAATTTCAGAGATTTCTGATTCGAGCCTGCTATATTTTTCATTGCTTGAGCTTTGAACCCAGAATATAACGCCAGCGATACACCCAACAATGGCTACTATAAATGAAAACCATTCTTTAAGCATCGAAATGTTCATTTGTTTTCTCCCTCAAAGCATTTTTCTGTAAGACACTTCTTCCTTTTCTTTAATTTTAGTTTTTTATCTATTCTTTCGAGGCGAATATTAATTTGTCTCTGTTGAATTTGAATATTTTTTAAATTTTTCTTTATATTTACTTCTGGGAAGGGACTTTTTATCTTTGGAAGGTCTATTTTCCGCAATCGTTTCTCGACTTTAACTTGCTTTGGAGCCTCGGATTTTATTTTTTGCTTGGGGTAGTCTTCTTGACTGCAAGACATCGTGAAAATCATTATAAGAAGAAAAAATATAACCCTCATTTGTAAAAAAACTCCCCAGCGTTTGAGTATTATAATTAGTTCTCCAAAATAGATCAGTCATTAATAGTGAAGATAAGCCACAAAAAAATAAAAATGCGTTACAATCGTAAAATATGTAATAAAGCATACATAGACACCAATCTGCGCCAGGACATTTTCTGCCCTACCCCAAAGCAAATAACATCCCAAACACACAAGAAGAGTCTTGGGAATAATAAAGGGCAATACTCCCATATCTATCTGAATTAGATAAAGCATGAGAGGGTTATTCTCATTCAGGATTGAAAGTTCAATGATATATTTAGTAGTGAAGTAGGTATCAACAATATTGAAGAAGAGGGTGAAGAGGATAAATGTTTTTATGACCTTTACGTTGACCATTTTCTATATCTTGCCCTTCTTTCATAAGGATTTTGAAATGTGAAGGGTTCATAGTTGTCACACTCCTCGGTTAGTCTCTCCCAGAGAAGCATCGTTCGCTTACAATCAGCGAGAGCCGTGTGTGCTCTTCCCTCAAACTTGATTCCAAATCTTGAACAAAGGTAATCAAGATTGGTCTTCTCAATCCAGTGAGATTCAAAAAGATAATCTGCAATTTGCTTTGTATCAAAATACATTGGGAAGGATGGAAGTTGCTCGGATGCTCTTTTACAGGCAGAAGAGAGAAACTTAAGATCAAAAATAAGATTTTGTCCAAGAAGGCAGTCAGAACCTTCAATGATCTTTTTAATCTGAGGGTATATTTCTTCAAAAGACGGTGCATTGGACCATTCCTCTTCAGAATATCCATTTATTCTAAGAGCTTCTGGGCTTGCCGCTGCGATGTTTTGGGGTTTGATCTTGGTTTCAAACTCTTTAAGGAGATATTTTTCTCCCTCACCAGATAGAATATAACTTACAAGAGCAATTTCAATAATCTCGTGCTCTTTGTGCTTCAATCCTGTGGTTTCCGTATCCAACACTGTGATAATCATCTCTCTCCTCCATTGTTATTTGATTACCGCCTATTATATCACCATTGTAGGCAGAAAACAAGCCTAAAACGACGAAAAACAGAAAATAAAAGCATTTTCTCGCCATTCACGAGGTTTACCCCCTATAATAGGTATGCGGTGATTTGTTTTTTTTAACTCGCTATTTTAGAGGGGTATAGTTGTTGCAAGTATGTTGCTTATATTTCCAACAACCATCACTGCCGTCGAGACACCAGGTCTCCCAGCAAATAATATCGAGTTCTTCATCGATGTCTTCTCTGTGCCAATCACAACATTTCAGACTCGTGCCATAAGTTTTACAAGAAAGGATTTCATGAGGATAGGGTGTCCCTTCGGTGCAAGCAACCACAGATGTGGTATTTTCCCACTCTGCACTGGTGGGCATCTTTTGAGCCTCTCTAAGCCCAGAAGTGAGTGTTGCTTTACAAGATATTAATAGGAGGAAAGTGATTAAAAGCTTTTTGTACATTACAAGTCCAAAATAAAAGGGGTGTCGGTTCTCCTCGTTCCCGACTTACCAGTCGTCCTTCTACGGTGTGGTTCGTTGACGACATTGAACCAAAAAAAATTATATATTTAGACCCCTGGTGACACACATCAACCCAAACATTTTTCTATTCACTCATTTTGACCCCTCCGTAACTTCATTAGGAACAAACTCATCATTAATATTTCCGCACTCTGCGCAAGCAAAGGTTGGAACAGGAACTAAAATTTCTTCTCCAGTTGGTGATACAATGGGAGATAGCCGCTTTATAACATACACTTGAACAAACCGAAGATTTTCACATTCGGAACATTTAACGTCTGATGCTGTTTCAATATTAACTTTCATTAGTTGACCAAGGTATTTCGGTTAGCACAAATAGATCCTACGATAATCTGTAGGTCAAAGTTTTTTCTAATCTCGGTTGCTTCCTCGGGAGGGAAGGATGTGTCAATAATATCGCTAAGGTCTAAATAAAATTCAAAATAGTTTTCAATTTCGCAAAGGTTGTCGGTAATAATTTGTTTTTTACCAAAATTCACCTCGTCTCACTCTCGTTCTATAATATATATTATTTCATTAAGTTTTTTAAATATAAAAAGCTTAACTTTAAGGTTTATACTATTTTTTCTCTAATTTTTTTAGATATGTTGTAGAAATGGTATAGTGGGGTTCACCGGACTTTACTATAACATCTACAACTTGTATTTTGTGAATCAAATAAGAGTCCTTAATAACAACCATTACTCTCTCGGAAATATTTCCCACTACAGCGTCTCCATATTTATATTTTTTTTTAAAAATTACCCAATCACCCTTTTTAAAATCCATCAATAAACATCCGCCCTCTGCTATTTGATAACAAGTAATTCATCAGCAGTTAGATATATGGGGGTAAGGATCTTTTTTCTTGTATGCCAGATAATCTTATAATATTTTATTCCTGTCTTGGTTTCGTAGATGTTGGTAACCATTCCAAATACTTGATTATGTTCCAAAAGACTATCCCACCGCAATTGAACCACATCCCCAATCTTTATTTCTGTCTTTTTTGTCATCCATACCCACCCCTTCTAAAATAAATAGGTGGTAGAGGGAGTAAGGCAAGATTAGATATTAAATATTTTTTTACTGATTGCCTCTAGGACTGCCTGTTCGACTTTGGAATAGTGGATTTTACCTTCTTCCTCTAAGGGCACCTGCCGGTAACGGTTATGATTATCCGGTTTCTCGGCATCCTTTTCTGCTGGGGCTTCGCTTTCTTTCTCAACCTTATCATATATGTATGTTGCTAATTTTTTCACCCCTTCATCGTCCACCGGAGTTAACACCCTATTCCTTAAATCTCTTTCAAAATCTTTGATGTCATATTCTATTGTAAGTGGAAAAACCTTGCTTCCGTCATGGGTCAGAGTTTTCATGAGAACCACAGTATCATCTAGGGTTTTTCCCCTTTTAATATCATCAAACCAAAAAAAGGAATGACCACGCATCACGCGCCCGTGGTATCCTGCGCCCAGATTATTGCTGTTTAAAAAATCAGTAACATCTCCTTCGGGAATATCGTTCATCGCTCGCCAGAAGGCACTGTCCGTGTTCCCACCTCTGTATTGTTGGAGGGGAGTGTTTTTGTACCTCTTGATAAAATCTTTTGTTTCATAAAAATCAGTAACCTCAGATTTTTCCGATGTTTTCGCATTTTCGACAAATGCAACGAGTTTTTTCATATACTCTTCTTTTTTATAATCATCATCTGCCGCCGCTTTTACGATGTGGGCGTAATAAAGTGTTGCATCCTTCATCTTTTCATATGTAACTTCATTCCCAGGGTAACGAAACTCAATATATCCCCTGCTCTTTACATAAGTAATATTAAAGCCAATCGACTTAGGATTTTTCATAGATTTGGAATATTTTAGTACGACGTCATTAATCGTTTTTTCAAAAAGATCAAAGTTCCTTGATAGCCAAGTTTGAGTTAATCTTTTGTCTGCCCCCAATTTTTCTTCCTGGAATAAATCTTGGATTTTTTTGATGACATCAACCTTTAGATCACCAGCCCATCCACTACCTTTTCTCTCTTCAAAGTTTTTGAGGGCAAACTCGTGATTTAAAAACAGAAGTCCCTTTAAAACATTATAATCATTCATTTCGTGCTTCATGCCCTCGTCATCAGTTCTTAAATATCCAATATTTGTATGAAGACCGGTTTCGGATGTAAATTTAAAGTTATCTTGGGCATCAAAATCATCAAAGAAGTCCTCAAGGAATTCAAATGCCTCATCTAGTCCATCCATATACATGGGAGTGCTATTTACAAGTTCTACGTTGTGGTTTCTTGGAAGTGACAAATCGGGTTTTGTGTCTAATGTCTCTCCCCACTTGCTCCAAAAGTTTGGAAGGTGCTCTTCGAGAAGTTGGCTTACATTATCATAAGGATCACCACCACCGCGACCTTCAACATGATATTCCCAGTTATTTTCCCACCATTCTTCGAAATTAGCGTCAAAATCGTATCCCCCCAATCCCATCGCTGCGCTATATTCGTCCCAGTTGTCTTCAAGATGTCTTTCGGGATCGTCTCTATATTCGTCCCAGTTCTCTTGTGAGGTATTCTCTATGTATTCCTCCGCAGCTTTTTCTAGCCACGTCCCAAGTCTTTTGAAGAAGGGTGATTTAAACCTAGCAATGCTTGTTATTTCTGTTAAATCATCCAGTGTGGCACCACCACTTGGGTTAATCATGCCCTCATATACTTGCCCAGCATCGAAATCGAGTTCCTCTGCCAATTCTCCCTCTCCAAGTGCCTCAAGGAAGTGATTGAAGGGGATAGACATACCCAAGGCTGCTTTTCGAGGAACATCTCCCTTCTCAAAGTCGTAAATATAATCTCTAAAAGCACCAACTGCTTCTTCGTTGTTTTCAAATAAGAGAAGAGTATCTTCCGAACTTCCCATACCAGGCAAGACGCCCTGCTTATCAACATATGGAACGAGCCCCTTGTCTTCTAAATCACCCTTAATCTTGGGATTGCTCATCAGTGTCTTGATAAAGATGGTGTGTGCTATTGACCCCGGTGTTAGAACTTTTTTAAGAACTTGCTTGAACTGTTCTTCCTCGCCACCGTCGTGACGACTCTCAACATTTGCGATGTGAATAAACTCATCAAGATAGCTTGGTCCATATGGAGTTTCATCTTCCATATATTTTTCTAAAAAGTCTTCAAAGGGGGGATCATCCCAGTGGTTGAACATACTGCTCCACAACTCTCCCGCGTGCTCTTGCCTTGCGAACATTTCAACAAGATCAAAATTTAAAAATTCGGAGGCGTAGATTGTTCGTTGTCTTTCCCTTTCTTCCTCATACTCTTCGCTATACTCATCACCGCCACCGCCGCCGCCCCCCAAATCTCCGATATAATCATCAGAAACCAGTTCGATTTCATATGCGACAGTAAAACTATCTTCGTCCTCCATAACGGACTCTACATCTGCTTTTTTAAACTCCCGGAGGATAGATTCTTTTAGGTATTCACGCCAGTTATTGAATAGGGGTTTCATAGTTAGTAATCCTT
>Ga0098058_1000655_pt1 | contig 11356 bp, 4 predicted proteins | sample 19_taG_FD_75061 | JGI IMG/M metagenome (GOLD analysis project Ga0098058, IMG submission 75061) | Marine viral communities from the Subarctic Pacific Ocean - 19_ETSP_OMZ_AT15317 metaG | ecosystem: Environmental > Aquatic > Marine > Oceanic | place: Pacific Ocean | collected 2015-01-19 | reverse complement strand
TCAAGTCTTACATCGCCAACTGTACCATCTTGTACAGAGCCGTCTCTCGCAGGAAAAGAAACTAAATATCTAGTTGCATCTTCTCCATGTATAGTTACCTCTGCCTTTTTTCCAGTCTTACTTGTCAATATAAAACCTTCTAAACCTCCAAATACAACAGAGTTTAGACTATCTCTATTGTTCCAAATGTTGTCATTATGATAATTGATTAAGCCATTAGTTATATTAGTATACCTAGTTGTAAAGAAACGAGCTTTGCCCTGAATAATATCAGAGCTTCGTTTAATCATTTTAATAATCTTTGCAAACTTACCTGTTTTATCTCTAGAATAAACTAAGTTGGCCGGTTCCCATAATGCTCGTTCCCAAAATGTTAGAGGTTCTCCTGATGGCTTGTATCCTTTAGCTGCTTTATTAAAATGTTTATCTAATTTCTTATGAAATGACTTAGCTCTTCTCCAATGATATTCATTAAGGTCAACTAGTGGTTCAGTAAAGTCATCTGAAAACTCGTCACGTATCATATTTAAGAAATCATCTATTACAGTAGGGTCATAAAAGCTTGTCTTACCAAGCTCATCTACATGCTTCTTCAATAGATTATGTATATCAGACATATACTTTAATCTTTTCTTAGATTCTTCTATCTTTTTTGGGTTAGGTTTTCCTGTAAGTCTATGGTATTCTGCTTCAACTGGACTAAGGAATCCAACTAGATTCCCTATAGCAGCCTTCGCTTTAGATTCAAAAAAGGTTACATCAGTATTAGAATATTCTCTAATACCTCTTAACGTACTACATTTCATTTACTTGCTACCCTACACCCATTGTCTATTTCATACTTGTCTTGCGCTATATCAACTCTAGTGTCTTTCCATTTTTCTTGTGCCACTCTCTCTTCAGTATTACTAGAAGCATCAAGACCATCACTCCATGCATCTAAATACTCTATACTTAAATCTTCGTCCATTAACTCCCACGGCAATAATTTATCTGCTGCATCAGTTATCATAGCACTAACCCCACCTCTCTTATTAATACGAACATCACTTCTTTCTAATGCATTCAAAAACATGTGAGTATGTAAAAACTGAGCCCCCGGTGAAAGAGCAAGAAACTGATGTATATGGTCTTCTATAAATGCTCCCATCATTTTACTATACTCGTTTCTTACTACTCTATCCTCTGTCGCATCATATTCAGTCCCATCTTCTGCGATGTACATCTTATCTTTTCCTATGTTATAGAATCTTGTATGCATCAGCCTTGCAAATTTTTTAGCTGCTTCCAAGTCACCCTCTGCTATAGGAACTTTATACTTATCTACTAAGTGTGCAAAGTTTGCATTAATTGAATCTCTGGCAAATATAAAAGCATTCTTAAGTCTTGTATGGTTATACCTTGTAACGTCCCAATTTAATACCTCACCCTCTTCACCATGATTTTTTATCTGTTCCCTAGCGAGTTTAAAATATTTAGCAAAGCCTTGTTCAAGACTAGTAAATCTATTATTCATAGTAACGCTTTTTACCAATTTCTTTAATCTTTTATCGCTAGTAAACATGTGCCTTTTAACACGAGCCCCTTTCTCCTCTGGTGTTGATGCAATAAAGTTTGCTTTATCGAAGGAACGTCTTCCGATTTCTTGAAGACCTAGTGAACGTCTATTTTTATCACGTCCTTGTCTAAATTGAGAGTAGTTAAAAAAGTTAAAAATATGTCTCATCATGGTTAATGCACCTTCTTCTTTAAGAAGAGATTTAGTAACAGATGGGGCTCCCTTTGGAGAATCAGCATCCTTCCACGAACCATCCTTCATTTTTCTAATATTTCTTTTGTCAGCTATCATTCTAGAAAATAAGAAGTTATATCCACTTTTTCCGTATAAGTCTTCATTTCCCCATCCCCATCCATAAAGCAAAAGCTCTTTAGCATTGTCCACAGAAGCCTGTAATATAGTTGCCATCTCATGAGCGGACGTAGTGTATAAGTATACCTCATTTTCTCCAGTTTCCTCTGTTACACTTGTAACAAAAGGTCTTTCATCCCCACCTATCGTACCTTCCCATGTTAATCCATAGTTCTTTTCTATATACTCTTTTCCTACAAGTCCATACACTTCCCCTTGCTGATATATATTATTAAGTTTAAATCCATACATATCCTGCCTCCCCATCAGACTAGCCTTCTTATCAGATACGTAGCCAAAAGCCCTAGTACCTTCTGAAGTAGTTTCTAATAAGAGAAATTCGTTAGGCTTGTTTTCATTACGTAGAAATTCTACCTTTCCAGTAAGAGTTCTTGGCCCGTGCATTTTCATATAAGCCGAAACTGTCATCCCCTTTATGGAATCGTGTATGGGAGTAAAAAACTTAGCAATAGCCTGTGGAGCTTTAGCACTACTTATTCTAGAAGGCATAGATGTCTCACGACCTGCAAACTTTAACAGCTCTTCGGGAGTTTTGATAAACTTACCATCGCTGGTAATAATCTTAACTTTATCATTCTCCATTAGTTGTTTCATAACTATACCACCATCAGCCGTAAGAACATCTATATCAAGAGGTGCATAGTCCATTATAACATTTGAGTTAGATGGAAGAAATGCCAACTTTGCATTTTCCAAATGAGCAGTCTTCCCCTTATCAGTAAGACCAACAACTATATCTTTATAAGATAAAAGCTCTCTAATATTTTTAGCGTTAACAGAGATACCTTGGGCAAATTGTCCTACCGATACCATAGAAGTAAACTTTTTAATATCATCAAAATTAGCAAGGTTTCCTGTGTGTGTATCATGCTTAAAAATTCCAAGCTTGATACTCTTCTTCCTATTTTTAAATGCTTTAGAATTAACTGCCTTTTCTAAGGCGTTAGTTAGCTTGTCCGGCAGAAACTCTAGTGCTAGATGGTCACCGTCATTGTCACCTTGCATAATGTTATATAAAACTTTAGAGTTTGGGATGGCTACATTCCCTAGACCTATTCTTATTTCTTTAATTCTTAAAATTCTAGGAGAACCAACATCGGGGATAGGCTGTCTATGAACTAATGTTTTAATATCCTCTACAGCTAAGACAGCATTTAACTGATTAACAGCATCGTCCCTTGTCTCTTTATTCTTATAAAGAGCATCCCATTCTTCCCTAATGCCCCTCTCTTTTTTAGAAGCAGACCTATCTTTTTTACCTATAACCTTATCTGCTACTCTTTTAATAGTAACCTCATTCATGTCCCCTACTATTATCTCGTCTTCAGCTACCTCGTTTTTCCAATCGGGATAAATAGTAAATAGAGTACCTTGCCCCGTTCTTCTCCCCTTAAAAGCAGTCTTCTTAATTAACATATTACCAAGACTACTTCTATATCTTCCCAAGAAAGCAGAATGTCTTAATGCTCCAGCTTTAATGCGATTGACAATTTTCCCTTCCTTTAAAGAACCGTAGGAATCAAGTATTCCCATACGCTTTAAATTTCTTTTAAGAAAAGACGGGTTCCATCTTCCCTTGATTAAAGTAATTATATTTTCTTGCATTATATCAAGTATATGAAAACCAGCTAATTCTAATGCTTTAGCAACATCAGGGTCTTTCATTAAATCAGGTGCAATAAACATCTCATACCAAGATAGTGGATGTGCTGCACTAGGCTTTCCTTTTGGAGAAGAACCAAAAATAACTTTCATAGATGTCTCAGGGAAATTATAATCAAAGACTTCATTTGTAACATCAAACTGACCGGTGTTTCTTTTAGCTTCATCTTTAGTGGCAAACATATCAAACTCAACCCCGTTACCATCGTAAAAATGCATCTGCCCATTCTCGTCTTCCCTTGTTTCCATAACAAGACGACCAGTCGCTTTGTCCAAGAAACGTAACCCAGGAGGTGGCTTAGATGCGTTAGCTTTAATAGCCAAGACACTCTCTTTGTCTTCGGTAATATGATAAAAAGATGGTTTAAATTCAGATAAGGGATATTCATTTGCTTCAGGCTTTCTACCTGTTGCCTCCTCAACACCAGATATAATTCTATCATTAACACCTAAGAACCCATCACCAAAATATCTAGGCTCACCAGTCTCTGTATAATCTTCCTTTGGGTCTCGCCTTACTACATTACCATTAGCATCTTCATACTCTATCTCAATAGTATCCATGTCCATAACCATAACACGTGTATCACCAAGACCTCTCGGTGTACTTCCTTCGTTAAATGGTATCCTTGTCCTATTAAAATAGTCTTTTACTCCCCTAGTTTGCATATCATCTTCCATGAGATAATTATTTCCCATGACAGATTTCCACCAGTTGTGCCTAGCCGCAGCTTGTAATAATACAAAATCATTTTCTTCAGCTCTTGTTAGAGCGCTCTCTTCTATGTCTTTGAGGTGCTGCTCTGTCATTCTACCAGCAGCTATCTCATCTCTAAAGTATTCAACTACTTTTTTATCCTTCCAAAGAGCGCCATTCTTATATCTAAATTGATTCCCTACTCTGACAATCATAAACGCATTTTTATCCGCACCTTTAATTCCTAAAAGAGCCATTGGTCTTGGGCTACCTTTTTCACTTTCAAAATAAGAAAGCTGGTCTTCTAAAAACTCTATGTCTTCAAAGTTTAAAAAGTCAGGCCCATATTGTGGGTCTTCAAAATTCCTCCATTTAGAATATCTTGTTTCAGCAAACACATCAGAGCCAAGCATCATAACTGTGTCTTCACCGACATCTAAATCGTCTATAAAGCTTTTATTAATAAATTCAGATTGTGTGTTTCCCATAAAATCTTTTTCACTGCTTTTTAACTGAACATCACCATCAACTGACTGTAGAAACACCTTAGTACTTCTTCTTATAGTGTCATTAGCATGGTTGTAAAAACGAATAAAAGCATTACGTTCTTTTCTATTAAGAGTTTTTTTCTTTTTCTGCTTTCCTTCAAAGTCTGCTAAAAACATTACTTTTCTATTAGTATTTTGAGCAAACCCGGCAGCTCTAATATATGTTAGGAACTGTTTCATACCCTCAATGCTTCCAACATCTACTTCTAGTTCTCTAGCCTTATGAATCAATGTTGCCACTTCACTATTTAAAAGAGGTGCGCCAAATAGTTTTTGAGTAGACTCTTCAAATCTCTTAAATACAAAGTCTGCAGGAGAAGCATCCTCTCCAAGAGTCTCATCTTGCTCATCCTCTGGGTCTTCAGTTAAAGACTCGTCAAACCCCTCTCCCTGCTCATTGTTGATAGACGCAGCCCATCGCTTTAGTTTCCCTTGCGCAGACTGTGGAACAGAGTATAGAGGGTCAGTTCCATATAGTTCCTCAGCGAATATGTCAATAACATCGTTCTTATTGAACTTAGTAGTTCTAAACATATTCTTAAGCTTTCTATAAAACCTTTTTATCCATCTTGCCGCCTTGGCAGGTAGAGACTCTGAAGCCATAGTTATATATACATTAGCAACCTGCCTAGCAAGATACTCTTCAACAACAGCAGTGTCTAGCTCCTCTTGAGTCATTGTGCCTGCGTCTTCAAATATGTCAATTAGCGGTGTCGACTTCTCTTTGAATATACCTTTCCCAATTTCTTCTAAAGTCTTTTTTAAATCTTCAACATATACACCTTCTTGGGCTTGCCCCTTTTTTATCTTAGCAGCCTTCCATTTATCAAAAGCCTCATTAAAAGACTCCTTAGTTGGGAATACTTTATTTATATCTTTTATAACCTTCCGTACTGTAAGACGAACATCAGCATTATCGGGCCAGTGCTGAGCTAAACGTAGCAAACCCATAGCTTCTTCTCTTATCTCAGAAATATTACCACCCTCAACAGCACTATAAAATTCACTCACTTCCTCTACAGCCCACTCAGCTTGAGCAGACTTGTCACCCTGTACAGCAGCTTCCTTTTTTCCCTCCGTCATGGTACTAAAATCTTTCGTCTTAATACCAGCAGGAGTAACTGGCGCTCCAACAGCAGCTTCAACCTCTTCATCTGTCATAGAGGGAGGCTGAGGAGCTGCTTCAGGATCAACCATTGAGGGCATGATAAAACCAATCTGATTCTTCTTCAGATGTATAACTTCTCCATCAGGAAGCTCTACAGCAACCTCATCATTTGCTATCTCTGGTGGCTGGACAGCAAAAGTAATCTCTTGTCCTTTATATGGGCCATCAACAACATGAGCTTTATTGCCAGGGGCATCTTGAGCTTGAACATCTGAGTCGGAAGCTGCGTCATCTGCTAGAGCAATTAATTGACCAGTAGATTGGTCTACACCAAGAGGGGCGCCAAAGAAAGACTTTAATGCTTCTACCTCATACTCAATTTGTATGTTCTTATCTAGCTCACTTAATAAATATTGTTCCATAGAGCCAGGCTCTAAGTTTTCTATCCTTGCCTGTTCTCTCATGGACTTGATAAACTCTTTTTCCATTGTCCCTTTAATATCAACGCCCTGTCCTTCTGCCCACTGGCTAAGAGATGATGCTGTCAATCCTCTCTTTAGACTCGACTGTAATTCTTGTTGTATAAGTGACGCAGGATATTGACTGAGCCAGTCTTGAGTTATCTGATCTTCCATAACTCTTACCATAGAGCCAGTTTTCTGTTGACCAGCCAGGAGAGCAGCGGTTGGCTTGAGCCTAGAAATGCGAATCTTACCTTCAGCAACAGCTTTAACAGGATCGCCAACAGCCTTAGCCAGCTCAGGGCTTCTCCTCATAATCATACCTTTTAATATGTTCTCAACAAAGACTTGCTCCTTAGCTGTGAGGCTTTCATATACTTCCATCCCTCCTTCGCTTATAATATCTCCAACCTTCTGCCCTATCTCACCTCCAATAGCTTGGTGACGAGCTTGGAGTTCTTCAACGGGTGAATCTTGCTCTACATCTACAAGCTCTAATCTCCTCTTTCCAACTTGAGGTGCAAGTACCTGTTTAAGATAGTTTGAAAGCGTACCAGCTACTCCTAGAGGGCCCTTATAAACCTCAACCTCATCATTTGAACTCTCTTCTCTAATCTCCAATTCCTTATCACTTGGAAGATTTCCTAGATACTGATTAGCAAGGTATGCTCCTCCTCCAAAAATCCCACCCATGAGGGCGCCAGAATAGGCACTCTCACCAGCTTCATGTACGTCAAATATCTCGGAAAAGGTTTCGTCTTTGTACCCTTCTTGTATTGCTACTTGAGTAAGATACTGAGAGAACTCCTGCAGTCCCTCGTACATAGATTGTGTTCCAAACATATCAAGCTTGTACGCACTCTTAGGATTATTAAGTCTCCAAGCTCTATATTTGTCAGCAGTAAGACCATGTATACGCCTCCATAGTCCAGACCTTAGAGCTTCTCTACGTGCTGGATTCATTAGCCTGAAAAACCTACCCATTGGTAAGCTCTCAAGGAAGGTACTACCCACAGCATACAAAGCAGAAGACTTAGAAGCTATGCTTGTAGCTTCATCCATATCTAATCCTTGGTCAAGATTGTAGGCAACAGCCTGCTGAAACTCATCAGTTCCTTCTAAGAAACCCATAAGAGTAGAAGCCACAGCAGTACCTGCGAATGGACTTTTTGTTGCGACAGCAGTTCCTACTCCTGCAAGCATGGCAGCTGCGCTTGGTATCATCTGAGATATTGCCCTTGCAATAATTTTTGGTCTTCCAATAAAACCCTCTTTAAATGGATTAATAGCAACAGGAGTCTCTTGCGCCCATCTCATATATCCTCTTAGATGAGGATCATTATCATAGGCACGCTCCCTCTCTTCCCTAAGCTCTGCAATCATACCATCTGAAAAGTTCTTAAATCTTTGATAGTTCTCGGGAAGCTCTGGTTCTCGATACATATCTGCGAACTCTTCTCCCCGTCCTTCTCTAGTTGCTTCCCTTTGAGCTGATCTACGATCATTCTCTCTTCGCCTGTCTATCTTGGCTCCCCATACTCCCTCAGCCCATTGAGCCGTCATCCCACCAACAGCTTTTGGTATATATCTTATAGATTCCCACCCACCTTCTTTAAGAACATCTCCAAAGGAAGGCTCCTCAAACTCAATCATCTTCCCTTTAAGAAAATTCTGCTCTTGAGGTTCTAATTGATCTAGGTATGTATAAGCAACCTCGTGGTCTTGTGGAATGAGAGCATCACCCTCTCTTCCCTCTTCCTCAAAGTAGTTGCCAAGCATCCCCTTTGTTCTAAGCCATCCATCAGCATCATTATCTTGAATGAGGCTAATCAGCCACCCTATATCTTGGGAGTACGGAGCTAAGTCACGAACAGCCATAAGACTTGCTTACCACTGCGTGACAGAGGATTTTAAAGCACCGCTTAATGCTGCCTGCCCACCAGCTGAAGATCGTGGGACTCTTAATGATTCTTCGTATTGATTAAGCCTGATGTAAAGCTCGAACATATCTTGTATTGCCTTCATTCTCCATGGGTCTTCACTCACTTCACGTGACCATTCGCTACCAGTAAACTTCCTATCACCACTTCTTCCTCCAACAGGTATTGCTCCTCTCTCCCCAGGCATTACCACGCGACCATCTTCAAATCTAATATTAAAAGCAGCCATCATTTGTTCCATCGCAGAATTAGAATCTAAATTCCCACCTTTCCACGCTCTCATAATATCACCCATATTGTGTTCTGTTTTATCGCCATGTTGATCCATCGTAGTCACTGTCTCAGGATAGTTCACTGGATATTCATGGTCAATTATGTTCATCATCGCTTCCGCTACTTCTTCTCTCTGTTTACCGATAACATCTGGGCTGACGTTAACTGGCAATCTGCTAGTAGAAATCCCATGTACGTTGGTAAGCATTTGCTTGTGAGCTTCACTCGGTGCTGTCCTGTATGTATCCACATTAAGTCTCTGCACACCTGTTACATTATTGCGGAATATTGAATCCATTTGTTTAGCAGCTCTTGCTTCAACTCCACCCATCTGATACATGGTTCTCTTGGCTTCAGCATGCTGACCAGTACTAGTAAGGAACTCCGCTTGGTCAACCAATGCCTGAGAGGATGCGGTATACTTATTAGGATCAAGCTGTACACCTCTTTTATCTTTATCTGTGTCCAACATCTCCAATGCTGTCAAGATAGCAGATTCGTTGTCCATCTGCTTTAATGCTTTATTGTATAGCTGTCTCTGAGCTGCTGAGAAATCTGAAATGTTTTTTGAATAGCTATCATAGAGCTGTCCAAATATATCCTTAGCTCCAGAAGCTCCACTGTAATCTCCCTTATCCAAAACTTGCTCACGGAGAGCATCTAAAGCAGCTTCTGTCTGATCGAAGCTCAGTTCAAATGCTTCCCTATTAATAACTATATCTTTCACTCCTCCCATCTCACCAATCAATGACTGTCCGTAGTCCTTCAACATTGGATCGTCTTCCTTCTCTACCATCTTAGTAAGAGTTGCAATCCTATCATCAATCTGACCTGCACCCATGTCAGCATCTATATTTGCAAGTGAGGTAATGATCTGCCTATTAAAAACTCGGTCACGCTGATCTTGGGTTGCAGAATCTTCTGCTATAGTGTTAAGAGCTTTCGCTATTTCACCAGCCGCATCAGCCCACGGGTCATATTGCTGCATATAACTATAAGGTCTACGAATACCCTGCCCCGTACCAGTGGTGTATCCACCGCCATATCCACCGTATCCTTTAGGCATTATCCTTCCTGACCTGTTTTGATTCTTGCCATTGTACTTGTTAAGTCTTCATACCATTCGTGTCTCAAGCTTTCGATTCCTTGTTGTGTCTTTGTCTGCATACCAGTTAGCCCCTGTGTATATTGGTCATATATATTTTCTTCTTGTACTCCAGTTCCCCTTCCTCTTCTAATTCCTGATTGAGATGCCAAGCTTCTTGATTGCTCTCTCATTTGACCAAGAGATGTTCCAGCCTGAGACATTGCTGACCCAACACCCTGATACATATTCTGCTTCATTTGACCAGTTTTCCAACCGTACTGCTCTCCAAAGCCTTGCACCATAGCTTTTTCCATAGGGTCAGCACCAGTTATACCAAAGCCAGCTAAGAGATCGGCTGATCCCATACCCTGTGCTTCGCCGAATGTTAGATAACCTTTGCCGTACTGTGTTCCACCAAATGGATCATTCGGATTCGCAATATCCCAAGGGTCTAGAGCTGCGGCAGCATCTCGTTGCGTTTGGTATTTATTGGGCATTATTTTATCACCTCAATTACCACGGGCTTGGCATCCCACCGCCAGGAAGTATCCCAGGAGATTGAGCTGCCTTTTGTCGGAACACATCCTGCTGCCACGGGTTTCTAGTATGCCACCAAGAATCGTCCCTTGTTCCCCCCTTCCACACATCCTCTAATGTTCCCTTTGCGCTTCCAAACATATCCCTAACTGAGCCCCCCGAAAGGTCTTGCTTTGCCCAACCACTAAATTGTCCTTTCCAATCATCTAACATATTTGTCCCTTTGCCAAAACCAGCCTGAAGAGATGCCATTGGAGAGCCTTCTTGTATACCCTTCCCCCACATAGCTTCTTTACTAAAAATACTTGGTTTTACTGGGGCTGACGTAGCTGGGGCAGATACGTTGGCAATACTTTGAGGCGTAACAGTACCGCTAGCAGTTTGTGCGGTGGCCCCAGATAAAGAACCTCCGCTTCTTAGAGTTCCAGAATGCTGAGACGGGTCTACGTCTGGTACAGCAGTTGTAGTACCAGAGAGTGCTGGCCCCCCTAACTTAACTTTTAATGCATCTGTAAGGTCTGATCCTGCGACTTTAATACCTGCCATAGCACCAGCTTTCACGGATTCAGTTATATTAGAGTCTTTTAGATACTGACGCATATCTGCGACATCTGATTTTATCGTTTCCCTAGACCCTTGCATCCAAGCACTGGGCCCACCCTTCATTTTACCTACTTTTCCTTCCTTTGTCTTAGCGGCTCCTTCTCTTCCCCATTTACCACCAAGATAACTACCAACACCAGTTGCGAGAGCTGCTCCAGCCCATCCAATAGGGCCACCAAGCATGGCAGCTGCTGCTAATGGAGCACCAATGCTTCCTAGCATACGACCAAATCCCGCCCAACGACCTTGTTTCCCCATAGCTCTGCCTGCTTTTTTGCTATAAGCATTAATGTCCCTACGGGACTCAGACATCTTACTTGCTATTAGGAAATCACTTAGTGCCATTATACGGTTCTCCCTCGGAATTTAACCATTGCTCTGCAATTCTTCAACCTCTGCTTTAACTCCATGCTACCGTTATATCACTATTAGCTGGTCTATTAGAAGATACTAATTTTATCATAGCTGTTGTTGTATTAGTGGTACCCGAAGATTTGAGTTTCAAGGTTG
>Ga0098058_1000651_pt1 | contig 11373 bp, 16 predicted proteins | sample 19_taG_FD_75061 | JGI IMG/M metagenome (GOLD analysis project Ga0098058, IMG submission 75061) | Marine viral communities from the Subarctic Pacific Ocean - 19_ETSP_OMZ_AT15317 metaG | ecosystem: Environmental > Aquatic > Marine > Oceanic | place: Pacific Ocean | collected 2015-01-19 | reverse complement strand
TCAGAGATGTAGAAGAAACTTGAGACAGCAACAGACACACGAGCGAGATGAGAACCACAAGCGACTACCCCTCCACGAAAGATGGGATGCTCGATGGTTCCCACTCGATCAAGTCTTTGAACCAGTAGACTTTGAGGAAGCGAACACTTTGGAAACTCCCTGGTTCTACGAGATAAACAACTGGGAAGGATACTGCGAGTTCCTTTCTTCGAAGGAGCGAAAAGAGTTCGAGAAGCCAGAGTATATGAAATACCGAGAATGGAATCCAGTAGGAGAGGATAATGAGTGAGAAATGCTGGGAATGTGAAAGGGGGAATGTTCCCTTACATAACCACCACCCCGTTCCAAGAGTGAGGGGAGGAATAAAAACAATTCCTTTATGCGAGGAGTGTCACTCAAAGGCGCATCATCGAAAGAAGAATATGAATACGAATAAACTGACTAGCGAAGCGTTACAAGCCTTGATTACGGAAGGTGCCCACATTGGACGAGCACCTTTTGGTTTCAGCAAGGATGGAAAAGAATTGAGGAAAAACGAAGACGAGTTCAAGACCGTTCAACTTATCAAATCCCTTCGCAATGAAGGGCGAACTCTTCGAAATATTTGTGATGAACTCCACTCGCTCAACATCAAATCACCTCTCGGCAAGAACTGGTTCCCCAAGACGGTCAGTGACATTGCCAAGCGGGACTATTCCAAACTTTTGGAGGCAGAAGATGAGTGATACGAAGAAATGTACAAAGTGCGGCGAAGAAAAGCCTGCGACACCCGAGTTTTTTGCTAGAGACAAGATCTTGAAGAGCGGTATTCGATCTGAATGCAAAGACTGTAACAAACTCTACTACGAAAACAACAAAGAGGAGATCAAAGAAAGAAACAAACTCTTCTACGAAAAAAACAAAGAGAAGATCAAAGAAAGAGACAAGCTCCGCTACAAAAACAACAAAGAGGGGAAAAAAGAATACTACGAAAACAATAAAGAGAGGATTTTAGAGCAGAACAATCTCCGCCACGAGAACAACAGGCAAAACAACCCATACGGCATTTATAAAATAACCCACAAAGAGACGGGCAAAATTTATATTGGCGAGACGATTAATTTCAATGAAAGGCGGCGGCGTCACAAATCTAGGCTAAAAAGTCAATCCCACGCAAACCACCTCCTCCAAGAAACATTCAATAACGGAGGACAAGACTTTGATGAAATCTTCGAGTTTGAGATTTTGGAAGAGTGGGACATAGAACGCAAGCAGGAGTTTGATTCGGAGAAGAAAACAGAATGCCCAAAATACAAACTTCTCAAACAAGAGTTGAAAAAAAGAGAGGCAGAGATCATAGAGGAGTATATTCGGGAGGGACACGATCTCTACAACTGGGGAATAGATGCGAAAACTCACAGTAGCATTGTTGCAGAGAAAGACGCCATTATAGCAAAGATGAGAGAATACTTGGAGGCACGAGATGAACAAGACGAAGAGGAGGAAGAAGATGAAATACCGGGAATGGAACCCAGGAGGAGAGGATAATGAAACAAAAGCCTGATATGACACCCGTCGATTTTATGAAGAGGACATATATGAAGAACAGGACGCTTGAAAATGTCGAGGTCGAAGCAAGGCTCAAGCCAGGGATGCTGATAAGGGTCGATTCAAGTTCTACATCGTTTTGGTGCGAGGCAGAAGGCTACACCTGTTTCATTAAGGTTAATGCCCCTATCTGTATGGTACTTTCAACACACAAGAGAAGTTCCATTGGCAACAGGATCATTGAATTCGTATGCCCGTGGGATCATAAAATTCTATCTATTGCAGCCGGATACGTTGATAAGCAAGGCAACTCAAAGTGGTGCGAAATTGTGGAGTAAGAAATGAAAGTCGGTGATTTGGCAAAACCAAAATCCCAAGAGTTCGCAGATTGGGATAAAAGATTTAAAAAGAAAAAACAACTCATTGGTATGGTACTCAAAGTTGAAGAAAATTTTTATAGACATAATGACTCTTTTCAAGATCGCATAACTGTTGGATGGGCTCACGGAGAAGTCACACAAGAGCCAAAGGCATATTTAGATTTCATAAAAACGTAACAAAAGGTTGACATTAACGTCCAGATGTAGTATAATTGTTTCAAATGAAGTTACCCCGATTGTAAGGATGAAGCGGGAGAGGGATAAACTCCAAGATTGCTAATCTGCGGGTGGGACTGGAAACAGTCAGTTAGGTGGTCTGGTTGCCTAACACCTTTTTAGGAGAGAAGAAAATGACTAACAAAAACAAAAAAGAACTTTATGCCTCTGGCGAACCCGGCTTATCTTATGATCCTCTGGAAGTTGATGAAGGTTGGGAACCGCCTTATCGAAACAAGAATGCTTGTTTGGAACAAGTAAAGCAAGCGGTTGCTCCAATGTGGCATAATATTGATGCTTTACAAAAAGAACTAAACGAGTTTCGTTATCTCTACGGAAGCGTCATTTCTCGCATCAACAAGTTGGAAGATGACACAAGAGCAGCGATAGAGTTTGCCGACCTCGCAGAAGACGATAGGGGAACTGAAATGATCTTGAAGTTCTGCGACGATATTACAGAGTTGGTTGGAGAATGAAAGTCGGTGATTTGGTAAAAGATAAGCTATGGGGAAGGCTTGGCATAGTAGTATGTGTGCCTCCAATGCCATCTATGATAGAAGTTTTCTGGTCTGGAGAAAAATCCAGAGCACAAAGGCATCTCTTGGGAGATCTGGAAGTGTTGGGGATTCACGAGGAGGAAGAAAATGAAAACAGTTAGTTCAGTCGTTCAACCAGAGATTCTGCAACAACTGTTGGAAAATCAAAACAGGTTTGCTAAAGTTGCGAAGGGCGAACTTTATCCAAAAACTTTTGAGAACTTTCGTCGCCGGGAGTTGGTGAATTATTTGAAGCAAGAGAAAGGCAAGAAAAGGTTGAGGAAAAAGAAAGCATTAAAAAGAATGCGAGAAATCTGGGCTTTCTATCTTCTTACTCGACCATTAAGCCATTTTGTGAACTACCAAGAGTTGGGGAGAAAGTCGTTCCCCGTCCAGTCTCTCCCAGGTGGAGCGAAATCCATCTATAGTAATCATACTGATAACGAAAGGCACCGCATCGCAGAAATCATTAGAGGGATAATCAAATGATTTTTTTGCGATGCTGTCCTGTATGCTTTAAGCGCGGCAAAGGGTGTAAATGCGGAATGAGTACAGATATTGAAATTAAAACAGACGGCTGCAAGTCTCTTTGTCTTGATATAAAGGCAACAGGTGTAGAGTTTGAGGCTTGGAATCAAGATTGCTCAGAAGCGGAACTCATTACGATGTGGTTTGATCTGAGAGATAAGGAAGATCGAAAGGCAATCAAAAAACTTATTTCTCATCTTCAACATCAGTTGGAGATTCACGAGGAGGAAGAATGAAAAATCCTTGTAATGATATAAAAGTAGGTCGTAATACAATCTCTTCTTATAATGCCGGTTATCATAGGGGACTAAACACAGAATACCACGATATTCCTGTCGAAGAACTCTTTGCTAAGTGGGTTGCCGATGTTCGCAGACCAGCAACGGAAACAATTGATCCTGTTGCTTTTGAAGAGGGATTCAGAGATGGGATAGTTGATTATGAAAACTGGAAGAAAAATGAAGAGATTCTTGAAGATAGACCCCATAAAGAAATCGGAAATGCAAGAGCAGCAAAGGTTCATAGAGTTCCAACCACTGATGAGCTTGTCACAGCGCAACCTATGACCAGAGCTTCAAAAATTGAAAATCTAATCCTCACATACAATCCCTGTGAGGTTGATTGGGGAAAGCTACCACCAGAGGTATTTGAACAAACTAATCCTTGCGGCGAAATCAAAAAGCCATTTATTGCAAAATCGACGCCAAATAAAAGCAGCAACTTTTTTCAAAAAATGTTCAAAGGAGAGCAAAAAGTGAAACCCAAGCGAACATTCACTTTCAGTTCGAGGACGAACAAGTTTAAAAAACAACACAAGGAGAAAAACGAAATGAGATTATTTGAAATCATCTACGATGAAATCCCCTATCACGCAAAAACAAACGCAGAACTACCAGATTTTTACAAAAATCTTTCACTCGATCAGAAGTATTTCATTGACTCTTTGATCGAGAACTGTTATAATCAACCTGTTGAAATGAAGCATCAGACTTCTCTCTTAACTCCACCTGTGGTTATAACAAATGAGAAAAACCCCCAAGATTAAATTTGTAGGTCTTCACGCACATTCAGTTGCGGGATCTCCATTTGATGGACTAGGCTACCCGGAGGAGCATTTTGAGTTTGCGTATGAAAATGGAATGGATGCGATGGCTATCACGGAGCACGGGAACGCGAATTCTTTGCCACATAGCGTCCTCGCAGCCAAGAAAATGAATGCCGAGGGCAAGGACTTTAAGCCCATCTTCGGGGTCGAGGCATACTTTAATCCCTCCATCAAAGATTGGACCGAGGCACGAGACAAGATTGCCGAGGACAAAAAGAATAAAAAACTAATCAAAGATGATGAAAGCGGTACAATCGTCGAAGACGAGAACCGACAAAGAAAGTCAATCCTAAACCGCCGCAATCACCTTGTCCTCCTCGCCCAGAACCAAACAGGTCTGAACAACATCTTCACACTTGTTTCCAAGTCATTCTCCGGTGAAAACTTCTATCGCTTTCCGCGTGTCGATTATGAAATGCTCGACCAACACAACGAAGGCATCATCGCTACGTCTGCCTGTCTTGGTGGAATCTATGCTGGTGACTTCTGGCGAAATAAAGATGGGGGCGAAGAAGCAATCCTCGCAGCAATGCGAGATACAACAGACAACTTCCTCAATATCTTTGGTGATCGATGGTATGGCGAACTGCAATGGAACAACATTCCAGAGCAACATCAAGTAAATAAGTTTGTCATTGAGATCTGTAAAGAATTTAATATTCCGTTAGTTTCAACTGCCGACAGTCATTATCCTCGCCCCGAGCTTTGGAAAGATCGGATTCTTTATAGAAAACTGGGGCACCTTTCTAAGCGAAAAGATTTTGACTCATATTTACCTAAGAGTGTTGAAGAAGTTGGATATGAACTCTACCCCAAGAACGGTGACGATATGTGGGAGAGTTATCAGAAATATTCTAAAAGCTGTAATGTATCATACGACGACGACTTAATTCTCAAATCTATTGAAAGAACACACGAGGTGGCTCATGGACGGATTGAAAGATTTTATCCTGATAGTACTGTTCGTCTTCCTGATTTTGTTGTACCAAGAGGTAAAGACGCACCAGCGGCGCTTGTTGAACAAAGTATCGAGGGTCTTAGACAAAATACGCTCGATGGTAAGAAAGAATATGTCGACAGACTAAAAAGGGAACTTACAATAATCAACAATAGAGGCTTCGCTAAATACTTTCTAACAATGAAAGCAATAGCGGATAAGGCTTCGTCTATTCAACTTGTGGGCGCGGGAAGGGGAAGCGCAGCAGGATCTCTTACCTCCTATGTTCTCGGAATCACACAGGTTGATCCAATTAAGTATGATTTGCTCTTCTCTCGCTTCTTACGGGAAGACGCAGTAGACTATCCTGATATTGATTACGATGTTTCCTCACCAATGGAACTTAAAGAACAACTTGCCGAGGAGTGGGGCAAGAATGTTGTTGTTCCGATTTCCAACTGGAACACGCTTCAACTTCGTTCTCTCATCAAGGACATCTCAAAGTTCTATGAGGTTCCATTCAAAGAGGTCAATGCCGTAACAGGCAGGATGATGTTCGAGGCAACCCCCAAAGCAAAGAAGGACCACGGGATTACAGCAGGGGTGTATACTCCCACATTTGAAGAGGTAATGAAGTATTCGGATTCACTCCGAAAATTCCTCAAGAAATATCCAGATATTAAAACTCACGTTCTCAACCTGTACGGACAAGTCAGGAGCCTCTCACGACACGCAGGCGGGGTTGTTATTGCCGACAACCTCAACCAGCATATGCCCCTGATCTCTTCCAGGGGCGTAACACAGACTCCTTGGTCGGAGGGACAGAACGTCAGACATCTTGAACCTCTTGGCTTCATTAAGTTTGATATTCTTGGTCTCGCCTCTTTGAGAATGATGGAGACTTGTATCAGTCACATTTTAAAGAGGCACCACAACAACAGAAAACCAACCTTCAAGGACATCAAAGAATTCTACGACAAAAATATCCACCCAGATGTGATTGATTTTAATGACGAGGACATTTATAAAAATATTTTTCATAAGGGGAAGTGGGCTGGAATCTTCCAGTTTACAGAAGGAGGAGCACAACGATTTTGCAAACAGGCAAAGCCCAATACCATTATTGATATTGCCGCCATCACTTCTATCTACCGTCCCGGTCCTCTTTCCGCTGGCGTTGATAAGAAGTATGTTGAGGCAATCGGAGCACCTCAATACATCAAGTATGATCACGAGATCATTCAGGAAGTTACAGAAGAAACCTACGGGTTTATGATTTTCCAAGAGCAGATTGCGTTGCTTGCTCATAGACTTGGAAAGGGTATTTCTCTTGGCGAAGGCAACACTCTCCGTAAACTCCTCACCAAGAAGGGAACTGGCGAGGTCGAAAAGAAAAAAGAAAAGATCCGTTTGAAGTTTGTTGAGGGTTGTGTAGAGAAGGGACTCTCCAAAAACAAGGCAGAAAAACTCTGGAACAATATTGAATACTTCTCAGGATACGGATTCAACAAGTCTCACGCGATTTCCTATTCAATCCTATCATACCAGTGCGCTTGGTTATTCCACAAGTATCCCGTAGAGTGGATGGCATCTTTCCTCGATAAAGAACCCGAGACACGAAAAGAGAAAGCGATTACAATCGCAAAGAACTTTGGGTTTAATATTCAAGAATTAAATATTAACACCTCTGGGATGCAGTGGGATATTTTAGACGACAATACTTTAATCCAACCCCTAACTTCCATCAAGGGTCTTGGAGAAGCAGCAATCCAACAAATATTGAGGGCAAGACCTTTCTCAAGTATTGAGGACTTCATCTTTAACGAGAACATTGTATATTCCAAATTGAACAAAAAAGCACTGGATGTCTTATGCAGATCACAAACCCTCAACTGCCTTGTGGATGAGAGGTTCAACGGTCTGAAACACTTCTGGTCAGCAGTCGCAGTTGATAGACCAAAGACCAAAAAGAAGTTTCACACGAACATTGAGTTATTTTATGGGGAGGGAGATTTTACCGAGGAGGAGAAGATTGAATATCTTGTTGACTTGACCGGTCTTTTCCCCCTCCAGAAGGTGGTTGATGATGAGATGCAGAAGGATTTGGAGGGAAGATTTGTTCTCCCCATTTCTGACTACGATGAAGAGTTACAACTTGTTTGGTTTATCCCGAGGGAATTGATAGCAAAGAAAACTCGTAACGATAAAGATTTCTACATTATGAATGTGATTGATTCAAACAGCCAACTCACAAGTGTTAAGTGCTGGGGAGTGTCGCCACAGCGAGATGTAATCCATATTAATAGACCTTACATGGCGAGGGTAAAATATGATGAACAATGGGGGTTCTCTATTAATAATATTAGAAAGAATATGATTCTGTTGGGATAATACAGGTAAGTTGTTGACTTATAAAGACTTTTATATTATAATAGATCTAACACAAGGAGGAGCGATGATTTTAGAATTTGTTAAAGTGCGAGAAAACGTTGTAGTGCCCACCAGGGCAAATCCATCTGATGCTGGTTTAGATGTTTTCTTTAATCCATCAGATAATGAACCAGTACCTATTGAACCAGCCAATGGAAAAACATTATTGCAAACCGGCATCCGCCTGGGAATCCCTCATGGATATATGGTCCAGGTTATGAATCGATCCTCCATAGCCTCCAAGAAGCAGTTGGTTGTGGGTGCTCACTGTATTGATTCTGGTTACGATGGCGAAATCTTTATTGACATTCACAATGTAGGAAGCACAATCAGAACCCTCCAACCGGGAGATAAGATTGCCCAACTGGTAATGATCCCTGTGGTTCATTTTAGAATGAGGGAAGCAACAGAGCTTTATGATGAGCCAATCACCATTTCTAATCGAGGTGATGGGGCGTTGGGAAGTACCGATGGATAAGAAAGAGATGGTGGTATCTGGGAAGATTAGTAAAAAAAGTGGAGGGACGCTGTGAAACTCAAAGAAGCACTCACCTATGACGACGTTCTGCTTGTTCCGCAATATAGCGAGATTGCAAGCCGCAGCCAGATTGAATTAACTTCTTTTTTGGGGGACATTCCAAGACCTACTCCAATATTGGCGTCTCCAATGGACACAGTATCGGAGCTTGATATGGCTATTGCCATGAAAAGAGAAGGAGGAACCGCCATTATTCATCGTTATTGCTCAATAGAAGAGCAGTGCAAAATGGTTGAAATAGCAGCACGCCCTGTTGGAGCCGCCATCGGAGCCACTGATGACTATTTTAAACGAGCGCGTGACGTCGCCAAGGCTGGTGCTTCTTTTTTGTGCATCGATGTTGCCCACGGGCACCATATTTTTGTGAAGGAAGCAATCCAGAGACTTCGGGGTTGGTTTGGGCAAACCATTCACATTATGGCGGGAAATGTTGCAACCCTGGAAGGATTTAATGATTTAGCAGATTGGGGGGCAGACAGCATCCGTTGCAATATCGGAGGGGGAAGCATCTGTTCCACCAGAATCCAAACTGGTCACGGTATGCCTGGTCTTGAAACAATCTTCCAGTGTGCTAAATCCGATAGGAATGTTTCAATCATTGCTGACGGAGGAATTCGCTCATCGGGAGATATCGTAAAGGCTCTTGCCGCAGGAGCAGACTTCGTAATGCTTGGATCTCTCTTGGCGGGGACCGACGAAGCCCCCGGCAATAAGATTGAGCGCGATGGAAGATTTTGGAAAGAGTATCGAGGGATGGCGAGTGAGGACGCACAAATGGACTGGCGAGGGGCTTCTTCAACTCCCGAAGGTATTTCTTCCATTGTTCCATATGTGGGCACCGTAGGTCTTGTAATGGAGGATCTCAAGGGAGGCATTCGATCAGGACTATCATATTCTGGTGCTTCCAACATCGCAGAACTTCAGGCAAAGGCAAAGTTTGTTCGACAAACCGCCGCTGGGGCAATAGAAAGCAATACCCATATTTTATTGAGGTCTAAATGAGTATCACAGAGAAAGACAAACTTAAAAAAATAGTTTTTACTGCTACTGAAAAGTCACACGCTGATTTGAAAATAAAACTTCACTATGATGGTCTGACACAAGTAGCCTTTTATCGAATGATGATGGAGGGATATATTGTGGAGGACGAGAGGGTTTTAGAGTTCGTCCAAGATTGGAAAGATAAGAATGAAGTCCAGAGTAAAAGACAGAGAAAAGACATCAAAAAAGAATATAAAAGTCAAAAAGAATTAAAAAGTAAATTTGCTCTTGACGACACCGAAGTCGAAAGCATTTTTGATTTACTAGAAAAGGAGCACCCAGACCTATGAGTGATTTAAAAAAGTGTGCCGCCCTGTGCCTAGAAGAAGATGTATCTTGTCCCAATAGGGATTGTCGCCAGTGGATTTCATACGAGGGGGATAACAACTGCACTCTCATTACTGTTAAGAAACACGGTCCCCTCACTCTTCGAGAAATAGGTTTAAGAATAAATCGAACTCCACCTCGTGTTAAACAAATAATCGACGAAGTTCTTCTGAGGATAAGAAAAAATATTTTAAAGAAATAGTTATAGAGAACACAAATACAAATATTCAAATCTCAAAGGTATTTTGTTTAATTAAGCACTATTTATATGGTGAGTTTACATTTTATCTAAAAATAGGAGAGGTACAAAATGAGTAAGAAAAAGAGCCTGTTGAATGAGACTACAGTCCGACGCTTTATGAAGTTGGCAAATATGGAAGCCATCGGCAATGATTTTATTGGTGAAGGATGGGGCAGTAAGGAGGATGAATACAAACGTGACCATGGGCACAAAGCTGGCATCGTTGGCGGTCACTTTAAAGACGACGAAGTCAATGAGGAAGAGGAGTTAGACCTTGAACTCGGTGGCGATGTAGATCTTGAAGATGTCGTCGATGTTGAAGAGGTCCCCGAAGAACTTCCCGAAGAGCCTCTTGGCGACATGGAAGGCAAGGTAGAAGAACTCGTCTCAGCCATCGCTGATGCTATTGAGGGCGTCACAGGCGTCGTCGTAGATGTCGAAGGCGAAGAAGAGGTAGAAGTTGAAGACGAATTGGAATTAGAAGTTCCTGTCGAGGACGAAGTGGAAGAACTTCCCGTCGAAGACGAGTTGGGAGATACTGAAACCATCGTTCAGGAAGTTATGAAACGAGTTGCTGCTCGACTATTGAAAAACAGGAGCAAGTAAGTTGAAAAATTATAGAGCAGGTCTCCATAATGTTGGTTCTTATCAAGTATCTGGCTTGCCCTGGGTAACGGGTTCTACCTTGGGCGCAGGCGCTGAAGATAAGATTTCTTTCCCTGCTATAACAAAATCGATTACAGTCTTTAACGGTGGTGCCAACTCCTGTAGGGTTCATTTTGTCCCGGCATCTGCTGGAAATGTAATCAGTGGACTTCATTTTATTACCATTCCTTCAGAGGGGTTCTCTTTGGAAAAGCATACTTTCAATGTGAAGTGCAAAGAGGTTTATATTTCCAGCGTTGCGGGAACTGATTATGAGGTATTCGCAGAACTTACAACCATCGCTCCTGATGATATGTATACTCTAACTGGTTCTGGGACAACTGATTAATAGAAAATATATAAATTCTCTCAAGAGAGGCAATCGAAAGGTTGCCTCTTTTTTCTTGACTTGAGTCTGAAAATGTGGTATTATTCTTATGTATAACGAATGGAGGGATAATGGAGTTTTCACAAGATTTATTTGTTGGTTTCTTTCTGGGATATATTTTAAGATCAGGACTGGTTCATTTTTTTGTAAGGTTTCGTGGAGCATTAGTTTTGATTCAGGCAGAGAAGATATCGCTTCAAGCATTGTCCGACGCAGATATTTTGTTTAAACATGCAAAGAAGTGGACCTCCATCGTATCAGAAAGCCTAGAAGAGGTTTTAAAGGATGTTCGTTATAATCTTCTTACTCGATTTTCTGTCGAGGAAGTCGATGAATTCATGAGGGAGTGGGATATGTCTTTCATAGAACACAATGAAAATATCTGGCTAAAAACTGAGGAGATGCGCCAAAGGGCAAGATCGTTATCTCTGAAATCCATTTCCGCCAGAATGAAAACTTATGGTCATGTTGTAAACTGGACAGACTGGGAAACGGCAATGACTCATGTTGGTGATGAGGGAGAACATGAAACTA
>Ga0098058_1000647_pt1 | contig 11429 bp, 13 predicted proteins | sample 19_taG_FD_75061 | JGI IMG/M metagenome (GOLD analysis project Ga0098058, IMG submission 75061) | Marine viral communities from the Subarctic Pacific Ocean - 19_ETSP_OMZ_AT15317 metaG | ecosystem: Environmental > Aquatic > Marine > Oceanic | place: Pacific Ocean | collected 2015-01-19 | reverse complement strand
TTTATATTGACTGCCACTTTTCTGTATTTTAGGCTGATAATGATCAAATGTTTAAAAAAAAGATGCTCAGATCTCCTTGTATCGCATTAAAACACCATCATGCATACTATGACACCCCCTGAAGACCCCATGAAATATGGGTATAAGAATCCAAGTAAGAATAATCCAACCCCAGTATATCAACGTAAAGTCGTAAGGAAGCGAAAAGGAAAAAGGTAACTATGGGAATAAGACGAAAAGGATATGCATAGATGGCAGAATACACTAAGGAAAGCACCCAGTATATTACGTCTGATAGTGACGAAGATAGACCAGAGGGGCTACTCCCAGATTCGCTAGGGTTACTTGTACAGGAGCTGTATACAGAAGCATCTTCGGATTCTGAGCGAACAACTAAGGAAGCAATATGGGAATCAGCATGGCATGCTATGCGAGGCGAGTTTCCAGATGTAGTATCCAAGGCAGTAGAAATCGCAAAGGAACGTGGTATATATGTGAACCTCACGAAGCGTAAAGTTCACGAGGCACGAACCAAGTTGATGAGTTCTACGTTCCAGCAGGGTAAGATCCCATTTAAGATTACACCTGCACGTAGACCGAAGTTTATGTCGCCTGATGTATTAAGAAGTGATTCTCCTTATGATGAAGCTACCATAAGGGCGAAGAATTGCGAATTAAAAATTAGGGATATATTTGATATGACAGGGTATGAAGATGTCCTATCTAAAGTAATTAATGAGCAGACATTGTATGGTACGGGAGTTACCAAGTCAATCGTACTAAAAAAGATTGACTTCCCATTATACCAAACAGCATACGCAGATCCTCTAATGGAAATGATTGAGGAGGCAGTTGAATCAGAAATGCATCCTCATGTTGAATGGATTTCTGTTTGGGATATTTTCCCATCTTCTGGTGCTACAGGAAAAACCGATTTAGATTGGGTTATTCAGAGGCGTTATATGTCTGCTCAGGAATTAAGGACAATGGCTCAAGCCTCTAATGGCAACCTAGATCCAGAATTAATTGAACGATGTATTGAAACAGGAGAAGGACAAACAGTATCAGATATAGGTGGTACATCTCCTAAAAGATGGAGTACAAGTTACGATAAGAATAAGAACTTTTGTGTATTAGAACTATGGCATAGGGGGATAGGGAAGCAAGAATTAGAACAACATATGGAAATCCCTGCCAAGATGACCGAGGAAGGGCCAGTCCATATGCCTGTCGTAGTAACTGTATTAGGTTCTAAAGTATTAAGGGCTATCCCTAATCCATTTGATGGAAGAATCCCATATGATTTTTGTTATTGGCAAGAACAGGAGGATAGTATATGGGGTAGTGGAATATACGAAGCTATCCGTGATGACCAGTCTATGGTCAATTTTATTTATGGAATGATTGTAGAAGGGAAAACAATGGCTTCTCAGCCTATGTTTGCAATAAACCCTAATGCTTTTGATAGTACTCAGGATGATTTCTATGATGTATTCCCCGGTAAGATATTCAGAATGAAGACTGGTGAAAGCGTTAATGACGCTTTTAAACCAGTGTTAGTGCCAGATGTAACAAGTGGATTAGTAGACTTACTTAGAATAGTAGAAAGGAATACGGATTTATCTTCAGGGCAAACACCTATAGGTATGGGTAGTGGTGCACAGTACCAAACTAAGACTGCTACAGGAATGCAGATCCTGAATGAAAATCAAAACAAATTAACTACGTCAGTAGTAAGGTCATTAAATAGTTTAGTTAATGCAAATGTATCTGCCATATATTATTGGTTGATGGCGGATTCAGATGACATGTCTATTAAAGGCGACTTCCTTTGCCAAGCAAAAAGCTATGATACCTTCATGGCAAAGGAAGTTACGATACAACAGGTATTACAATTAATACAGGTTGTGGGCCAAGTTCCTGAAATGCGGGGTCGATTTAATTTTGAAAAGCTTGCCGTTCCTTTAAAAGCTGGGTTAGGATTAGAAATAGATGGATTGATAAAATCTGAGAATGAAGTTGCTGAAGATGCTGAGCAGGAAAAAGCTTCCACCATTCAGCAAGTTCAACAGCAGATGGAGATGGAGAATCAAAGTTACGAGGACAAGGCTCTTGTAGATGAGAAGAAAGCAGTAGCAGCCGATATACGAAAGGGAATCATACAAGAAAGGCTGGCAAAAATAAAAGAAGGGGATTTAATGTTGTCAGAGAACCTGCCTGAATTATTGCAGCAAACATCCTTATTGTTATTAGAGGAGATGCAACGTCAGCAACAGGAAGCTCAGGCACAAAAACAACAACAAGATGTTCAGAATCAACAACAAGAACAGGCAGCACAAGGTGCGTCTGGACAGGGAGAAGCTGGAGCACCTCCTAACACTGAGGGAAGATCCCAGATGGAACCAGCTCTCTGAATTTTTTGAGGACAGACTTAGACGGAAAGAGGATAGACTCTCTGAGAAGCCCCTCTATGACGGAAAGGACGTAGCCTCCTTTAACGTACTGATTGGTGAAATTAAAGAAATCAAGAATATTCTTGACCTTGATAATTTTATTCGAAACGTACTAACCCATAACGAAGAGTAAAACATGCAAGAAGAAGCACCTCCTTTTGAAGGAGAAATGCTTGATTCTCAAGCAGGTAACGAAGGGGCAAGAGAAGATGAGATTGCCGAATTAAAAAATAAACTAGATTCAGTAACAAAAAGTTATGAGGATTTAAGGCCACATGCAGATCGTGCTTTTAGTGCTCAGAAAGATAAGGATACGGAAAATCAGGAATTGCGAGCTAGACTTGCAGTCCTTGAGCGTGAATCGGAAATCAATTTACAAACTCAAAGACCTGATCCCTATTCTGATGAAAACTTTTTTTCTGATGACGACCAAAGAGTGATGGAAGATTTCCCTGAGGTTATGAAAACTTCAGAGAAATTAGCAGAACGAATGGTTAAAAGGCAATTGAGTCAGTTTAAGCAACAACAGATTGATGATGTAGAAGACAAGATCAATAGGTATGTAGAAAATAAATACGATGAACCGATAAGTGCATTAAATCAAAAGTATAATGCAATATCGCAGCAATCGTATTTTGATAGTAAACTTGGGTTTGGAGTATGGCCTGCAATTGAAGATGATAGACCCTTTATAGATTGGGTGAATGAAGATTCAATGCGTAGGCTGGGTATGACTCAAGGTGATAATGAGGCAAAAGCTCAAGTGATTCAAATGTACTTGAGTATGCAGGGTGACCAACCATATATTGGAAATGATCGTCAAGATCTAAGAAGGCAACAAGCCTCCCAATTAATGGGGTCTTCGCAACCTCAGGCCACAACTACAGATCCTGCACAGGGACTTACAGGTGAAGCGTTATTTAATGCAATGCCCGATTAGTCTCTAGTTCTTGCTCTACATTAACTAAATTTTTTAACAATATAATAGAGTAAGATAATGGCTACAACTTGGACGACAGGTGGGTCAAATGCTAACAGAGGTGCTACGGGTGTAAGTAGCATGGGCGGAACCATGAAATATGGTTCCCTCGATGAGACGGAAGCATTTAAGATCCAAAAAAAATTCCTGTCAATAGCGAAACGATCCATGATAATGGCTCGGTTTGCACAGAAGGAAACGAAGGCTCAGAAGGAGGGGCTGGAGGTTAGATGGAAGCGTTTTGAAAAATTCGCACTACCTCTTGTTCCATTGGCTGAAGGTGTTAAGCCCCCAGCCGACACATTGTTGCAGACAATCATCAAGGTAAAGTTGAACCAATACGGTTCATACGTTGCCACCACTGATGTTTTGGTTGCAGCAGCGACTGATCCTATTATTCAGCAAGTCACAGAACGGCAATCAATTCAGGCTGCCGAGCTGATGGACTTCATTACTTTTCTACATGCACGAGCAGGTACTCAGGCAGCATATGCTGGTGGTACTTCACGTGCAACAGTAGATGCGGAGATTGGTGGAACGGCTGGTGATACTACTGGTTCATCTACTAATATCCTTGATACGGCAGTCCGAACATTGGAGTATAATGAAGCTCGCAAGATTGCGAAGCAGATGACTCCATCTCCCAAATATAATACTGAACCAGTACCTGAAGCATATGTTGCTGTAGGTCATACTGATTTACGTAAGGATATTGAGAAGCTTCCGGGTTTCATTCCTTATGTGAAGTATAGTAATAATGGTCAGCAAATGTTACCGGGAGAACTCGGAAGTGTTGGAGTTATTAGATTCGTACTTACAACTCAAGCAGCTCCATTTAGTAAAACACCTGATGGAACAGAGATGATAGATACGAATATTCTTGAAACTCAAACCAGTGGCTATGTGCCCGGTCATACAGGCCAATCATTTGGTAGTACGGCTGGTACTGTAGCTGATACTAGCAATTATGCTGAAGCAGGAGCAGCAACAGAGATTGGTGCAGCAATTGCTTCATTAAATCTTGTTACTAATCCATCAGGGAATACTGTACAGGTATATCCTGTTGTTATTTTCTCAGCAGAATGCATAGGGTGTGTGTCACTCTCTGGTTATGATGCTGTGATTCCTAAGGTCGTAATGCCACAACCTGCAGTTACTGATCCTTTGGGGCAATCGGGTTCAGTTGGATGGAAGAGCTGGTATGCTTGCCAGATCCTCAATGAAGACTGGCTGTATCGTATCGAGTGTGGAGCATCCACTATTAGTTAATAGAGGTGAATGACACAACGATTTCAGGGGTGGGTTCCGCCTGCCCCTGTCTCAGAAGCAATAAGGGAAACAAGTATAATTGAAATTAACCATCAGAGTTTTAATGGTGGCAATGATACTCTGATTACCAATGCTTACTTTGATCACTATCTTTATCCGAATACTTTACCGGAAAGAATATCAGTTGTATTGACTGAACCATTCTTGGGTGTAGCAGCAGATATATGTGTAGGGAGGGTGAGCAGAGTAAAGGAAGAAAGGGAGTTATATTTAAAATGGGTTGGGTTGCCGCAGGAACCATATTCGTTTCAGCAGCGTCCAGAGTCCATGTTTCTTCCACCGGACGGATCTAATAAAACGATTCGATTAACAGTCAGATTAAGAGGCAGTGATCCTCCTACTTCTGGCAGAATATTATTTTTCATTAAAACGAGAGCAACAACATGAGTGGTGAATTAGCAGGAGGATTACTTCCTACAGGAGAATATGGTCATCAGATTAACAGTCCAATGTACGATTCAGGTCGTAGAAAGAATGTATCTGTACATAAAACTTTCCAGAATGATATGGCTATGGAGGTTGGGAAGGATTTGAAAACACCTGAGGGTTGGGGAGTTATAGTAATTGGGTATGGTGATGATCCATCTCAGATGGGGCCAGTTACAATTACATGGAATGACTGGGTAATGAGGTTCCCTAGAAATTCTCGCAGGGCAATTCCTCCGGGTCATTTTAATGTGATTATGGATGCAGTTGAAAGAAAGTATCATCAGGCACAGGAAGGTTCACCATTAGTTGGTTATGATGTTTGTAGATATAACGTACAGGTATTGAAAACTCCTGATTCATCTAATGTTGATAAGGATAAGGTTAATGCACAGTTAGAAAGAGTTGAAGTTGCATGATTGATTTGGTTGATATTAGGTCACGGGTAACGACTGTTCTTCAGGATACAGAATATATTCGCTGGACAAAGACTGAATTAAATAATTATATTCATGATGCAGTTTTAGATCTTGTAAGGACTATTAGGTTACCTGTAGAAGATAGTGATGTAGTTATTAGTGCTACTAATTATAAGGTAGCACTTCCTTCTACGCTTATGGATATAAGTGGAGGTTCATTAAGTGGTAGAGAGTTACCAGTTGTTACAACCTCTGAAATGAAAAAGCTTTCTTCAGAGGGAAGGCTCCCAGCTACCACGAAGGAAGGTGAGTATTCTGTAACACAGATATTTGGTAATCCATTATGGAATTATGTAGAAGATTGGACAACTGTTACAGGTACACCGCAAGCCCTTGTAATTGACCAGAGGTCTTCTGGTATTATAACTGTTTGGCCTATACCCACTGAGGAGGTAACATTAAAGTTAACAGGCACATCACGCCCCCCTAGAATGAGTGATGAGGTTCCATATCAATATTCAGATACGACAGCACCTTCTAATCCTGTAGTAAGGAAAATAGTAACAACACTGCAAGGGTGGATAGTAGGTACGTCAACAGATTTAGTTGATGATAATAATACATCATTACTTTTTGACGCTACAGAAGAAACTATTACTAACGGGGATAACGTGTTTGTTGTTGCAGATACTGATTATAAAATTACTTGTGATATAGATCCGGTATGGGTTGATGCACTTACGTATGGCACATTGGAACGAGCATATTTAAAAGAGCATGATTTAAGAAATGTTGAGAAGAGTGGATACTTTATGAATAAGAAAATGCAACTTATAGCAGATGCTCATCGTGTTGAACCATTAAACCCTGCTTCTATAACTGGTGGGGTAAACTTAAATAGGATGATAGTGAGGAGATAATGGGAGTAAGTATACAATTTAGGAGAGGCACTGCTGCTGAACATGCTACATTTACTGGTGCAGAAGGGGAAATCACAGTCCTTAAATCAGATACTGCAGGAGATCCTTGGAGATTAAAGGTTCATAATGATGATAGTACAAGCTTCACAATACCATCTATAGATAGTACAGATACCTTAACTAACAAAACTATATCAAACCTAAAGTTATCTGGAACAGTTAGTGATGGATCAAATAACTTATTGGCTACAGTTGGGACAAGTGATATAACTTTTGCTTCTGGTGTAGTGACATTAGAAAATGCAAATGTTATTGATCAGGATACAGAAAAAACTTTAGAGGCAATGATGACAAGAGTTGCTAGGAAAAATCAAATGATATTAGGAGATTAAGGGTTTATAGGTTTATGATTGTACCTATTGATAAACAATCAGATATACACAACACACACACAGAAAGGGACAGAATATGTCTAATCCATTCGAACTACGATTCAGGCTTTTAGAAATGGCACAGAGCTATCTCCAAGAGCAATTACAACGTAATCAGAATGCTTGCTCAAGTGCTTGGGATCTTGCCCAAGAACAGGGTGAAGCAACCATGAAGCTCTGGAGTGAGCTTCAACCCGATTCTTATACTATAGAAGATATTAAGAAAAAGGCGGCTGAGTTGTACGAGTTCGTAGAAACGAAATAAGGCAAGTTTTTAGGGTTGCACTTGAATAAAGCAACCCTTCTGATTAAACATTTAGGAGATTAATATGGCAGAAAGATATATGAGGTATGCAGTTAATGTTCCAGCTAATACCGAAACAACTGTATTTACAGCACCATCGAGTGATGATGCAACACCTGCTGCTGCAGACTCAGTTATAATTGGGTTTTATGTGGCATCAACTTCTACAGAAGCTGCGGAGGTAACTGTTACTTTAACTGCTTATTATGATGCAACAGTAGTTAAGCTGGCAGACACAATACCATTACCCGCAGATAGTTCAGTGGATCTTGTACCGGGCAAAATGGTTTTACAGAATGGATTAAATAATGCAGGTACTCCTGTATTAACAGGTGATATTATAAAAGTTACTTCGACAAAAACATGTTCTGTTATTTTATCAATGATAGAAAGAATATAAAAGGTATCTATGAGTAAATCTCCAGTATATATTGGTGCAGGTAGTAATGAGTTGGCAGTTACATCTGCTCTGAATATTATTGATAATGCTAATGATATCTCACTTAAGCTTCAAACAGTTGAAGAGTGGGTTACATTAACAGACGGAACAACTGTTTTTGATTTTGTAGATGATGTTCAGACAACTGAGTATTCCGCAAAGGAGTATGCACAAGGTAGCACACTTGCTGTAGGTGGATCAGCTAAAAACTGGGCACAACTAGCAACAACTCCTACTACCACAGCTACGGATGCTTCTGCAAAGGAATGGGCTACTGGAGTGTCAACCCATAAGAATGAAGGCTCTGCTAAAGATTGGGCTGTTTATACATCAGGAGATGTTAGAGGAGCTTCCGTAGGGAGTATGTCTTCTAAAGAATGGGCTATTGGTTCACAAGGTAGGGGAGAAGCTGGAGAAGGGTCAGCAAAAGAGTGGGCTACATTACCAGTAAGCACAGGAACAGTAGATGATACAAGTTATTCCGCAAAAGAATATGCACAATCTACTACTGCAGGAACAGATACTTATGCCGGGTCAGCAAAAGGCTGGGCATCTACTCCAATAGATACTCAGGTTCCGGGTGCAGGATCATCAGATAGATCAGCATTACATTATTCAACAGCCGCATCTAATTCAGCAACAGCAGCTAAAGCAAGTGCCGATACAGTAGCATCTGTTATTGATTACTTTGATGATAAATTTCTAGGATCAATGTCAGATACTGATACATTTTCTGAAGCAAATACTACAGGTACATGGGCAATAAACTCTAGTGTTATAACTGTTGCATCAGCAACAAACATTGTAAAAGGAATGTGGGTAGCTGAGCAAGGGGGAAGTGGGGACGCAATACAAGCAGAATCTAATGTAATTGCAGTTGATGGAACAAGTATTACTATTTCTTCCAACATGGCTGCTGCAGGTTCTGGTGTTACTATTATGTTTAGGGGGCGTGGTATTAATGATGATTTTAATGTAAGTAAGGATGGCCCTCCTGCAACTAATGATGGTGGTGCATTAGTAGATGGTATGCTTTATTTCAATACCACAGATGAAACCATGAAGGTTTATAATGAAACAGCAGTAAAGTGGCAACAACTTACACCTACGACCGCAGAACAGGCAAATATAAATGCTGCAGTAGCAGATTCAGTAGACATTGGCAAGGTAGCAGCAATAGATACTGAGATAGGTGAAGTTGCTGCTATAGATACTCAAGTAGTTGCAGTAGCTGGTGATGCTGTAGATATTGGGAAGGTTGCCGCCATTGATACTGAAATAGGCCAGTTAGCTGTTCTTGGTACTGCTGGAGTTGATATAACTACTGTCTCAAATATAGGAACTGATGGTGCTGATGTATCAACTGTTGCTGGTATAACAGCAGGAGATGTATCTAAAGTTGCTGACATCACTACAGGAGATGTAAGTAAAGTTGCTAATATTACAACTGGCGATGTAACTAAGGTTGCTAATATTACCACAGGAGATGTAAGTAAAGTTGCAGCAATCACAACTGGAGATGTCAGTAAAGTAGCTGCAATAACTACTGGTGATGTGACTAAGGTTGCTAGTATTACAACTGGAGATGTAAGTAAAGTTGCTGACATTGATGATGATGTAACTGCTGTTGCTAGTCTTGGAACTAATGGAGTAGATGTTACTACAGTTTCCAATATTGGAACTGATGGTGCGGATGTTAGTACAGTAGCGGGTCTTGGAACTAATGGTGTAGATGTTACTACTGTAGCAGGAAAAGCTACTGAGATAGGACGGATTGGCACAAGTGCAATGGCGGCAAGTATAGCCTTAATTGGTACAACTGCTTATGCTCATGCAACTACAGGAGATATAAAGGTAGTTGCAGATAATATTACTGATGTAAGTAGTTTTGCAGATTTATATCAAATTGATGATTTTAGTCCTTCTGCTCCTACAACAGATGGTGGTGGTAATGCTATAGCAGAGGGGGACTTGGCATATGATTCTACTGCTAATAGATTAAAGTATTATAACGGATCGGCATTTGTAGATACGGCTACTACAACAGAGGCTACAACAGCAGCCGATAATTCAGCAGTGGCTATGTCCATTGCCCTCGGATAGCACTGATATTAAAGGATAATTATGGCAAATACATTTAAGAATGAACAAGTTCAGGATGTAACAACTGGATGGTCAGATGTAGGCACTGAGCTTAATAATACGACACAACGTACTATTATAGGAATGACTATAGCAAATACAACAAGTGCAGTTATTGCTGTAGATGTTTCCATTTATAATAATAGTACTACGAGAACGTACCTTGTTAAGGCGGCCCCAATTCCTACGGGTGGTTCGTTAATTGTTGTGGGTGGAGATCAGAAAGTCGTTCTTGATTATCAGGATCTTGTTCAAGTCAAGAGTGATACAGCTACGAGTGCTGATGTAGTCATGTCGATGCTAGATATAACATAGGAGAATAGATGGCTTACTTAGGAAGGCAGGGTGTAACAGCTCCCTTAACCAGTGCAGACATACCAGACAATAGCATAACCTCTGCAAAGATAGTTGCTGGCACTATTGAGGCATCAGATGTAGCTGCAGATATGGCTACTCAGGCAGAGTTGGATTTAAAAGCACCATTGGCTAGTCCACCATTTACTGGTACACCTACTGGGATAACTGCGGCACATATAACCTCTGGAGTCTTACCTGTAGGAGTAACAGGAGGATCTGGACTGACTGCACTAGGGACTGTTCTCTCAGGAATAATGAATAATACAGCAGGAGAGTTATTTAAACACAAAATTTATAGTCATACTCATACTACAGGTTTAAATGATGGAGGAACTGCCGCTATTACTTTTGGGTCAGCATTAGCTATCCCTTCATCTGGTAATCCCGATGGCAGTAAGTTTGTAATTCTTGTTGGTGGAGGAAGGTGGCATACTGGTAATGCTACTATAGTTTGTAGTCCGAGTGTTACAGTAAAAGAAGGTAGTGATTTTACAGCTTCGACTACGACAACAGAAGGAGAGCGTGTTCCTTATATCTGGACAAATAAAATTACAGGTGTTGACGAATATCATCATGGGTGGGTAAATGCTCAACTTTATGAAAATGATTCTGGGTCAGCACAAGATATATGGATAAGGACTTCAATGGATATTGTGGATACAGCAGGTCAAAATCCCGCATGGTACGCAAATAGTGAAGGTGGGACTAATGGTGTAATTGGATTTATAATGATAAAAATAGCCTAAAATAAAAAATTTATATTATGGAAATACCAACAGTAATAGAAGCAGTAAAAGCATTAACACCACAAGGTTTTGCATGGGATGGTGATAAAGATTGTCTTATATGGCTTGAAAAAAATACTGGTGATCCACCAACTAGAGCAGAAATTGATGCTAAATTAGTTGAACTTCAAACAGAGTGGGATGCTCAAGAATATGCTCGCAACCGCCAAGCGGAATATCCAGATTGGGGAACTCAGCTAAATAAGATTTACGATGATGGCATCGAAAAATGGAAGTCGGAGATGGTTGATCCCATCAAGGCTAAGTATCCGAAACCTTAACAAAATGAAAACATGAGCTACTTAGGACAAGCACCCGGCTTAGGAGAAGCCGAAAGGTTTATCTTCACGGCATCGGGAAGTGAAACATCAGTAACCGCAGATGACAACGGTGTACTGATAAACTATACAGTGGGTCAGGTTTCAGTGTATCTCAACGGAGTGAA
>Ga0098058_1000646_pt1 | contig 11435 bp, 9 predicted proteins | sample 19_taG_FD_75061 | JGI IMG/M metagenome (GOLD analysis project Ga0098058, IMG submission 75061) | Marine viral communities from the Subarctic Pacific Ocean - 19_ETSP_OMZ_AT15317 metaG | ecosystem: Environmental > Aquatic > Marine > Oceanic | place: Pacific Ocean | collected 2015-01-19 | reverse complement strand
TCTCCCGAGGATTTAATTAAGCGGTTTGATTCAGCAAAGAAGGCTCGCGCCAACTGGTACACCCATCTGCGAGAGTGCTATCAGTATGCTCTCCCGCAACGTGAAACGCTAACAAGCCACTCGGCAGGACAGAAGAAGAATACGGACATTTACGACGCGACTGCTGTGGTCGGCGTGCAGAAGTTCGCCAGCCGCTTGCAGGCAGCGCTGACGCCGCCCTGGCGGCACTGGTCCATCCTGGTCCCAGGCTCGGACATCCCCGAGGCGGAGCACGAAGAAGTCCAGCCGATCCTCGATGATGTCACCAAGATAATATTCGACCATCTGAACCATTCGAATTTCTCGACCCAGGCGCATGAGGCGTTTCTCGATCTGTCGGTATCGACCGGTGTGCTGTCCTGTGAAATGAGTGAGGGCCCTCAATCCCTGCTCGAGTTTCATGCTGCACCACTGGCCGAGATTTATCCCGAGGCCGGTCCCTGGGGCACAATCGAAACGGTATGGCGTGAGCACAAAGTACCAGCCAGGCATATCGACCGCTTATGGATTGGCGCGGAACTGTCAGAAAAGCTCAAAAAACGAGCGAACGATAAGCCCGAGGAAAAAATACCGCTGATTGAGGGCACAGTTTACAACCCGAAAACGATGACATGGTATCAGTGCGTCCTCGAGCGAAACGAAAAGTATGTGATTTTCACTCAGGAATATGACGTATCCCCCTGGATTGTGTTCAGAGAGTACGTCGTGCCGGGTGAAACCCTGGGTCGCGGTCGAGTGATGCAGGTGCTGCCCGATGTTAAGACGGCAAACAAGGTCGTCGAGTACACGTTGAAGAACGCAGCCCTGGCGATTGCCGGCGTTTATACCGCAGCGGATGACGGCGTGATTAACCCGTACAGTGTACGACTGACGCCAGGTGCAATTATTCCGGTCGGCAGCAACGACACCCGCAATCCCACATTAAGGCCACTGGATCGCTCGGGCGATATCCAATTCTCGGCACTGATACTGGATGACTTACGCAAGCGTATTAACAAGGCGCTTTATGCTGAACCGTTTGGTGAGCTCGACCAGCCGGTGAAGTCTGCGACTGAAATGGCATTACGCAATCAGGAGCTCGTACAGGATTCCGGCAGCGCATTCGGTCGCCTGCAGAGCGAGTTTGTGGAGAAGGTTATCAAGCGGACGGTATCGGTACTGAAACAGGCCGGCAAGATTCCGCCAATCACGGTTGATGGGCGTGAGGTCACTATCAAGCACACCAGCCCATTAGCCCGCGCCCAGGACCAGGATGAACTGGTGGCGATGAATCAGTACCTGGCGACAGTCAGCCAGCTTGGTCCCGAGATTATGGGATTGGGAACAAAGCTCGAGGACTTGCCGCAATGGCTAGGCAAGAAACTCGGTATTGAATCGGACCTGTTGAGGACCGAAGCAGAAAGGGAGGAATTGGCAGAGCAGGCGGCGATGGCCCAGGCACAGGCCGCGCAAGCTGAAATGGCTGCATGATCGAACCATTCGCCGAGCGTGGCGGCTGGGCTGCCCTCGATGTTGACACTCCAGGCCGATCCAAAGAGGACGAGGCTAAAGGCCGTGAGATTGCGTCACGGTTCCATGAGTGTTTTAGAACCGAGCCCGGTCGGTTTGTTCTGGATCGGCTCATCAACATCACCATACTCAGACCCACCGTTACACCCGAATCCACACAATTCGAGGCCGGCATTAAAGAAGGCCGCGCCGATATCGTCCGCCAAATCATGGCAAACATTGAACTAGCAGAACGAGGTATCGACTAATGAGTGAAGAACAAGAAGTCCAGGCGCCAGCCGAAGCCCCACAAACGGAAGAAGTACCCAAACCCGCCGAGGAGGCGATACCAGGCGCGTCACTATTATCGGACCCCGAGTCCGAACAGGGTGATAAGGATATCCCCGAATGGTTCAAACAGGATAAATATAAAACGGTCGAGGACCAGGCTAAAGCGTACATCGAGCTCGAGAAGAAGGTGGGCGGATTCAAAGGCGCACCAGAGGATGATTACTCTGTGCCAGATGTCGGGGGCCTTGATGAGGGCGTCCTCGAGGACAATGCAATGGTCGCCTGGTTTAAGGAAGCAGCCCGCGAGTCGGATATGGACCAGGAAACCTTTAACCGGTTTGTGAGTGGTTACCTGTCTGCCGAGCAGCAGCTCATCACGTTCAACCGGCGGCACGAAATGGCCGCCCTGGGCGATAACGCCAAAGCCCGCCTAACCGACCTGGCGGACTGGGGTCAAGGGAATCTATCAGATGAACAGTGGGAGATTTTCAAAGGCGTTGCGTCTACTGCGGTGGGTGTTGAGTTGTTGGAGTCGATGATTGGTAAAACGAGAGAGGCGAAGCTCGCTCGGGACCCGCAAGCGCGGACGATGGATGGTACGGATACCTCCGAGGAGTTGCGTCAGATGCGCTATGCCAAGACCGAAGAAGGGCAGCTCCGTATTGCTATCGACCCCGAATATAAGCGCCAGGTCGATGCGGCCTATGCCCGCAAGTACGGTGAAGCGATGGTATGAAAAAGCGTGAGTTCCTGTTTCCTGCGGTGATGATTGCGTTGATTATCGGCATCCCGATAGGCATTGTCCTGTGGGTAAATTTCACATTTCTGTAAATTGTTGAACCCAACGTATAAATAGATACAATTCGTATCCATAGGATCAGCAAAGGCTGACACGGCGGACACCTCGGTGCTTGTGAATTTGCCGAGCCCGCGACAGTAACAGTTTGAGCTGATAGCTCTTTAGTAGTGGATACCTCGATCCTTATCGAGCCCATGAACGGAGTCGGATCACACGGCACGCACGCCGTGAGACTTCGGCCCGCGCAGCGGACACCCGAATGTCGAAAGGCGCCAGGCGCAAGCCCGGCATTTTTTAGACATTGATGAGGATCAATTACTATGTCCGTTAATCTGTCACCAGTCGCGGTGACCCAGTTTGATGATGACGTCAAGCACGCATTTCAGACTGCTGGGGCACTCCGCGACACCGTAACAGTGCGTAATGGCGTAGTCGGTGATATCTACAAATTCCGTAAAATGGGTAAGGGTCTTGCTAACCAGAAGGCCACCCAGGCGGATGTCACACCGATGGACGTTTCGCACTCTCTCATCACTTGTACGCTTGAAAACTGGAACGCGCCAGAATATACCGACATATTCGACGCTGCCGAAGTCAATTTTGACGAGCAGCGTGAACTAGCGCAGACCATTGCGGGGGCGTTGGGTCGCCGCGTGGATCAGTTGATTATCGACGCCCTGGGCGCCGAGTCGAGCCCGGCGGGTACTATTTCCCACGGTTCGGCTGGCATGACTGTGGCGAAGGTGGTCGAAGCGTCCAAGTATCTCAACGACAAAGGTGTGCCCTCGGGCGACCGGCATTTTGCGGTAACGGCTGGCGGCCTTGAGGACCTGCTCAACATCTCCACGGTCACAAGTTCCGACTACAACAGCGTCAAGGCGCTGATGTCCGGCGAGCTGAATACCTGGATGGGTTTTGCTTGGCACATCATCGAGTCCCGCGACGAAGGCGGCCTGACTGTTTCTGGCGGTACGACTGAAGGGTTTGCCTGGCACCAAAGTGCCATAGGTCTTGCGGTTGGAATTGATATCAAAACCGAAGTGAATTACATCGCGCAGAAAACCTCATGGCTCTGCAACGGTGTGGTGAAGGCCGGTTCGGTATCTCGCGACGGCGACGGTTCTGTATCCGTCAGCTACCAGTAGGAGTTACACATCATGGCATACGCATTAAGTGGTTTACAGCAGGTTGGCCCTGGTGGGAAAGCTCCCCGCATTTGGGTCTATTCAACAACCGACGCGATTGCGACCGTCAATTCGTCCGGTTATTTCAACGACGCGACTGATCTTTTGCAAGTGCGCGATATTATCTGGGTGTGCGATACCAGCACACCGACGACCAATATCGTCAGCGTGCTTTCAAACGCATCGAGTGTTGTTGATATATCCGATGGCACCGCAATCTCTGAAACCGACACCGACTAATCGGTTCGGGTAACAGGTTCCTCGTTGTGGGGGGACACAACCTGAGAGGGCAGGGGCCGATCCGTCGGTCCTTGTCCTTTCGTTTTATTAGGGGTTAGGTATGGCGACCAGTATCGCAATGTGCTCGAACGCCCTGCTGATGATTGGTCACGGCACAATCTCGAGCTTTACCGAGGGCGGGGCTGGTGCTGAAGCAGCCTCGAACCTCTACAATTCAACTTACGAGGCGTTATTAACGGTTCACCGATGGCGGTTTGCCTCGGCGAAATCTCAGCTCGGACAGCTTACTGACTCGCCGTTGAATGAATGGACGTATGCGTACCAGTTGCCGTCCGGGTATCTGATGGGAATCAAGACGTATCCCGATGTTGATTATGAGGTTTTTGAAAACAAGCTCTACGCAAACGCCAACACTGTAGCGCTTGATTACCTGTTTAAGCCGGACGAATCCAGACTCCCGCCTTATTTTGTGAAGGCCCTCGAGTACGACCTGGCGAGCCAGTTCTCGGTTCCCGTAACCGGTAATCGCTCCCTCGGTGCGTTGTATGCCGAGCGTTTCGAGATACAACTCCGTCGTGCGAAGTTTGCCGATTCACAGTCCAGGCCAATAGAGGGGATTGTTGACTCGCCATTAACTGAGGTCCGGCAATAGTGCCGAGAATTCGCACCCTACAGACGGCGTTTAACTCGGGAGTGCTTGATCCCAGGCTCGCGGCGCGGGTTGATATCAAGCAGTATTTTCAAGGCGCCGATACCGGTACGAATGTGCTGGCATTACCCCAGGGCGGATTTAAGCGCCGGCCTGGTATGGCCTACGCGGCAACCCTGGGCGCTGAGTCACGCCTGTTTACGTTCTCGTTTAATGTCGAGCAGACCTATGTGATGGCGTTCCAGAACAATGCCATCAAAGTGTATATGGATGGGGCCCTGCAGGCGACGGTCACAACCACCTATACCCTGGCGCAGTGTAAGGAACTCAACATCACGCAGTCCGCCGATACCATGATAATCGTGCATGAGGACCACCAGCCGGCAAAGCTGGTTCGCGGCGCCGCACATACCAGTTGGACGCTCTCGAATATTACCCTATCGAATATTCCACAGTTTGATTTCGGGTCCGGCGATGAGGATGTATGGAGCGCGACGCGAGGATGGCCGAAAACGGTTGCATTCTTTGAACAGCGCTTGTGGTTCGGTGGTTCACAGTCCAGGCCACAGACGTTGTGGGCGTCACAAATTGCAGACTTTTACAATTTTGATGTAGAAACCGGTGAGGACGATGACGCCATCGACGTCACGCTGGATACCAACCAGATAAACGGTATTGTCGCCCTGATGCCGTCACGGCATTTGCAGATTTTTACCATAGGCGGCGAGTTTTATATTGCCTCGAGTCCGATCACGCCTACCAATATTGCGGTTAAGAACCAGACGAAGTTTGGTTCGGCATCGGTTCCACCTATCAATATTGACGGCGCGACGCTGTTTCTTGATTACGGCCAAAGCTCGGTTCGTGAGTTTGTATACAGTTGGGAGGAAGAAGCCTATACATCGAACAGCGCGACATTGCTCGCCTCGCACCTGATTAGTACGCCGGTCGATATGGGTGCCAGGCGCGGCACATCAACCGAGGACGCCAACTATGTTTATGTCGTCAATACCGACGGCACGATGGCAGTATTCAACACACTTCGTGCCCAACAGGTCGCTGGCTGGACTAAATGGGAAACCAGCGGGACCATCGAGGCGATCACGGTAGAGGGCTCAACGGTCTGGTTTGCGGTTAAGCGCACCATTAACTCGGCAACGGTCTATTACCTCGAAAAGGCGGACTCGGATACCTATACCGACGCGAACAAAAGTCAAACACAGTCCTCGAGCACGACTGTCAGCAGCCTCGCGCACTTAAATGGGCAATCGTGTCGGGTTCGTGCAGATGGCGCGATTATGGCAGATGCAACACCATCAGGCGGTTCGATCACGCTCGCCAGAGCAGGCGAGGAGGTCGAAGTCGGCCTGGATTACGACGTCACTATTAAAACCATGCCGATCACATCGATGTTTGGTGATGGTTCAATACTGACAAATTACAAACGGGTCATTCGTGTGGTGGCTGATATGTACGAATCACTCGGCGTTTATGTCAACGGGACCCTGCTGCCAGACCGACAACTCGGCGAGGGTGTGCTCGATACTACACCGGCATCGTTTACCGGTATCAAGGAGTTGTATCTCACGGGTTGGACACGCCTGGCCCAGGTCGAGATTACCCAAACGGACCCACAACCGTTCACGTTACTCGGCCTTGTGGTCGAAGTGGAGGCGTAAATGCTCGCGGCGTTATTTTCAATCGGTTCGGCTTTAATGCAAATGCGTGCAGGCAGCAAAGCAAAGAAGGGTGGCATGATGTACGCGACCCGAATCGAGGAGACAGGAAAGAAGCAAGCGGGGCTTTTAACGGATTACGCTGTCGAACAGGAGAAATATGCAACTCGGTATGACGTCTATTCGCAGGGTGCCGAGGATGCAATGATTAAAAACACCCAGCTTAAATATATATATGCGGGTAAGCAGGCAGACCTCGAAGAAAAGGAAATACCGCTGCTGGAGCTGTCGATCAAACGCCAGGTCGAAGATGAAAAAACCACCGCAATAGATCGGGAAATAGGGCGTCGCCGGCGGCTTAACAAGGCCCTGGCAAGTCAGGCGGCATTGCGTACTGCCTCGGGCATTCAAGCCTACGACGGCAGTCCGCTCGCCATGATGGGCGCAGATATCGCCGAGTTTGATTACGACCAGGCGCGCGACAAAGCCGACACTGCGCGGCGGATCGTCGACGCTAACTTTTTCGGTGCTGAACGTGCCAAGTTAATGAAGGATCGCGTGAGCTTGCTGCGGTATGGCGCTGAAACAGAATACTCAGCAAACCTTGACCAGGCAGCCCTGGTTAAAGAGCAGATCGGACTACAGGCCGACAGCATCCGAATGGCCGCGAAGGGAACTCGAATGAGTGCCGAGTCCAAGCTCGAGGCCAGCAAACTCGAGGCAGAAGCGGCTCGAATACAAGCGGGGCAAACAAAAACCGCCGCGGGAATCTCAGCGGCGAATACCTTGCTGAATGCGGCATATCGCTATCAGCAATTAGGCGACTAATATGGCAACAGCATCACGATACCAAGGGGATCGCCCCAGGCAACGAGGCCGCGGTGTTGACCCATTTAGTTATGCCCAGGGCATAAGAACACCAGCAGCGCCACAGGTTCCACAGCCCCCATCGCCCGCCGGTTCTGCACCGCCAGGACCGCCCACATTGTATGAGCCCAAGACAACGCCAGGCGAGCAAAGAATGAAGGGCGGGGCCAAGATTGCGATGAGCCTGGCGGATATGCTCAACAACTGGTCCGATAAGGTTTACAAGCAAGAAGCAATGACGGTGAAGAAAAACGCCTATGAGTCGGGCCTGGCCTATGGTCAACAGGCACAACAGACAAAGGGCGGGGCCCTCTACGGCAGGGCGGGAGAGGAGGCCGAGTATGGCCGAGAAAAAGAACCCTTTGAGTTGCGTGGCGGCACAACCGTCTATGACCAGGCGTTTAATAAAGGCGCCCGCCTGGCGTATCAGGCCGCGGTTCAGCTCGATATGCGCGAGGCAATCACCAAGTACGAAATCGAGCACCCTGCCGACCCCCACCTGTTCGACGCTCTAGCAAGCACCTATCGCAGCACGATACTCGGTGAGATTTCCGATCCCGAAACGCTGGCTTTTGCCACCCACAAAGTCGATGAGTACATCCTTGACTCCCGCACTCGAATATTAAAAGCAGAAACAGCGGAAGATAGAGCGCAGCAGTTTGCTACCGTCCAGGAACATCTCAAGGCGGCCAACCGGGATGTGGGTCTGGCGATTGAAATGGGTGATGATGCGATGGCGTTGAATCGTGCCGTACTCAGAGAGGCCATTGTCAACCGGGCCGTCGAGGCGATGCTGATTAAAGAGTCTGCGGTGCCAGAGCTTATCAATAAGATGCGCGAGGATGATGCGGTCGCCATTTGGGTGCGTGATTACCGCAAAGACCTAGAGGCCGGTAACGGCGATGCCGCCTATGATGCGTTTGTTGAGCGCGGCCTCAAGGAACAAAAATACACAGCCTTCGGTGATGTGATCGTCGAGGGTGGGATGACCGCCGATCTGCACGAACGTATCCGAAAGAACTTATGGGAGGAGAAAGGCCGGTTTAATACGCAGCAGGCTCAAGATAACAAGGCCGCCGCCACAGACTTGAAGATGCGTAAAAAGGCGTTTGAGCGTGCCAGGGACGACGCGATTAAAGTGCTGAATGATGGTGGGACTTACCCTGATTTTGATAACCTTATTGAAAATTTACAGATGTTGGCACCAGAGGACCCAGTGTGGGCCTATGACCAGCAGGTTAAAATCGAGGAAGCTCAATGGGGATCACAGATCGCGGGCTACTTCAAGACGCTGAACCTGGAAGGTGCTGAGTCGCAACAGGATTTCTTGATCCAACTTAAACAAGGATTGCCAGTAGAGCATCAGTTGACGAAACTTTACTACGGCGACGACACCACTGTCGTTCCACAAAGTTGGCAGATCGGGTTAATAGACCGGCTGGAAAAAAAGCATGATGCTACCTGGGCGGCAATAAACAGCGGCAACGGGCTCGAGCAAGCAGTCGAGGATGGAGTGCCTGACGTCAAGATTGACCAGCTAACAGGTAACTCACTAGACGACTTTCTCGGCTTTGTGGAATCACGATACGAGAACGCGAAGCGAGCTGCGACACATTGGGGGATTGATGTAAGCAAAGTCTCCCCATTCTCACCCAACGAAATCTCTCAGGTTCAAACAATGTGGGAGGAGTCAATGTCAATGGATGATAAATTGACATTCCTCCGCGGCATTGTGGGGGGGATGGGAAAGGATGCAGAGGTGTTTCTCAAACGATTCGACAAGGATAAACACACCAGTTTAGGGTGGGCCGGAGCGTTTGCACAATCGGGGAACTGGGGGCTTGCCGAGGAGCTCATCAGGGGCGCGGAGATGCCACCAGAGATGGCCGCCGCGTATATGCCAGGTGCGGACAAATTAAACGACGCAGTTTTCTTAGCAATGGGTGATGCTTTCGAGGCCGCACCAGATTTCGATGTTGCTCAAGATGTGTTAAAGGCAGCCACGAATTTGTATAAATGGCGCTCGTTTGGGGCTAAAGATCAGGACAACGCTCGAGCGAATATCGTTAATCAACCGCGACTGAATAAAGTGCTAACCGATCTTACTGGTGGATTCGTAACGCTTCGATGGGACGAGTCTGTGGCTGGGGGTAGGGACTTTACCTATAACATAATCGCGCCCGAACCTAATATGAATAGGGGCAACACAGAGAAGTGGCTGAAAAGTATTACAGCGGAGGAGATCATCGCCCAGGGCGGCACATTAGAACTCGATCCAGATGGGGGCGTGCTCACTCCACCGGACCTGGTTGCGCGATTACTGAATGAGGGGGGGTTAAAGCTGGTGTCGATATTTGAAGGACCAGGACAGCCAGTTAAGTATTATTTGCAATGGCATAACCAGGCATATATTTCCGCTGCTGATGGAGGCAGTGCATTCAAACTCGAACACCGTAAAGATATTGCACAACCCGATGGAGGAACCAAGTCCTACACGCTAGCGTTCGATGCTCGAGGCTGGTTCCAGGGTGGAGTGCCTACCGAACACATTAAAAAACTAAAGCGAGAAGAACATGACCCATCAGTGGTGCCACTGGTTGAGACATTAGAAGAAGGGTCGGCGGAAAAAACTCACCTCGAGACAGCAATCGTTAAGGAGCAAGTAAAAATCAATACAGCCGGCGGAGATATTAAAGAACAAACGGGAGCTGATATAAAAGATTTATATGTGCCCGATGCAGCACTCGAGCCAACCGAGGATTTGAAAAAACAAGCACTAGAGGTTGTGGAGAAATTAAATGCAGAACAACAAGCTAAATATTTCTGGTTAAGGAGTGAGGGAGCTACTCATACACAATCTATGGAAGGCGCTTTAACCGACCTAGAAAAAGCAATCTCTGTTAATAAATAATGGGCATCTTCACCAACGATTATGAAAAGGTCGGGCGACAGGTAGGTTCCAGACTTATTCAGACCCAAGAAATGGCGCCGCAAACCTGGGGCGGAGTATTCCACGGAGGTTACGATGTCCATAAGGTCGAGGATGTTACCTTTGGCGTTGCAAGACTGAAGCAAGCCGAAGTATTCAAAAACTTAAAGCTCTTATCGGAATACGACGCAAAACTAGACCCCAATAGGTTTGTAAATGATTACGCAGCATTTAGCGGTCTTGGCGGCCCCAGCCCGACCGGAATCACTGCCGCGACCGGTTACTACCAGAGACACTTTGACGATCTCCAGGAGCTCGCTGAATTACACGGCATCGAAATAGAAAGCTGGGATCAGATCGAGGCTCGGGTCAACAAGGACACCAAAGCAGCGAGGGATAAAGCGCACCGGATTTCAATGGGCGCCTCCCCAGAGGATAGGCTGTGGGCAGAAATGACCAGTTTCGCGGCCTCACTTGGGCACGATCCAGTAATACTTTCAACACTCGCGGCAGGGGGGTGGGGTAGGAAAGGGGCATCATTCCTCGCCAAATTAACTAAAACAATGTGGACTGAGGCTGCGGTCCTCGGGAGTATCGAGGCAGCGCTCGTACAGCCGCAGATATGGTTACAGAAACGAGATATAGAAAGTCCGTACACTGTTCTCGATGCAGCCAAGGTGGCACTAATGGTTGCAGCCGGCGGGGCCGTATTCCGCGGCGCTGTGGAAACTATCGGCAGAGGTATCGGCAAAGGTTCTCGAGCGTATCAACTGGTACGGAATAAAAAAACAAGAAAGAAAATAGTTTTAGCACTACGGGACGAAGCTGCACGACTTGAAGATCACGGGACGGTTGACGCAAGGACCGAGGCATACGCTCTTCACCAGCTCTCGGATGCTATCGAAACAACGCCACCAGGCAAACCAATAGACATCCACACGGAACAGGTCGGCCAGGAGCAGATACATTTCTCAAAGCTGGACGATGCAGCAGAGGCTGTTAATGACGGCAGAGTCTTTGATGGGGAACCATCGCCAGGCAATGCCACCACGGACGTTACAAAGATTGCAGATTTTCTTGATGCAGATACCGTGATGATTAACCCACGGATAATAGAAACTGACGCTACAACCTTCCAGTATAAAGCCGACACCGATATTGAAGGCGTCAGCTCAAAGTTAAAGGGTGTGACAAAGTGGGATGATCCACCAGCATCGTCTGGTATAGCGATTATTTATGAGCGAGCGGATGGGAGGCTCATTGTTGTTGACGG
>Ga0098058_1000645_pt1 | contig 11436 bp, 10 predicted proteins | sample 19_taG_FD_75061 | JGI IMG/M metagenome (GOLD analysis project Ga0098058, IMG submission 75061) | Marine viral communities from the Subarctic Pacific Ocean - 19_ETSP_OMZ_AT15317 metaG | ecosystem: Environmental > Aquatic > Marine > Oceanic | place: Pacific Ocean | collected 2015-01-19 | reverse complement strand
TTGATGCTAACTATGGTAAAAAGGATGATGCTGCAATATTTGCTGCAATCCCATCATTTGAACATAGGGGTACTGACGAAGATAAATGGGGAAGAGCTGTCTCTCCAGCAAATAAAGATGGAACAAAGGATTATGGATTGTATCAGATAAATGAAGCATGGGTTAATAGGAATGGTAAGAATTTTTCTACAACAAAAGTTAAGAACAGAAAAACAGGAAAGGTTATAGATACTTTCCCTGACCAAGTTTATGTTGAAGTCCAGAAAGCTGCATTAAAGGTGCATCCTAATTGGAGTGACTTAACAGACAAACAAAGACAAGAAGCTTTACTTGATAAAGACCTAAACCGAACTATTGCAAAAATTATCTATGATGAAAGGGGTATTGACCAGTGGTCTGTGGCTGGTATGATGGAAAAGGATATGGCTTTAAATTTTGCTAATATTACACTGGATAAAGAAAAGCATAAAAAAGATATAAAGGAAAGAATTTTAAAAGGTCCTGAAGAAGGGGGTTATGAATATTCATTTAATCCTGTATCCTATAAAAGGACATATGATGAGAGAATAAGAAAGAGAGAATTAAAGAAACCTGAGAATCGCAGGAGTGTCCATGCGTATGATGAAGAAGATGTTGAAGCAGGCTCAAAGGCTCTTGTTAGACATGGTGGTGAAACTTCACCTGATATTGATGAGATGAAAATTGACCCTAAGCATCATTTTGACCAAACTTATATTGATGCATCTGGAGAGTTTGTTCGTGAGGGACAGCATTATGCTTCAAGTCCATACTATGACCAAGATGGAGATAATATAATGGACGAAGATTATTACTATCTAAATTTAGCTAATACTCTTATACATGAGATGGGACATACAAGAAGTGGTAACCCTGCTGATTATATAAATTCTCCAATAGGAGAGATACGGCACTTAGGACATAATGATGCTGGATTAAGTCAGGCAAAATGGGCAGACACAATGTATAGTATTATAGGTGGTACGGATTATCATTTGGATGAAGACCAGAAAAGTGTCTTAAGAGATTTTAGTGATTATTATCATGGAATAAGGGGAGTAGACGATAAGGGCTATCCGATTCCTGACCCAGGACCAAACTTTTTAGATAACCTGTTTTCTATTTTTGGGGGTTTGTTTAAAAAAGGTGAGTAGGGGCAGAAATACAAAAGATGCCTATAAAAAAAAGTCTGCTAAGAAAAAAAAGAATAGGCAATATAAAGAAAAAAGGAAATTAAGAAACAGGAGATACTCATGAACGGTAAAGATAAAAATTATTTAGATATTGCATCAGCGTTTGACCCTGACTTTTCTGTAGCTGAGTCTCTTGGCACATCAGGACAGCAGGCAGGACTATTATCATTTACACAGGAGGAAGTTAATACTGATAAAGACATGGGGGTATTCCAAGGAGAACCTACTTGGCAACAAAAATTAGGGGATGCAACATTAAAAATGTTTCCACCATCACCTGGGCTTGAACCTGGGTCTGAAGAATATATACAAGCAGAGGGCGATATAAGGAGTTGGTTTGGATTACTACCTCAGACTAATACTGGAACAGTATTAAATGCTGCTCTGTATGGCTCTCCTTTACTGAGGCAGTTGAAGTTTGGTGGTGCAAGGTTTCTGCGTGGGGCGACAGCTGCAGCAAGAACAGGACATCATTTGAAGGGTGCAAAATATGGTAATATCCTTGCAGAAGAATCTGGACAGGTCCCTTCGTTCTCTAATTCTCCTAGATAATGGCTAATATACATACTAACGGTAATGTCAGCAAGAATGAAGAATTGCTGCACTTGGCTGCGAGTGATTTAATCACATTTGGGAAGATGTTCTCCCCACAGGATTTCCTTGCAACAGAAACACCACAGTTTCATAGGGAAGTTGGCAAGATGCTTTGCGACAGAACTATACAACAGTTAGCACTTATATTACCAAGGGACCATGCTAAGTCCACCTTGGCTGCTACTGCTATTCTGTGGAGGTTCTTGTTTAATCCACCAGATTCTGAACCAGAGTTTATTGCGTGGATTGGAGAGGCACAGGACCAAGCTATAGATAATATTGCATGGATACAAAACCATATAGAAACCAATCCAGCTGTACATTATTATTTCGGTGACCTGCAAGGTCACATATGGAGAAAAAACGAGGTGGTGCTGAAAAATGGCTGTAGGATGATTGGAAAAGGGGCATCGCAAAGACTTAGAGGTAAAAAACAGTATAGTACAAGATATACTGGAATAGTATTAGATGACTTTGAGTCTGAGTTAAATACGAAGACTCCAGATGCAAGAATAAATATGAAAAACTGGGTTACTGCTGCTGTTTACCCAGCTATTGATTTTGATAAAAAAGGTTTTCTATGGTGTAACGGAACTATTGTACATTGGGATAGTTTTCTTAATAACATCCTTACAGGGTATCAATCTGCTAGGAAGCATGATGAAGATTATACATGGAAAGTATATAGTAAAAAAGCGATTGAAGATGGTGAGCCTATATGGAAATCAAGATGGAGTATGGGTAAGCTTAATGAGAGGAAACAGTTCTATATAGATAGTGGGACCCCAGCAAAGTTTTATCAAGAATATATGAATCAGGCAAGGAGTCCTGATGACCAAGTTTTTTCAGAGGAGGATATAAATGAAAGTCTTTATAAAGGAGTCACTAGATGGGATGACGAAGAAGGTAGTTGGTACGTCAAAACTGATGATGGCAATACTTATGTCAACCTGTATATTGGCATTGACCCTGCTTCTTCAATTAGTGACCATCGGGATTACTCTGTCATTATGGTTGTGGGGGTTAGCGATGAGCATGATTACTACATTGTTGACTACTGGAGGAAAAGGACACTTCCTATGGACTGTGCAGAAGAAATTTTCAAGATTGTTAAAGAATATTATCCTGTACGTAGAGTTAATATTGAAACGATTGCTTACCAAGAAATGCTGAGAGACTTTGTTATGAGGGAGAGCAAGAAAAGGGGGTTCTTTCTACCTGGAATTGAAAAGGGGATAAAAGGATATACTCAAAAGAAAAAGGATAGACTGTTTGAAGGACTGCAACCGTTGTTTAAGCAAAAAGCTGTACATTTAAAAAAGGGGGATATAGAGTTTATAGATGAACTTCTAGACTTCCCAAAGGGAGCCCATGATGATATGATAGATGCCTTTTGGTTAGCGACTCAGTATACTGGGGGATACCAGAAAACAGGTGGTTTCCGCAAGAAAGATGATTCTAAAGAACGTAAAGTCACTAAAGAATACAACTGGATGACAGGGGCAAGAATTTAGTTTGCTTGTATAATAATAATGTATTATATTAACAACATGCAAAAAATAAATGAAAGAGAGATATTAAAACATAATATTCATCTAAAACTGGAAGAGAGTAAGAAACATGCTGAAATATTCTTTAGTTCATCGGATGTTAACCTACAAGACCAGTTAGAACTATATAAGGATGAGTTAGCATATTATTCTGCTATGGTTGAAATTATTGAGGAAAAAATACAAAATGGCAAATAGAATAGATACAGACCCACAGGCATTAGCTATACAAGAGAAGTTTAAGAAGTGGTCTGACGGTAGAAATGACTGGGATACAAAAGCAAGAGAAGATATAGACTTCTATCTTGGTAACCATTGGACACAAGAAGAAACTGACTACTTAGCATCTGTTAATCAAAGCAGTGTTATTGTTGATAGACTATACTCAGCTATTGAGCAGTTTAAAGCTATTGTTACTTCCAGCCCACCTAAGTTTCGTGCATACCCAAGAGAAGACAGTGATAATAAACTTGCTCAGGTGTGGAACACACTGCTTGAGTATATTTGGGATATATCAGATGGTAATGAAGTATTTAAGCAAGTTGTTCATGATTATGCTATTACAGGAATGGGATACTTCCATGCGTATCTTGACCCAGAAGCAGATTACGGAAGAGGTGAGATAAAATTTAGCAATGTTGACCCATTTAGAGTCTATGTTGACCCTAATACAAGACACAGATATTTTGATGATGCAAGTGGTATTATAATATCAACTATATTAAGTAAGGTTCAGTTAATAAATCTTTATCCAGATTTAGCTGAAATTCCAAAAGATGAGAAGGGTGCTCCAAGGGAGGGGTATGAAAAGCCACTTATAGAATATATAGATAGAGGGCTTGGATTTAAAGATGAGGACTATCCATCTTCATCACAAAACACAAGTGTAAGTGATGCATTTACTCCAGATATGATTAAAAATTCTATGTGGGGAGCAGGGGCTACTGAGAAATATAGGATGATGCAATATTATGATAAAGTTAAAGTCCCTTACTTTAGGCTTTCTGACAAAAGACAGGGATTACAGTCTGAACTTATTGTTGATTATGAAAAGCTACAGATGATGCATGAAGCAGATGCTACTCTTGAGGTTGCAATAAAGATTGGAGATGTTACTATAGTTGAGGTTATGCAGACAAGAGTGAGAGAAACAGCCACAGTTGGTCAGGTAGTCTTATATCAGAGGGTTTTAAATACTGATATTTACCCGATAGTACCAGTTCCTAATATTTGGACAAATACTCCATATCCGATGAGTGATGTTGGTAAAGGGAAGGGCTTACAGAGATTCGTAAATAAGATGCATTCATTATTAACTGCCCATGCTCAGTCTTCAGCAGGGTTAAAGCTTTTAATCCCTCAAGGCTCAGTACAGGATGTAGAACAATTAGAGAGGGACTGGGCAAATCCCAATGCAACGATAGAGTATGATGCCTCTTTTGGTGAACCTCACTTTCCTGCACCGCAACCTATGTCGGCATCTATATTAGCACTACCTCAGCAAGTTGAGAAGTATATTGATTTAAATATGGGTATATATGAGATGCAACAGGGGAATCCGCAGGAAGCACCCAGAACTGCATCTGCAACAATGCAATTAGAAGATTTTGGGCAGAGAAGAAGTAAGTCAAAATTAAGAGATATAGAGGGTAGTTTGAAAAGACTGGGTAAAGTTGTATATAGTTTATCTAAGAAACATTATGACTTTCAGAAAACATTCTCTATTGTTAATCCTAACCATGACCAGAATGAATATACAGTCAATAAAAAGATTTATGATGATAAGACAGCTACTATTGCAGAAAGAGAAATGTCACTCCAGGTCGGAGAATATGATATAAGGATAGTAGGTAATTCTACTATGCCTTCTAATAAATGGGGAGAGTGGCAGATTTATCTTGAAGCATTCCAGCTTGGACTTATTGATAGAATAGAAGCACTAAAGAAAACAGAAGTTTTTGATAAAGACGGTATCCTTCAGAGGTCCGATGAAATGCAACAACTTCAACAGGCTTTAGGACAAGCTCAGGAACAAATTAAAGAATTGTCAGGTGACCTACAGACCGCTAGACGTGAGGCAGTTGCAGCACGTCAGAGAACTGAAGTAGAAAAGTTCAAAGCAAGGATGTCGGAATCTGACCATAAAATGAAGGCTGACGGTCAAATAGCTGTCAGCAAGTTGGATAACGCAGTAAAACTTGAATCAGAGAAATTGCGTATGAAAACACAAATGGCTAATGGTCAAACTCAGAAAAAATAGGAGAAATCATAATGGCAAAAGAAAAAGTAAAAGCACAGCCTGAAGTTATCGGAGATGCAAATGCAAATCTCTCTGAAATTGAAAGACTGTCTTTTGAAAAACGCAAAGATGACGCACTCATCAAAGATAATCAGGAATTAGCAAAAGCTGAATCACCTGTAAAAAGTGCAGAGCAAGAAGTCCCAGAGGTAAAAGATTGGGAGCAATCTGCTAAATATTTTCAGTCAGAAAAGGATAAGGTATCTGCGGAAAATGCAAAAATCAAGACTGACCTTGAGAAATACAAGGCACTTGGTCAATTTGTTGAAAACCGCCCAGATGTGCAGCAGTATTTAAAATCTGCACTTGCTGGTAATAGTCCACCTCCTCCAACCGAAGCTGAAGCTGTTCCGCAGGGACCTCCCGAAGACTTTGACCCTTGGGAAGCTTATAATGACCCAAACTCTTCATCTTTCCAGTATCGCCAAGAAATGGAAAAAGGCAATATTACTAAGGCTGTCCAACAGTCTCAGCAAGAGCTTGTTTCTAGAATGGCTTTGGATTCTAAGATGAAGCAGTTTGACACAGAGTTGTCTGATTTAGGATTAGACCCAGCTCAAAAGAAGCAATTCTATGAGTTTGCTAATAAACCTCTAACAGACATGGGAACGGATGTCTTGGTCAAGATGTGGCAGGCAGCTGATGATAAGGTGAATACACCTCAGAATGCATCAACTCCTCCACCAGAAATTGCAGTTGTACAACGGAACCAATCTGCTCCTGCTCCTGTTGGTGTTCTTCAAGGAGAGTCACCTCCAGCAGTTAATGAGACAGATGATATATGGGACCGAGTGATGAATGCAAGTAACCGTTCCAGGGTTATTTAATTAAATCATCAAAATAAAAAAGGAGGATTATCATGGCTTTTACAGGATTACAATCTGATAATACTTTATATACTGGTTATACCGATGCAACGATTGACCCGAAACATGGTCAACGCAGAAAGCATAACTTTGGTGATAGGGTTTATAAGTTAACTCCAGAGGAAACACCATTCTTTGCGTATCTTAGTGCTGTTGGGAAAGTTCCGACAGATGACCCTGTTTTCAGAGTTCTGGAAGACCGTGCCCCTACCAAATGGGCAGATAGGACTTTCCAGATTGATTGCTCTTCAAACAATGTAACCATTGAGGCAACCGAAGGCGAGTTGTGGGACCAAGAAGCTAATACCGTAAATGAACTTACCCTTACGACAGCATCAGACTCGGACGAGTTAATTGCTGGAATGCTGGTACAGGCTCTTGTTTATGAGAATGTAGCTGAAGGTGCTCCAGCAAATACCGAAATACCTGCGCAGATTACCGCAAGGATAGAAAGTGTAGGTACTGGTGTAGTTACCTTAAGGACTGTGTATACTTCTGGGGATGTTGATACCACAATATCATCGGGCAACCTTGATTTACAGGTAATTGGCACAGCATGGGGAGAAGGCACAAATGCTCCAGAGTCGTTTGGATATGCTATTGAGGATACCTATGGTCAAACGCAGATTTTCAAAACTTCTGCCTACATGAGCAATACTGCAATGGCAACAGTCATGCGTGGTTATGCTAATGAATGGGACAGAATCTGGTCTTTGAAATTGCGTGAACATAAGGTTGATATTGAAAGAGCATTTCTTTTCAACAATAAAGGTAATGCTAATGGCATTTCATACACAGATGGAATGATTGGTAATATCATTGCACAAGCTGGTACATGGGAACTAACTGATACTAATGCTTTAGCTTATGCTTCTGGCAAATCTTTTGTTAGAGGTGTTGATATAAGTGGTACTTCGGAAGCAACCTATGACAGATTCCTTGTGGACTTTGAAACTATCTTTGCACCTGAAAGGGGTGGAGATAAGCAGAAGTTCTGCATGGCTTCAATGCCAGTTGTTACTTACTTCAATAGACTGAAAAGTGGATTTGGAGACCAGAGTGTTTCATCTAACATGCATTATAATCTTAACTTCCAGCAACTGGAAGGTGGCTTAGGTCATAAGGTTATGAAGATAGATACTGTGCATGGTTCGTTGGCTATGGTCAGGAATCCTCTTCTTAAGGGAATAGGTAAATCAATGATGGTAGGTATTGACTTAGATAACGTCAAGTACAGACCGTTAGTTGGTAATGGGCTTAATCGTGATACTTACATTGAAACCAATGTACAGACTGCTGGTGAAGACTCACGGAAAGACCTTATCCTTACAGAAGCAGGTCTTGAGGTATGTATGCCAGAATCTCACTTCCTCTATCAGTTCCATAATGACGGAACTCCTATTGGCTAAGTTGAGTTGTGACAAAACGGATTATTCTGGGGGGTATTCATTTACTCCCCAGATAACCTATCCACTAACAGTTACCTTTAAACCTAATTACTGGAGTATTGAATGGCACATTGGCGATGTAGGATATATACCTGTAAAAATAAAAAATGTAAAAAATCAGTTGAAGTGACACCTAAAGATGACTTAGTTTGCGATGTCTGTGAAACTCCATTAGTTGGGAGTATAGAAAGGAAATCACCTTACTTAGGGTTTAATCCTATGGCAAGGACTACCAAGATGGAGTTTAGCGACCAGACACATAAACAGACTATGAAGGAATTTAGGACACAGAGTAAATGAATTATAAGACAGCAATATCAAATCTTGTAGGTGAGGACCAAGCGAATGCTGATGTCAGTGCATGGATGATTGAGGGACTACAGTTTTGTATAAACAGTGTTCCTACTGAGATGCTTTGGGGAATGGAGTTCTCTGATGCTGTAGCTTCAGGAGGGGTAGAAGTTGGTACTAACAAAATAATGTATGTTCAAAGAGTTTACACTGAGGCTGAGCAGACTTCAGCTGGAGTATCTACTCCTACAGAAGAAGTTATTGAGTGTAGGAAGGTAGATGCTGGACTTAGTGGTCGTGTTAAAGCTGCAAGTGGATGGCAAGAAGAAGCATCTTATACTGACCCAGTTTGGTATACGTTAGGTGGGAAGCTACATTTAGAGCCTGTTAGTTCTGATTCTGATTCTAAAGCATATTGGGTTAGGGTCCCACCAAGTGGAAAAGCAGGTACTGTTGTACAGGACCCATCAGGTGGACCAAACGACATGACAGTTACTGTAAACGATTCAACTTTTGCTAATGCCGATACAGTTTTTGTTGTTACTATAGATGCTGCAGCCACCCCAGATACTTTTGCATGGACTAAAGATGGTACTGGAGGAGCATCTGGTGTAGCTATATTAGAAGGTGGGAATGAGTTAGAGGATGGGGTAACTGTTACATTCGCAACTACAACAGGACATACTGCAGCTGATGCATGGACATTTACTATTGAAGGGTGGAATTATAATAGAACAGTTGGAGATGGTGCATATCTTCCACAGGATATAGAGCATATAGTAGTTAATGCTGCAGCCTTAAAAGCAGCAGAAAAGAAACTTGGAGAAATCGCTAATGGGACATCAGCCTCCTTAGCAGCATATATAACCGCAGAAGATTTAGATGTAGCACAGGCACAACAAATATTGACTGAAGTTACATTCGCTATGATAAAGAACATTAAAGAAGATATTAACATAGCAATGGGATTACTGTTAAAAGGGTATCAGATAGTTGAACAAGCAGAACAGGCTAAGAAAGTACCAGCCTATAGTCAGGTGGCAAGATAATGGCTGGTAGACTTGTGAAAGATTTAATAGGACAAATTGAGCATAATTATGGTAGAAAGAGTCATAAGTATATGATGGGTATAATGAATGATGGTCTTGATGAGATTGCTCAGACCTCTAGAACAAATACTGCGACTTATGAGACAAATTTAAAGACAGGCGTAAGATGGTATTCTTTAGATAACTCCTTAATGATTGATGTCTTTCAGGTTAAAGTTCTTGATGATAAGTTAAATTGGAGGGGAATCCCAAGATTAACATCTTATCCAGAGATTTCTGATACTTCAGCGAATGAGGAAGCTGAATTAGATATAGCAACAACATCTCCATTTACAAAAAAGAAGATAAGACAGGAGATGAGTTATTATTTTGATGATGATAGAATAGCGATACTTGAATTGCATGAAGGAGAATGGAAGTCTCTCCAGATTGCTATCCCTGACGATAATACAAAGCGATTACAGATACATGCCCATTCAAGGTTTGCTGAAGTCACTGCTTTACATCAAGATATAAATAAAACCATAGGATTAAAGTATGGATTGCATTTAGCACTTAATGACTATTTACGTTACAGGTTAGAAGAGGATAATGGAGACTTTCAAAAATCTTCATATTACTTATCAAGGTTTAGAGAAAGAATTAAGAAGTATCCTTACAGAAGGTCCGCTGTGAGAGGTATTGCACCTTGGGGGCTTGGATAGAATGGGTAGCTGGGATACACCAGGAGGAGGTTCATCAAGCTGGTCAACGGATGATACTACTAGCGTAGGGATTGCTGTTCATCCAACTCCAACTGATGCTTCAGTAGACTATTTAGTCAATACTGGGCAACAACTTATATTTGGTACTGGGGGAGATGGTTATACAATATATGAAAAGTCTGATGATGAAAAGCTTTATATTCTTCCTACAGCTGAAGATAATGGTATTGTCATGGATACTGACGGTACGGTTACTTTAACAGGCGATGTGACAGGAAATGCTGATACCTCTACAAAGTGGGCATCTCCTGTGACAGTTACTGCTTCAGGTGGTTCTAATGATGTTGACTTTTCATTTTCTATTGATGGGTCTGGTGATGTTACTATAAATAATTCACATATAAATCCACTTTCTGTTACTGGTGTAATGTTATATATGGGAGATGATGCAAGGGGAGACTTACTATTTCGTGGGACAGCTAACTATGAAAGACTTCCTAAAGGGAATACAGGTCAAGCTTTAATAATGGATGCTAATGAACCAACATGGGATAGTTTTTCTACTTACGTAACAACAGGTGTGACAGCTGGGACTGGCTTAATTACAGGTGGGACTAATGGGGTTGTAACTGTTGACATGGGAACACCAACAACCGTAACTGCTTCAACAACAAATGGTGTTACTGCGAATAGTCACACACATGCTTTTGATGAAACTGATATTGTAATAGAATGTGGGAATTATACATGATGTTAAAAATTTCTTATGCTATCATAGATGATGGTGGCAGTTTAAATAATAAAAAAGGAGGTATAAAATGGCTAATATAGTTAGATTAAAAAGTAGTCAGACTGGTAGTGCCACTCCTACTGTCGGCTCAGGTTTCACTATCGGCGAAATTGCTGTCAACACTAATGATGGAAAACTTTTTGTGGCACAGAAGACTGCTGGTAGTGTGGGAGACAACAGTACTGCTGCAAAGTGGGTTGGAGCACCTATTCTTGATGAAGATGCTATGGCTTCTGATAGTGCTACGAGTTTAGCGACTCAGCAGTCAATTAAAAAGTATGTAGATGATTCTATAGTTGCATCTGAAAGTGGTCTTGATTGGAAGGATAGTGTTAGGGTAGTAGCAACGAGTGATATTACACTAGGAGGAACACCGACGATTGATGGTATTACTGTCGAAGCTGGTGATAGGGTATTAGCTCAGAATCAGGATGATGATGAAGATAATGGTATTTATTCAGTTAATGCTTCTCTCGGCTGGCCTAGGGCAACGGATGCAGACGCAGATGCAGAGTTTACTGGTGGACTGGCTGTCTTTGTTGAAGAAGGTACTAATTATGGAGATTCAGCTTGGGTCTGTACTAATAATGGTACGGTTGATGTAGGAAGTGATGATATAGCATTTACGCAGTTT
>Ga0098058_1000642_pt1 | contig 11481 bp, 17 predicted proteins | sample 19_taG_FD_75061 | JGI IMG/M metagenome (GOLD analysis project Ga0098058, IMG submission 75061) | Marine viral communities from the Subarctic Pacific Ocean - 19_ETSP_OMZ_AT15317 metaG | ecosystem: Environmental > Aquatic > Marine > Oceanic | place: Pacific Ocean | collected 2015-01-19 | reverse complement strand
TGCCTTCCTGTAGTATAAATAGTAACAACCATGGAAGAAGGATTATAGTGCGCAGTATAGCCCATAGGATTCTGCGCATTCTCTTGATCATCCATGAATTTTATTTTTGGATCTTGATCAAACCCAAGCTGTTTTTTAGCAAACGGATAAAACTCGTTAACTAGATCTTCATACATTATTAGCCAACCTTTAAAGTATTAGTCATATATAATTAGTGTGTAAACTCAGAATTAACCGTTTTACACTCTATACAGCGAAAAATTGGAATCGGAGCATACGAGGTCTTACCAGATGGTGACTGTAAAGCTGAGAGCTTTTTAATCTGCACGACCTGTTCAAAAAAGATACTCTCGCATTCTTCGCACTTGACATCAGCCAGATCTTCAGGCCGAATGTTGATATTTAAATTTTCTTGTTGCATTATAATCTCCTATGTTTTAATTGCTTTTTGAAATAAACTTAATTCTTTTTGCTTAAACCATTCAGGCTCAAGACCTTCCACTGGGCCTAAAACAGTAGTTAAGGCCCAACAAACTTTATAACAATGAAACCCCATTAACTTTCGGTGTTCAACAACTACCCCAATTAAAAGTTCATTAATGTAGTTATCTGATAACCCTATTACTAAATCACTAGTATCGTATTGTTTAATTGTATCATTAACGTTAATTATGTTAGTCATTGTTTATTAAGATAGAGTACCGGTGTTTCTATATATGTGTTAGGATCCATGCTTTCCAGTTTAGTAAACCATATTCTATCATACTTTACGTAAAAGTCAACTATTAAATACAGATCATCTCTATACAGCACTAAATCACCGATATCTAAATTCTTAAGATATGAATCTCCGATCATCAGATACAGAGCTGTTCGTTAAATATATCACTAATTATATCGCTGTTGTATGCCAAAGCTCCAGATAACAGATCTGCTCGTCTGATAATTCGTCGAGCATATGCCCTGGATCTGGAGGTGCAGCGATTTCCAGCATTGTAATGGCAAAGAGGTTCAGCCCACTCTCTTCCGTGTTCTATAGAGAAGATCCGAAAAGGTTCAGAGGAAATAGATCTAGAGAAACGGCGGTGAAAAATCTTAACTGCGTTAACTCCATCACCAATCAGATCACAATTCTCCAGCTTTCCTTCTTTACAAAAATAGTTAGGATTAATTTGCAACGGGCCATGGCAACAGCCAGTACGAGAAACAATATCTTTTTGAAATCTGGACTCCTCCCAGGCCATCGATACAGCAACCACAGGAGAGACATTTCTAGCAATTGCTTCACTTGCAACTTGTTCACACGTGTTAAACCTCTCTGAATCTAGGTAGTGCGCTGGGGTATTGAGAATCCCAGTAGTAAAAAGGATATAACATATCCCATAGCTTAATTTAATCATTGATAATCTCCGTTTTATATTTTATGACTGCTAGCTCTTTAGCCTTAGCTTCTATCGTAATATATATTATAGTTATTAATAGTATTATATATAGTTAGAGTATTCTCGATCTTCTCTAACTGACTCTGTACAGTGGCTAGTCGGTGTGGTACCGACCAACTTGACAACACTAATTCCAATGTGTCTTGTCCGGACAAACTCATTAAAAAACTTTATATTATTTTCCCTCATCTACTTGACAATCTTGAGAAGGCCTGTTATAATACTTAGTAGAGTTAATCGAGAGACAGAATGAATACCCTTCACATCAAAAGTGTACACCCCTCCGAGAAGGATGGCTAGTCTACATTATAACACGGCAGAGGGGCGAAGTCAAGCTTTAGGTACCCTCCTCTAGATGCCAAATCTTTCTATCAATTTCGCCAAAAATTGGTGTGTCATCCGGCTTGATGCCGACTACTTCAATCATCGCTGCAGCTAATACGTCAGCATTGTACCTTTCGGCGCTTTGCTCTGCCCACTGCCAGCGCTCCTTGATATCAGAGGGCATACGATAATCGCACCACTTCATCCTGTTCTCTTTGTCGACGAAAACACAAACAACATGACCACTCAGTTTTCCAGTGTTTCTCGATCGCTTCTGGTAGAAAGAAAAGAAAACTTTTAAAACCAAGTCGGATTTTAGTAGACTTGTTGCCCAATATATGGCATGATCATCACAGTCGCCGATTAAATAGCCTAGGCTGGCCCTTCTTTCGATTTCAGTCGGGTGAGACAAGTTATCAAGCTTTCCACCCCATTCATCTTCCCTATACCGTTGTCCCCACTTTAGCCTTTCACCAATCTGACTATACGTGCTAACTTTCTGCACGGGAAAGTCATCATTTTTTGTCAACTTCATTGTCAGCCCATACCACCACTTGGCAAAATTTGGTATGAAATTCCAAAAAAAGTAAAGTAATTTAATTAAAAACATTGTTTCTTTATTCTCCTTTAATAATTATTTGTTTTTGCTGATCACAAGAATCACCGTAAACAGCAATATCCATAGGATAGCAATTGCGAACAAGGCGCTCCGAACGACTAGACCTTTCTTAAATTTTTCTCTAACCAACCTATTTAACACATTACACCAAATATTATGAATAACCTAATTAATTTTTTTAAGTCTGCTATAACTAGTTTTCGAAAAACAATATGGCCGGCTGCAGAGGAGAGCGATGATATGGCCAAGACTGATAGATTCAAAGAAATGAATGATTTTGAAAGGATTGTCGATCGATTTAAGAAGGCAGTCGTCGACCCACGAGAATACGAGCAAACCATCGAAGGGTTCCAGTCATATCTTGACGCTACTGGAATATCATATGTCTCCGCAAAGGAGATGTGCACGCCTCACAACCTCTCTGTTGCCTCTGAGTTGGGCTATGAGGAGTTCGTACCACAATATGATTGGTGGGATAGGGGTGCAGCACTGGCATCCTTCTTTGAGCATCTCAGGGAAGATCTAGGAAAACCTATTGTTGTAAGAAACTGGTGGCGCCCAGAAGACTATAATGCAAAAGTTGGAGGAGCAAAGTCCTCTGACCATATTGGAGCGTATGCTTTTGATATGGACTTCAAGACCCACGATGACCGCCGACATGTCGAAGCAATGCTTGAATCGTTTTACAAAGATCTAGAACTAGAAATGTCTCTAGGGTTAGGTGGTTATTCGATCCACCTAGGTCTCCGCTCTGAGCGTGGAAACAGACGCTGGCATTACGACAGTTACGTAAAGTAGCTTGTTGAAAGCTTTATAATATGATATCTCCACCCCCAGAATCGAGGGTGAAGAAACCGTAATATTATTCTGCCTTCTTCAAGACACTAAGGTACTTACGATAACACCACTTCAAGCTTTCCCAAACGAAAGGTGAAGCAACTGCGCCGCAAATGACGCCCCACATAAATGCTGACATAATGAATCTCCTTTAAAGATCGTGGTGAATAGAATTCAATTGAATCCAGCATACGATATCTAATTTCGATGCCAGAATAAATAGTCAAACGAAAAGATTTACGCTCGTTAACACCAAAATGTACTTTTTGATGACGGCGTACCTACTACATTAAATCCTTACAAAAACCAGAAAATAAATGAAGAAAAATAAATTTAAAAAGATCTTAAAAAGAATGAATAAATTTAGATTGTACAAAGGCTACGCCTCTATAGCAACTATAATTTTATCTAACTCTGAAGAACTCGACGCTCTAATTAAGTCGTCTGAGGGCATTCAGCGCACTCAATACCAACTAGTACCTAAATACCACGATCTCGAATTCGATATATATCCGTATGAGCGGGCGGCTGATCGCCTGGCCAGAAAAAGAAAAGCCATCAAGAAGAAGATCGGGAAAACAAATTTTAAGATCCTTTTGGGGTATTGGACCCTAGGGACTGAGTACTTTGAAACGGAAGAATACCGGATATTGGCTTTAAAGAAGAAGAAAAAGAGGCATAATAAAACGTCAATGTAGGCAGCTGCAACAACTATCTTCGCTTTCGGTATGTTTCTTTAAAGATCGTGGTGAATAAGACGCCAACCCCAAATTGCCTTAGCAGTTGTCGGCGCTAAGATATGATGGCGAATATCACCGCCGCAATAAATAGTTAAACGAAAAGTTTTGAATTCGCTAACACCAAACTGCACTTTTTGATGCGCCCGGGCCATATTACAGATTCTAGCAAAAGCATCTTGCATCATTTGAAGGTTAAGAGGCACGCCGGCGCAGTCAAAACAGTCTTCAAAAAGAAAAGTTGTTAAAGATGCAGGTTTTCCTTGCAGTTCTAGAATAAAAGTTCGGCTATTGGGCACAATCAATATCATAAATAAGGCTTATTAATGTTATTTGCTAATAAAAAGTTATAAATGGCAGACGGCCGTGTCGATATACCAAAGCTGTCAATTGAAGAATTCGAAGCAATTTGCATGCCAAACAGCTTTTCACCCAAAAATATTGCAGATCCGGATTGGCCGGACGAAGTTGGGATTGAATGCATGAAAACATTCTCGTCCTCGACAATTCCCGGGAGCCGGCAGAAACCTTCACACCATCCACCCCAATAACCTTCGAACAACAGCAAGCCAAAAGAAGGATAAGGCCGGAAAAAGCCCCGGGGTGCGCCCCAATTTGAAAGTGCCGCAAAATTTTCAACGTTTTCTTCGTTTGCAATTGCATTGACAGCATGCTCAAAGTCGCCCTCAACCCAAATTAAGCACAAATCCGTCGCCGGTTCCTGTGCAACAACCCAACCGGTACCGGTCGATCCGGAAATTGTTTCGCCGGCAAAGTAAATTTTAAAGTTAGAATTATAATCAAAGTTTTTTGGCTCTGGCCCAAAAAGCTCTTCCAAATCAGAATGGCAAAAATGATTTGCGGTCAAGACAAAACAACCACCGTCATCAAGTTCGACACAAACACCGCCGGCAGACCAACTACCCAATGGTGTCTCAGTGCCCCCTATATGCATCACAAGCGCTTTGGAGAGTTGCACGTAGGCGAGGGGAGGGAAAAAAGCGTCGAGGGCCACAGGAGGCGTCTGAAGGTCTTCTTGAACTTGGCAGTTAGCAAAGAACAAAGAAAAAATTGTAATCAAAATCACGTGCAGCATATCCACCTCCTATAATAAATAGAATTTAAACCGCAAATTCCCCAACTATATTTTTAACTTTACAAAGTCTCCCAAAATATTTCGAAAAAATAATGCAAAACCATCATTACAATTGTTAGATAGAGGGTAAGGGTTAATGAAGTTTTAAGTTCACCAATCCAAATCCAAGAAATTATGCCGGCAACGGTTAATGAGATGACTCGCCACACAATGACTTTATAAATTAAAGGGTTTTTCATGCTTTTTGCAAAAGAAAAGGGCGGATAATTCCGCCCTTGAATTAAAATTGGCTATATTAGCGTTTTATGAATTCAAAATCTCTTTAACGACTGCTTCAACCATTTCTTCTAATTTATATCGGTCATCCGGCCGTCGAGGGAACATAGTACCACGCCTTCGAGCCCGGGCTGGGGTTGGTCTTGTTGCAGTACCGGCCATACCGCCTTGCTTTGGCAATTCATAATCTAGATCAATACCGGGCGCCATAAGAGCATCGAATTCGTCCTGTTCGATCTTATCCTCGGCTGCAGCACGTGCGTCTTCGGCGGCCGATTTCTCTCTGGCTTCCATACGTGCATAAAGATCTTCAATTGCTTCCGCCGCTGCTTCCGGTGTGCGGAATGGCGGCCGACTGCCGGGCCTGAAGTTGTACAATTCTTTATAGACATCGGAGTATATATCATTTAAATAAATAATCTCGTCTTCTGTCGACATTTCCCTATCGAGATCGGTGGGATCCGAATCCCACGTGGGATCTTGTTCGAGGGATTCTTTCATACGCCCTATAGCCTTCATTCGGGCTGCAGCCTTATTATACGATTTCGATATGCTAGGCTGAGATAGGCCGAGACGCTTCGAAGCTTCTTCAGGACCATGCATATAGATCGTCTTGAATCTTTCTGCTAGCTCCGGATTCTCTATAGCAAGCTTGTCGTATAGATCCTTCGCAATTGCAATTTTATCTGCCTGCGAGAATCTAGATCCACTGGGCAGCTGCATTGAACCCGGGTCGTCCTTCATTTGCGCAGCGTCGGATTGTTGTGTGGTTTCTCCGGTTTGCGTGGGGCCTTCCCCGGTTTTAACCACTCTTCGAAAACTGTCCCGGGCTTTGTTAAACGCATTTCCTTTAAGGAATGTACTAAGAGCTGCACGGCCGCCAAACGATTCGGGCCTAGCATGCAAATTTGTGAATACTTCTTGCGCAATATCTTCTGCGTCGTCGAACGTCATGTTTTTAAAGCTTTTGCGCAAAAGAAATCTAACGATCGAAGGCTTGATTTCCCCATAAAGCTCGTCAAAAGCATCCTCATCACCATGGATCCATCGATTATAAAGCTCGTCTTCAAGCTGCCGTTGGCTGGTTGCCTCGTCGACACGTGCTTGCTCTTCGTTAATGATGCGCATCAATTTCGCTTTCTTAATTTTCACTTTTTAAACTCCTTAAAAGTTATGTTTTGTTATAAATAGTTAGCCAAAATGAAAAAAAGATCTTTAAAAGGTCTAGACTAACAGCGTTATAAAAGTTTGTGTCAAGAGTCTGTTCTTGGGCGAGCCCGCATCATCATATCCTTAACATATGCACGTGCCTCGGCGCCACGTAGACCCATCTGCGATGCATCTTCTTCGTACGTACGCCGCACCATATTCCGCATTTCTTCGTCTTCGGCCGCCATATCTTCTTCAAGATCCTCTGATTGGGCGTCAGGTCGCAATCGATCGATCATACTCTGGGCATATGCCTCGGCTTCATCATAGCTAGCTCCGCCCGTACGGGCTGCCTTAACATATGCGTCAAAATCATCTTCATCTTGTCGACCCCATTCGTCATCATCGTTTGTCGGGAGCGGGTCGGAAGTTTCTGCATTTCTTAGTGTAATAACTTCTGCATTTGCGTGATCGGAGGCCTCCTCGACGTCAGCACCGGCGTCGACGGCTTCATCGAAAGTGCTTTTCCAAAATTCCCACTCTGTGTCAGTAAGACCTTCAATTGGCATGGGGCTTTTGGATTCGGCAAGAGCAGCATCAAGTTCTTCTTTGATAATTTTAATCAGTTTTTGTTTTGTGATTTTCATTTTGGTTTCCTTAATCGTTTAAGATGTTGTCCAAACGGACTAGTCTAGCGCAAGTTACCCCCAAGAGTCAACAAAGATGGACGGGCAAGTCGAGGGTTTGGGGCGATATGCAATTGCGCATCACCAATAAGCAAGGTGACACCTTGTGTATAAGCAACAAGCGGCACCGAATTTCCATTCACAACAATATTGCTTTCTTCACCGACAGTTGGAATTGCTGTAATACCAACATCACCAAGCGCAAGCATTTCATCGCTTGTGCTTAGCGCATCCGCATTAATGTCTTGCCAAACAATCAACCCGGAAAATATTTTATCATTTTTTGTTATAGCCCCATCATTATCGCTGTCAAAAGAAGCTAGGTGGTCAAATCCATCGATCCAGCCGTCTTCAATGTTTCCAAAGAGTTCGGTTCCGGAAGTGATAACGCCGTCGCCATCCCAATCATAAGCCAAGAAGCCGTCACCACCAACGGGCCAAGCAATTGCCTGTTCCCGTCCAATGTTGAATAAGTCAAAGTTAACTCCATTAGCAATATTGCTTAATTCAAGGCCGTCACCATCAAGGTCAATCACCAGCGGATCGCCAACGTTGCAACGAATAACTTGGAACGCCGCCACGGACGCAAGAGCCATTTCGTCAGAGATACCTTGGCGAACGCCTCGCTCATAGTCGATCTGAGCCTGTGCATACTGTAGGCTAGCCTCATGGTCCGGAGGTTCATAGCCGGCCGCACAGAGAGGCTCGACCTCCATAGCCATACCAAGGGTTCCAAGAGCGTTGCTTGTTGCCGGCTCAATGAAAGCTTCACTTGCATCGCAAATCTCAATGGTGGGCATATCAGGATAAGTTCCGGAGAAACCCCGTCGCTCAAGTTCCATATTGAACGCAGCTGCAAAGTGCTGGCGGCCAATTGTAATACCTTTTATATAAGAACTTTCTACCGGCGTAGGGTGTATACTGCACAAGCCACGGTTCATAAGATCAAATCGAACACGAACACGCCCGTCCTCTAGTGCGCTAATGGCGCCTTGCTCATACCAAAACTGGGCTTCCTCATAATGAATCGATCCAATAATCTCATCAGAAAGTGGTTTGTCATCCAATTCTTGTGTTAGGCTTGAATAAACTTCCACTTTGGCCATATCGGCAAGATAATCACATGAAATGTCACGTGTTTCGAACCTATTGTCATAATATTCCACAAAAGGGCACTCATGAGCTTCAACATCCAAGCCAGCAAACAAATCCAATGGAGAAATTTCATATTCGCTAAGAATGTCAAGGTTTTGCAGTTGAATAGCCATTTGGTCTAGATAAAGTTCTTGACCCAAATTTAAACCAACATTAATAGCGCTGCGAAGTATCTCAACTCGTTCAGCTTCAGCCGGGCTCAAGTCATCTGCTTCAACCAAGCGCCCAACCGGATCTTCGATTGGATCTTCAATTGGATCTTCGATTGGAGGTTCTGCAGGAAGCACATCATCCGGAACTAAAATAACGTCCTCCGTTAGCCCCGTCCACCCTCCATGGGTCACTCGATCGATCTCCGGCCACCCGATCGTGGAGGGATCGTCTTCAATTGGTTCCTCGTATATAATGTCCGAATCTGCTAAGCATGCTCCAATGGTCAGTGCTGCTCCAATTGCTACTAGTTTTACTTTTGTGGTTTTCATTGATTTTCTCCTTTTGAAATTGTTAATCTGATTTTGGTTAATTAAAATGGCTCATGAGTTTGGGAAGCAGTTCTAGAAGCTTTTTACGATTGACATCCCCTCCACCTATTGTCAAAAAATCAAGCGCTTTAAATCTCGCCCCATGACCTTCAATTTTACTTGCATATGCGTCCATCACTTCTGGGTTGTCGGGGAGTTTCTTCGCAATTGCATAAAGAGCTAGCGCCTCTGGAATCGATATCTCGACAAGCTCATTGTATTTATCGATCTGAGCTAATGCGGAGTCGGATCCCTGTCGTAGCGTGGTGTCAATCAGTTTGCTCATGTCACCATCCCACGACTCCCACACGTCTGGCTTCTCGGAATCAAGCCCGCCTGGCTCCCCGAAATCTGAGTCTGGCCTATTCTTATTCTCTCTCTTGTAATTGATGCGTGGGCCGTCATGACCTTCAATTGCTTCATTAAGAGTTTTACTTAACTCCTCTTTAATGACTCCAATTAGGTACTGTTTTGTGATTTTCATTGATTTTCTCCTTTTGAAATTGTTAATCGAATTTTGGTTAACTATTTAATTGTCGTGTTCGACTGGTCGAGTTAGTCGGCGAGCAGTTCGTTGATCGGCTGCATCGGGTCGAATTCGGTGCTGGAATTCCAGTAGAACGTCATATCATAGGGATCGAGGACCGCTTCCCATGGGAGGCCGATGCCACCGCCTTCGGAGGTTCCAGCACCGGACGGTGCGATGTAGTTCCAGAGGCTCTGAAGGCCATCCGCAGCGTTCTCGTCGAAGATCATCATCGCCGGGTCCACGTTGTTCGATGCGGCAAAGTTCTGGCACCACTCAAGTGTGACCGCTTGTGAGGCCTCTGTCTCGCCGACAAAAATAAAGGACTCAAGACCTTGTGACCGAAGTGCTTGGGTTTCCCGGACGACATCAGGGAAGTGTTGGATGCATGCGCCGCACCAGCCGGTCGATCCGACTATCCAGAGTGCCTTTCGGCGGCCGCAGTAATCGTGAAGGCGAACCGGGTCGCCCGCACAGTTGATGAACGTGAAGTCGGCGACTTGATCGCCGACGATGCGTCCTGTTCCGGCAGTCTCGCATCCGTGCACGAAGAGGTGTGCCTCCTCCACGAAGTCCGCACTGTCGACCGTGAGCACGCTGTTAGTGAGCGAAAATGACGCCGGATCTACGATTATGGAGTCGGACTCGCCGCATGCGATAAGGGCAGTGCCTATGGCGGCGAAAGTGAGTGCACGAAGCAACTCTTTCATATTATTTCTCCTTTCGATATTTTTCAAGTTCCAACAGCCGATCATAGAGATCTTGTGGATCTGACTCGTCGTCTTCGCTTGGGCAGCATGCTTCGCAGCATGCTTCCTCTTCATTAAGAGCAGCATCGAGTACTTCTTTGATGATTTGTTTAAGTTTTGTTTTTGTGATTTTCATTCTCTGTACCTTCCTCTGTCGCCGGCGCCCCTGTCAGGTTCCCCATACAAATATTCTCTATCGGAGACTGGATTACGCATATGCTTAAGTACTACCTCCATATAGTTGTCGAGAGTCAAGTTCCCCGAGTTTTTGGCGGCTTCTATCTCAGCGACGCCTAACCAACTCGGCAACGTTTGTGCCGCCCGGCGAGCGCCATCCATCCCCAGACTATATTCGTCGTCGAGCTGGGCTTGAAAATACGCTCTAACATTTTCCGGCCGCATCATATCAGCGTATAGAGAGTCGGACGATCCGAGGGCTTCGCCCATCGCAGCCTCAAGTTCTTCTTTAATGATTTTAATCAGTTTTTGTTTTGTAATTTTCATTTAATTTTCTTTTTTCCTTTTATCTTATATGATCAGGATCGATATAGTTAGTACCGGTCCATCGTGCCGGTCGTCCAGCCCGGAACACGTCGCTTCGGGATCTTGCCATAATCGCTAGCCCATAATGGATCCTCCAGGAGATCTTTTAATTTTGCGTCATTCCACTCGACCGCCGCTTCGGCGTTTTCCGGGTACCAGAACTCGCCAGTGCTGCGATTTCGCCTCATAACCCAAAAATCGATTTTAGATATGTTAACATTTAAAACATCTGCTAATCTTTTCTTTTGCTGCTCATATTCGGGCTTGTCGATAAGATTATATATATGACCGAAGCCCCTTACGACCGGGGCCTGCTTGGAGGTACCGAACCCGCCCCAAGAAAGATATTTTTCTTCTCCGGGCTGCTTGAAGCGACTGAAATCATCCCGAGTTATCGTCTTCTGTCGCAGAAACTTCGAGATGTTATTTCTGGCGTCAGCAACGGCGTCGATAGCTCTTTCGAGCGCTTCCTTTTCCTCGGCCATAGCATCAAGGCGTCCCTGCTCCTTCTCCTGGCGGCGCTTGTCTTCGGCTTCCTCTTCGGCTTCGAGCTCTCTTTGCTTAGCAAGCACAGCTTTTTTTCTCTTGCCCCAGCCAAAAATATCAAATAGTTCATTTAGTTCTGAATCTGCAGACAAAACAGCTTCAAGTTCCTCTTTAATGACTTGACGAAGTTGTTCTTTTGTGATTTTCATTTATTAGTGCACTCCTTGTGATTTTGGTTAAATATTTAACTCACGTGATAATCGATCGAAGATCCATTCATATGGATCGCCGTCTCTTGCCTTTTGGGTACCATATGGCATCTCATCACTATAATA
>Ga0098058_1000641_pt1 | contig 11506 bp, 10 predicted proteins | sample 19_taG_FD_75061 | JGI IMG/M metagenome (GOLD analysis project Ga0098058, IMG submission 75061) | Marine viral communities from the Subarctic Pacific Ocean - 19_ETSP_OMZ_AT15317 metaG | ecosystem: Environmental > Aquatic > Marine > Oceanic | place: Pacific Ocean | collected 2015-01-19 | reverse complement strand
TATCATTTTTTATTTTTTTATTGTCCGTAATATATGTAGTTACTTCCTGAAGGTTCAGGATTCTCAGTATATTGTACTTCTTCTTCTCCTGCTTCTTCAGTTATATGTAATTTTTCTATTTCTACACATCCTTTTACTGTTCCATAAACACCTGATTGATCGGCTGCTGCTTCAGTTTCAGTTCTAGGTGCTTTTGTGCTAGTTACTTCAGGAGTGCCATTAAAACTTACTTCCCATACTGAATATTTCCAATAGCCATTCGGAACGAAGTTTATATCTCCATCAGGCGCACTCTCAGTAGTATTATGTGTCATTGTTATCTTTGTGTATCTATCATAAATAGTTTCAGTTCTACCATAAGCATATTTTACATCTTTACTCATATCATTGGTAAACTTGAACAAATGCCTAATCTGACTTGAAGGAACAGAGGTGTCTATTCTAACATCTTCAGTTGTTATGTTAAAAGAATATGAATCTTTGTAAGTTAGTTGTATCATTCTAATATATAATAGAAATTAATTGCATTTATTTGCTTATGAAGTAACAATTGAGCCGTAAGTGAATCCTGCATTATCTAAAGGAGTTGTAGTATAATCAGCACAAATAGCCATAGGTTCTTTTTCTTGCCCTGTTAGAATCCACTCATAACCGTTAGCTGCTGACCAATTATCCCCTGATGTATTATTCCCTGAATTTAACCTAAGTCCATTTACAATTCCTAAACATAGTATAACATTATGACCTGCTGCATTTCTTTGGTTTAATTCTACAAATGCTATAAGCTTTGATTCTCCTAATCTACTCAATTCATCCTGATCTTCTTTGCTTAGTTTATCTAAATAAATCGTCAGTCCTTGTGTGTAATATAATGCTGTTAAAGTTCCTGCGTCAGCATTTAATACTTCAGCTACGCTCCCACCTCTTTTTGGTAAGGCATATTTATACAACTTATAATGTCCTAAGACAAAAGCAGTCACCTCACTTGAAGTTACTGTAATGCTTGACATCTCCTCAAAATTAGCTAGATACACATTTTTGACTCCTCCTGCGCTTCTACTGCAATCAATTCCACGCCCCTTACTTAAATTCGTACAACTTCCCATATTTTGTTTTTAATTCTAATATATAATAGAAAAAAGTATTGTTTGTTTTTATTGTAAAAGAAAAAGGTGAACCGAAGTCCACCCTAATCAAGAAAATATGAAAAATACTACTTATGAAGTAACGATTGAATTAATCGTAAATCCTGCATTATCAAATGGTGCGGTAGTATAATCTGCAACCATACTCATTGGTTCTTGCTCCTGTCCGTCAAGTGTCCACTCATAACCATTACGATCTGCCCAAGCTGCACCTGAAGCGTTAGTACCTGCATTAAGAAGCATACCATTCTTAACTCCTAAAGCAAGAATAACATTGTTACCTGAAGCTAGTCTTTGATTTAATTCAGCGAAAACAACCAATTTAGATTGAGCCAATGCTTTCAACTCATTCTGATCTTCCTTAGTCAGTTTGTTTAATTGAATTGTAATAGAAGGAGTGTAGTAAATTGTTCCCGATTCAGTAGATCCATTAATTGTTTCTGTAACACTTGCCGTACCCTTAGGCAAAGCATATTTATAAAGATCATTACCACTCATTTCAATATCTGTAACTTGATTTGAAGCTATTATAATCCCTGTTCCATCTGTTGGTGTATCAAATTCATCATATACACCGAAATAGACGTTTTTTACACCACCTAATGACCTAGAGCAATCTAAACCACGTCCTTTTGTTATTACTGTACAAGCCATTTTTTAAGTTTTAAAAAGTTAAGGAAGTAGCTTTTACACTACTTCCATTTATTTGTTTTATGATTGGTAAGTGAAATCTGCTGCTACACCTACTTGTACACCTGCCGTCCATCTAGCAACCAATCTGATATTTTGGCTTCCATCTAAAGGTTTCATATCTAAAACAGATACTTCATTGAAGTCCATATCTAATTTAGTTGAAGTTCCAAAGAATAAGTTTGACTTACAACCTGCATACATTTTATTGTCTGCAAGACCCGGCACTATTGCAATATTTACTCCTTCAAATTGAGCAGTATATTCACCCATATTATTGAAAGGAAATGCACTTAAAGCAGAAATTGCAGAAATATAAAATCTGTAAGTCTTTTTGTTCATATAGATATATAAGTCATCTTTTCCATAAACTGCACTAGGAATAGCAGCAGTTAAAGATCCTAAGTTTGCTATAATGTTTGAAGCATCATAAGCACCCGTAGCAGCGTCAGTAGTCATAGAACCTGAATAAGAAGTAGTAATACCATTAAACTGTCCTGATGTAGCTGTTGTTCCTGCCCAAAAAGAACCCTCAATAGCATCAGCAATAACTGAAGCAGAATAGCCCATTACAAAAGCGGCAAAATCATCTTCTTGTGCAAATGACCAATCACTTAATAATGTCTTACGACAAATATCTTGGTTTACTTGAAATTGCTCTACTTCTAAAACTCTTTCAGTCATAGTAAGTGTAGAACTTTGCTCATCAAAGTCGCAAGTAGCGTCTTTAACTAAGTTTGAATTTGTAAGGTTATTTAGAACTTCTTTATAGTTCACAGCATCCCTAACTGTTGCATACTCTAAACTGTCTGCACCATTTAATGCAGCGTGTAGATACTCTCCCGCCTGTTTCCCTGCGTATGAGCTTGATGTGATAGTTAATCCCATAATTTATTATTTTTTTTATTAATTATTTTTTATATTATACCAATATCTTTCTTTTCTGCTAAGTTTTCTGTATTCAGCAGTAGAAAGTTTTGTACTTGAAGCTTCAGCAAACTTATTCACCCCAACAGGTTGTGTTGCAGGTTGTTTAGATAATTCTGCTTTCAATCTTTCATTCTCAGCTTTTAAATCTTCTATTGAAAATTCAATAGTTTCAGTTGTCTTAATTGACTTAGGGTTTGTAGATGGCTCAACTTCTTCTTCAGCAGCTTCAACCTCTTCTTCAACCACTTCTTCTTCATCTCCTATTTTACTTTTTAAGTCTGCAACAGCGTCCTCTAAGTTTTCTACTTTGTCTTTTAACTCCTCGAAAGACTTAGCCCAATCTGCTTCTTCAGCAGGACTTTCATCATCTTCGGCAGCTTCAACAGTTTCTTCTTCTTCAGGTGCTCCTTCTTCTTCAACCTCTGCTTCACCGATTGTAGCAATAATACCTGCCTCCTCAACTACAAAAACAACACCATCTTCAGTTTCATACTCACCGATAGGAAGTTCAATAGTCGTTCCATCCTCAGTTAATACAGATACGTCTGCGCCCTCAACAAGAGCTTCTGCCGTTGATACAATAATAGTTCCGTCTAATAATTTTGCTTGTACCTCAAACTTTACTTCTGAAGAAAGTCCGAGTGCTTTTAAGATTTGTTCTTTTAATTCCATAATTGTTTTATTCTTAGTATATAATAGATTTTTTTTTAGGTTGTTTGATTTTTAGTTATTATATCGTTCAATGCTTTCAATATTTCTTCGTCTGTTGGCTTTTGCTCACTCATCTTTTCCATCTTATTTACAAAGAACCCCTCAATTGACAAACCTTTCAATTCGCCTGATTTTATCTTGCTCCAAAGCTCATCATTGTTTATCTTCATTTTCACAAACCACGTTCCTATTGGGAGATTGAAATTGTATAAATTAGACTTGTCCTGATCACCCTCTTTTATCCAACTCTCAACAGTCAAGACACCTGAAACTCTTTCATTGTGTTGCTCAGTTGCTTTATGATGGTTGTTATGTTTCAAATAACTATATGCTGCTTGTTTTACTGTGTCTTTAGAAAAGTAAACATAATACTCACTATCAGTATTAGGGTCATATCTAAATATTTGTTTGTTAGGAATCAAAGCAGGAGAAATTAATTCTCTTTTTTCTTCATCTACCTTTGCGAAAGTTAAATTGTTCTTTTCTTTTGAGAAATAAACAAAGTCGGTTTCAATAGCAGGAGATGTTACTAAACTAATTGCATCAATTGTCAATGGTTCGTTTTCGTCACTTATTACTAATTCTACAATGCTTGTTTTCTTTTTCATAATATATAATAGATTTTAATTGTTCTTATTTGATTTTTAAACTGTTGCTCTACGTCTTATATTTGCTAATTGATCTTGGCTGTTTGTCATTTCGTCTGTTACAACAAATGCCTTCAATGGTTCAGGAGCTTGACCACCACCTAATTCAAATTTACCACTTAGCATTTCAGGTGCAGGAGCTTTTGCTGTCGTTTTTACTGTTTTATCATCAACACCACCACTTGAATCTGCTGATAGTATCGCTTTTACATTTGCTAACCCTGAAGCAACTGCCGCACCTGCTGCAATAGCTCCAAGAATAGGACCGACATAAGGAATCCCCGCCATAGCTGAATAAGCAGCCGTAGCACCTTTATAAGTATCAATAGTAGCTTGTGTAACTGCCATAGCTTTTCCTGCTTCAGTTTCCTCACCTAATATCTTGACCATATTACCTGCCGTTTGACTCATAATATCAAGCTTTGAATCGGCAGCCATTTTTGCCCATTTTTTAGTAAGCTCGGCATTTTTTATTTCATATTTCTTTGTAATAGCTGCTTTAAGTGCTTCTGAGTTCTCCATCAACTCAACAGCTGCTTTTTCTTTATCTTCTTGAATTTTTAGAAGTGCAAATGCTTTTTCTTTTTCATCCTCTATTAAAGCCAACGTATTCTGTTGCTCTAAGTCATTTAATTTTGTTGCTGAATCTTGCTTCTTCTTTTCTAAAATTTCTGCATCTTTTTCTGCTTGTGCTTTTAATTTTTCTGCCGCCTTTATCCTTATTGTTAGTTCAGCGTTAGTTTCGTCTTTCATTCTTTGAAGTTTAAGCTTCCCTGCTTGTATATCTAATTCCTCAGTTTTTTTCTTTAGTAATGCAGCAGACTTCTCTTTAGCAGCTAGTTCTCGTACTATTGCTTGTTCTTCTGATTTTAATCTTTTTCTTTCTGACCAATTACTTCTTTCAATTTGATATACCTGTACTCTTAACGCTGCTTCTGCGTCTAAATTCTCCTGAGAAGATTTACTATATGAATTTTCTTCTATTTGAAATCTTAACTTTTCTCTTGCAACGTGCAGATCTTTCTTTAATTGTTCATCAGCTAATCTATTAGCTTCTCTCATATATACAAGTCTGTCCTCTGCTGTTTCATTTTCATAATCCCTTGCTTTTACACGGAGTTTCATCATATCCTTTTCCGTTCTCGCTTTATCAACAGAAGCTTTCCTTTCAAATTGCTGTAATGCTAGTCTGTCTTTTTCTAACTGAGTAGATTGAGCAACTTCTTTTTTGGTTTGCTCAACGAAATCAGTCAATGCGTCTTTTGCGTCATTGATTCCATCTTTAACTTTATTAAATACATCATCAACACCCGTAGCAACTTGTGCCATACTTTCGCCCATTTCAGCTGCTCCTTCTTTAACTCCATCCCAATCTAATTTTATAGCTGACTGCATAACCTTACCCGCAGCTTTAAAAACATCTACCATCCCCGTTACTCTATTAAGAAGGTTCTCTTTAATAAGTTTCCATAAATCTTTTATCGCTTTTTTTGGATCGCTAAAAGTTTTAAAAAGCTTTTCACCTAAGTTACTTATAACATCAGTAATATTACCAAATACAACCCCTAATCCTGTTGTTATTATTTTAAGCTTACTTGCTCCTTTCTCATTATCTGTAAAGTATTGTCTTAATGCTACAAATGCAATCAACAAAGCACCAATTCCTGTACTCATTATTCCTGCTTTGACTGTACTGAATAGCATTTTAGATGTTGTTTTCAGCTTCAACATAGCAGCTTTAACAGTATTTAAAGACACTCCCATAAATGCAATATTCCCTGCTGCATCTGAAGCTCCTTTTGATACATCTCCTACATTTGATTTAACTTCTACCTCTACTGTTTCTTTTATTGCCATTTTAAAAATCTATATTTGTTCGTAATTCGTGTAAATAAACTGTTGCCGACCATAAGTTGTTTACATCAACCCTATCTGATACTTCTATTGTTACACTTGGAACTCCATCTGTTGTACTATCTACAAATGCAAAGCTCCCGTTTACCCCATCTTTAGCAATATTCTTTGTAGTACCTGTATCTATTGTAATGGCACTAGATCTATTTGTAATTATTGCCCCCCTCTGTTGTCTGTAACTATAATTTCCTGCTGTTCCTGAAGTTCCCCCTGTTTCTAATCTTGTTAAGTACATCTCATAACCTACAACGCTATTAGTCTGCAATGTTATGTATTCTCCTGTTAAACCTTGTACCGTTAAATTGGTAGAAGTATCATCAGTAGTTGCTACGCTTAATTGTACTCTTGAACTCTGTGTATATCCTGCACCTATATCAAAAGAACCACCACCTAAAACTATTTCACCCTGTCTTACTACCTTTCCCATCTTACCACCTAAGACTGAGCCATTATCTATTCCTATTGGTATTTCACTTTCTTGTCCTGTGATAAAAACATTTCTATTATCTCCCTGTGCTATATTCCCCTCACCATTAATGAATGAGTTAATCGTTCCAACTTTAGCTGTTCCACCTTTTACATTATTAGTTCTATTATCAAGTAATTTAGCTACTTTATTACTATATTGAAAAGCCGTACAAGTTCCTGTTGCCGTATTGTATTTATAGCCATAAGCTTCACATTGTAATTGATTCGGTGGGAAGTCATAAGTTCCATCAGTAAAAGTTACTTCTCCTACTGCGCTTATTTCTTTTGGCTTTACGTTAAATCCTGTTTTGTAGTCCATTATGTTATAAGTATAAAATCAATAGTTGCTAAGTCGTTTGGTTTGTAGTTTATTTTGTCCACTCTATATTCTCGGTTCTTGATAAATACCTTGTCATAGAAATTAAAGTTTGAAACATCTTCAGGAGTTAATAGAACTTTTAAAGTCATTGTCTTTACATCTGCACTATACAGTTCTGAAAAGTATTGAAAATAATAAGTGCTGAATAGATTATCAGTTGGAGAAACACCTATCATTAATTGACATTCTCCAAAGTTTAAATCAGTATCAGTTAAAGTAGAAGGAACTGCTGAAGTATGTGAGAACAAACTATAAGTAGTCGCGTTATCATCACCCCCTCCATTTTGTGCAGGTATATAATATGAATCATTGATAGTGTGAACTCCTGTATCATATAAAATTCTAGGCAAGTTTTTAATTGATCCAAACTCAGTAGCATCTTCATTAGCTCCATAAATAACAGAAGCATAAAAGTCTGCAATATCATCAAATAACGGCTTTATTAATGTCGCTGCAAAAGGACTAGCTACAATTTCTGTTTCTTCTTTTAATAAATCAAATCCTGAAGCATCAAAGTCTTTACTTCCATATAAGTAGCCACCTGTTGCTGTTTTATATACACTAAAAGGATAATCTTCTTCATCTTCCTCATATTTAAAGAGTGTCCGCTTATGTAAGTCAAAAGGTTTTAACTTAATATCTGAAATATCTACCTTATGCGTCCAATCTATTGTCTTGATATTAGGGTTGGTTACAAAAACATCATTGTAAGGTTCTATAATTAAGTTAGATGGATCTTGTGCGTCTTTTAGTGTTATTAGATTAAACATTGTAATAAGTCCTTTAAAGAAATCCCATTGCCCTAATTCACCTCTTGCTACTTGTAAAAGAGAAAGAACACTTACAGCGGTATTATTATATGTTACATTAAGATAACTTGTGGTTGTATCTGAAACAAGTATATCGTGGTCACTATTCCAAGTTATTGCCTGTAACGCTATATAATCTCCATTGTTTAATACAACATCAAATGATCCGCTTAGAGAAGCTCCACCACCGGGTGGGATTTTACCATCAGCGTGATCATCATTTCTCTTTTCGTATTTAATTGTTTCTATAACACTACCTCCTGCATTAAATATAGCTATTCGCATAGCTGCTGACCAACTATCTACATTAGGAACACCCGGACTTATCCAAGCTCTGTTTTCTATTTGTATATTAAATACACCTGTTACTGTTAAGTTATTTACATCTGATTGAAACCTATAATTTGTGCTATCCCATAAATCAGGACTTCCCGGAGGAGAACCAAGCTGAGTTAAAGGCACAGTTGTGTAAGAACCATCATCAATAATTGTATTTACTGTATCAGTTTTTCTTTTTAGAAAATCATTCCTGTTAGGAGCTGAGCCATTACGTTCTTCCCCCCAATTAAAGTCCATAAATAATTTACTGAAATAAGTAGAAGTCAGAAAGTCTGATGTGTAAGTAAATCCTGAATCTGCAAATATATTATCTACTAAGTATTTAAGTTGGATGAAAGGTCTAAAGCCATCTTCTAGTTTATTCATTGAAGGATTCCCGTCAGTAGCTCCAAGAGCAGTATGAACTGATGTTGCATTTCTATTCATACTTCCTGCCCAATCTACTAAAGGATATTTTAAAACATCAGTAGTATCTGCACCTGCTACTCCTGCAAAAGTTCCCGCAGGTAAAGGACTTAACAAAGGCAATGCTCCTGTTTGACTTTCTTGTATTGATGTAATGTTATATTCGTGGTCTAACTCAGAAAGTGATAATTCGCTAAATGTTTTATCTTTCATTGAATCCATTAGTGCTACTGTATCTGAGTAAAGGTTCACGTTATAACTTATCTCTCCATTTTTATCTACTACATCTATTAGTCTTAAAAATCCTTCAAATACCATAAAGCCATTTTCCTTTAATACAACAGCAGTTGAAACATATGGATTGAAAGTATAAACATCTGACTTTTTCGTAACTTCATAAATACTACCAAATACTTTATTGTTCTTTTTAGTAGCAGGTAAATTAAAAGCTTTTGAATAAGATTGTGTCTTAGTAGCAACATCTTTAAAATCATCTACACTTAAAGTCAGAGGTATTGTTTCTTCTTCGTAAAGGTCTAGTATCTCTTGTTTAGAACCTACTACTGTTGCTGCTGTTGTTGTTGAAATGCGTTCATTTACAGAAATATTGTTTATAACGATAGGTTCAACAGGGTTAGTGTATGGGTTAAAGGTATCAACATAATTTAATTGAACAATAAACTCGTCGTCATAATTAGAGTTCCAAGTAAATGTTCTTGTGGTTGTGTCCCAAACTGCATATGCAGATGATCCTGATTGAAACCACAAACTAGCACCTATTGGCTTCCAAATCATTATTTCTAAAGTCCCAAAGTGTTGTGTCGGATGAGGGGTAAAATCTACTGTTAATGTATATTCTGTTTGATGAGTTAAATTTGTAAAACGCTGATAAACACCACTAAAAGGTTGGTTTCCTGTTGTGTAATCTTCATTATATATATATAGTTTATTTCCAATTTGAGTAGGAGCAGTTGGTTGTGTAGCAAAAGCTGCGGTGTTACGATATCTAAACCAAGTGTTAGGAATCATAAGATTGGAAGGAAGAGAAGTAAAAGCTTGTATGCCCTCCTCTAAACTAGATGTGTTAATACTGTTGAAATTTTGTCCATCTACTATATAATCAGTTGAACCCAACGTATAACTTGTTGATCCCGGAATTACAGTAGGTGGGGTTTGTGGATATACTATTAATTGTACACTCATTATACTGATTGTGTTCTTAGGTTTGTAGTTCTTTCTACTTCAAAAGAATATTGGATAAGTCTATCATTAGCAACTGTCTTTCTAGTATAATTTGATGTTGTTAATGTTACAGGTTGCACATATCTTCTTAGTACGCCACCCGTATCAGACTGATATTCATTTAATATAAATACTTCAGGACTATTCATAAGCTGCTCAAACCATATTGAATCTAATTCACTAACATAGTCTGTGTTTACTTTAATTTTCTCTTTTGAATCTACCCTGTAATTCTTTCTACCACCACTAGATCCGTGTAATTTTAATATTGATTCATTCCAAGTTCCACTTAATTGAGTGTAGGTTTTTCTTTTTGAGCTTACGCTTCTTACTGACTTCTTATTGAATGTATAGTAATCCCAAGTTCCGTGCTTGTTTAACCAAGTCAAACGAATACCCTCATAACCTCTTGCGTCATCACATATAATATTGATTGTATATAACTGTCCAAGTGGTGTTCCAACTACTGTTTCAGGTCGTAATGTATAATAACTACAATTCGCTTTGTTTGCAGTCCAAGTAGCATTTCCTGCGCCATCAAAGTTTGCAGGGAAGCACCCTATATACATTAAATTAGCTTCTGACAGAGTAGTTGCAGGACTTCCATTATATCCACCATTTGAACTACTAGGAGTAATTGTAAAATTTCCTAATAATGAATCTGAAGCGTCATACATCCGCACTTCTACTGTATCTGCTTGTATTGCATTAAAACCATAAGTAGTTTGATTTGTCATTCCTGTAATATAAGGCAAAGTTCCATAATCAGTAAGTCTTGCATATTGAACTTTTGGTGCGTCAGACAAAGCTCCTGCTGTTGAAATAGTTGCAGCATTACATATATACCCTCCTAAAAGTAAATCATAACCAAACTTATAAATATTATTATTGTTATCACTTCTTAATGGATCTGTATCATAGACTACTCCGTTATATAAATAATAATTAACTGAAGCTAAAGACATTGAAGTATCTTCTGCTACATAATTAACATTGCTAGGGTCAGCTCCTAAATACTCTATTGCAAAATCTATTTGAAACCATTTAGTGGAGTTATACCCTAAACAAAACTCATCAATAAGATGAATTGGATGGTAGGCAGTATTACTATAATTAACGCCTTTATATTGACTTGTAGTTAAAGTGTCAGCCATTCCTGTATAGTCAGGCGATACATAGTTTTTTAATATAGTTCCAAAATCAAATATTCCTACTCCTGCTGCATTTGGTGTTGTTTTAAATACTCCTATTTCTGTAAGTGCAGCACTATCACTCCCAACACTTACTTTAGCTACAAATTTAACTTTTGATTCAGTTGCTACTATTGTGGTAGTTTCTTTTATTGCAAAGATAATATCTTGCTCTGCTGCAAGAGTTCTATATCGGGGATGTTGTGCGAAAGCTAATGCCATATTGTTTATTGTTTATTCTTATTCTTATTGTTTTTGATATTATCAGCAATATCTTGAGCCATTGCTTGTGCTACTCCTTGTCCAAATGTTTTCATAGCAAGTCCAAAAGGTTTTTGAAAGAAGCTTATCCCTTGTATTCCTTTGCTTTTAATACTCCTTGCTATTAAGAACGCTAAAGACTTATGGCTTATGTATCTTCCTGTTTCTTTATCTCTGCCTTTTAATCCTTTTCTTTTAATCCATTTTGTTAATATACTTGCAGGCGGTTGTTTTGTTCTAAATCTAAAAGGAGTTGATACAAATTTATTTTCTTTGTCTTTATATTGCCTTCTCTTTTTTGTACCTGAAACTCCTTTATCTATAAACTTTCCGTAGTTATACATAATGAATTGTATAACAAATGATCCCTTAGAAC
>Ga0098058_1000637_pt1 | contig 11569 bp, 10 predicted proteins | sample 19_taG_FD_75061 | JGI IMG/M metagenome (GOLD analysis project Ga0098058, IMG submission 75061) | Marine viral communities from the Subarctic Pacific Ocean - 19_ETSP_OMZ_AT15317 metaG | ecosystem: Environmental > Aquatic > Marine > Oceanic | place: Pacific Ocean | collected 2015-01-19 | reverse complement strand
TTTTCACTTTGTGCCGGACATGCCAGGTGTTCTACAACCTAATATAGAAAGTAGTTTCTTATATAGGGTGCAGTAGACCCGGCACACCCGGCACAGATCAGGTTCCTGGGATTTTGATAGTTACAGCCTTGCCCTCTTCTGCCAGCTCGAAGCAAGTGGTGTTTATGACGTTGCCAACCACTAGGGCATCCCACACCCTGAAGTCATCATCCACGGCAACCCACACATTACGGCCCTCACGGGAGTCTAGGATTGCCTCAACCGCATTTTGGATTGTCTCTTCATCCAAAACGTTGTATTTGTCACTGTTGTAATACTCATCACTATCCATCAGGAAATCTCCTCAAAGCTTTTACGGAGGCTCAACCCTGTCAAGCCTCTCTTAGAATCAGCGGACGGTCTACTCCGGTAGACGCCCCAACTACTTTGCGCTTCGATTTTCATTGCGATCTGATTTCTTGCTACTCGTACGCTTCTTATTCCATTACTGCGGAGCCAATCCTGCCATTGGTACCAAACCATCTCTGTTGAAACGAATCCTCTCTGTGATCTTATGAACCGCTCTTCGAGGAAGTGGTCAAACGGGTTATTCTGAATGTGATAAAGACGGATAGCATCCGATGCCCTATCGGGCATCGGGAATCTCTTAGACGGGTCAGACTCCATTTCGACCTTCTTAGCCCCCTCCACAGCCCAAGCTGCTATCCCCTCCAACTCACCCATAAGTCCATCAATCAGGTAGGGATTCTCTTTCCCCTCAAAACTAACATCGAAGGGGAGTACCAACATCTTGCTGGATAGACCCCTACCCTTATTGGGGAGCATGGGGATCTCATTAGCCTGCACGATGGGGGCAGCATTCACCATCACATTTCTAATCTGCCTCTTAAACTTGATATTAACTGTGATTGGGTCTTGTCCTAGAATGTTCTTCAGGACTCTTGTTGCCCTTTCTCCCTGCTTTCCATCCAACTCGGAAACCTCGGAGATACAGATGACCTTCGACTGTTCCAACCCATCCAGTCCAAAGTCCCCTGCCAGATCATCCAGAGAAGTACTCATATAACAATCTCTACCAATGAGGGCCTGGAGCACCTTCCCAATTGTCCCTTTACCACTCCTCACCTTTCCATACATCAGTAACCACTTCGCGTATTTCCTGTGGCTCATCAAACAGTACCCCATCCACCTTTGGAGCAACTCTGTCCATGCGGGGTCACCATTCCCCCACTCCCTGAGGCTCTTGGTCCACAGGGGACACTCAGCCTCTGGGTTGTAGGCTATGGGGAGCGTCACCGGGTCAAACCAGTCCTCGGTCCTCGTCACTACAGACCCTGTCTTTGGATCTACAACCACATCAGAAAACCCAATCCCCCTATTCGAAGGGAACGGTTCGTCGTGACCCAACCACAATGGGACCTCTGAGTGGGGGACTTTCACTTTAGCTGAAAGAGCCCTCGATACGTTTTCTACTTTTTGCTTATTCGGTTGGAACCGGAGGATTTGTTCACCGTTTTGGGTTGTCACCCTACAGTAAGCATCCTCTAACAACATCCACAACATATCCTCCAACCACACATCATCACGGATATGCCATTGATTTCCATACCATTGGTAGTATGATCCATTGTGGTACCATAAACCTCTCTTGCGAGAGGGAGTACTGAAGGAGTACCGAATTAAATCACCGGCAACCTTCATAGGTTCGGGAGAGTCCATTGGTCGGCTTTGTGTACCGACAACTAACCCAGGAGTTTCAGAACTCATTTTGTTCTCCTAACAAAACATATAAAAGGTTTTAACCATGAAGTCACCATTAGAAATGAATGACAACCCAGAGCAAGATCGACTCTCGGAGGCTCTGCAAGTAAGTCCTGATAATTCGGTAGGAGCGGGTTCTGCGTACGAAAATGAACTCGATGTCCTCTCTCAAACTAACAACATTCCTTCTCAAAGTCTAGTTGGGACTGGCTCACTTCCTCAAAGTCCAGACGATCTTTTAGAAACTCCCTACCTACAAATTCTTGCTAGACGTTCGGAGTCTCTTACTAAAACAATTAAGGAGATTGAGGCCATGCCTCCAGGTAGTCGTAGCCCCCAAGTAGACTACACATTAGAACTATCTAAAAGAAACAGGGGAAGAAGACAAGAAGAATTGGACAATAGAAGAGCTGCTGTTGAAAGAATGCAAAAAGGAATGAGTATCGAAGGGGATTACGATGACGACTCCCTTAAAATGGATATTCAATATAGAGAGCAGACTCTTGACATCATGAAGGACCTAACCGCCCTATCCTCAGGAAAGTTGGGTATGGAAGAAATCATCCAAATAGGAACTAAGTACGACGAGAAGTTTTACGAGCGATATCAAGCGCAGGCAAGAACTCAACCAGAACCAACCATGGACGACGAACTCGGAAACCTCCAAGAAGAGGAAAATGAGCAAGGTGACTTTTGAGCGAGACTAAGCAGTCTTATATCTCCTTCGGGGGAGGTGTCCGGTTAATGGCGGAGGACACCTATATCAACGAGATAAAGGGGATGACAAAGAAAGGGTTTCGTTCCCTATGTAGATGTCTTCACGTTCCACTCATTGAGATTGGAGACACAAGATACGTGGAGATGTCAACATTCCTTTTAGCAATGAGGAGTATCCTTCGGGTAGGAGAACCTGATTTTCTGGTCCCAGGATGCATTACCTTGAAGAAGAACAAAGCGAAGAATGAGGCAAGAGAACTAAGTACGGAACGATTCGCTGAAAACATGGAAGCGGTGCTTGCGGAATTGATGGCTGCTAGACTTCTTGGTAAGATGCCAGCGACAGGAGAAGTCAAGAAGGCTGCCCGTGAAGCCGCAGAGCGTTTAGCGAAGACAGGTCTCCAATTCATGCCTTCTCAGGAACAATTAAAGCATGACCAAAAAGCAATCAAGCTTGCAAAAAAGAAATCGAACCCTTGGGAGTATCGAAGTAGCGAAGAAGAATGAGGAGACAATCCTCGGCTTCTACGACTCTTCGGGATTGGGTGCTTCGATCAACAAATCTCAGTTCGATCTACAAGAAGAGATCGACACGGTCATATCCCACATTAGGGATGAGGACCCCAAAGTTTCTTTAGCAGCCCTAAAACATTTCAGATCCATACTAAAAGACGTTACAACAACAACTGGGATGGTTGGTAATATGAGCAGAACCCAACACGAAAGTGGGGGAGAGGTAGTTACAAGGACCTCTCTTACAGCTAATTCCTTGTTAACAAACCTAAGGAAAGAAAATGAAAGCAGAGAAAACGACCTCGGGGAAGAACGCCACGAAGTCCACCAAGCCCTCAGTCCAGGTGCAGTCAAAAACGACGACTAAGGCAATTAAGCCCTTAGAGATAACCAAGTTGGCTATCATGATGCTTGGTAAAACTGAGGACTTTACGTTTATCCGTACGGGAGCAGCCGCCTTGGTTGATTTGGGTATTGACAACCCCGTTGAGGCATGGACCCAAGGAAATTACAGTAAAGCAGCTTCTTTGATTAGGGAGGAGTTGGGACTTCCCAAGTTAAACCAAGAGTACATCAGGATTGCTAATTCCTTGCAATCTATTGGTCTAGCCCATAAACTTGTGAGTACTCTGGCGGACACCTTGATCCAAGTAGCTACGATTAAAGTTTTCTTTAAGGGCCTCTGATATGACTTATGAATTTCTTGGTAACTCTCACCCCGCTGGATGGGGATAGACCATGGCATTTGAAAAAACACAGGGTTTTCTTAAAGAATTAACGTCGGGTGGGAGTCAACACCAAAGACGAGACCCCTCGGGATCCCGGGGGGGGAGTACTAACTCTTCTACACAGAGGGGACCTCAGTCTTCCCATAATAGATCAGGGATTGCAACTCCTGTTCCAGGAACCCCCAAGTGGGGTAAACTTAGCTACTATGGTCAAGACCCTGCTGGATGGAACATTTGGGCCAGAAAAGGTACTTATGCGGGATCACGTCTACACAGTAAGAACTGGAGCCAGCTTCCTGGTGGGGGTCTTATGTGGACTAATCCTACTTCTTGGTCATCACGATTCGAACATTAGGACTTATCATGGCTGTTTACACCCCACCCAATAACTCTCCGAATGGATCCAACTGGTCTAACAGGTTTCCCATAAACCCTGAGATGCTTCGTCGTTTCCACGCAGCCAATTTCCTTAGAAGAGAATCCTTCTCCAGAGAAGGAACCGAAGGAACTGAGAGACCTGAAAGGGATGACAGTCTAAGCGCTATTCGTGAAAGAGAACGAGCGGCGCGAAGTGGTTCTTCCCAACAACCCCAACAACCTGGAAATCAGTGGAACCTTCCCCCAGGGTGGAATGATTGGTACAGAAACAGAAATTGGCCGCTGCCACACGACGATGGTAATTCCTTTTCCGATTTTCTTGATGAGGCAAGAAGACGGCGTTGGAACCAATAAGGTGTGGATAGAGAAGGAAGGAAACCATCTTTATCCCCTACCAAAAGATTATGAAGAACTTACGGTAGAGGGACAAAGACAAGCGAGGGTAAATGCTTGTAAACTCTGGTCTACTAAAGGAAGAACCCCTGCAGAGATAGGGGAAGCCTTTGTTGCGGGGATGCAGTTTTTTGATCTGTGGTATTTATGCCCAGACCACTCGATGGATTTTGACCCCCTCTTCTATGATGATGATCCGTTGGAAACTCCAACTTTTCATTATGACATTCAGAGGATGTGGGCCACTTCCCAACGAAACATAGTTATTGCTCCCCGTGGTTCTGCGAAGAGTTTCCTTGTCCGTAAGTCTTGTCTCTTCCGGATGCTTTCTCGTCCTATGTTCTCCATCCTTTACGCAACTTCAACAAACGATAACGCGAAAGGTACCGGGCAAGCTTTAAAGGATCAGTTCCAAAACAATCGTCGTATCTGGGATGATTGGGCAGAGGAGTTTCCTAGTAAAAGGATTGTTCCTAAACGTGGCGAGGCTCCTTTCGGAACCGAACTTATGCACCTTAAGAATGGGTCATGGTTAAGGTGTATCTCAGCCGAGTCTCGACAACGTGGTGGTCGCCCTCGTCGTTATGTTTTAGATGACCCTGAATACGATCCACGTGCATCCACCTCGATGTCCCTGATTCGTCAGTACATGGACAACCTCCTTTTCAAGGTTGTTCTTCCCATGGTTATGCGTTCAGGTTGCGGCGTAGATTGGCTTGCGACTTTTGTGTCTAGAAGACACTATGCGTGGCACGCATTACAAACGAAACAAGATAATTCGGGAACCAAAGTAGCACAAGATCCCAGGTTTAATCTTTGGTCTAGAATGATTGTTCGGGCTGCATATGAGGAAGAGGATGGCTCTGTTATCTCTTGCTGGCCTGATATGTGGCCTGCAACCAAAGAAGAGAAAGATAAACTTCCTGATGCAGGTGACCGTGTTTCACTAGAAGAGATTCGTGAAATCATTGGTACTCCTAACTTCCTCGCGGAGTACATGGCACGTCCTGGTGAGGGTGAGGATATCTTCTTCCCAAACCTAGAAGAAGACAAGCATGGGTGGTGGTTTGAAAAAGTTGATGATCTTCTAGACACAAATCCCCGGGAATCCACAACACTTATTTGTTGGTACGAAGATAAAGAACTAAGACAAGAGGAAATGAAAAGCTTCCTTAAAACTGTTCGACTCTTTATGACTGTAGATACTTCGTATACCGCAAGTAAGGATTCAGACTTTAAAGTGGTTTGTTTAATGGGTTGTAACTCCCAGAATGAACTCTTCGTTTTAGACTTGTGGAGTAAACAATGCCAAGAACAAGATCTTGTTAAAGAATGTTTCGCCATGGCTGATAAGTGGAAGTGTCCAACAATACATCCTGAGGTTATTAAACAAGGTCTCAGTCTGTATTACAATCTCGATTCCATTGTCAAAACTAGAGCCTCCGAAATGATCGGGACTTCCCATCTTCCAGGGATCAAGAAGATGCACCCAGGACAATTAGATAAGGCTGCAAAGATCGCTTCCCTATCTTTACGATTTGAACACGGGAAGATAAAGCTGCCTCTTTGGAATCGTAGGAAGGGGGAGTGGAGACGATTATTCGACCAAATTGAGCAATTCAACCCTGATGCTGCTGATGGCGGTCTTCAACATGATGATGAGATAGATTGCGTCTGTATGTCCCAATTCGTTTTAAAGGGCCGTCTTCAATCACATCTTAATAGACAAGAGGACCAGAAAACACCTTTGGAAAGAATCCAAAACGGTTCCTTCGAAGATGATAATGGAACCCCTTACGCACACATGCTAGACTTATCTAAGATACCCGCTGAAGATATTCTTGAATTGATTGAGTTACAAGCCAGAGGAGATGGTGGTGGAAAGTCCAAGATTTGAAGACCAAGGATTTGATCCTAAGCATTCTGCGGTTGTGCCCCTTGCATATTTAGATAAACTATTAAGGTGTTACTATGGGGTGGGTCCTCGGGATGGTGAAAACACCCCGGATACTTTTACTCCTTCTTCCCCTGCAGTAGAGATTCAATCCCCTGTAGAGCAAGATAAGGTGGATTTTAGAGAGACCTTTGTAAAAAGCTCTCTTCCCGAGGGATATTTTCCCAAGGGAGCTGCGGCTAGAAGATTAAAGAGTAAGAAGGGTGGAGAAAAAAAAGAATCGGATGACTCCTAATGCCTGAAAAAATCAACCTGCCTAAGAACAAGATTGCCTTAGCTAGGGTTATAGATCAACATGCCGAAAGGGAAGAGGCCCGTCTCCAATACAGACGGACTACCTGGTTGCTATGCTGGTATTACCTGAATGGGGCTCGAAGGTTTGATGTCTTTGATCCTGAAATGGGGACTATCCGCCCCCACTATCTCGACGAAGATGGAAACATGGAATTCCAGTCTCAGGAACTTCTTTCTGCTATTGACAAAGTTTCCGCCCGACTTGCTGCAATGGATGTCACCCCACTCGTCCGTCGTGAGGGTTCAAGTCTTGAGGGTATGAAGGAAAGAAGCGTAGCTCAGATCCTTTTGGACTCTGTGGTGAACAAAGACCACGTTGACAGGATTGCCACCCAGTTTGCCCACATCTTTACCTCTTTGGGTTCTTGTGGTATTGCAGGCCATATCGAAGATCACCCAAGTGTGGGCTTAGTCTCCGATCTTGAAGTCATCCACCCCAGGGAGTTATTCCCCTTCCCTTCCCTCGGTACTGACTACACAAAAGCTCGTGGTCTTATGAGGCAACGATCTGTCCCCCTCTCCTTCCTAAAGGAAACCTTTGGTAAGAAGGTCTCAAGCAATCTCGATAAACTCGAGTATTGGGAACAAAGAGTTGGCGAGGGTCTCAGGGAAGAAGGAGACTTGGAATTTGGGGCAGGGCATGTCGAGTATCAAGACGACACCAGCATGCCTGGTTCTGGTTCCGAAAGCGGAGAACCTGAATCAATGGGGGTTGCTAAGATCCGGGAGGTTTGGATTTACGGTGCGGGTGAATTAGTAGAACGTTACATCGTAACTTCAGGGGACTACGTCTTACTTGACGAATCATACGAGGGACTCGAAGTCTATTGTCCCATCGGGTTTGCTCGCTTCATGGAAAACGGAACCTTCCATGGGGCAGGTCTCTTTGATCTTCTCTTCTCCATCTCCAGAGAAATGGAACGACTCCTCAAGTCCCTCTTCAACAACATCCGTGACATTGACAGATATGGGGTTCTTGTACTCCCTCAGGGACAATTCAACGAACGAGCCCTACTCCGTGATGTGGGTAAGGGTCTTCGTGTTCTCCCCTACGATCCTGACCCTGTCTCGGAAGGTTTCCGTCCCTTCTCCATTCAACCCCACAATACTGGGGACATCCCCGGCAAGGTCGCAAGTCTTGCAAAACAACTCATGGATGGGATCAACCCAATCCGCGATCTTATCGAGGAGAAGGGTAGAATCGACAGCGCAGCCGGTCTTAACTTCCTGGACGAAGAGATCAACAAGTCGATGTCCACCCCCACTCGAGGGATGGAACGTGCTTTTGGGCAGTGTTACCGGGCTACCCTTTCTGCTCTCTCAAGAGCAGTAACGTTCTCACCCAAGACCATTCCCGTGAGTAAACTCTCACTAGACCTGGCGGGGGCGATCATAGACCCCGAGAGTGGGACAATCTCATTCGAGCAGAACCCCATTCCTTCTCTAACCAATCTCCGGTTGGGGATCAAAGAAGTAAACCCCAAATCCGTATCGGCTAGAAAGCAGGAGGCGGTTGAACTCCTCCAAATGGGTCTTGCGGACCCCGATACCTTCAAGCTCTATGCTTTAAAGGAAGGTATCGACTTTGCCCTATGGATGGATGAAGAAGTTGCTGCTTACCAATCTGTAGTTCGTAACTGTCTTATCCTCTACGGAAACGGAAAAGAATCGGGGGAGATTGTTCTTACCCCCCATACGGCAAAACCCGAGTTTCAACTCAGGGTCCTGACTTCTTTCCTGGCATCTCCCAGCATGCAATTTGCAGCCCCGGCTGTACAAGACGAGTTTATGAAGTATCGTCAGTTCTTATTCCATGCTATGGGTATGACCCTTCCTGAGTCAGTCCCCAACCCAGATGACATGGCTATGCTCATTCAAACTGAAAGAGCCGCCATGCAAAGGGAAGCCGAGTTGGCACAGCAGGAAGAAGAGCTTATGATGCAAGAACAAGGTTCTACACCCTCTAGTTAAACCAAGGAGTTAAGTGATGTCTGAAGAAACCCCCATGGATCCTCTGTCCCCTAATGCCCCCGCACCAACGGAGACCCCCACCCCAGCAGCGCCAGCAGCACCAGCAGAGCCCCCTTCCCTGAATCTGGATTCCACTGTACAAGTGGGGGGCGAAAGTTATAGTGTAAATGACCTTGTTGATATGGCTAAAAGAGGTGCTCAGGCGGAAGAGTACAGCTCTTTTGCTTCAACTCTTATGCGTCCAGACTCTTCAAACGAACAAAAAGAAGAAGCGGTTAGATATCTAATGCACCAAGAAGGTTACAACCCCGATCAGATTGAGGACTACGTGGCGGGATTAAATGGTCAACAAGAAGAAAAGCCTCAAGGAGAGGAAATGAACCAATCTGACCAGTTTAGAAGTTATCAAAACCAAATGGAATCCAGGATGCAAAACCTGGAACAGAAGCAAAGTAAGGTTGGAGTTGACTTTTTACGTTCTCGACTCAACGAAACCGTTGGTAGAGCTATGGAAGAGAACCCCCGCATCCAGACTCTTTTGAGTAAGAGTCGGGAGTTAAATGGCGAAGAAGGTTCCTCCGAACGAGCTAAAAGCATTCAATCCCAATTAGAATCCCAAATCATTGATAATCTCCGTGCCAGAAAAGGTAAGGGAGAAAACTTCAGTGTTTCTTGGTTTAATGATGAAGCAGGTAAAGCTGCTGATACAATCTATGACAGAATTCGGTCGGTAATCGGTGATCCCGACAAAATCGGGCGTTCACCGGAAACAGCATCGGAAGCTGAAATGTTATTCTCAAATAGAAAACCCGTAGAGTCTCCTACCTATGCGAAGGATGATACTGTAGGTTCAATCGACACGAAGGTGCGCGATTGGAATACGGATACATTGTCTCGCTTGGCAGTAGATCTTAATACGGGTGACGAAACTAAAGCGTAATAACAGGAGTCTATTAAAATGGCTTTCGCACCCACTGGTGCCCTGTTCGACAAGCACTCTGACCGTATCGAAGAGGTCATCAATAAGAACATTGATGTCTTCCTTCCTGGGCTCGATCCCGTGTGGCGTGACACCATTGTCACTTCACAGGGTGTTGGTCCTGCCGATGCTATCGGTAGAGACATGAAGATCCTTAAGGTCTTCATGGGCTCCATGGCTGGTGTTCTTGAACAGGGTAAACCCCGTAATGACGTGGCTCTTTATGGTGATGACACAGATGATCTTGGAACTCGCATGTACTTGCAGAACCTTGCTCAAACGTGGCCGGATCCACTTGAGGGCCCAAACCCTTCCCCGTACCGTCTCGGTATTGGTATGCGTTCAATGATGTCCAACATCATGTTCACTCTCGGTGAACTCCAAGCAGAAGCAGTTCCTGCCTTTATTGGTCAGGTCGTTGCTCCTAAGTTGGAAGGTTTCGCGAAGAATATCGCGCACACCCTCTGCAACTACTGGTACATCAACCAGAACGACCAATACAAGCTCGGCACTATCGCCACGATTACTGATACAGATGGAAACGCAGTAGATGCAGCTGACACTGAAGTCCGTGTAACTGTTGATGAGTTAGCGTATGACCGATTCTATGTTGGTCAGCGCGTTGACATCCTCGACTCCGCTGGTAGCTTCCGTCGTAATGACTCGGCTGGTGACGGTTCACAGACATCAGCAACTCGCCTTAAGGTCTTCGTCTCTAAGATTGATGAGCTTAAGGGCTATGTCTATCTTGTCTCGGATACTACCCCCTTCCACTCAGGTGGTGCTGCTGATTCTACCAGTGCAGATAACGACTTGATCGTTTTCGCTGGTTCCCACGATGTTGGTGCTTCGGCCTCGGTCGCAACCACTGGTATCGCTGGCATCAACAGTTGGTTGAAGGGCGGCTCCGGCGGCTCCGACAACTACCTGCTTGGTGATGAGAAGTCGGGTACTGCTACAGAGCAGATTGACGTTACCGCTCATCCTGAGTTCAAGTCCTTCACGAAGGGCTCAGTTGGTACTCTCACTGAGCACAAGATGCGTCAGTATCTTCGCCGCTTCCACAACGCCAAGAATAAGCATGGTCAGTACATTGACTGCCTCATTGCTTCGGATGGTGTGTGGCTGGCGTATGAAGCCACCAAGATCGGTCGCGAGCGACTGGATCGAACCGGTAAACTCTCGAGCATTAGTTCTGAGGGTTCGCAGGAAGGCTTCAACTTCACGATGGACGGTCGTTCCTACAAAGGTTATACCTCCACGTATGTCGAAGACGGCACCGTCTATGGCATCCGTAAGGGTGGAAATAACTGGAAGCGGTACGTTCCCCCCACTCCCTCTGGTTACAAGAAGTTTGATAAGGCTGACGGGTTCATCCCCTTCAACTTTATCGCTTCGGCCCTCACGGGTACTGGGACCAACAAGTTGCCGATTTACAGCACTTCCGGTGCTAACAATCTGGTGACGGAAGGTGTCCAGATGCCTGGAGTACTGCGGATGCAGCTCGTTCCCGAGCAACCCGCTGGTATGAAGCTGACTGGTGTAACTACGGATCAGCAGTGGAGTGACTATTGATCCCCCTAGGTTGATCTTTGTGATCCTCCTTCCTCCTTGGGCGGGGTCCCCTTTCGGGGGGGCTCCGTCTTTTTTTTGTTCTTTTGTTGGGTAGAATGCTTCTATGTCTAAGATGGATAAATTTAAGGATTTCAAGAAGAACCCCAAGGTTTACTTCGAAAGTCAACGAGGTGAGCGGTGGAAGTATCTAGAGAGAGTTATTCGACGGATCGACTCAGAGGAACGTTGGATCCAGTGTGACGATGATCCAATGCAACTAATCTCTGGAACAGCCCAACAAACCTTAACTCGGCAGAATGTAACGGA
>Ga0098058_1000635_pt1 | contig 11638 bp, 23 predicted proteins | sample 19_taG_FD_75061 | JGI IMG/M metagenome (GOLD analysis project Ga0098058, IMG submission 75061) | Marine viral communities from the Subarctic Pacific Ocean - 19_ETSP_OMZ_AT15317 metaG | ecosystem: Environmental > Aquatic > Marine > Oceanic | place: Pacific Ocean | collected 2015-01-19 | reverse complement strand
CGTTCGAGTCAATAATGCAAAGGATGTGGCTGAATTCCATCGAGCAAATGGTAGTGAGATACCCGAATGGGCATTGAGAGCCCTCAACGAAAAGAGGATCCAAACCAGGAGAATCATAAAAAGCCAATTGAGAAGAATCATTAAAGAAGAGCTTGGAAAGGCTTTGAACGAAGGTATGGTGGCAAACATTGAAAAAACAGATGTATCTGGTGCCGAGAAGATAATGGATCCAATGTATCGAGCACATTCATACACGGCCCCTGCTCTTCATCCAGTTGTTTCGGACGACGAGACCTTTATCGTCACACTAGCTGACGGCACTAAAATAGTTGCTTCAATGGACGCTAGCGGCTCTATTTCGCTGTACGACACAGAGGATAGGGAAATAGATAACAAAGCACTAGAACAAGAAATTTTGAATATGATAAGAGGGAAAGAACTATAATGAAATCCCCAAAAAATATTTGACAAAATTCCGATATTGTGGTATAATTATAGTACAATAAAAGAAGGAACAGAATATTATGAAAATTGCAACATGCTTCAAAAGCCTGGGTAGCGCTTGTATGGTGGTCGGCCTTACCGCATTACTCTTAAGCGGCGGCTCGTTTGTGTACGAAAGGACAATCAATGCGCCAGAGCCATCGGCTCAAATTGATAGGATCGGAGATCCAACACATGGCCGAGTTGTATACGAGAACTATTGCACCGGGTGCCACCAGGCGGATGGCACCGGAATGAACGGAATGTTGGGCGCCAACTTCACGGATGGGGAGAGAATGAAGAAAACAAACGACGAATTGCTTGAATCAATTAAGGCCGGGTTTAAAGGGAAGAGCGGCGTGATGCCACCCTGGGAAGGAACATTATCAGATAAACAGATGAAAGACGTTCTTCAGTATATAAGGGATGCATTTTAAGAACAGACCAACTATTTATAAGCAAGAAACAGGAGATTTCAGAAAATGTCAAAAAAATATTCCAGCAACGATAAAGATAGGCTTCTTTGTGAGAGGTTCAGAGAATTCGCGCAGAATGAAGGCCAGGAATGGGATTCCGCCTCGGGTAGATACGTCCCAACAGGTGATGATAAAGACCCGTGGGCCACGCACCAGAAAGCGCAAGACCGAAACTGGGGTGTCGAGCGCGAAGATTCGCCATCATGGGATGATAGGTCCGACGATGAAGTCGATCTTAATACCAGCCACCTACCTGCATTGATGCCAATCATCCATGAATTCCTTAGTGAAACTCTACCCAGTTCTCCATCCGGACCAACAGCAGAGGCTTTCGCGAAGTTCTTTACCAATGAAAGGCAGCTTTTCCAGGATCTCTGGGAAGCTTCCAAAATTGCGGAGAAATCTTCTGGCGACAATGAGCTATCTTCTGCTATGCGTGACGGCTTATTCGAACGAATTAGCGGCGTTGCTAACTTTTACCAGCCAGCTGGCCGCCTCTTCCGATCTGTTATGAACCATGTTGCTCCGGGCCTCAAAGCTTCCGGTGAAGATGGTGGTATCTAATGAGCGACGAACGAAAGCGCTTAGACGAGCTTATCCGCCTTATGATATCCGAATCGATCGACAAAATGACCTTTTTAACTGAAGATGACGATGAGCCGACATCTGGTGAACAACTATCATGGCTCGACGGTCAGGGCGCCCAAGAAATCCAAGGTCGCGAAGACGAAGAAACCAAAGCATATTATGATGACAATGAGGATTCGCGCGCACCATGGGATGATCAAGTTAACCAAATCGCGAATTTGTTGAATGTCGTCGCACTGCAAGTCATCGATTATTACAAAGGCCGGCCAGGGTTTACGGCAAAGAACGCAAAACAAGAGATTTTGGACGTAATTGGCGTCCCTCTTGGTGTATTTTTAGGAAAACAGCCCCCATTTGGCCCATTTGAATCACTTGATCAGCTCATTTCTGAAGAATTTCCGGAAATAAGCGAAAATTATAATGAACTTGGTAACCCCGGAGTCGATGACATCGATCAAAACATCAATGGTGGCAACAGTTCCGACATGGGTGACATCTCCGAATGACAAAAGAGGAGAATTTCGCGACTGAAGCTGAATATATGGCCGCAAAAGCTCTTTTTAAGGAAGAAATTTTAGCTGCTCCGGAATGATTAACTTAATTTCTTACGTTTTTTCGCCTTTTTTGCGTTCGTTGCGATCATCTCGGTTCTTCTTTTAGCTGTTCACTACCTTATACTCGGATTGAGTTGGCTTATGGATCGCATATTTGATCCATTTCTCTTCAAATAGGGCAGAAAACGCTTGACAAAGCCTCTATTTTATGTTATATTTAAGATAGAGGAAAAAATATGAACAACAAGAAACTAGAACCCCTTCAACTTATCTCGCCTATCGTCATGATCTTCTTCATGACGGTGCTTCTTTTCCTGTCTTTGACGTCATGTTACGTCTCTGATCAGGGTTATTATGATCGAAAAGCGAATAATCCCCAAAGAGGGCCAATGATTGAGGCAGTTAAGGCCTCATGTTACTACAATTATACATATGATGACTATAAATGGTACTTCGATGCCTGGGTTCACTACCCAAGATATGATTTTGAAGAGGTTGCCGAGGTATTCGTCGACATCTTTGAGGATAATTACCTCGTAGATTCGTTCCCCCTATATCATAATCGAGAGAAATATTGGGAATCATCATGGATTGAAACTATTGAGACGCACTTATGGTGCGGTGATCACTATGAAGTCGAGTTTGTTGCATATGATTATCAAGGAAACTTCGATGTTATTACAACAACTCCCTATTATTAACTATTGTTGACGCAAATGGCTCAAATGAAAAATTTTGCGAAAAAAATCCCGGTTTCCGACCCGTGGAGTGACTATTTATAACCGAAGAGGGCCCGAGAAATGAAATTATCAAGAGCAAAACTTAAGCAAATCGTCACCGAAGAGATCAATCGACTGGAAGAAGTCAGCAATGAAGAGGTTCAAATTGCCACCATGCAAGCCGTAGCTCAAGGCGAGGCCATTAATAACAGTTCTGACCCGGAAATTATACAACAAATTCAAATGGCGGTCACTGCGTTGGCACATCTTGTGTCTGGGCTTTCTGATGGATCTATGAAAGGCGCGTGTATGGCACCACTTAATTCCTTTCAGGAGGCAATTGCCCAAGTTAGTGTCGAAGTTCCAGACGATAGACCGAGTAGCACTCCCGGACAATGGGGAGAGAGCGAAACAGCTCCAGAATAAATAAAAATCGCCTTTAAGTTTTCTATTGCATAGTTACTATTGTGAGGCGACTACTTTTATCACTACTTTTATTAACTGGAATTTCTTGTAAACAAGATAGCCCTACTGGATATAAAGCCGGCCCAAGCTACCCTGGTGATAGTTATATTGTAGAAACGTGTGATGAAGACATGTTTAGACAAAAATGGTGGGAATTCTCAACGAAAAATGTAATTGCTAACACTTTTGTACCCTCTTATAAAAATTATTGCACTTATTTGGATGACGAATATGTATTCTATTGGAATACCGTGGAAGGATATGGCTATTATGATTGGGATTGGGAATGGTATTGTGCGAACGAAAATACAATGAAGCTTATTAACCATGCAACCGGTGATGAAGTCAGTGTAAGGATCTATGGAAAATTAGGACCAGATTGCCACGACATCAAAATAACATACGGCTCTACGGTAATAAACGGTGAATTATGCGGATGCCTATATAACGGACCATAATAAAGTGGCTTTCTTCTTCTCATAAGAACTATTTATGTTTATAAGAAGGGAGATCTTTAGATGGCATATTACAGAAAAAATAAAAGAAGGTTCGATCCTCGTTATTTTATGAATGAAAGATTAGAAGAGGGGGAGGTTTCTGAAATGGTTGTCGATGGACCCAGTCAAAAGTTTGTTGTTGAACCTCCAGAAATTGTGGGAAAAAGACTAAAGAAGGCTCTTGCACAGAAAGCTGATGCGGACCGAGAAGAATTCGAGGACAATGCGATGCACCACCTGGACGCGTCGTATGAAGATCAAGCTGAAGTCGACGCCAGAAACAGACAGTTTGATGCCATAGGCGGTTGTGGTACCGAGCAGACTTATTTTGTAGATATTGGAATTGGGCGCGCCGAATTCGATGACCTAAATGCCCTAATCCAGACTGCTCAGACTTGGCAAAATAGTGGCATTGATATTGTAGATGCCAGTCCAGAAGTTCTAGAAGCCCTAGGGCTTGGTGGTGCAGAGCAGTTGCCGAATTTGATGGACGAAGAGCCTCCACTAGAAGAGTGAATGGATAGAGACGACGATCAGGATGATCGCTACTAAATTGGAGTTTATAGATGGCTATTAAGAAAAATAAAAAAAGATTTGATCCTCGTTATTTTATGGACGAGAAAACAGAAAATTCTCTGAACGAAGAGAAGTCAAAACGCCCGGGGTTGAGAATTCCAGCATCTAATCCTGCTGCCGATAAGTGGCACAGAGAGCAGGCTGATGCAGCGGAGGAAAAGGAAAAGGAAAGAAAAGAAGGACCAATTGATAATAATGTGGGGCGCTATGGGCAAATACCAGAGGGCATTGAGAATATAACTCCAGAAAACCTTGCCACTGTAGTACAGGCAGTATTACAGATTGGACAAAACTTCGCTCCAGCGGTGTTGATGGGCGCACTTGGGATGAAGCTTAAAGATGCTATTGATTATCTTAGGGCGAATTCGCCCCCAGAAGCACCCCCAAAAGAAGAACTCAATGAAATCAATGAACCTGCGGTCTTTTTATCACAGATCCAAGCTGCCATGGCCCAAACTGGGTGGTATACAGAAGAAGAACTCCAAAGCAGAATTTCTGCCATGGCAGAGTTGATGTCTCCACAAGTTGTCAAGGCCTTGGAGACTATAGCTAATAACAGCCAAGCTGTCGGAGATATTCATATGAAACTCGGGGCCAAGGCTCTGAGCGACGGCAGGATAGACAAACTAGAACCCAGCACCCGAAATCTCTTGAGAATTTTAAAGGTCCTCGGCAAATATCAGTCCGAGTGGGATAGATAATTGGGTGTTTGAATACATCCCTACATTGCCCCTTAGTCTCGATGCCCTGATTGGGCTGGCTTTTTTTCTTCTCGCATTGACAATCCTTTGCATGTGGTATGATGGAGATATGAAATTATGAGCCTAAGATTAGTAAAAGATGACGAGGTTACAGAAGAAGAGCCTAAAAAAATGAAAATTCCCACAAAAGATTACTTGACTTTCGCCGGCGGTTCTGCTATAATGATATTGTCTTTTGGATTTGTTATGTGGCTTTCTTTGTCTGCTAACGGATGTTTATAAAAGAATGGACTATTTATTGTGTTAGAGAGAGATCTCTCACCATCTTGAAGGAAAAAATAAAGTGAAACTTACAACAAAAAGATTGAGAAATATGATTAAGGAAGAACTAGAACAAGTCGTAGCAGGCGACGACGTTGTACCTGGCGGCCACCAATACGAGGAGGATCCGCCCCACGGATCCGTAGGTGCAAGATGGTCCGGTACTCCCGAGGAAGGGATTATTGAATTAGAAGATGGCACAACGATTACTGTGTATGGCGGAACTAATACGGCTAGCCTGGAAAAAGTTGCAGCAGGGCTTGCTGCCATGGGAGTCGAAAGTATTGCTGATACAGCCAATGGGGGCGCGCCAGAAAAAGTCTTGGATTTTCTTAAAACCAAACATCAGGGTGGCACCATAACGGAAATACCATAAGGAGATTATTATGAAACTTACAACAAAAAGATTGAGAAATATGATTAAGGAAGAATTAGAATCACGGAAAGCGGAATTTGAGCCGCACCGAAGTTCTGCACCCGGGGATTCACTGGATGCGATGAATACAGCTGATGACGAGGGGGAGGTCGATCAAACAATCATCAAATTGAGCATTGAAGAAAAAGCCGTCTTGGCTAAATTGCTTGGGATCCCTCCATGGAACCTCGCACGTGACGAAATTACAATTCGCGCAGCGGAATTGGGACCTCTCAAGAGAAAGCTGGCGTTGGGCCCTGACAGCGGCGATCGCCGTTCATACGATGATATTCTCGGAAAATTAAGTTAACTACAAAAAAAGATAAACATTTAGCGGGGGGTGTCAAGGCTTCGACGTGGTAAAATAAACGGATAGTGCAGGTGGTCGACTTCAATGAATGACCTTAAACTTATTGAAATTTTGATAATTGCCAATAACAATAATCATTTCCAAGCCGTCGCCTTAGCGGCATAGCTTGCTGGGTCTTCGCTGACCTCGTTACCCAATAGCGAATAAGCAGGTGGTTCTGCCGACAACAAAACACCCGAGTTGTTAATGCTTGTAAAACAACGGGAATTTAACAAGACATTTGATTATTTATGAAAATAATCTAAACCTGTGAATGACTTGAACTGGACATTGCTGCGGACGCGGGTTCGACCCCCGCCACCTCCACCATTTTTACTTGACAAAACGATATCAGTAGGTTATAATATTATAGAGAGGAAAAAAATGAAACCTTTAAAAATTGAACCAAAAGAAGTAGATATAATTGTGGCCTCTTTAGGAAATTCCCTTGATATCTGGGGGAAACGAATTGATAGTGGAGACTTACCAGAAGATTTTGATGATGGTATCGCCGAAAGTCTCTTTTTGGATATGCTGGCGACCTATGATAAATTTTTGGAGTTTCAAGATCAAATGTCAGCGCCCCCTAAAGATGAAATTGAGAACCTTCCAGAAAATGTTCTTCCATTCAGGACGTCCGATGACCACTAAAAAACGTAAAGATGAAAGAGAAATTTTTGAATTGACTATGGATGATTTAGATTTAGTTTGTGGTGGGATGGATTATCCCGACTTTTATAGATATCGTGAGAAAATTTTAAATAAATTCGTGTCGATCGGACATTTAGACGAAGCACTGCAAGAGTGTGGAAAAAGATCTTGTATTGACGATTTCAGGGATGTCAATGAGGTCTGGGATTGGCATAAAGGTTGGGGATAGAAGATGAAAAAAGTCTTATTATTCATCTTATCGACGGGAATAGCTTTATGTTTTTTCCTCTTTGTGCAATATCAAACAAAATCTGCGATAGTTGGCGCGCTAGAAAAAGCTACCGCTAATAGTTTAGAGTGCTGCCCATGCAATTCGGATTAGAAAACCGCGATGATAGACTTCCCCAAGATGCGAGCTTGGTGCACATCTTTTTCCAATTGTGATTCGTTATACCTGCTTATGGCATTATGGCATTAGCCTACAATCGCGCCGACTGCGATCCCGAGGAGCCAAACTCCTCCCGTAAAGATATAGACCTCGATTGGGGACCTAAAAAATGCAAATTCTTTTGCAAGCTCAGCTGTTTTTGTGATAATACTACTCATGATTTCTCCTTGTTCTAGCTAATAATTAGTTCTTTGAGTTTATAAAGGACGAGCTTCTTTTAGAAGAACTTCCATATCTAGACCTGCACAATCTATTTTTCTATTTGTGAAGTTATAATGGTTGCAGAATCCAGAAAATTCAAGCTTTTTACATCCGTCATGAACGGTCGTACACGGCGTCCCATCATCATTTCTAGGGAAATCTAGGGGAATTCCGTGAGCATTGCTTGTAGCCACCCATAAGGCCTTCAGGGCCTCTATTTGAGCGGGATAAAACCAAGTGAATGGCTTCAACGTTCGGCCGTGGACGGCGCCTTCATTTTGAATTGGTCTTTCGCCCAACCCGCGTTGAACTTGATTTTTTTGATATTTCAAATAATAGGCATTATTTATCTCAACACCTATACTATTTCTATTAATAGTGTTAAATCCGGCATGCCATGCTCCATGTTGGGTGTCTAATAATTGATAAATGGTGCCGTCAGCATCTAGACAAAAATGAACGGATACTTTTCTCTTGTTTAAGACGTCGGCGCAGGATTCAGCGGAAAGACAAACATCCCAATGATTAACAAACAATGTTGGTTTTCTTTCCTTTTTTCCAGAATTATTATAAAACCTGCCCGGCTTGGCGACAAGGCCGCCTGGTTCGTCCCACAGGACCACCCTATTCCACCTGATCAGGTTCTTTTTTCCATTGTGAATAATGAATTTTTCTTCATCATTACAAAAGTTCGGGAGTTTTAAAAGCGGTTCCCAAGTTTTTTGTCCCACGATACCATCATCAGTTAGGCCATTATCTTTTTGAAATCTTTTAACGACAGCTTCTGTGCTCGGTCCAAAGTCTGCATCTACTTTGGTAATATACCCCTTTTCGTTGAGCATTCTCTGGCAAAGTGCTGCCTGATGGCCCCTACTTCCTTTCTTTATCATCTTCTTCTCCGCATTCTGGTATGCTCGTGTCTCCTTCTAATTCCTCATCATTTGGGAGATCTAGAGCATCTCTGATAATCATACTATGAGATTGTGACACTTCTTTCTTTTTGATACACCCGGGTAAAATAACAAAGAGTGGTAATAAAGCTTTTAAGAATTTCATTTCATATATTCCTTGGCATGACCTTCCTTAATTAGTTTCTCATTAATATTATCGCCGGCAATAATGATCACCCCGAGGCATCTTCCATATTTTCCAACACCCCTTGATCTAACGATAAAATCGCCGCTATTTGCCTCCATAAGGGCGCGCAGAAATTCAGTCGATGCAATACCCCTTTTTTTCTCTTCGAGGTCTCTAGTACGGCTTTCCGGGGCGTCAATGCCATGTAATCGTATGCGCTTCTTTACCCATACATCGAACCCGAGATCGATTGACGCGTCAACCGTATCCCCGTCGATAACTCTAATCAGTTTTGCATTATATTCATACACAACATAAATAGTTTTAAATAAAATCAATTTTATAGTTTTATCACCATAGTTATCTATAGAAGTGGCTTGGGGGGGTTTATATAATGTTATTAAAGAGAATACTTAGGATTGCGGTAGTGGCACTAGTTGCTTGGGTAATCTTTTCGTGCATGCTTGGGTGCAAGTCCAAAGTCGACATACCAACATGGGACGAGTGTTCAAACGAACTTGGCCAACATCCATGTGACTTTAAAATGATGGATCAAGATGGCAAGCAAATAAATTTATATGATTATTATGGGAAAGTAATTATTTTAGATTTTAGTGCAATGTGGTGCGGACCTTGCATGCACGCTGGGGCCGATGCAGACGAAATAGTGAAGAAATTTGGAAAAGACGACGTTGTTTATATTACCGTCTTGATTGAAAATTCTTCCGGCAATGACCCAATTCAGAAAAATCTAGAAGATTGGGCAAAAGCGCTTGGTATTGAAATTAATCCCGTTCTGGCTGGAAGTAGAGAGTGGTTATCGGAATCCGGCTATCATCTGGAGTCGTGGCCTACATTCTATTTTATTAATTCTAGAATGATTATCAAAGAATATCAAAGAGGATATAATAAACATAGTGTTGAGCGCGCCGTACAAAAGTTATTGCCACAAAATACAGATACTGGAGAGTAGGCTGTGGATGGCGGCAGGCCTAAAATTGATCTTTGGTTAACCTTTTGGGGGATTTTAATAATAATTAATTTTCTCGCTACAATTATTTCTTGGTATACCGGAGATATGACTAATTATTGGTATTGTGCTATAATGTTATTATATTGTATAATTGGATTTTATTTTTCACTTCCATCCGGAGATTAGAATGAATGAGGGGCATGTTAGTTAAATATGTGGAAGATTATGCGGGATACGAGAGTATCGGGATTGTAATTGAATATAAAAGTGGATACCATTTAAGGAAATCTTGGTCTGACAAAAGAATACTTGTTGAAGAACCTTTGGTTAAGATCTACTGGCTTACTGCGCCAATAATGACACCCGAAACGGCAAAAATTTCCATTATGGGCGACCACAATAGCAATAAAGAGTCGCAGCGAAATTTGTTTGACCCAAATATAATAATAGATGAATGGCAAGAACTTACAGATGAGTGGCACTTGGCTTCCTTTTTCAAACCAATAGACTAATTATAAATAATAGCGGAGGTGATTTATTTCGCCAGAAGAAGACGATCAAATAGATAGGTTATTAAATTTGTTTGAAGAAATTATGGGTGAAACCACAACCAGCGATAAGGATCCTGTTGCGGTGCCCTACCAGATACTTGATTTTCCGGACGGGAAAAGTAGATATGTTCTAGATCCCGTCAAAAAGAAGATGGTGTGGGCAAAACACAACACCGAAGTGGTTCAAATTTCAACACCAGATAAGAATGGTAAAGTCATTGTGAAATCATCCGGTGGTGAATTTTTACATGTTCCAATTGATTATGTTAGAGATATTGGATTTAACTAACTAATTATTGTTATGAAACTCCTACTTGAAAATTGGCGAAGGTTTTTGAATGAAGGGGCCGATGCCGATGCGGCTTTCCATGGTTGGAAAATGAAGCCTACACAAATGCGCGTGTCGCCACAATGTGATACTATCCCCAGCGATAATCAGTGGGAGGCAGGCGAAGCTGGTTGTCCTCAATTTACAAATGATCGGGGGATTGGTGCTGAACACGAAGATATAATAGAAGCAATTGAATTCTTAGAAAATATAAAACCACAACATTTAATAGCTTATAGTCGCGGAGGCGCAATAGCACTTGCAGCACTGCGAGACTCCCGATATTCTCCAGAAATAACATTTGTCGCACCAGCGTGGAAGCGGGGTTGGGTGGATGGAATAGAAAATCCTACTTTTTCCAATGGAGTTATTATACATGGAACACTCGATAAACTTCCTTTATGGCATAGTGCTGAATTATCTCTAAAAACAGGTATGCCATTATATGTTTTTAAGGGGCTCGGACACGTTGATATTCTCAAATATAAAAATAATCCTCGCGAAGGCCAGAAACTTACACAAAAAGAAAAAGAAAAATTGATAAATGAAAAATCTATTTGAAAATTGGCGAGAGTATATAAACGAAGAGCAAGGCGCTTCTTCCCCCCTTGATCTAAAGGTTACACCGGATCAGAGAATACTTGCGCTTGCCGAGCCGTGGAAGGGATTTCCATCCAATATTCAGCAGAAGAAGGGATTTAAGCCAGATGGAGTTTGGTATGGCTGCGGCGACTCATGGCTTAAATGGATGGCACGAGAGATGCCGCGTTGGATCTCTCGCGTGAACTATGTTTATGAGATTGAAGTAGACCATGAATTTATATATATTATCAAAGATGCAAAAAGGTTTAAAGATTTCGAAGGTGAGTTCTGGGCCAGGTCGCCATGGCAAGAAAAGGCGCCGCATACGGGGCCAATCGACGGACGCTACGAAATGATTGATTGGCCATTATTGGCCAGCGTTGGTTACGATGGGATAGAGATTTGCCCATACCTTTCAGAATTCCGAATGAGTACCAGCAGGTGGTATTACCCGTGGGATGTCGCTTCGGGATGTATTTGGGATTCGGAAGCCCTAGTTGGTGAACCAAAATTATTATGGCAAAGAGACACAGAAAAAGAGGGGGAAGAAGATGAAACTCCTACTTGAAAATTGGCGGAAGTATTTGAATGAAAACAAAGAAAAGATGTTGAAAATGTCCCTTCACGACTTTGATCAAACAAAAAACGGATGGCGTAAATTTAAAGACCCAAAACAACAGGTG
>Ga0098058_1000634_pt1 | contig 11638 bp, 18 predicted proteins | sample 19_taG_FD_75061 | JGI IMG/M metagenome (GOLD analysis project Ga0098058, IMG submission 75061) | Marine viral communities from the Subarctic Pacific Ocean - 19_ETSP_OMZ_AT15317 metaG | ecosystem: Environmental > Aquatic > Marine > Oceanic | place: Pacific Ocean | collected 2015-01-19 | reverse complement strand
TTACCGTGTTTCTTGCGGAGATAATCTAAATGTCTTATGTCTGTAGGATTAGCATACTTCTCAGCAAGGATTTCAAATTCCTTTAATTCGGTGGACTTAAGTAAATCAAACCATGTCATTTTTTTCACTCCTTATGCATTATAATATCTATTATTTTTCTATTAGGCTCAACAACATTAGTTTGTATATTATAATTAGGACTCTTTGGGTTCCTCGGATGGGGCCACTTCTCTTTTTCCTTAAAATAGTGTATTAATTCCGATATATCTTCTTGACCATTAACATAAAACACTTTAGTAAATGGGGGTTCTTTTATATTATATTTCTCCGCAGGACCATAGCGATACTTGTTATGTTTAATTTGCAGTTCTCCTTGTTCTTTCCAATACCTATAGACTTCATCACCTAAACTGATTTTCATTAATTTAAACCATGTCATTTTTAACACCTAACTGATAACACCTATCCCAAGCATCAATAACTTGTTGTATGTTTGGATATCTCATATCTGCAAACAGTTCTAATTCTTCTCTAAGATTTGCACAACTCATTTCTTTCCATTCTGGGGTAGCAATAACTTGCGCTCCTATATCTCCCCAACCTTTCATTACTCTTTCTGCTGCCTCTTTTGCTCTTTCACAACACTCATCACGATTTTCTGGTTCATTGGGTTTATGACCTTCTAATACTGCTCTCGCAACTCTTACATTCATATTTTCTTTAATTATATTAAACCAAGTCATCTAAATTCACTCACCTCACCTCTTCCTTTGTTGGAATATTTATGTGGAACCTTAACCATTCCACTACTATGTCCACCATCCATTCCAGTTAATTTATGTGTTTCACACCATTGCGCTCCACAAGTGTTACAAGCCCATTTAGCCTTTTCATGACAACCTCTGCCAAATGGTTGCCAAGAACAACAAGCATCTCTAGGGAAATCTCTAACATTAAAATCAGCCATTGTGTCTTTTCCGTCTGGTGAGTTTCTTCCAAAGGTTCGTTTGCGACCTTTTCTTTTGGCCTTTGCTGCCTCCTTTTCCTTATCCATTTTTCTACCGGCTTCTCTTAACTTATCCATTGGGCTTTTTTCTTTAACAATTGATTGCCAGTCTTCCTCTCCACAACTATTACACATTACCATTTCCTCCAATCTAACAACCTTTTAATCTCACCTTTTTTAGAATCTAGTTTAAACATCATGTGAACAACAAATCCAATTTTATAAAAGATTTTACCGCTTTTACTGATACTCAAAGTATTAACCAATATGTCTTCTCCCGTACCACTTTTTCCTTTTCTCCAACCATGATATCTAGTAATAGTCCATTGGTCTGATAATCCTTTGTGTTTTTCGGCTTGAGTTTTCCAATCTCTTTTCTCACCTTTTCTATCCCATTCTTTAAATCTTTTTCCATATCGCCCCTCTCCTAATGCTTCTCTATCTTCAAGAAAATGAACTAAACCCGATATATACTTTTCTCCATTATTCCTCCTCATTGAACTTGTGCGAATTCTTGCTTCACGCTCGGTCATACCTCTATTAAGCATCCATCGGACATACTCTTCCAAAGCATATTCAAACTTACTGCCCACTTCTTTAGAAGGTTTTAAACTTTCAATAGGCAAATCTTTGGGGTCGGGTTCTTCAACCTCTTTTTCTCCTATTCCCCTCCCATCTTTGTCTAGTGGTCCCAATGTTTCTTTAATTCTGATTACATCATTATTTATTTTACGTACTGCTAAGCAAGCAATGGCTTTAGGAATATCATCCACCATTAAATGTGCAGTTTGATACCTTGAAACTATTGGTTCTTGAAACACAGGAGAACTATGGCGTTCTTTTTTATCATATGCCTCGTCTTGTAGTTCTCCTAGTATTATCCAAGCCTTTTTAGCATTACGATGTTCTAATGCGCTATTACGTCCAGTAGTATATATAGGGCGGAGTTTTTTATCCCAGTCTTCTAAAGCCTTATTACACTCTTCTGATTCACCAAATACATTTTTAAACGAAGATTCTCTTTCCCACCCGGTTTCTTCCTCTTTTCCCCCTTCATACAAATCACTTTCTTTAGATGGACGAAATTCTTTTTCCTGTTGTTCTTTATAAGCCTTAGAACGGGGCCAGTTTGTCATGCTACCCTTTTTCCTTTCAGCAACTGGCGGTTTGTTTGTTGGGAATGTGACATTAGCATCTTCTATAATCTTGTCTATTTGTTGGTATATCCATGTTGCTCGGCTTGGGTGACTAATTGCTTCCAGAGTTAATTCTGCTAACAGTCTTAAATCATCATCTGTAAATAGATGTTCATGTTGTTCTATTTTTCTCATTTTTAATTGAATTAATCTTATAGCCTCACGAGATGTTGGACTCTTAAGAACCATTTCCCAACTCATACCCATTCACTTTTATTCCACGGATTTAACATTTGATTATAGTCTTCTATCCAAGTAGTAATACAATCCACACACACATAACCATACTTAGTTTTTATTTCCTGTGTTAAGAAGTTAATTGGCTTATTACAAATAATGCAATTATCACCATTTACTTTTTTATTGGGTATATACCATATCGTCATTCACCAAGAACCCCATGTTTAACATTTTAGACCCCTAAAACTCAAAAAATTACCCGGAATTTATTTGCCACTTGCTTTTTTATTCTATGGCTTTTTGTTCTATTCCCAAGATAAGAGCATCTATTACTTTAATGGCATCCATTTGGCATCATTAAATTGTTTACACTTCCAATCCTTACCAAGATTAACTAATTCAAGCGTGCATTGTTTGTCATCATTATGTATGCACCTTACTGCTTCACATACATCTACAAAGCATTTAACCATGTATATCCTTTCTTGAAGCGGCGTTTTTATTATGCGTTAATTATCAGGGTTTGCTCTACTGCTCCCACTCTATGAAACATGACGGGCGCATCACATATAATTCTTGACTTGACACTATTAAAATATTAAACCTTCCGTGAGATAAACGCGCTTTAAAATATAAATAAAAAAAAATCGCCCCAAAGCATATGGTGGTATAATAAGACATTAGTATATCTAATTGGTGCAGCAGCAATTAAACATTGCTGCACCAAGAAGATATTAGTCGTAATGGGCTTCAGCAGAAGTTTGAACCTTATCTTTAAATTACTAAGGTTTGGCCCCCTTACGGTTTCATCTACGATGAATCCTGCACCATATGGTAGGACACTTTGTATGGAGTACCTTATCTATTCTTTGCTTATGCTTAGTATGTTCCCTTTGGCCGGGGAACACGGTGTGACTGAATAAAGCAACTGTAAGGGCTTAAGGTATTGTCAATGACTCTTAGCGGAGTATCGAGTCGGTTCGATTTAAAGAACAGGCAGAACAACGGGTTTAGCGACCTATTGGCAAGTAGTCGCGGGATAGGAATGCATTTAAAAAATGGAAACTTACACCCACGCGCATTTGGTTAATAACGAAAGGAATTTAACCCACCACCCTAGAAAGGCGAAACTACACGTTAGGAGTAGTTCAAACCGATTCCAAGCAGTATAGCACTGTGAGCCTTCGGATAAGCCTTCACCCCCTCCTTTTGAGAGGATAAGACAGCGACATATCTTAATTTGAATTTGGATGCGTATGTTTAAATCGCTGCACCTTTCAAATCAGGTCTTATTACAAAGTTAAAACCATATGGTCGCGGCAAGCGGTAACTTGCCTATTGCGTGGTTAATGCAATAATTATAAGCGGGAACGATAGTGAGGGCTGGCATTGCATTAACCCGCAACTACAGGCAGAGTTACTTACCCCAGAATCGGGTCCGACCTAAAGGTGATGCAACGCATCTTACGAACCATATGGTTGCTCCCGGTAGGGAGAGCAACCCCTTGAGGAGGTGTCTATTTGTTTTATGATGATGATGAATGATTGAGTTTATTGGTTGAGTAACCCCTCCATATGGTATCAACTTTGTAATGATACCACAGGCGTTCAGGCTGTCCTTGGCGTTATCCCTTATTTTTAAGGCAAAAGGGACAATTCCCAAAGCCTTTAGATAAGAGATGGCAATTAACACACCTTGTTGATGAAAAACCTTCAGGCATTACTCTTCTTCCTCCAACATAACCATGTTCACACTATCAGGTGAGCATTTGTAGTCTACTGAACTAATAATCTTAGTATTACAATCAACACTGTATTGAACTGATTTATTAGTATAAGTTTCTAATATCTCTTGAACACTTTGCCTAATGAAACGCATATCTTCTAAAGGAACTGCTACTATCATATCCTCTACTGCACTCCTATTAGCCAACCTATCAACAGAATAGCGTATATTGAAATTAAGGTTAAAGTTTTCACCATTCTTAGTAAATGTGCATTCCATCTTAATGGTTTTACCATCCTCTACATATTTAATGTGAGGATAACCAGTCCAACGCATTTCACCCACTAATTCATCGAAGCGACAAAATAAGAAACTCCCTAATATCCTTGACCACCTTTCTTCTGTAGTAATTGTGGGTTCATCTTTCAAATCACAATCTATACCATATCTCAATAATCCTTCATATGCCAATTTTGCCTCAGATGCATACTTTAATTCACACATCACTATACCATCTTCATCTCTAATAACATACTTGGATGTTTCATCGGTGTGTTCTTTAAATCCATAATTATCATCATTAACATTACCATAATGCCAAGACGCTACTTGACTAATATTTCTATTGTGCAAATCACTACATATTTTCCTTTCGATATCACTCTCACCTTCTCCCCAATTTCCTTCTGTCTCAAAACTAATTGTCATATCTCTTTCATATAGTGTCATATTATCACTCCTTTGTTTGCCTAACGTAATCATTCAATGCTTCTGTCATATCAGCCATAACTTGTGCTAAGTCATCACCTGACACCCTAAGTTTGCTTATACATAAAACTAAAGCAGACCCAGATTTCATGTGCTTAACCTCTAATACATAGCGAGGCTCGGTTATTTGTTGTATAATAGTATTCTCATCAACCATTGTTATCAATATTCTAATGTTATGAGAACGGATAAGGTGCGAATGACAAAGTTTCTTACCATATGGTCTTACTTTGTGAAAAGACCGGAGGGAAGGTGGGGGGGCAATCCCAATCAGTCCTCCGAACCTCCGTCAATGCGGCTTACCACAGGATAACCCTCATCATCGTAAGAACCGTCCCAATGGTACTTTTTCGTCTCATCGCCCTTAGCCGATGCGTTGAAAGCACTATTTAGGAATAGTCGCTCCTTAGCCGTTGCGTCGGTTGCGTATGCAACCGCCGAATCGTCCATCTCGTAGTAAAACACGCCACCGGACTTACCGTGGGTTCGGACAGTAGCCCTAATCAACGGATAGACCAATAGTGCGTTTTCATAGAAGATATCGGTTAGATATCGGTCAAAGTCGCTCTTGGTGGCTATGTCCATTAAGGACTTCCTACCTTGACCGATTGGACTGTTATCAACATCGGTGAAAACACCGACTATGCTGTTCCAATACCTTTGACGAGTCTTGGGGTTGGCATCACCTAATCCGAACATAGACCTAACCATAACGGCCAAATCTGATTGGTCGGGATTAACTGAGAACCACTCCTCTAAATCCGCCTTCTTGCTCTCCCACTTGTTGTCATCAATACTTGTGTCACTCATTCTTATTACCTCCAAAGGGTGCTAATTGGGTTTGCCCCCCAAATCCTTCTATTATTAGCATCTTAGAAGGATAGATAAGGTCTTATTTCACAAAGTAAACAACCATATGGAACTTCAATAAATTTAAGTACGAGGAGGATACTTATTTTCACCATTAAGGTGAAAAGAAATAACGGTATAAGTATCATTCGAAGTACTTATATTCCGTAGGGTATATTTAAGACGTATGTGTATTCCCCAGAATTTGGGGCCATACGACCATATGGTTCCGTAGATGCTTTAAGCATCAGTGAAATGTTAGGAATGTCATTTACCCTACAAAATTTTTAAATATGAGGAACACTTCGTTTGTGCCGACAGATTGGAACAACTTAGCGTTGCTCCAATTTGTCTTTTTATACATCCATATGGTTTAGTAGCATTAGTGAAAGAGTCAATAGTAATGGAAATAATGTGGCACAAGATAACAAGACACTGTAAGTGTCCGTAGGTGTCTAAGTCCTCTGTGGACTAAGATGCCGTTTACGTCTTGTGCTGCATTAGAGCCGTTAATAGTGACTCTACGCTAAAATGCACATAACCTCATTGTGAGGTATTAAGAGAATAGTCTATAACGTAGCAGAAAAGGAAGTAGCGCAAGAGGCGTTTTAATCTATTCACTACGCGGGGGGCAACAGCCCCCTTACGATTAAAACGACCTTTGCGCCTACACTCCTTTCTCTGCACGTTATAGTTCGTTTCACACTATTACCACTTAAAACCATATGGTCGTCGATGCTATAAGCATCACCGAAGGGTAGACCAGAGTAAAAATTATCTGGGGAACGCTTCGCTTGACCTTTTATAGAAGCAATATCGCCTTATTATTTTGAAGACGATATTGCTCTTTGTTCTTTTATTAGCATCCATATGGTCGTAGATGCTGTAGGCATCACCGAAGGGTAGACCAGAGTAAAAATTATTTGGGGACCGCTTCGCTTGGCCTTTTATAGAGATGCAATATCGCCTTATTATATTGAAGGCGCTATTGCTCCTTGTTTTTTTCATATTTGCATCCATATGGTAATGAACAGTTCATGAGCGATAGCGAAGCCCTGATATGGGCCGTCCCTTGCGGATTCATTACCATAAAACAAAACTTACAGGTCCGGTTCTCATTCGCTGTATTCTTTATTGACGAGAATACTTGCTCACTACCACCATATGATTGTATTAAACGATTCTTCCAGCGTGTTAAAATACGTCTGTAGTAGGCACTATGTTGTGTCACCGGTGACGCCGAAACTCCCTCACGCCGGACGCTTTCACTTTCACACCGCTAGAAAAACGCTTGTTTTTCCTTCAGATTCCTTTTACCCCTGAAAAACGCTTCGTTACCATATGGTTCGGCTTTGCATCGAACCCTTTATATGCACCCACTCAATGCGAAGGATGCCCCAAACGGCAAACATAGGAAAGATGAAAGGAAGTGAAATGAATGGAAGATATTGACTGGGATTCAGTGAAGATAAAAGTAAGCACTATGCTAGATGGTAACGCCGAAGTTGGCGATATACCTGATGACGTAGTGACATTAGCGAATATGTTAATCACCACCGGTGATAACAATTCGTCAACTAGGGATAGCCTAACAAACAGCATTAAGGATATGCTAAAGCCTTATGCTGGTTATCCGTGGAAGAGGGGAAATCAAGGTATTCTACCTGCGGCTGCTCGCGCAGTTGTAGATAGTGCTTGTTCCGAGATTAGTGCGGCTGCAAGGGAGTTTTTCTCCGCTACATCGCAATACACTCAACCTCTAATTCGTAAGCACGGTAAATCTAAGGGTTCACCTGTTTATGCAGATGCAGATGAGTATGCTGCTGAGTTGGCTGGTAAAGCCCGCAGAAGCGCAACTCAACTCTTTAAGGATGGCGAGTGGGATGGCACTCTAGCGGGTCTTGCCGCTTGTGCGTCTTACGATGCCGTTACGGAGGAAGACTGATTCTGTCCTCCTGTTTGTCGTTTGAAGGCTACTACTACGGATAGTGGGGTATTGGGCTTTATTGCCCTTTACCCTGCTATCCCACTCAGGTTCGTAAATCGTTAGCAAAGCACGATTATGAACCATATGGTTGGATTCAAGTCATTAAGAAGGGGGGCCATCGGAGGGGGTCACATCCTTTATATGTCCTCTCGGTTAGCCTAATATGAAGCCGACATTGACAGTATTTGAGCATCAACGAACGTATTTTATCAATACCTCTACATCAAAGAAAGCACCGTAATGGCTTAACAAATAACGGTGTGAATTACCATAGGAAATTTTATGTTAGCAATAGGTAGTCATTATCAATCTCATATCCATTATGGATATAGATATGCTTATGACATATCCTATATGATATGATAACGGTCATTCTTTACAGTAGAAGTGGACAAGATATGCTCACTTCTCGTTATTCTCATTGGGGTGGAAACATGAAGTGGACAGAAAGTAGTCAGAAAGTAACGATAAGTAATAAGATTATATATTATTCTATTATTATCATTATTCTCTCTCTATATATCATCATCCATCCATCCATCCATCCCTGACGGGGGGTAGAATAATGAGAAATGAGAATAATGCTTATAAGTGAGCATATCTTAGATACTTTTGAGGAATAAGTGAACACATTGATTATTCCGATGATAGAGAAACAGATGAGAAAGTAGGCATGGTCAATAATTAACAGGTGAATAAAATGAAAGCAAAGTGGACAAAAGCCCAAGAAATGAAAGTAGTCAGTCTTTGGAATGAAGGATTGAAGATAAAGGAAATAGCAGAGAAGTTTCCGAATAAGACTTACAGTATGGTTGTAAGTAAAATATATAAAATGCAAAGTGATGGAACCATTGAGAAGCGTCACACTAAGAAAGGTTCTGGTCGTAAGACCACGAAGGTAAGCCCAAAGACCTCTAAGGAAGTTAAAGAGATTAAGAAGCAAGTAAGCGACTTATACGCAAAATGGCCTACAACGATTCAATACCCTTCGCCATCTAAGATGCCTAAACCAGTGGTAAAGGATGAGTCTGCAAAAAAGATTGCTGCTGCAATTGCAGAACTTAAAGTGTTTTTACTAGTAAAGAATTCTCAATATGGAGATTCAGCATTGAATCCTATACGAATATTCTCTACCGCAGACAAAACTGAGCAAATTAAGGTGAGGATTGACGATAAACTTAATAGGCTAGTGCAAGGTAGCGCATCATTAGAATCAGATGAGGATGTAATCAAAGATTTAATTGGTTATTTAATCCTCCTTTTGATTCATATACAAGAATGACTTTCCTCTTAAAAGGAGAGTAGTCGGTTTGCACAGTAAAAACATCAAATGGCCTCCAAATTTAACGCGTTCCCGTTAAGTGCATCAAAGTAAACAAAAATTGTTAACATTGGGACTTACTATATGACGATGTTTCCCGACAATAAATTCCATATCCGTGAAGGAAGATTAAAAGAATGGTTAAACAATAACGTAATGCTGAGTTTAACCAAAAGACCCTAAATTAACTTTAATCTTTTACCGGCAAGTTAGTGAAACCAAAATGGTTGATAATATATTTAGGGCAAAACAATTCAGGTGAGTATTAATGGCAAAGAGAATTAATAGAAAATATGTTGCAAGAGCAAAGGCAAATCAAGTATTAGGTGCTTCACTAAAAGAGTGGAGTAGTGACTATGATTTGCATTCAATAATAATATTGCCTGCTGAACTCCACAACCTTTCCCCAAAGGGAAGGACATTAAAAGAGATTTATACTCCAAAATTGATAGAAGCAGTTGAATCTGTAATCAGGTTAGATAACCCTGATTGGAGCGATAATGAAATCAATTTACGAGCAAGACAAGCCACCCATGTATATAGTAGAAACAAATGGTCTATACCATGTCATAGTTTATCTATGGCTTCTGCAAGATGGATGAAGAAAATAGGATGGCTAAACCAAAATAATGGTAAATATATGAAAATGAGGATGAATGCAGATGTGCAAGAAGTGTGATAGAGGAATAATAATGAAACAAATAAGAAAAGGCGATTGGGATATAGAGCCTTGTGATTGCATTATGGAAGAATGGTTCCATATAGTGAAGTCGGAAAGTTTATATCCTAGTAATGTCAGGAGTGAATAAGATGAGTAGTTGGCGAAAAGAGAACAAATTGTCTATGAGAATATACTATTCTTTAGATAAATATAGAGAAGCAGAAAATCATAGTGAATCAATAAAGTGTATAGAAGGTGAAATGTCGTATGTCAATATGCCATTCGCATCTACATTTGTTAATCTTATGTTACCCGATGGAAACTTTGTAAGTATATCCAGAGATTGTATCCTTAAGATTGAATGGTTAAAGTTGCCAAAGTGGACTTTACTAAGTGAGAAGCAAGTAGTTGAATCTGCGAAACTTCGATTAGAGAATCTAACAAAGGATATTAAAGACCAAAAACTTCACTTAAGGAATGAGCAAAACCTAGAAGAAATGCTCGATAAATCAGGAGATGTTCAATGATGGCATATAATTATTTCAAAGTATTAAAGAATGCTGGTAGAAAACCAAGACTACGAGATTACCTATTAGGTGACACTTGTGGCGGAACTGTTGGAGATGATGTTAATGGTTAAATTAGAAATTTGGTTAGAAAAAAACCATCCTGTTGTATTTAATGAATGGTCTAGTTTTGTTAAAGAAGAACAAAAACGTATTAATACCTATAATATAATACTAGGTAAGTCGATGTGGGACACTTATTTGGAAAGGATAAATAATCAAATAAAATTATGTGAAGAAAGCAATGTAGTTATTCCACCCGATGTTTTAGAATTAAAGGAAGGGTTAGAAGAAGAAGTAAAGAACCACCCAGATAAAAAATATGACACAGCAAAATTCTTATTTCTTATGTTCAAACCTTATCCAAACTTTCAATTCTTTAGAAGTGGAAATTTCAATAGCATAAAAATGAGGAATTAAAATGAGAATGGAACCAACAGATAAAACAAAAAGAGAAATAGAATTTAGGATAATAAGTGACGATGATATGCCACCCATTGTTATTACAATGGATAGCAACGACTTACCTAAAGTTGTCATAAACAGACAATATCTTATATGGCTAAGTCTATACCGTAAGTGTATAGCAGGCTGTGCCGAATCATTGTTTGATAAGATAGACGAGTTATTAACTGGTCATCTAACTGAACAAAGAATGTATGAACAAATGGATGAGCGATAATATGGGTAAACTACTTGATGCTTACCCATATCGAATGGTATTATCAACCAATGATTGTATCCCCTGTAAACAATTGAAATCATATGCAAAGGCTAATAACTTAGGTTGGGAATTTGTGTATCAACACGTTCGACCTGATTTATTCAAATCATTAGGCATTACTTCTGTACCTACAATGATAGAAGAAATATCACCTAATGAATATAAAATACTAGGTGTAGGTCTAGTGGAGATTCATAGATTAGGTATTATGACCCACGTTAATACTGATAAGGAGGAAGAAGAATGAAATATAGTGCTTTTTGTCCTTGTGGGTATGAAACCCCATTAGTTGAATATGATGAAGAAATTGATTGGGACTTATTAGACGCCCATCAAGAGTTTTGTGCAGTATTTGCCAAAACAAAATGGATGAAGAAAATAGGATGGCAAAAGAAGAGTGATATAATGAAGAAAGTTAAGGCAAAGGAGGAAGAGTAAATGTCAATTGAATACGATTGGGATAATTGGATATTCGCCAATCCTGAGTGTCCGAAAGTTGGTTATAACCATGCCCACCACCATTGTGCTTGTAATCCTAATTACGGTAGAAAAGGATATTGCCAAATATGTTTGAGAAAATTAATTAATTTTACAGTAACGAGCGATTGGCCTACACGAAAATACCACAAAAAATGCTATTTAGAAGCATTACCT
>Ga0098058_1000628_pt1 | contig 11679 bp, 25 predicted proteins | sample 19_taG_FD_75061 | JGI IMG/M metagenome (GOLD analysis project Ga0098058, IMG submission 75061) | Marine viral communities from the Subarctic Pacific Ocean - 19_ETSP_OMZ_AT15317 metaG | ecosystem: Environmental > Aquatic > Marine > Oceanic | place: Pacific Ocean | collected 2015-01-19 | reverse complement strand
TATCAATGTATGAAGGAAGATGATAACCAGAGAGCTTTGGATAAGACTTTTGAATAAGGCGACCATCTCTGATCGCCTATATTCCTTAATTAGTATTTGGTTCCCAATCTTTTATTAATTCATATTCTTTTTCAGCATACTTTTCTATTGCCGCTTGTTCTGCTAATTGAACTGAATTTTTAAAAGATGTATATGCTTTATCTATAAAAAAACATACAACACTTGCCATACTAATTGGCATTTCAAATCTTTTTAAAGATAGCTCTTGTAGTTTGTTATAACAATCCATACTAATCGCTACTGATTTGAATTTTTCAATATTCATAATTTAATTACCTCCTTTAATATTATTAATGAACATAGTAATTTCATAATTTCCCCAGATAGATTGTCAAATAAAAATAATAAAGTGTGAAGGCAAGTGTTAATGATGTTTCTATCTGACACTTCATTATTTTATAAGGGTTATTTATATGGATTTTTGTCAACCCGTTTTTTTCAAATCATGGTTGTTATTATTGATAGACAATACTTCCAAAAGAAATTAGCATTGGTTTTCTAAACCAAGGGTCGGAGGTTCGAATCCTCCAGGGCGCGCCATTAATCTACCTTTTCTAAAAAGCCAAGTGTGTTTTCAAGTGTGAATTAATTTTAATTTATTTATAAAAATCTATAACTAGAACTTCTTTTTCTTTTTATTACATTTTCTTTTTCTTCCTCTGTTCTTTCACACTTTCCAGCCATTAAAGGTTCATTAACATGTTTAAACAAATCATAATGAATACTTATTATATTTTCCAATTTTCTAGCAAATCTATTTATTTCTTTTTCTTTTTGTTCTTCATTTTTTTTAGTCTTTCCTATTGTTGAGTTGAATATAATATAATGTTTTGCGAAATGAAAAACACTTTCTTCTGAATAATATTTTTTTAAAGCATTTTGAGAAAATAGTATTTCGTGTGCGTATAAGTTTCTTTTAAATTCTTTCCTTAATATTTCTCTTAATCTTTTATTATTATTGTTCATATAATAACCAGAATTATGTTGCTGATTATAATAAGGTTTCCAATAAGTAATTAAATCTATTTCTAGTTTATCCATTTCTTCTACTGTATCACAGGGAATGAAAGTAATTAATTCACAACCATAATCTTTACAGTTTTCATTTTGTTTTGATTTAATTTTTTCTTCTAAAGAGTTTGGTGTTCTTTTCCAATAATCTTTTGATTTACCTACATAAACAACTTCTTCATATTGTTTATTAATTCCACAATAAACACCCATTCTTTTTGTTAATGGTATGCTTTTTTGTAGTAAATAACCAATACTGTATGATTTTTCTGTTAGCATTATCAGATATTTTTACTCTTAAAGTGGGGATTTCTCCCCACCTTTGTTTTAAACATATTATCCTTTATATGTTGATTGATATGCCAATTCCCGTTCTAACTGTGGGAGCATTGGTCTATATTTTGCTTGGAGTTTCCTTTCATCGTTTATATTTTTATCTACTCTAGCAAAATTCTCTAATACTTTTTTATGGTATTTCTTATTTATCTTATTCAATACCTCTTCTGGATTACCTTTATACATTAAGTTAATGTCGTAACCTTCTTTCTTTAATAATAAAAACAAGTTGTGAGCCGGTATTCCATTTTGTGCTTTCTCTTGTTTTTGAACTTGTTGAAATGTTACGTTCTGAGCTTTAGCATGAGCTGTTTGGTTTTTATGTTTAGGTAATTTAGATTGTGTACCATTACCATTATCTATAACTCTATCGAGATACCTAAATGCAAATAAAAACTTTGCAATCCTGGCTTTTTCTTGTAGCGCATCCATATTTATCCTTATGTTAGTAGTTTGTTAATTGTGGCAGTTTTCTTTTCTTTGTTCAAATTCAGATCATTATAATAATGTTTCTTTCTTACCTCTTCAGTATTACCAAATCTTAAATCTAATTGTTCTTCTGTAAAATCATTTGTAGATTTTAAAAGGGAACTACTAAATTTTCTAAATGGTGCAAATCCACCAACCCATTCTATATTTAATCTTTTAGCGGCAGCTTTAACTTTATCGGCTGCATATTTTTTATTGTATGGAAATAATCTTCTGTATTTTCTTTGATGAGTTTTAGGTGCTATTTGTATCTTCATCCAGGATTGGAGATACTTTAATAAGTCATCTGAAATTTCTATTTTTCTTTCAGAGCTACCGGTTTTTAAGTAGTCGGGTCTAAAGGAATTGTCTGGACCCAAGGAGTGTCTGATATGAATAACCCATACTCCAAGCTCTTCATCTTCATAAACATCATCATAACAGATAGCCAACATCTCATTTAATCTTCCTCCTATTTCAGATGATGCTCTATATAAAGTTTTATCACAAATATTTTTTTCACTATTTATTAGAGTTAAAACATTTTCTTTTTTAGGAACCCATTTAACTATTTTCTTAACCTTGGTTGTAGTTTTAGCTTTATTAAATCTGTGTCTTAATATTTTAAGATCTATCTTCCAGCCATTATCATCACACCAAACTATAAATCTTTTAAAGGATGCCACCGCATCTTTGACAGTCTTTTTATCTATTACTTCATTTTGTCTAGTTAATTGATAAATGTCGTTAAATTTCTTCCATTTAGTTATTTTACTGCTTCTAATACGTTTTAAGAGGGTGTCTTTAAAGGTGCTTGCCTTGTACTGAAAAAGGTACTCTTCATCAATATACGGCTGGATATGAGCCTTTAATACTGAGATATATCTGTCGTTTGTATCTACTTGGTTATCATCATTGCTTTTTACCGATTTATAGTATTCCTTAAATGCGTGTTCAAATGTAACCTCAACCTCTGGTAATTTATAATCCTCTTCTTTTAAATCTTTAATATATTCTTTGGCTCTACGTCTTTGGTTCAGTTCAAATCTTGCTTGTTCAAATTTAGTACCATCATCTTTGATGCCTTGAACTTGTAAATAGATTGGCTTTTTATTTTTATCTTTAATTGTATTTAACCAAAATTTCATTATGGAATCAGATTATTATATCGTTGCTTATCTGTCAACTATATATTGACAACTTGGCTTTTCTTTATTTGGGCGTAGGAAGGGTATTACTAAAGTTAATTAGTTTAGAATAGTTATAAAGTACCAGTTATCCTGGTAATCTATTTTGTTCGTCTTTCAATACTATTATATCAATAAGTGTTGAATGACTTTGTTTAGAGAGAGCTGCAATAGCTGGATGAACGGTATCACCTTTTAACATTACTGTTATCTTTCTGTTCAACTTTTTTCTCTCTTTTTCTTTCTCCTGGATCTTTGTTCCCAGGTGTTCGTAGTGTGTTATCATTTGGATTACTAACCTCCTTCATCCTTTTAAAATCGTAACTGAGAGTTTTATCATCAATTACTATTTTAGCTGCGGTACTTGGCACACTAGCTTTGACCGCAGTATCCAGATCTTTAAAAGTTTCTGTGGCTGTAAATCCAACAGAACCAGACCAGAATTTTTCAATTTTTTTATGGATGCTCATACATCATTTTATTATGTTCTTTTAATTCTTTGTTTTCTTTGAGAAGTTTTTTATATTTTTCGTTGAGGAGATTGTAAGAATGAATAGAATTTATTAAATATCTACATAAATCTATACCTTCTTCTAAACCTTCTTGCAACCAGAACTTTGCATTGGTGGGATCCTTCAACATTTTGTCTTGCATGGTAATTTTAAACTTATCCATACCTTCTTTATCCCTATCTAATATTCGAGATATTAACTCGTTAGTATTAGCATCTGGAGACAGATCTATCGGATTATTTGGATACTTCTCGCTTTTCCTCTTATTCTTTTTATCCATCCACGTTCCTCTAAATTATTAATATAAACATTAATTGAATTTTTTGATTTTAAACCTACCGCCTCCGCAATTTCTTGATACGAAGGCGGTATAGTTTTTTTAGAAATATAGCTTTTAATAAACTTAAAAAGTTTTAGTTGCTTTTCAGTTAAGCCATATTGCATATGTTTCCCTTAAAATTGATCGACAAATCCTTCATTAGTTGCTGGTTTATTTCCGCCAGTTTTCTTGATGGTAATTTTTAGATCCTTATTTTCTTGGATATAACAAGCTGCCTCACACCAGGTTTCAGTTATAGTAAAATTCTTTCTATAAGGTTTTCCCGATTTTTGATTTATCTTGTCGCTATCAACCAAAACTAGATCTGGTTTATTATCTCCAGGTTTTTTATCTGGGTTCCTCTTCAATGAAAAGGTACACATCCAATTTGGGTCTTTTGGTTTTTGAAAATCAGCCATATATATTATCCTCCTGTAAATTGCTGGTTTCTATTTAAAAAGGCTTGTTTTAATTTTTCATACCTTTTTAAATCTTGTTTCTTTAACTGTGTTAAGAAATCTTTATTTTGACTTTTAATCATCTCTAAGTTTGCTTGATGACTTGCGTTTTTAATTCTTTCTAAAATGATTGTTTCCTGGTTTAAATCTGTACCGGTATTTTCATTAATATTATTTTTTATATTCGATAATTCTTCTGAACTATAAATATTACCATGAATACCAAGAGCTTTAAGAATAGCTCTATCAGCCGCTCTTTTCTCAGCAACAGCCACAGGAAATATAAAATCATTATTAAGAGGGGAAACTTCTCCAAGTGTATAAAAACTTTTACCGTTAAATGTTGCAACAGCTTTAACTACTGCACAACCTTTTTCTAAATTACAATGTTTAATTTCTACATTGGTTTCAATATTATAAGTGTTGGCTAATTTTTCTAATTCTAAATGTTTAATGGCAAACTTACCTGGACCAATCTCCCACATACCACCATTAGCTTTTAATTTTGTTATTTCGTTTTCAATTTTATTAATATTAATAACTCTACCCATAATAACTTTCTGATAGCCAGATGAATGAAATTGGGGAAAGATTACTGCCTGTAATAAAACCCATGTTTAACCTCTCGATTAAACGCATCTGGCTACCATCATTAGTAAAGAGATGACTTATAACTAAGAGGGAGATAAGAAAAACAATCAATATAAGGAGCAAACCTTTTAAATTGTTTTTTTTCTTTACTAATTCTGTTTTTAGCAACCAAGATTGAGGATTAATCATTGAGTTATCTTCCTTCATACTAAACCCCACAGTTTCATAGCTGCTTGTTTGTGATCTCCTAAACCGTTCCAAAAGAAATGTTCGAAATCACATGGAATATCTTGGAACCAAGTAGTTTTACCAGCATGGTTTTCCATTACTCTTTCTCTACGTTTGGCAATCATTGCCATTTTATTTAATTGAAGTTCTAAATTTTCTGGTTTTAAATCATCGCAATTATCTGGAGTAAAAACATTATAATCTTTTTCTGAAATAACTAATAAGTGAGGTTTCTTTTTTTTGTTATTTGACAGCCAATAAAATGCGACTTGTAAAATATGATCCGACCAACCTAAATAACCTTCATCTATTTTTGGTAAAGAATAATTTGATGTACCATCTTTTCTTGGTCTGTTTTTCTTTCGCCATTTGGTTTTTATTTCAACAAAATTATTTTCATCTTCTATATCTATTCTGCCAATACAAGGTAGAAGACAATTAGGCAGCTCCAGGCTAACAGATCTTTCGCAATCTATAGGAGCTTCTAATCCTATTTCTCTTAAACCATATTTTAATTGTTGGAATGTTAGAGCTAAACCTTGTCTGTTTATATCGTGCTGTTCTCTATCTTTTTGATCTGCGGGATCATAAAAATTAAATTTTTCTATAATTTTTTCAAAAACTTTTCTTTGCGGTGGTATTTCTTTTCTAACTAATCCTTTTCCTTTAACATAATCCCAAACATAATTACCAAATTGTAATTGCGCCATGTCGCCAAGGCACACTCCAGAAAACATTTTAGAATTAATTGGTAGTTCTCTTCGTTCTTCTTGGCTAAGATAGAGGTACTTGTACGACCAAATGTCGTCATTAGCATTTATTTGAGAGGGGCTATGGTGTGAAATTCCATACAGTTCTACCCATTTAGGATATTCTTTTATATTGTCTAAAAATTCGTCTTTTTCCATAAAGCAAATCAATAGATTCTTTTATGAACATTATGAGAACTTTGTCAATACGGAATATGTATATATCCATATATACTGTGGATTATAACAAATCTGGGTTGTATTTAGCTTTAACGGGTACGCAAATATCTATGTCTTTTATATTAACTTTTTTACACTCTTGATTTACTGGTTCTCTGGTTAAAGGATTTATAATAACCATTGAGCCATCTTCGTTAGATCTCACAACACCTATAGTTTCATTATTTTTACCAGTTTTACTTTTCCAAGATTTAGAGCAAGTAACATAACATAGATTGGGTACGGAAAATTTTGAAAATCTATCTGCTTTTTTTTTAGGTAAATCAAATAAAAATATTTCTCTATGTAAAAAATTACCTGGTATATTTGCTTGAATAGCTTTAACATTAGGATTATAAAATTCAAAAGGAATAGGAATTTCAAATTGTTCTTCCTTTGAAAGAGTTTTAACTATAAATTTATTATCAATATATTTATCTAATATTATTTCTTGTCTAGGTTGAAATACTTCTACTGGATGAACATTTAAAACTTCAGCAATTTTAATAGCATTATCCCAAGTAATTTCACGGCTATTCTTGGACCACCGATTGATTGTAGTTTTATCACGTTTTAATGCAGATCCTAATTGAGCTTGTGTCATTTGTTTAGAATCTAATAATCTTTTTAATTCAGCCATAGTTTTTTGTTGATGCGTATTATTTATAATATGTAGTTCTGGTTTATTTATTGTCATATTGTCAATACATAGTATATAGGTAAATAAAAGCAAGAACTATTTATAAATTCTTATAAAAGTTGTATAAATATTCAGTTTTTAACACGATTTCCACATTAAATATGGATATATACTTGTCAAATTGGTAATTATCCCTATAAGCAAGTCATGCAATTAGAAACATTTAGAAAATCAAAAAACCTATCACATAAAAAGCTAGCAGAATTTTTAGGAATTAAAGGCACATCTCCAGGATCAACTGTATTTCGTTGGTGCAACAAGGAGAGAATACCTCGACCAGAATTTATGAAACTGATCTCCCAAAAAACAAAAGGAAAAGTCAAACCTTCTAGCTTTTATGAATAAGAAAAAAAAAAAACTAGAAGGAACTATTGAAAATTATCCTTTCGTTGAAGTTCAATGGTTGGATACGCTGGCGGATAATTCCTGGATGACTATTGAAAAAGCTAAAAAGTTAAAACCGCAAATTTGTGTTTCAAAAGGTCATAAATTAATTCAAACAAAAGAACTAATTACAATTTTTGCAGACTATTCAATAGATGCTGAAGATAAATCTTTAACAGTTGGTAACACCAATACAATTCCTGGTGCTTGGATACAGGAAGTTACGGAGATAGTGATTAAATGAAAATATTATTTTTATTTATTATTACAGCTCTACTTTTATTTCCTAAAGAAACACAAAATCAAATAGTAGAGGATCCTTATAAATTAGAATGGGAACGATTTTGTAAAGTTTGGATGCGTTATGTAAATAAATATCCAAAAGCAATGCACGCTGGATGTTGCGAAATAGATCATCCATCAAATAATATTTTAAAAGAAGGTTACAAAGGAGAGAGTTTATTGCTTTGTGATTATTGCGATGGGGAGTTTTGTTGTGGCTGATTTTTTAGATAACGAATTAAAAAATATTAAGGTGGGTTTATCAGAAGTTGAGGATGCTAAAAAAGAGGCAGATACTTTAATGATTAAAAAGGTTGAGAAATATGAGGCTCAAATCAAAGATCTTAAAAATGAAATCAACAGGCTACAAGAAAGTTACGATAACTTAAAAATTATAGACGATGGGCATCAAAAGTTAAATGGAGAGCTGCGAACCAGAATTAATAAATTAGAAAAAGAAAATAAAATTTTAGAAGTAAAGTTAGAGAAACAATTAAAGGAATATAGAAATAAGGGAGTTCTTTAATTGGCTAGAGATATTTATTATAAGGATGTAAAGTTTTCAGCTTATTCTTTATGGCATCGAGCATTACCAGAAAAGCTCGGAATGATAGATATTGATGCAACGGGTATTTGTTTAAAGTGCAAATCTCCTTTGTATCTAGCTGAAACTGCTTTTGATGTGGGTCAACCTTGGAAGGCAACTACAACTACAAAGAAATTAGCCGAATTAGCTGGTCTGCCAAGTTTCCTGGTTTTTTATAAGGTGGATGGGACCAGTATTACATCCTTTAGAATTAAGCAACTAACACCGTGGAGATCGGATGAGATGTATATGCTGCCGGATGGTTGGTTGCAAGTGATGCAATTACTCCAGGAACGGCACGATCTTATTTGTGAGGGGAAGAAGTGAAAACAAGCTCTGCTTTAGCTTATGTAGGTTTTAATGAAAAAGGAGATAGAGAAAAAGATGACTTTTATCCAACTCCTCCCATGGCAACCGAGTCTTTACTTGAAAGAGAAAAATTTGAGGGAAATATTTGGGAATGTGCTTGCGGGAATGGAGCTATGTCTAAAGTTATGATTGATAAAGGTTATGAAGTTTATAGCTCTGACTTAATTGACAGAGGTTATGGAGAAACTGGTATTGATTTTTTAAAATCTGATAAAAAGTTTGATAACATTATTACAAATCCACCATTTAATCTTTCAACTGAATTTACTCTACAATCATTTAAATTAGCTCGTAAAAAAGTGGTTATGCTTTCTAAAATTTCTTATTTAGAGGGTATAAAAAGAAGAGAGCAAATATTTAATCAAAAGAAATTAAAAAAAGTTTATGTATTTTCAAGAAGAGTGCCATTTAAAAAGGAAAGTACACAAAAGTTGGCTGGTGGTCTTATGGCTTTTGGCTGGTTTATTTATGATGTTAATTATAACGGATTACCAGAGGTTGATTGGATATGAGCTTATTCTTTGTTGGGGATAGAAATATCATATTTAATAAAAAGCTATCAGCTATTGATAAGATAGTTTATTTTGCGCTGGTTTGTTATATGGGTAAAAAGGATGGGAAAGCCTATCCTCGATATGCGACAATTAAGAAGGAAACAGGGTTATCTCGTAGTAGTATTCAGCGAGCCATTTACAACCTTGCCAAACAAAAGTTGATAACTGTAAAACGGCTATCTTCGACTAATTTGTATTTATTAACACAACAGCTGGAGTTAGAGAAATTAAGGTTAAATAGAGTGAAGTCTCTCACAGAGACCACTGATAGTTCTAATAGAGATGTATTAGTAAAACCATATATATATAACCAGTATAGATCTAATAATAGGAATAACTATAATAGAGCATTCTCGAACAAGGGGGTTGCTAAACAATCTATAGAATATGAAGGTGAAAAGTATATAGAATGTGGTCGTGAGGGTCATTATATTGAATATAGAAGTAAAAAAGGGAATTTAATCCGCAAACATACCTTTAAAAAGGATGAGCCTATTAAAATAATCTCATCAACTAAAGGGGATGAGCCAATAAAAAAGTTTAGTGCCATCGAAAAGGTGGCATGAAATTAAGGTGTGTTAAAATAATGGATATACTGGATGAGGCTGGATTGGCTGAAAGATTTATGCCCAAACCTAAAATACCAAAAGCAGCCTCAATGTTCGATATTCTTAAATTTACCTATGATCCAAAGGATTTTGGCTATTGGAACTCCAAAAAACTTAAATTAAGAGCTAACAACAAACAAATAGCTTGCTGGGATTTAACAATAATTGAATTGTTACCTTTGGTTGAATTAGAGGAAAGACAGATACTCTGGGCTAGATCCAAAAGATATTCCTGGGTTGCTCTTGGTAAAATGTTTGGTTGTCATCGTATAACAATTAAGAAGAAGTATGTTGCAGCCGTGTTTAATCTTGAAAGTAAGTTAGATAAATCTCTTATAGACAAGATAGACAAAATTTAATAATAGGAACTATATACTGTGGTTGGTAGACCGTTACAGAAAATCCCTTGCGAAAGTTTTACTAGAGGCAGCAATTATACTGTTCAATGTAAGTGTAAAGGCAAGTTAATGAAATCTGGTAAGTTCCGTTGCAAGTTCCATGGAGGAGCTTCTACCGGAGCAAGAACCATAGAGGGTAAAGTTAAATCTTTAAAACATTTAAAACAATTTAAAAATTATTCGGAAGATCAATTAAGACAATGGATCAAAAACAAATTAGAGAAATAGTCAAACAATTAGAACTTGGCAAGCCGTTAAGTGCCATCTGTAAATCAAAAAATATGCCGGATGTATCAACTGTATATAAATGGTGTAGAACTGATGATGAAGTACAAAAAAAGGTTATGGATGCAAGACAAATGGGAGTTTGGACATTGCTTGATAAAATAGCTGAAGATATGGATACACCTAAGACACCGCAAGAGGTTCATTGGATGCGCGAGAGATATAATCATATTAGATGGTTAGCGAGCAGATTATTATCAACAACATTTGGAGACAAACAAAAGATAGAGCAAAAAACAGACACTACTTTAACTATTTCATGGGGTAGACCAGATGAGAAAAAAGATATGTTACCGGTTAAAGAGATTGTGGACCAGGTATCAACGGAGAATTTTAAAAGGATACCAAACTCTAATGAATTGGTAAAATAGATCCAATAATTTTGCTAGTCTCATATAATTGCTAGTTTCAATTAATTAAGACTAGATGATTTTTGCTAGTCTCATAAAATTGCTAGTCTCATATAAAAGCTAGTCTCATTTAATAAAGACTAGAATAAAATTGCTAGTCTCATTTAATTAAAGCTAGATTAGAATTATTATAAAATAGGTATTATTTAGCTTAATAAATAAAGTTGACAACTATCCATATTAATAGTTGACATAATGTCAATCTTAATGATATAAACAAATCATTAGGAGGTTGACATATGAATCAACAATTAAACGAGCCGAAGCAATTTATGATAGCTGGAAAAGATGTTGTAAGTTGTAAATATAAACCGGAGAACAAAGGAAAGAGATATTTCACTTTTAAATCTCTTCCAGGCAAGTCAAATAAAAAGAAGTTTTTTGATGATGCCTTTAATTGGTTCTCTGTATATGTACCGAACAGACATGAAGAAAAGATTAAATTTCAACTTCAATCATGTCATTATAATATAAATAATAATAGAGCTGCAATATTAGGATTTTTTAAAAATCTTAAAAGGTTGAAATCTCATCATTTTGATAATTGGAGTTTTTCAAAATTTTACAGATTTAAAAAAGAAATGGATCTGGAAGAATTAAGAAGTGATCCAGCTATTAAAACTCTGATTAAGTTAGGCAAATTGGAGATATTAACAGCATGACAAATAAAGAAGTAGTTGAGATTGCAAAAAAACTAACTTTAGAAAATATGGAGCAATTAATTCATATTTTTTCAAGTAATATAGATATTTACTTTGGATCATCAAAAAAGGTTCAATTTGGAGGATCTTTAAGTAAAGAATTACCTGTTTGCTTAAATGGAGCTGTAATTCAATTAAATTCAGAATATACAGACAAAAACAACCCATTAAAAAAGCAATACGGAAAATATTTAAAATAATAAAATTATAGACCCAGGCGGAGATAATCTTGCCTGGGTTTTTTATTGGCTAAAATTAAAATAC
>Ga0098058_1000623_pt1 | contig 11743 bp, 17 predicted proteins | sample 19_taG_FD_75061 | JGI IMG/M metagenome (GOLD analysis project Ga0098058, IMG submission 75061) | Marine viral communities from the Subarctic Pacific Ocean - 19_ETSP_OMZ_AT15317 metaG | ecosystem: Environmental > Aquatic > Marine > Oceanic | place: Pacific Ocean | collected 2015-01-19 | reverse complement strand
GATCAGACATTAAAGTAAAATTAGATACTATAAAGTGATATCCACATGAACGATATAATTTAATATGTTTTTCTGTGATGTTGGTTGATTTGAATTTTATTACGCGGAACTCGTCAGCACGAAGAAAGTTAATTAAAATATCATCACATATTTCTGCGCCACCGCTTATTTCCTCAACAAAAAAATCAGATATAAAGAGGATCTTTTTCATCATTCAAAGTCCAATACCTCTTCTTGAACCTCTTCGGTGCTTATTCCTAAAGTATCGCATATTTCAGCCACCATTAAGGCATATTGCTTTTCTTCTGAAAACTTTTCTCGTAAATATTCTGCATGGCTTTGTGTCGTCGCCATGGTTTCTTCCAGTTTGTCGTCTTTTAATTCAGCATAACATCGACGCATTTGTTGTTTGGCGGAATGTTCTCTTGGGTATGCCCACATAGTTTCTTTAGCAATAACACCTTCCCAAACCACTTGTTCGGGGACGGGCCCAATGTCATATTCTACATTGTAAAACTCTGAAGCTCCCGTGTCGGTATTCACTAAGAAATCCAGCTGGCCCGACCATCCAGGAGCTATAACAGGCATTCCCACATAAGCCGCTTCAAAAATAGGAAGCCCAAAACCTTCACCGTGTGTCAAAGTTAGAAATGCTTTAATTTTCGGATGTTCAAATAGCGAATGAATTTCTTTATCACTCATATCGCCGTGTAAGAGATATACCTTACATGTGCGGTCGGGATAATCATGCAAAAAAGCTTTAAAATCGTTAAAAAGACGCTCTCGGTCCATCAAACAATTTTTGGCAATATTAGATTTAACTACAAGTCCAATTTCTTCATCATGGAATTCTTCAACGAACCATTTTAAGGTATTGGGTAAATTTTTGCGGGGGCCGGCTTGGGCCATAACAAAAAAGTTGGTGTCATACTCCAGGTCAATTCCCAAGTCTAATGGGGTTCCAAAATCTTTAACTGGGTAATTGATAGTTTTGATTGGGGTATTAAGTTTAACTTCTATTTCTTGACCAGTTTGTGTGTTTGTTGCTATAAATTGAGTACTTCGATAAGTATTAGCCGAGTGGTTAGACACTACCAAAATCTTATCTACCTCGTTTCCCTTTTGGATCCACTCATGAGTTACACTGGTTGTTTCTATTCCAGCCGTATAGCCAATATTCACGGGTGCTATTCTTTCCCATTCATTGGGGATGGTTACTTGAAATGAGGCGTCGAATTGGCCGCCTTGTTGCAAAAACCCAATTGTTTTTTCAATTGTGTGGTCGATCCAGTCCTTTTCTTCGTCCGCACCACTAATCCATGAAGTCTGACCCCATTGTAGTGGTTGTATGTATACATCGAATAAATCCGAGCGCGAGCGCAGGGCCCGCAACGCAAAACGAGATTGCTCACCATATCCACTCCGAGTTAAAATAGGCGCCTTTAATAAAATTTTCTTTTTCATGCCACCTCCAACAGACGCCAGAGGTCGTATCCCTTCCGGGTCTCCCAAGAGCCGTGTTTTTCTACTACTTCATCCATTAAATCTATCCATTTTGTTTTGAAACTTTCGAAACTATAATTGGAAGCAACATGATTGATTGCGCCGGCTGCCATCTTCTTATATACAGCAGGCCGTATTTCTAGTGCTTTTTTCATTACAGTATTAAAATCCTTTTGGCCAATGCGATCTTCATAAATATAAGGTACCTGCAAGGAACCTATCACTGACTTAGAGACTGGCTCGATTCCATAACCAAAATAAGTCGTCCCATCATAGACTTGTTCTTGCATCCCTCCTGTCATGGTGGCGATAATCGGCGTTCCACAGGAAAGCGATTCGAGCATGCTTAGCCCAAATCCTTCTGCATCGCTAATAGCCACGGTGAAGTCTGCAGCATTATACAAATTCGCCAAATGATTGGGTGCTACTTTCTCTGTAGATAAAAGAACTTGTCCATCGTTAACGCCTAAATGTTCAATAATGTGAGGCAAATCTGTCCCATGGGGGTCGCGCGGATCTGTATGCATCAGCAGGGATGCTTTATCATGTCCCACTTCATCCAGGAATTCTTTAAACCACCACACAAGAGTGCCGCTTTGCTTTCGTCTGGCATTTCGGCTGTTCCAGAAAAAGATCTTTTTATTCTTATTATAATGGTTAACACTACTTTTTAGAATTCTATCTTTAACTTCAGCGATTTGTTCTTTCTCTTCCGGTGTCGTATATAAATGATAAAAAGTAGGATCCACTGCGTGTGGAAGATACGTAGTTGATACGTCGGGAGCCACGTCTCGAACTACATCATATGTAACCTTAGAAATGCACACCATTTCATCAGTTGAACGATAAAAGTTAGCATTAAATACTGGGGCTGGCCAATTATCCCACACATGATAATAAACCATTGGCATATTAGCTCTAATTTCATTTTCAATTTCCCACAACCATCCATAAAAACGAGGATCAGTCATAAACCATAATACATCGGGTCGTTCTTTTTGAATAATAGAACGAATCATTTCATGATTTCCATATCCATCAATGGGGAATATTCGCCAATCCTCTCCCCACGGATCGATTTGTTGAGGGGTATAATCTTGATGCTTAATGGCTCCTCCCAAACATAGGAATGAATAACGTCCAGTTTCCAATAACGCCTCAATAAAATATTTTGTTTGTGAACCCACTCCAGACGGCGAGAGCGGATGGTCGCCTAATACTAAAATTTTCTTTTTCATTCTTCCTCTTTAGAACACACTGTGTTCAGAATTAATCTTGTCACCACATAAGGGTCACAGTTGGCGTTGGGACGTCGATCTTCGATGTAACCCTTCCCCATTTTGGCCACTTGCCAAGGAATACGTACGGACGCAGTTCTATCAGAGACTCCCCATTTGTACTCCTTGTAAGAGCAAGTCTCGTGCTCTCCAGTCAAGCGCTTCTTGATGCCATCACCATAGTTAGCAATATGCTCCTTGGTGTTCTTTCCTAATGCTTCAGCTGCGGCTTTACAAGCTTCAAAAGAATCGCGCATCTCGTGGGTAGAGAAATTGGTGTGGCAGCCGGCGCCGTTCCAGTCCCCTTTTTCTGGCTTGGCATCAAACGATACTATTACTCCATGCTTTTCGGCGATCTTCTGTAGCAGATAACGCGAGAGCCATAAATGATCACCCGTCTCAATCGGAGGCAAAGGTCCCACTTGAAATTCCCATTGACCGGGCATAACCTCCGCATTAATACCACTAATGGTCAAGCCTGCCTTCAGACAAGCGTTTAAGTGTTCCTCTGCTATCTCTCGCCCAAAGACGGCGTCAGCTCCCACAGAACAATAGTATTTGCCTTGCGGGTCTGGTTCTCCCTTTGTTGGGAAACCCAATGGTCTGTCGCCGCGGTAGAAAGTATATTCTTGTTCTAGACCAAAAAGAGGAGCATGAGCAACAAATTGTTCTGCTGTCTCCCGGCACAGTGCTCGTGTATTGCTAATATGCGGTTCCAAATTGGTGTCATATACCTCACACAAGACCAACATCGAGTTCTCACGTCGAATAGGATCAATACAAGCCATTACAGGAAATAAAACACAATCTGAGTTTATCCCTTCTGCTTGTTCGGTACTTGATCCATCAAACCCCCAAATATCGGGTTCTTGAGCATCTTGTAATACTCTAGTTTTACTTCTTAATCTAGCTGTTGGTTGAGTGCCATCAATCCAGATATACTCTGCTATCTTCATTTGTTTATTTCCTTATGGGCAATGTTCGGTGTGTCTAAAATCACACCGATTGCAAGATAATCTATTTTTAATATATCGTTTATTTTTGATATTGTATAATGCTTTGCTTAACATTTTTAGAGCATTTTCAGTTTTTCGGGGGCCGCTAGTAACTCTAAAGAATTCAACATTGTTGTGTTTGGCTGTCCTCTTGAGGAGGGCAAAGTGAGTTTCAACGTCCGCAGGGTCTATCGCCATCTTTTTACAGAAGAAATGTTTATATAAAGTTAATTGATATGTGGTCATTTTATCACTGCGGCGTCGCGCGTCCCACCCCCAGCCGCATGTTTTCCAATCAAAAATGTGGACCTTTTTGTCAGGAGTTACAACAATAGCATCAATAAATCCTTTAAACTTATATTCTTCTTCGCTTTCAATCGGCTCCATTAAGGCCATTTCTGATGCTAAAACTTGAAACTCCCCAAAATACTCTGTTAGTGCTTCTTCTATCTCTGGTAGGATTGATTTCGACTGTTCCTTCATCTGGCTTACTAAGTCATAGTCTATTTCTACATCCTCATCAAGGCCCGAAAGTGAGGCCTCGAATTGTTCGATAAAATACTTCTGATCGTCTATTTCCTCTTTTAGAAGCTTTTTCTCGCAAACCGAGTGAACAGCTGTTCCAAATGCTGTGAAGGCATTTCCTTTAAACCCTGAAAGCTTTTCTACTCTGGTTAGTTTATGGTAGAAAGCACAGAAAACCCAATCCTTGAGTTCTGAATATGATATGTGTGGCACGTATACTCCGCGTTGTACCCTACAATTATAACCTCAAAAAGAAGCTTTGTCAAGCTTTTCCGGATCTTGAACCAATAATAGTTTCTTATATAGTTCCGGGCTAACCTTTTGGAAGTAATTATGATTAGAATCTAAATAAAACTCTGTGAACCCTGTGGCTAAATATTCTGGTAGCGATGTGGCGGCGTACGCAGAGATAAATATTCCCTTCATTAGAGGGGACAACTTGGCGTAGCCTATTTTTTCATGTAAAAACACATCAAATTCTTCGTCATATTCCGGATCCATAAAAAATGAAAGCGGAGCTTTAAAACCGTGGGCCCATAAAATATCATGTAAATATTTTCTCTTTCTTAAAAACTCGTCTTTGATTTTCTCGTCTCCATAAATGATGCGACCCAAAGGTGTTTCTATAGAGTGTGCTATTTCATGAACAATATCATCGTACATATCCTCTTCATCATCTTGAGTATTAGAAATATGGAGTGTTCCATCTTTGTAAAATGCGTTTAATTTTCTTTCTTCGAACTCTTCAAACCATCCCACAATAATCATTTCCACTTCAGAAAGTAAATGATGAGGAATGGTTTCTTCTACTTTGCTTATCACATTTTCAACATCTATCTCATCATTTAATAAAGCATCTTTAAAATAAACGTGTATACCGGTAGGGGTATAAAAATTACTCACTGCTTCAAGCAGTTTCTTCTGTGATTCCTGGACGTAATTTATCAGCATCATCTAATCCCAACTGGTATCCTCTCAAAAAATTCTCTTCGGCAAAAGCAAACACAAACTCCGGAAATTCGGCCGCCAAAGTTTCTACAATCATATGAACTGTTACCTCTTCTTTATCTAGTTTTGTTCCGACGTATTCTACCAACATTTCTTTTAATTTTGAATCCTTATCTACTGCCATGGCCAGCATAGGATTTTCATGTACTTCTTGTTCTCCAATCACCGTTTCTCCCTCTCTTTCCAAACCGTTACTCATTTTATATCTCCTTTGATACTGTTATCATAACACAAACAGTGGCTTTGTAAAGTCTTTTATAAAACTTTTGAAGCCAACGTCGCAATTTCTGACCGTTCGCCTTTTCTAAAAGTGACGTGACCTGTTATATGTGAATCTTTAAATTTTTCAACTGCGTGTGCTAAACCATTCGAAATTTCATTAACATACACATTATCAATTTGTTCGATATCGCCCGTTAAAACGATTTTTGTACCTTCGGCCGCTCGTGTGATGATGGTTTTAACTTCATGCATTGTCAAATTTTGCGCCTCATCAATGATAATAAAAGCATTCGCAATAGAGCGGCCGCGAATGTAAGTTAAAGCTTCAACTTCTACTTTACCATTATCAATATATAATCGAAGCGTATTCTTGTCGCCCCCTATCAGAAATTCAAGATTATCTTGAATAGGCATTAGCCATGGCAATAGCTTTTCTTCCATAGTTCCTGGCAAGTGTCCTATGTCTCTCCCTAAGGGTTGCACCGGTCGAGAAATAATCAACTTGGAATAATGATTTTCCCTCAAACCAATGGTCTGTTGTAAGCCAGCAGCCACCGCGCAAAGAGTTTTGCCGCTTCCTGCCGTACCAATAAGGGTAACAATTTTAATATTAGGATCCATTAATAAATCAATAGCAAACGCTTGTTCTTTATTACGCGATGATATTTTCCAGTCGTGAATTTTATCGTTAATTATTCTTCCTAGCGGTTCAAAATGATTATAAAAGCGCGCTATAGCTGTCTTTTTAAGGTTTGCGTTGGATACCAACATTACATACTGGTTTGCACACCAAGGAGCCAAAGTCTCCTCCGCGGTAATTATTATATCCTCTCCATTATAATAACGATCAACCACTGCATCGTCAACTAAATGTTCAATAAAGCCCGTATATAATTCGTCTGCAGAACTGGTTGCTTTTTCTGCAATATAATCTTCTGCTGCAACACCAACCGAGTCACATATAACCCGCATATTAATATCCCGCGAAACGAGTATCATTTTACGGTTAGGGCTACTTTTCTGTACTGCTTTGGCAGTAGCAATAATCGTGTGATCGGGGATACGAATATCTAAGTCTGGAGGAAACACAGCTTCCTTAAGACATCCATACGACATTACTTTCAGTAATCCTTTGCCTTTTCCGATGCGAACTCCATCATGCAGGTTGCCCCCTTCTCTTAAATTATCAAACGTTCTAATAATCCGTCTAGCGTTTATTCCCACAGAATCTTGACGTTTTTTATGCTTATCAATTTCTTCAAGCACCTTTAAAGGCACAAAAATATCATGATTATCAAACTTATGTATAGCGTCAGCGTCAGTTAAAAATACGCTGGTGTCTAAAATGTAATTTTTCTTCATTTAACACCGTATATATTAAATAGTTATAACAATCAAATCTATTAAAGTACCACATTTTTTGTAACCCAGGCCCACAGAGCTATCGCTGCGATTAACGACACTATAGCCAATGTTAGTTCCCGAGGCATAATATCCTTAATTTTTGTGGCGCTTTTTATTACTCTTTCTTTTAATAATATCTTCATCATATACCCATACTTCATGTTTACCTTTTTGAGGATAAGGAACTCCCGCTTTCCTTAGTTTGTCTGCATCTTCCTTTCTATATAGTACCGCTTCCCAACCATCTGCGCCCCAATAGTCTTTTGGCTTCTCTACACGTTTAAGTAATTTAACATAAACTTGGGGGCCAGCCAAAGACTTTACTAGAACAATGTCACCTTTTTTATACATATAATGGCTGGGGCAGTAGGACTTGAACCTACAACTTCCGGGTTAACAGCCCGACGTTCTGCCAATTGAACTACACCCCAAAATAACCGGTTTTTTGTGCGCACCTTAGGATGACCGGAAACCTCTGCCTGCGTATGGATCGGCAGCCACCCCCCGTTATTGGCGACGAGGCAGCGCTTGCTCACTCAAACGTGAGCATACCGCCATTAGCGCGAATAGACGCACTCCAACCAGTCAAATAGGGCTTAAGCTCGAGCAATTGCGCTACAGGTACCACAACCTCAGTGCTGAGGGTACAAAATCCTCGCTTGTAGTCATACTTTTCAGTAGATGACTCAATAAAGTCAACGTCCCAAAAGTTATCCGTAATTACCTCGTAGAGATAATCCGAAAATGTATCGTCGCGCTCATAATCATCCAACAAGCCATCATCACGTAGCGACTGCAGTACATTTGTTCCAAATAATGTATTAACTTTCAAGCCCGGTGTGGCTATAAGTTCTGCAAAATTCCTGACAACATCAGTTTCCGCTAGTGCTGTTTCTACTTCTGTCTCGTTATGTACAAAGACATCGGCGCCTTCGCTATATGTGAGAGTAGCAGTTGCACCACTTTCCAAATCAAGGTTCTTCAAATTTTCAATAATAGACATTCATTCTCCTTTGTCATGTTCTTTCCAATCAAACCAAAAACCAAGTCCAACCATCATATGCATAAGGATCGAACTTGACATCTCTATCATACCATGGTAGTCATTCAAGTGCAAGTGAATATGTCCTACAATCCAAAAAGGAATAGCGAATTGTTGGCTATACCAAATTAATGAAAACTTGCCAAACTTTTTGAAGCTTCCCATAAGCTCATAGCATATCCTCTATTACCATTCTTAGATATTCTTCACTATATCCATATATGCCCCAAAATATTTCTAAATTGCGATCCACAAAAACAAAGGTTGGCCATGAAGAAACAGGATAACCCAAGCTTGGATCGCCATTAAGGAGATCCCGACTACCTTGTAAGACAGGTTGCGTTTCAATACCAAATGTATCCGCCCAAAATTGCGCCTCATCCTGTTCGACAGTATCGCCTGACGTATCATCAATCAAAATGGTAATATAATGAAATCCTTCTAACTCATAAAAGTCTTGCATTTCCTGTACTGTAGATGCTGCTGATTGACACGGACCGCACCACATAGCTGAAAAATCCAAAAGGACGATATCACCTTCTAAATCATAAAGGTGCCAAACGTCATCATTTTGATCTTTTAAAATAAGATTACAAATTTCATCGCCTACGGCTTGGCCGCAAACTCCATCTGTTTGAATACCAAAGACAATCTCTTCTTCTATTTCTGTATCATAAGTGCTGATATCTTCTGTTTGGAGTGCCGGCATACATGCTAGCACCAAAGTCAACAAAAATATCATCATCTATAAATAACTATAGGCTTCTTCGATTTTCTTTAAGTACTTCAATAACCTCTAACAAGTCTTTACTTACATTTTTCTTAAACTTTCCTAAATCGCTTTCTAGAACAGTAATATTGTCAACTAGTTGGTTGATTCTACCTTTTAGTTTTCCAATTTCCTCTTGTTGAGTTTTAAGCTGATTAGAAAGCTTAATGTTTGTTCGGTTTTCACCGGTGCTGGTGCTCATGTTTTTCTCCTTTTTATGAAACCACTTATACCATAATTTTATCAAATGTCTTGTCCTCTGGTACCCCCGATACCCCAGAGCATTTCTACTCCTAATTCATTGCAAGTCCAAACCTCAGGAGTATTAGACGGCATGCGGCGGCCGCCATTGGCGAAATAGTTGGGTTTATGGCGATAAATTGCTTCACAAACCGTACCGTCGTCGTCCTCCACTGCATCTACTATAATAACACCCTTAAGGGCGCTGAGTATTTCTTTTCTTTGATCAAAACTCATAAAAACAAATCCTTTTTCTTTATAAAGCCATTTGTCAGAATTCGCGATCACTATTACGTCTCCGTATTGCGCAGCTGCCTGGATTAATCTAATATGACCTACATGCACAGGGTCGAAGCCGCCGGAGACCATCACTGTGAGTTTTTTATCCATTATTTCTTCTTTTGTTGGCTGCTAGGGGTTTTGGGATAATATGTTTTAACTTTAAATTGGGAGCCGTCTTCACCACATCTACGAATTTTAATTTCTAGTGTGTTGGTTTTATCCCCTTCCAACATTTTCTGTCGCAAAGTATCGGCTTCTTTAAAAGTGTCAAAGATCTTGACCTGTTTCCATTGTTTACTCATTTTCCTCTCTTTTTATACGAATCCATTGACCCGTTTCTTCATCTTTTACAATATCATATTGAGTCATCACCTCAATTGCTTTTTGCTTAAGCTTTGCTTTCTTAGAGTTTAATATAGGATCGATCATTTTGTTAAGCCTTTTTATCTCTTTTTCTATTAATTTTCGTTCTTTTCTCAGATTTAAGACCAAACGCACGAAAATATAAATCACCGCAACATAACTTAAGGCGTAGAAAGCCTGCGCAATATATTGTAATTCAGTTGGTATCTGCCACATATCCTACTTCTATTAAAGACCCCTCAGTAGGTATAAAGTCTAAGTAAACGGTATTGGTGGTGGATAAATAGTACCATTCTTCCGTGATCACTTTATCCACATAGACCGCAATCGTATCCTCAACAGGAATTTGACTTAAATTTATATAATCCACGGGCCCAACCAAAAAGGTGCTATCTGCTAACGCGAGTTCCCAGTCACTGCAAATATCAGTGGCTGTTTTTCCATAATATGCGCTTAAATCTATATATTTTTCACCCACATAGGCATTCCAACCACTCTCGCAATCTCCTGTTCCTGTATTCACAATAGCCACAATGTCGTGTTGAACATCTCTAAACTCATCTTTAAGCCAATAATGAAAAACATCAGCACTTAATATTGACTGCTCATCTTCATCAGAGATAAAAATTATTAGTTTATCAGCATCATATCGGAAAAAAGCAGAAGCCTCGCCGGCGTTAAGCGTGAATTCGTAAGTTGCCGTAAATGCTATTTCTTCTCGATCCCCTCCTAAAACCCATGGCGCCAGCAAAAAATCTATCGCTGAAGAATATACATCATATGGCCCTGAGAAGTATGGTTTTATTAAGGAAGAGTTGATAAAGCCTATTTTATAATCATAGGTGATGCCCTCAATATCTCCCCGCAGGATTTCTACTCCCCTACTCACTTGCTCGTAGTTATCACTCATTGACCCCGAGGTGTCTAAAACAATCAATACATCGATACTTGTTGGGAGTCCACTTTGAATTAAAGAATCCACCACAACTGGTTGTGATGGATCTACAAGCTCTATTATTTCTGTACTAATGCCGTAATCTGTGGAGCATGCTGCTATAAATAATATGGCATATTTAAGTATCTTCTTAATGATCATCGCAATCGCAAGGAGCATATCCGCAACACGGACAGCGAAAAGCTTCTTCCTCTTTATTATCTAGTCCAAACTTAGATAAGAAGTAGGAAAGAGCTTCCTTGGCTTTTGCTGCAAGCCTCGTAAACATAATAAAAAACCCTCCTGAACGTTCTAAATATCAGTCCAGGAGGGCAAACGCAACTTATTCTTCTATTCTTTTATATAACTCTTTTCGCTTTAATCTGATCTTCTTTTCAAGCAGATACCAAAAGTCCTCTAATTGTGCCTTAAAGTCCAAATCTGCTTGTTTATTGCGTCGTTCCGTTTTATTAAATTTTTTATATCTTCTTGGTGGGTATTCCACACCTACTCCATTAAAATTGTAGTACTTTTGGTGGTGCAGCCCAGCGATACATTATAGCAGCATTGGGAATAGGGGATATTCCAAATCCATCAGTGCCATTACGGACTGCGAGGGGCAACTCAAATCTGAATATCATGTTTCCCCAAAAGGAAAACTCCATTCCGACACCTGGGCCCACTGCATAATTTCTGCTTTCTTCAACTTCTGTCACGCAGTTTACCTCTTCGTGGGCTTCATCGTCCCACTCACAATCTTCCCAAACGTCTCGCATTAGCATTCCAGCGATACCAAAGCTACCGTATATTCCTACCATATTATTGTGATGAAAATTCTTCTTAAGATTGATTCCTCCTGCAACCAGGCCTCCCTCTTCTTGATCCCAAACAGGAAGGGCTGTAAATTGTACGCCATTATGTTCCCAATCGTGAGAATATGATAAACCGATGCCGTAGGTTGAACCTGCAGCAAACCCAAGTGCATGTGTTTTTGAGTTTTCATGAGATGCTGCTTGAGTATTCTGAGGAATTAATATTAATATTAATAATATTATAGTTTGTAGTGTTTTCATGTTGTTAATCCTTGCACCCTAACGGCAGTTGTGACGTTAAAAGGTTTTTATATATATCTAGAGGCGGTTGATTCCATTGCATAGTGGGGCAGTACTCTTCATGGTC
>Ga0098058_1000619_pt1 | contig 11763 bp, 7 predicted proteins | sample 19_taG_FD_75061 | JGI IMG/M metagenome (GOLD analysis project Ga0098058, IMG submission 75061) | Marine viral communities from the Subarctic Pacific Ocean - 19_ETSP_OMZ_AT15317 metaG | ecosystem: Environmental > Aquatic > Marine > Oceanic | place: Pacific Ocean | collected 2015-01-19 | reverse complement strand
GAATGAGGACGTTCCGACATTACTGATGTTCAGCACTATGTTGGATGCTGCATCAGAATCGAGTTCGAAATTAGTCATTACCGATAAGATCCCTGGATAGGTATCATCAAAGGTAACGGTCCACTTTCCAGTGCCAGACCGGGCCACTGAAAACCCTGTTCCGGTTGTAACCGTTGGATCAGATGCTCCATTAGTCGTAAAAGAACCGGGCATGATTTTCAGTTCAGGCTGCAAACTCTGCGTACCATAGAATATTCGTCCAGCCATGGTTCCTCCTTATGATGGGAGGGTGACGCGACAATTCCAACCTGGTCCACCGCAGCCAAGGTTCGCATAACTATGGACCCTAACCTCGATTCCATCATCGGAAGCCTGTCGCAAAACACGGTTGCCATCCAACTGAGTGAGTTGAACCACCTCCCCAATGGAAGCCAATGTCCAGGTATCCATTTGAAGAATGTATGCCACCGAATCAGGACAGTCTTTATCAGGAATTACTTCACAACTTCCTGATGGACCTATCATTTCCAGGCTGGCATAACCAGAGATGCTATCCTTGCGCTGAACTTCACGCTTGATTTGTGCTCCAAGGGCTTTTTCCAGTTTCACAAATTCACTATATGAAAGGAAAATGTGTGACGGGGTTCCCCCTTCACGACCTACAATGGCCATCCCCTCGATAAGTGACTCGATGATCGTGTCAGAAGATCCATCATAACGCTGGCCGCCGAGGCGGGTTGTGTCAACGGATCGGTCTACTCCGAAAAATGAGGTTGCTCCAGGAGCAGAGCTTGGAATCCATGCATCCAGGCCGGAAATGGCACCATCATAATCACCATACTGGTAAATATAATCATTGGCTGCCACGCCGGATCCGCCATCAATTGCACTGAGGGCGTCCACGGTCAAAGTTCCAGAATTCCGGTTAATGGCAGTGATTGTCACCGAGCCACTTTTCACGGAACTTCCTGTCTTTGTTGCACAAAATTGAAGCTCCATTCCGACTTCAAAATTGACCACATCATTGGTCGTTTTCAGTACCAGACTGGTGCTGGAAACGCTGGCATTACACTGGCCGATTGCACCAGATCCATCCCGATAAAGGGATGTTGAAACCGATGCACCAACCGATTTGATGATATTATCGATTTCCGTGGTACTCGCTGACAGAAAACTGTAACGGTCACCTTCGGAGGCAGCTACGGCCTCGCCGGAAATTGTTGCCACCCCATACTTACTCACACGGGTGAGCAGAAAATCATCTATCTTGGATGCGGTTGCATAGCTTTGGGCATTTGCGAAATTCGCTGATACACCCTGGCCTCTACCATACAAAATTGGTATTGGCATATTACGACCACGGAATTTCGGGTCTTTTGGAAGAAGTTCGAAAAGAGGATGCGACTTGTAAACCAAGTCATCGACCGCCCTGGCGCGGTAGTATTGCTTTAGAGCAGCATCCCAACTGGTAAGAGTTGTTGCTGTTGCCATCTAAATCTCCGTTTAGACATCATGCGGACCTCCCTTGAGATTCAAACACGGCCAGAGCCTCCTCAAGACGCTCCCGGCGTGTTCTCGGCTCCCGCGTAGTAGGCGGAGAGGGCCGCGAAACACTGTTTCTGAGCGTTCTCGGTCTTTTCCTTGGAGAATTATCGGATGGCATTTCCTGGGTGGGTTGGGCTGCATCCGACAGCCCGATTTTGTCTTTCAACTTTGCAGATTTAGCAAGGTTGATAACAATATCCTCATAATATTTCTCAATATCGTCAAGTAAATTGTTGTGATCACGTAATTTTCCGCTTTCTTTTGCCTCTATTTCTTGCAACTGGAGGATCATCGGCACCGTATCATCCCACTTTGCACGGACCAGTTCATAGTTTTCATCCGTGTCTACAATTTCCTTCAGGTTTGCAATGTAGCTGTCTATTTGTTGTTTCTTTTGGGAATTCTCAAATGCAGACAGGCGTTTTTCCAGATCCGGGTTCAAACCCTGCTGCTGCTGAGGCTGAGGTTTACCATCATTCAGCACCTGGTTGGTTGCAGATTCATAATTCCATCCGACCTGGTTCATGGCACCAAGCATATCACCGGATTCTGCTGACTTTTTTGCATCCATGTAAGGCTTCAGATCATTCTGCATCTTCTTCAGTTCCTCACGCTGCGCCTGAATTTCTCGTTCCTTCTTTGCCAACTTTGTGAAGGCCCTGCTTGTGGATTCTGTTTTTTCTTCTGGTGGATCCTCTGGTGGTGGAACAACTTCAAGAGGTATTAAAGGATCTGATGCATCAAATTCCTCCTGTTCGACTTCAACCTCGTCAGGAATCTTATCCTGAATCCATTCATTGATCTGCGCCTGATCGATATCATCCTGAGATGGCGCTGCTGTTTCTTGTCCTTCTTGCTCTTCCATGAGTTAGGCGGGTAAGGGTTCAGACGGGGCCGCTGCTGGTGGTGCGCCCATGATATCCGCCATGTTCATCGGCGGGGTTTCTCCTCCTCCAGTTGGGGTTTCAGGCATTGCTGCGGGTTCCTCACCTGGAGCTGCTGGTGCCTGTCCTACGGTGGGCTGCTGCTTCATCATTTCCTGACACTGATCGATGAAGAGAAGCATGTTGTTCAATTTATCGAGTTCCAAACCATCCTGTTGACCTTCCAGGTATGCCTGGATCATGCGCTGGCTGGCAAACTGGAGATTCATGACGGCCTCCGGGCCATGATAAATATTATGCTCTTCAATCTCCTGGATCCTCCAATCAATGTCATTTTCCTGGGTTTCCATGAGTGAGGTGACACTTTGGAGATCAGGGAAATCGAGCAACCGTACAATCTGACTTGGATCCGTGATGATCCCACTGCTCACCAACTCCGAAACGGCCTGGAGTCGCCCTGCGGGTGTCGAGGGTAGGAGACTGACCGGGTAAGGCTGAAGGATAAAATCCTTTTCTGCCATTTTGATGTCTTTGAAATCAATCTGTTTCATCGATTTGTTGGTGATTCCATTGACAGGAAAGGATCCTGAATCCTTGACAATCTCCTGGGCCAGATCCATGAACCATTTGGCTGCGTCCATGAATGCATTTTCGTAACGTTGTGCGACTGAAATAAAACGCTCCGTTTCAATGTCATGATATGCTCTGAGTGCAGCACCTGATTCCAACCCAGCTGGTTTTTTACCTGTTGCAGATAATTCAGAAACTCCTGCAATTTCGTAGGCCCTCTGAAACAACCGATCCAGGTGTGAATAAACCTCTGGATGCATTGCCTGGGGGGTGTACGAAACGGGTGGACTGCCGACATAGGAAATGATTGAACCTGGAACATTTCTGAGATGAGAATCCACCACACGGCTCCCGGCCTGGACAAAGATCCACGGCACGCTCAACAGATGCATCGCCTGTTGGATTCTCAGACATAATTTATTGATTTCAAACTGGACATTCTTCAACTGCTCCGCGAGGGAGATCCCTGCAAAGCCGATTCCTGCCTCACCCCATTTCAGGAATACAAACGGGTAACGGTCATATGTATATTGTTCTGCACTCAAAACCACTTGGTTCATGGTGATGCAATGCAGCCCGTCATCACCACCCATGATCGAAGGCAGATGCCACGATTCTATGACTTCCAGCATGTCGGCCTCACGGCCTTCTGATCCATCATCGGATTCAATCTTTTCTGCATTGAATCGGATATCTGCTTCCAGCTCCGGGTAGAGTTGAATCAGGGTTTCCATCGGCATGGCCTTGATCTGGTGCAATGCTGGCGGCATCCCTGAATAAAGGGCGCTATCGATATCCCAGACCAGTTCATTTGGAAAAACCCGTTCTGTAAAAAGCTCATTTCCATCACGGCCCACCTTGAGGGCTGCAATGTCGAAAATACAACTATCCTGAAATATCTGAGGCATGAGCCTGAAGAGATCAGTCTGATGGAAAACGCCTTCCATCATATCTCCAAGCAGCCGCGCACGTTGGCGTAGTTTGTAATCTCCACGTTTGGTCAAATACATCGGTCTGGGTTTACTCTTACCGATCCGCGAGGTGAGGGTGTCGACCATGTTTCCAATCACATTCAGACGCATCCTGAAATCCTCTGCCCTCAAAGACATGGCACGGGTTTCAGGGTTGAACCGATCCAGTGCCTCATAATCCCTCTGAGAATACATGCGGAGCATGTCGAGGTTCAGAGTGAAACGGCCATAGTGATCCTCTTTGAGTTTGTAGATTACATCTGCAACCGCGCTGCCAAGCTCGGTTTCATCCTTTTGCCACCAGAAACTCATGATAAACTCCTATTTAAGTATTGGTCTTGGATCTCCGTGTCGGTCATGGGTGTCGTTTGTGGCTGCTCCATGAGCCGATCCAGATCCGGGTGCAGCTCCACCTCGATCCCTAGCCCTTTGAAACGGGCCACTCGGTTTTCACCTAAAAATTGAACCAGTTCCTTGATGTCTTCGGTTTTTGGATTATTGAACATTGGCTTGCATGGCTAAGGGTCGAGCAGCCGCCCGGTTCACGGGGGTGCGGTCACGTTCCTGTTGTTTTTGGTAGAGTAATGCCCCCGGTGGCACGGCGGCCATATAAGGAAGGCCCTGCTTGGCTGCACTTTTCAGTTTTTCAGAAAGGTTGAGGGTCCAGATGGGTTCTGTCTCTGGCCCACCACCACCTAGATCAACAACAGACCAGGGCATTGGTGCTTGCGGGTCATCCCAACCCCCAGCAATATGATCCTGCACCGTAGTTTCAGCCATTTCTTGAGTAGGAAATGCATCAATAGCTTCGCCATTTGCTGCTCTTATTTCATACCTAAGTCGATTTGTTGATGGCTTTTCTGTTTCAATAGCCGTTTGGCCAACCCTCGCGTCATATTTCTTGCCGAGACTCTGCGCCACGTTTTTCAGGGTCTTGTCATAGGCAACCATGAGGAAGTGTTTGGGGTCTTGAGGTAGTTTCAGATCCTCAACAGGAACCTCGATTGATTCGTATGTTTCGCCTTTTAAACTAATATCAATAGATGGCTCTTCAACCGCATCCATATCTTTAACTACTTTTTCCGCAACTCTTTCCCCCACATAATCATCCAGTTGCTTCCTGGTTATATCTCCCGAATCTAGGTTGTTGCCACCCACGCCTGTACCTAATACTCGGAAGGTATTTGACTCTTTATCGATTTCTCTTTTACCTGTTTTACGCGCAACGGTCAGCTCTTGAATACCCTCAACCATCTTATTGTAACGCTTCATCTGCTGCTCTCCCGTGGTCCAGGCTACTTTGTCGAATCCATTATCTGAGGCCCAGAGGATCATACGTTTCAAACCCAGCTCCATGTAATCCTTCGTGTCCATGATGAAGGGGGCGCGGTCTATGCCGCTTTCGGCTGCTCGCCGGATGAAATACTTGGCATTTGCAATGGCCTCCTCTTTGTCCATGCCCCAAAACGTGTCAACAGACTCGTCACTCATTGAACGGTCTTTGAATTTTTCCCCTGTTTCCACTTTCCACATTTCAGGACCACCAGGTTTCTTTTCCTTAGTGACCTTTGTGCCTGGAGGAAGTGGTATCAACCGCAGTTTTTCGGCTTCAATAAGCGTATCTAGCTCTTTTATGCGCTTTTCTAATTCCCTAGTGGGGCCAGTCCCATATACTGCTACCTGATATTGACCATTGACATGGTCATATTCCTCTTGGAGTTTTACTAATTTCGGGCTGCTGGTTTGCATTTTAATGTCACCCGGCTTAAACCCCTCCTTTTGGCCACGCTTTGCAATGTCTGACTGAATTTCTTCAATGAACAGGATCTTCTTACCATCTGCATCAACTCGTTCATTGAATCGGATATGCAGCAGCGGGTTTGGTTTGTCCGTGAATTGGTGGGATCCAAACCAGAGGGATTCTGTGCCAGGTTGCCCCAGTGCATCAACCACCTCTTCAATTGCTTTTTCCTGGCTTACACTTGAAGTGTTTACAATTGTGCCTTTCTCATCATAAACCGCCCATACTGGTTTATTAGCAGCAAGTCTTTGGGGATCTGGCATTCTTGATGAAGTATATCCTGGTGGAAGCATATTACCCCCAGGCTTATCCCAATACAGCACCAGCTCACGGTAGTTTTCACCACCGGGGGTGGTCAGGGAACCCTCACCGTATTTGACGGGGCCGTAAAAATCCTGGCTGGTTTCCTCAACGCCCGTGTACTGCATCAATTCCTCTTTCGACATCCGGCGGGCATCACTTTCGATCCTGTAATCCATCTCTTGCCGGGCCGATGTCACGGTGGGATGAATGTCTATTGTCCCACCTGAATCACGCACATATTCACCATTCGGGTCAACTACAACATACTGGTTTTCAATTTCGGCTTTAAAAAATTCCCGTGCTTCATCCTCTGTTTCAAAAGCAACATTTTTATTTTTGTATAAAAGTGGGTGAGAAACTTTGGTGTAATATCCGTTTTTCCAATTTGCTATGTAATCCTCAAGATCCTCCGCGATATCATCAGCAAACGCCGGATCCTGTCCAATCGGAACAAATTCATATTCGTTCATCTGCTGCTCAACGTATTTCATGACCATATAATCCTCATCTGCATCCTTCCCTCCATAAACCACTTCCTCGATCTTCAGCTGGTTCTGGGTTGTCATGTACTCTTCCAGCTGTTGCTTACTCACCTGGCCCTTTTGTTCCTTGAGCCATGAACCGAGGCCGGAAAATTCCAGTTCAGGATCCTTCACACCATTCCCGCGGAGGTATTTCAACCACATTTCTTTGGGCATCTGTTCCTTCTGGGATCCCAGGATGACGCGCAGCGCAGGGCTTGTGAAACCCATGTCGGATTTCGGTACGTTGACGGCAGCTGAGGCTGCTACACCCGCAGCAGGATTCCGGTCATAGACATAAAACAGATCGGCAGGATTGACATCATAAGCTCCATGAGCGTATCGGCCCCCTTCTTCTGTTGGTATTTTATCCAAATCACCAGAATCCAAGACTTGAGATAACCGATACCGTTCCTGTACCGCCCTGGCCTCTGCTTCTCCTGCCAGCAGATTATAGATTTTACGGTGATATCCATCATGATCTTTGAGCCGATACAACCGATCCAATTCCTTGGTTAATTTATCATCAATGGCAGTTCCTTTCTGAGTCTGCCGGAGGATGGTCTGCTCACGTTTGATGGCATTCTGGATGATGTTCCGTGGAATGGTGGCCCACGGCTGACCATACTGAAAATTTCCAGCATCATCTGTAACACTGAATTTTTTTAATCTTTCATCTCCAATCTGTTGCGGAAGCCCGTATTTTTCAACATCCAACCCACGGTTTGCTTCATGGTAAAACATATCACCAAGTATTCTCTTGAAACGCCGTGTGTTTTTGGTCAACTCTCCAGAAGTCGGTTCTGAATATTGGTTGATGATTTTCCTCTGGATAACATCAGCAGCATCCCGCAGCCACTGACCATATTTCTGTTTATTCCTCCGATTCGGTGGACTGCCTATTTCACGGGCCAGTTCATCAGTAGACATGAATCCACTGTTTCGGATGAAACGTGCATTTTGGGTTGGATTATCACTCAGTTTGAATTTTTCCAGTTGATGGAGATAATCCAGATCATAGAGCATCCTCACATTGGCAAATGCACGGTCATTCCTCTGTTTTGCAACTGTGGTTTCAGACCGTGTCAATCCAAACTTTTCGGGATAACGCCCTAATTCATCTCTTGCACTTTTCCAGGCACCTTCAGGATTACCACCTGTTGGAAATCCTTCGATCCGTTGGATTGCATGTTGTAATTCATGAGTCAAAACCGATTTGAAGGTAAAATCCATTTCTGGATGACCCCCGTCTTGCAGCCGCTTCAGCTCTTTTGTGTTTACCTTGATAGTGTCCGGCAAATTTTGAATCTGCCTTTTGTAATTAGCCAACGCACTCATCTGCTCCGTTGTCAATGCGCCTTCGACACGTAACATCTCTTCATAATCCCGGATGCTCCGTATTGCATAATCCAGATTGGTTTGATCAACTTCTAGTGTATTGGTGAGCCGTGCAATTTCACTTTCCTTCGTGGGTGCCCTGAGCATGATCACTTCACGCTCCACACGCAGCGGCTCCCATCTATCTTCAGGTGTATATTTTGGGTTTGGAATGCTTTCACGACGGGTGTAATAACCTGCATAAGATCGACTGCCGGACATCCCTTTGGGATCGAACTTGATGACAATATCCTTCAGCTCCGGGTAGGCTTTGAACAGCTCTGGATGGGAAACCACTTCATCCATCTTGCCGAACCCATAGGCATCTTTACCACTGGCTCCTGGTGCCAATTCGATTTTTGAAGAATCAACACTGATATCCATGTCGGATATTTCAAAACGCCATGCTCCATCAGGCCCTTTCCAGAATCCTGTCTCTTTATAAATTTGATACTTACTTACTCCGGCTTTTTCGCCTTCCAGGGCGCGGTCATAGCTCAGTTTCGGCAAATTCCTGGCACGCTTTCCGGCAAAGATTCCAGTAACCAATGCGGATGATGCAGCAGCAAGATCCGCAACATTCAACCCCTTCACGGTAGCAGCTGCGCCTTTGGCTAAACCTGTTGCAGCAGAAACAGGCGCACCTGGACCGACCACATCCCCTGCAATCAGTTCAGCCGGAGAAATCCCGAATTTTTCTGCAAAATACGGTGATGTATACCTATAAGTCAGACCCTTACCGTCTTTTGGAGGCATCTCCCCTGGAGTCATCCCCGCAGGAAATGGTTTCATGCCCTTGGCCTTCAAGGATGCAGGAGGTGTGACCAGTGGTGGCGTTGTCAGCTCCCCGATGTCACCAGCAAGGCCAGCAGCTCCTGCAATGCGGCCCAATAACAGGTTTTTCAGACCCTCCTGAGTCAGTTCACCCTTCTGTTCCTGCTCCAGACGCCTTTTCCGGCGTAGATTCTCCCAATACCCGGAGGATGATGCAGTTTGTGCAGCTTTTTTCGCCATCAATTCACCATCTGAGGTTCAAACTCCCACCACTCGGAGGGTTCATCAGTAATCCTTGCCAGGGCTGCCTCTTCCATACGTCTCTCCTCGGCCTGAAACCACCCATCGGATCCCACCTGATGCACCACCTCACCTGGAGTGTGTAAAAATCCCAATGATTCCCTCCATATATATAGGAGTGCATCACAGGCATGATTCTCACAGGCTGATGCCTCCACCCATTTGCCTTTGGATCTCTCAACATGATCCCATTCCAACAACTCGATCTCATCCACCAATGCCCGTGTTGATTCTGTTTCTAAAACCAACAACTTCCCCTTCTTCAAATCTGCATTCATCAACTCGATGTGATCAAACTTCTGCCTCTTCTTTGCTGCCTCAATACTCAAGGAATGCCTCTTGTTCAATTCTTCAATGATCATCACTCCTAATCCCCCGGTATCTGCCACGATGCGATCAAATCCGTACTCTGTTTCCAACCATCTAACACGCCGTGCAATATCATCAACTGCAAAGCCATGATGCTTCTCCACATCCACCACATAAGTCTCTGGAACTTCATCAGACCATGCCACAACCACCAACGCCGTTGCATCGGAGAAACCCAGATCAATCCCCAAACCATACTGCCACTGAACCTCTGGCATCTCTTCCACCAGGTTGCGCTTTTTTGAGAAACTGTAGACCAGTGAGTTTTCATCTCGTACCCATTCTCCTAAGTATTCTCTCCGGTAGGTTGGATCACTGTCCTCCCATCCGTTCTCGGCCTTCCTCTGAGCCAACCAATCACGCGCTCCAGGAAGGTGGGGGTTCTCCAACAACGTCCATGAGAAACTGGTCCAGGAACTACGTTTGAGTTGGTCGCAGTCGAAGAAATAACCTGATGCACCAGCAGCTGGCGTTCCAAAGAGCCACATTTCTCCATTGAGGTCCAAGGTTGCGGCTTCCAAGACATCATCAATCAGATTCTCCAATATTGAGGTTTTGATACTCTGACTTTCATCACAGATGATCCTTCCATATGCTGGACCCCTGAACTTCTCAACCTCCTCACGGTCCTGACATCCTCCCAATATGATCTGGCTCCCATTGGGAAACTTCACTGTCAATGCATTTTCTAAAAACTCCATGCCCATTGCATAACGGCCTTCCAACTGTCTCAAAGTGGTCCATAGAATCCTCCGTGCATTCTTGATACTCAGTGTAATATATGGAACCAAGGTTCCTGGAAACTTAACTGCTGCATCTACCAATCCTACTGCTGCCAGATGAGTCTTGCCTGCTCTACGACTGCACCGGGCCAACCTCTTCTTGGAAACATCTTCGAAAAACTCCAACTGCTTCGGATGTAAACTCCGAACCATCTGGTCACGGATTCCTTCCAACTTCTCCTGGACTGCCTGCTTAGCCCTTAGCCTTCGGACGCCCTCTTCCGCCAGTGCCCTTTGCTTTGGACTCCACCCTAGGGTTGCCCTTGCTTCCCTTCGTGCTCTCTTTTTTGGACTTCCGGCCACTTATCTCCCTCTGCTCATTTGATGTTTCAAAATCCTCCATCAATTCCATCATCATTACATTCTCCAATGGAACCAGACGTCTACTCACTACTCCATCTGCCGGATTGGTTGCTGTTACAAATACCATGCGCTCCGATGCTTCAAAACTAATTGAAATCGTTTCACTTGCCTTCAATGTCTCTCCGCCTCCTGCACTTGGAACCTGGAGAAACTTTGAAAACTGAACCTTGCTTAATTCCTTCATAAAATTGCCTTGTAAGGGTTCCACAACCATCTCACTTCCGGCCATGCCCTCAACAGACCCGCCGTCCTATGGCTGCAACAAACTTCATCTAAATCTGCCAAAATCCCCTGGGTTACCAAATCCTTCAATAACGATCCTCCTATTCCAAGACGCCTAAAGGCCGACTTCACATAAATGTAATGCAGCACGTTCTCCTCAAATGCTATCCAACCCCAAATGGTCGAGGGTGCGGAAGGGTCACACGCGGCGATAATGGTTATACGGGGGAGGAGTTTTTTGAGGAGCGTGTCGTGGTAGTAAAGGGTGATGTGGGGGGGTACGGGGGTACGGCCCACCCCGCCGCGGCCTCTGCCGACCTGGGGGTTCCACGGTGAGTCATCTGCCACCCCGCGAGTCCAGGAATCCATGACCAGACCCAGTTCCATCTCTCCAGCCGAGCCAGCCGGATCCAGAGGGCGTAGCATCACCTCGACATCGGCGTGCGGGTTCACAACCCGATTGGCTAAGTCATAAGTCACTGATATCGCGGAAGAATACTCAACCATGGTCTGGCGTTGATACATCGTTGATACCTTCAAGCTCCGGAAGTTCGTTTGCCAGTGCATGAGTGATCGATTGATCAGCCCTCAGTTCATCGAGCAGCTGCGTATCCGTGAGCTTCCCTAGGTTGACCTGGATCGCTGCCACGCTTTGGATGTCATTCCACTCCTGCGGCCTTCGGTTCTTGAGGTAGAACGCGGCGGCTTGGTGGTTGCCCCCCTCGATCTGCTCCATGAGGTGCCCTGTGACCTTCACAACTCCTTTGGCGCGCCCGCGAGTTATTGCCTCCTCAATTTCCTGAAAGTCTTTTTTCTTATCACTCAGCGTAGTTGGATAGACATTCAGGTTATGCGCAATGTCCTGCTCATTGAGTCCAAGCGCAGCCATGCGTTCAATTTCTCGGTAGGTTTCTTCAGTGGGTATCCACTTCTTTCCCATGCTACCGATCTTTGAGGGGTTTAGAATACCGCAGCCAGGTT
>Ga0098058_1000618_pt1 | contig 11777 bp, 4 predicted proteins | sample 19_taG_FD_75061 | JGI IMG/M metagenome (GOLD analysis project Ga0098058, IMG submission 75061) | Marine viral communities from the Subarctic Pacific Ocean - 19_ETSP_OMZ_AT15317 metaG | ecosystem: Environmental > Aquatic > Marine > Oceanic | place: Pacific Ocean | collected 2015-01-19 | reverse complement strand
GCGTGCAGTCTCATCAGTCCTGTAGCTGTCTTTTAGATTCGTAATATTCATATAGTATTTCGGATTTGGTACATAACTTGATGCGCTAAAGTGTTGTGGTTCGAACGAGGACGTTACAAACTCTACCCCGGCGCCGGGGGTGTTATAGCCGGTTCCATCGTGCCAGACATCAAACACACGGGTAAGGGGAGCCCGGTTACCGGGTTCTTGCCCACTCGTCAGTGCAAATTGCGCAGAGTAGATTCCGGTTGCAACCCAAGCGCCTGTTATTACATATGGGTTGATTGCGCTCACATGAGTGTATGGCAGTGTTCTAGGGAGGCTGATTGCCGAACCACTGGGTGCGGTATTGGTCGCGGAGCCTGAGTAAAGACTAACGTAAATCGCGTTAACTCCTACCGATGGTATATTCTTCAGCCTTCCTCTGACATAGTTGTAAAGAAAGAGGGTGTTCTGGTTATCATTAACCCCCGCTAAAGAGCTACTGTAAAATACTTCTCCTCTGTTATCTTTTCGCGATGAATTCCAGCGCGCTTCAATAGTTGGCCTCTTAAACCAATATTGTGATCCTCGCGCAAAGAAACGGCGCGTGTAATAAGAGGTAGTCGAGCCAGTGGGATTGAACAGGGCTGTGTATCCGGACGGTGTTCCAGAACTGTTGATGACATAATCCATTGAAGTATTGGCTTCATATGCGCCCGAAAGGTGGACGCCAACGCCGTAGTTGTTTAAAGTGCCAGCCATCCACAGTTCAACCAATCCTGTGATATCTACTTCAATATCTTCTAATCCGGTTGTCATGTCTGCGGAATACCACTCAAAGGGGTAGGCTGCGTTGGAATCAGTAATATAATCACCACCGATCTTGGTCCACGCTGTGGTATTGCTAGCACTCATCCAGTTGGCGCCGACATTGCCCTTGGTAACGTCGGTATATCCAGCCATGTCAAGCCCAAAGCCTTCTTGCCAATCGCGAGAAAGAGGCTCGATAACCATTGAGTATGCGCCAGAGGGTGCCGTGCGTGAGGTGGGAGCCGAGTGCATTTTCAAATAAAAGCTAACACTGCCCGAGGCTGGGATTGTGCCGGCGGTTCTATCCGACGAGATTGTAGGAATAGGGAATTTTACCAGAGCGCGAGAAAGTTCAGCAGAACTAGTTGATTGCCTACCGTAGACTGAAAAGATTTCGACTATATCGGCTGCTCCCATATTAGAGCCTGTGCCGCGGGTTTCCATATCAGTCTTATATGCGTTAACGATTGTTGTATCAGCATTAGCTACGTATTTTTTTATAGCCATTATTGTACCTTCCCTTTGACATCAACTTCTGGATATTTCAATTCTAATATCGCATTTTTCGGGGTGACTAAATAACTTCCATCAGGGGAAAGGTTATTGTTGATATTAATCTGTGTTCCAGAGTAATTAGTTCCTTGCGGGTTTGTGATCGTAACTTTAGTAACATCGAGGACACCTTTTGCACCCTTGAGGGTTTGGTAAATGTCGCTGATGTATAGCGGCTCGCCAATATAAAATTTGGTTTTGTACTTCTTTTTGAGTGCTTGGGTTGCAGCATTTAATACGACAAACTTGTCAGCACCAAGCTGTGGTTTGATTATAAAGTTGATTCCGATATTAACAATGTAAGGATCTAAGATGTCGACGGTATCATTTATCATCCTGTAGTGGTTGAGCCACATCTTAAGATTGTTCTTGATTGTTGAGTTAGTCTCGGTCAAATATCCTCTGTTGTCCGATGAAATAATATACATATTCAAGTTTCTTTTCAGAGAGTCGGGATCTTTCTGTGTACTGCATCTGGCGATAGAGCCATATTTAGCCGGCATCCTGTAAGCTAGATTCTCGTAATCAGCCTGGGTAACAGCGCGGTTTTGTGTGGGAAAAGTGTCGTAGATTCGGCGCTTTACCTCTGTTGAGGTGGGGTATGACACTGCGCCAATGATAGGCTTGTCGTTGGTCACTTCTACAGAGTTCATGATTGTTGTCATAACTCCGGAGTTAAGAGAAAGTTCGTCAGCAAACTTAAGTCTGGCACTCGATACTTTGTTGAGTTGTGAGGCGCCGATGTTAGAATTCGATGGATTAGTTGTTCGGTATGTGATTGTTAATATTGTGTTGGAAGGAACGTAGCCTAGGCTATAGTTTTTTGATAAGCGTGTAGGATCAAACGTTGTACTGCTTACATAATCCTTGCCGAAAATATCCATCGCAACTGAGCCTGGGTCGGCGATAACGTCAGTTTCTCCTGACTTACCACTGCCGAACTGCAGGTATACTCCGTATCTGTTTCTCTCTACGGTGAACTTGCGCGAGACCAAATAGGGTTTTAAGATTGAAGGAACATTATCATTCTTAAAGTTCTTGTTTGCGATCTCTTTGAACACCATGTCTTGAGCCAAATAATCAACCTCATAGTATTCATTGCCCTCAGTGTCAGTTACCGAGATGATCTCAGAGATATTTCCTGCAGACAGTTGTAGTTTTAAAAATCTTTGGTAGTTGTTTACTTTTATCGACTGTTTTCCGAGCCTTCCCGATACGACTGTGCCCGGTGCTTTTATCGCATACCAAGTTGGAGCACCAGTATCTTCGTTCACTTGTGCAACGATCGTCGTGTTTGTGGGGAGCGAAAAGTCAACATTTTCTGTCAATATGTATGCCAGTCCGTTTCCTGACGTAAACGTCGTTCCTTTTGAGAGAATTGGAACATAAGCAGTATCTGGTCCAATACCTGTGCTAGATGCTGGGACCATTACGAATAGCGACACCTCTCCATAGGTTGATGGACGACCTTGTGCCTTGTATCCTAAGATGCGGCCATGACGAACAACATTATCATATTGATATGCCGTGTCGAGGAAACACTCATTTACATTGTAATCTAAATAAAATGATAGCTGATCTCCGACATATGCCACCGCATCAAGCATCATTGAACCAAACGAACCCTCAGAGAAATCTTGAAGAGTATCAGGGTAGAACCTTTCTACAATTCCCATCAAATCATTACGAATACTTTCATATTCACGGTGAGTGTAATCTATTGGTAAAATCTTTTTCTGTTCGTCCGCCATTTATTTGGGTAACTCCTTATGTTGATATATCAAGCTGAGAATTGTGGTTCAGTTTAGGGACACTATAGTGTATTCTCATCTGTAGTATTCCTCTGTCAATTTCCTGCTGATCAAAGGCTATATGTCTAATTTTTATATACGGCATATACCTGCGTACTTGTTGGTGTATTTTTGAGGAAATGTCGGATTCAATTCCGCTGTGTGAATTTTCAAATAGGTATCTCTTTAGTCCTACTCCATACTCTGGAATCATGATTCTTTCGCCCGGTTCTGTCAGAATTAGCATTTTAAGATTTTGGTGCGCTGTTGACGCAAGGGTTCTCAACATTTGATATCCCCCGTCCGAATCATACATTAATGGTAATTTTACTGCTATTGATGACATAACTTGCTCTTTTTATAAATAGAATTATAATTATTTCTTTTCACACATTTTCCCATTAGCATCAAACGGATTGGAACGAAGTTTCGCCTTTTTCCACCAAGGAAGCATTTGAGCACCCATAGGAAAGGATAACTTAGAACGAAGGTTCTTCGTCCAAGACCAGCCAAAATCAAACCCAAGGTCAAAGCTGAAATCGAATTTTCGGGAAGAATAATAGTATGTTTTAAACGTTCTTTTAATTCTAGCTTTGGAATTCCGGAGCAAGATTTTATCCCACTTGCGCCATTCAACCGAGAGCCATTCGCCAGCGTCGAGGCTTCGGGGGTCCCAGCCTTCTTTTCCTTCCTTAAGGGTTGGATTTTCAGGATCTGTTACATCAACATAATAGCCGGGTTTATCGGACCTCTGCTTATTGCCAGCAGTCGCATGCTGCATCGTCACCATTTTCTCACCTATGGCATTTAAAAATGCCACATCGTTATATACGGCGATAGTGGATGCCATCTTCGGCACTCCGTAGATATATTGATATAGGAGTTTGAACTCTTCCTCAGATTTCAGCTGTCGGAGAAGGCACAGAAGAAGCCTAGTATCGCCGTCTAAAGATTGCGCGTTCTCAATTGTGGTGTCTAACATATCAACTTCGGTGGTAGCTACCGGATATTTCTTGCCCGACATAAATACTGAAAACTGGAGTCCGTGGCGAACACCAAGTTCCCCTTGCAGTCCCACAACTTGACCGCTATCATCAGTTACCAAATCCATCGTGCCAGGATAAACATCAGAGACATTTAACGTACTAACGTTTGTCTTTATAATATCCATAGCGCGTCGAGTTGAATACTTTTCTCCGTTAATACTGGTGTATTTTTCTATTACAAACGGTTTGGTGCCGGTGGCAGTGAAATCATAATCTTGTATATCCCCTATCTCTACAACCATTCTGTCAGCCATAGGCTTTAAGACTTTGTTTGTTTCCGAGGAGGGATATTCTCCTTCCACATAAATTATTTTATTGTCAGCATCAGTTTCAACGTGATAATAACCTTGATAATCTTCTGCATTTTCTGTTACAAACTCGCCACCATTAGTGTAGTGCCCATCACCCTCTGTTGGGAAGGAGGGCATTTGTTCCACAATTTCTTTTTGATCTACATTAAGATCTATGCCGCCATCAGCAAACTGCTCAATCATATAGAGTGCCAAGTCGTTTATCTCTGGCTCAACCCCAATGATATCAAAGTTATTCACCAAGCTCTCGCCAATTATATTTAACTGCTCTTTTACCATCTCGGCAAGAATAATCTTGGCATCCTCTTCTGTGTCGCGGATAGCTTCAAAGTTTTTCTCTTCGCGATAGCTGCTTAGGGTAGTTGTCCAACCTGTTTCGCCATCAGGGGCGTTGTCTAAATCTTTTTGTGTGGGGTATTTGTAATTCGCTTGGTAATCGTTAATCCTCTCAAAGGCAGCTAGTACCGCCGGCGCAGGTTCTGTAGTTTCGTCGCTATCGATCCTTCTGGAATATGCTTGCACACTTTGTTCCAAGAAGGCAAACCAGAATTCTTCATCTTTAAATAAAGTAAAGAACTCCCAAAAAGCAGTCTGTGCATCTTTTAATGAATATTCCATATCTTCAACAACATAAGCAGCGAAAATATTGCTATAGTTCTGATCAAAGTCTGGCTTAATAGTTGCAAACGTTGCTAGGGTCTTTATAAAGTGAGTAGTCGCATAGATCCTGATTGTCGCAGTTATAAGTGCTTCCATACCAGAAATTGCTGGGCGTTCCATTATTCGATTATATGGAAGCTCAAGCGCACAATCTGTGTTTCCTCTCAGCCTCTCATCTTCTGGGATGTAGGGGTATGTCTTCGACATGTTTTCTTGGATATCAACAAAGTCCACCAACTCCTGCTTGGATGGTTTACATGAACTAGGTTCCGGAAATAATACATCGAGGAACCCAAGCCAGCCTTTATTTTGGACCGGCGCGATATAGATGGGAGGGCTCATATAAGAGCCACCAAATTTAGCAGGAGGAAGGTAATAAACCCGGTTTGGTCCGGGTCTTCCGTTGTATTTCATTTGCCACTGATATCCGCTTATTCCCAATACTCCGTCTTCTTCCTTATAGCTGGAATCGTAATAAGATTTAGGTGAACCAGTCGACTCATCGAGAACATATTCCAAATCAGCGGAAGTTATATTATCCCACTCAGCACCATATTTCCATGCGCTGTTTTTGTCATCAGAAACCGTTTGCAATAACGAGTTATACATCTCTGAAGTGCTCTTATCATAAAATGATTTTACGTCATCGATTGAAATCTCTTGCCCATTTTTCTCCATCATTTCATGCAGCAAAACTACCTGTGGTGCGTAAGCACTTTCGTGTGTGAAAGCTCCTACTAGTTTGGGGTATTTAAGCAAGTTAACGCCCTTAAAAGAGTCGTCGGATGCAGCAAACTCAAACGCGACTGTTTCACTAACAGCGCTATCGTCCGTGATCATGTTTGGAGGCAGCGGTGTATCCTCTTCAGGGGTGTCCTTGTCGCCTTCATTATATTGAGCGTTTGCTGCAGCGGACTCATCGGTAACTTTGTTATATTCTACTAGTTTAATTCTTGTGATATCTCCGGGTCTGTTTCTTGGCCCGGACAAACCCGATTCAAAAACTCGACCAAACGGACCAAGACGGGCTCGGGCAGATACTTGAACATCTGAATCAGTCATTTCGGCTGTATATACCTCTAAGTCAAATGCGAAGTTCCATCGATTTTCTGGGGAAGCTGCCCAATTAACAGAGGAATCGGTTTGGTCCATAAGGGAGCCGTAGCCTTCCAAATGATTATAATATTTAAGAACCACGTCCGGGTTCTTCTTTCTTGCGCTCTTTATTAACTTAATGGCTTCATTCGGCCAATCAACTTCTATGTCGATGTCATAGCCAAAGTCTGGAAGTTCTGTGAGATTTATGTCTGTGTCGAATAGATTGAACCCTTGTCCAATATTCAGCGAATCAAATGATCTCGTAAAAGTTGTTTCCGGTGCGATTTCGTTATTAGAGTTGTAGACAACCGCAGAGCCAGCCATCTGTTCTTGGAGGCGTTCGGCTACCTTAACTGGGTATCCGCCTTTTTGATCGCTAGCGTCATCATAGGTATTCCAAATCCAACCCGGAGATTCTACATAATAATCAACGTATTGTTTTCTTCCGATGTCCCACTTCTTCTTCCTATTGTGGGTACTTAAAGGGTTCCCCAGAGTATCAGAGAGAACCATATTTAGCAATCCCCAATCTGATTCAAAGAAAGGTCCTGAACCTAACATATCTTGTGTGAAGTCTGTCTTTATCTGCTTAAGATGAGTATCGAGGACCGCAGTAGACACCGCTACTGCTTCTTTAGGCTCGAATGGGAGCAACCCATCTTCGCAACCGGGAGAACCCATAAGTGGTATATCTGAAAAAGGTCCCGATTGTAGAGCTTGTGCAAGAGGACCCAGTTCGTCCTCTACTTCACCTTCACACATGTGTGAGATCTGAACTTGACTGGCTCTTCCGTCGAGAATCGCGGCACGTCGATTACAGAAATCTTCAAATTGTTCAGGAGTTGCGCATGCACAAGGGTTTGCGGGCACCTGATCATCCTCTGGTAATGTATTCAGATGATCTCTTAGTTGTTTACGCGCAGCCATAGGCATCAAGCTTCCAACATTTTTAAAGAAAGCAGCTATCGATTGCTTGTTGTTAAAGGCCGGCTCATACTCGGGATATTCATATTTGACTAAGTTTAACACAATTTCTAAAAGGGTGTCAGACGGGTTGCCCAACGTAGCCTCGCTCAACTCTGTGCGGGTGGTCGACATCGACAGGTCGTGGCTAAAGTTCAAGGCTTGCTGCTCATCCGCTAATGCTACTGCGCCGGGACCCAAGGCGCCGAGAACGTCAATCACTGCCTGATCCGAACTTGAAACTTCATCACTATGGGCGCCCCCATCACCACCGCAAATTGTTTCTTGAAGGAGATCTCCAAAAGTAGCTTCGGTGAATGCAGCTTGCGCAACGTCTGTTGCTATCTCAACAGTTTTACATGCAGCGCTGCTCAAAGTCTTGCAAGCTCTAAGGAGAACGTTCTGAATCATTCTCAGAATTGCTTCGTTAATCGCCTCAATGGCTGCAGCTTGCAATGCAGCGAGTAGATCGTGGCGTTTTGGCACCCATCCAAATGGATTCTTTAGTTTTGGTAGGGTTATCCCGTCGATGCTTAAACACGAGGGAAGGTCTTCTTCTTTGATTATTTCAAGTCCGCCTTCTGCGCCCAAGACAGGCGGAAAAGGGCAATCTAGTGTTGCTATAACTTTCGCGATAATATCGGCGCCAGGGAACTTGTTTAGGTAGTCGATTAGCGCCAGATAATGATCCTGATATACTTCTATTATGGCGTGTACATATGCTCCTACAACCGATTTATTACCAAAGCCTCCGGAGAGTTGTCCGGATAGAGAGAACTTTTGTGCTAATGTTCGAACTTGTCGCTGGCTTTGCCCTCTTCCAGAGGCTTCAGCTGATAGATTTTCGGTAGCTACAGCGAGGCTTACATCATCGGTGGCAAGGACGGGGGTTTGAAAAGTATCCTCTTCTCCAAACTCTTCAGGCTGGCTTGAATCAGTAATATATGCGTCTTCTTTGCCGGCCATGACATCGCTAAACTGTTGAGAGGCACCATTATCAGAAAATAGATCGCCTGATGCTAGTCTTTTTCTTACAAGCTGTTCAATTTGAGCTTGTTTATCCGGGGGCAACAGAATGAACAACGACGATAGGTCTGCGGGGTCCATTGCTTCTAAGGCGGCTAGTGTGACTTTTGACAGTGCCTGCTCTAACGTCATCCCCTTAAAGAGGCATTGAATTGCAGACATCAGCATCGAAGATAGGCCGCATGCTTTTATCCTGTCGAGCTTGTTGTACATATCGTCAAGCGTGTCGGCAGATGTACCCTCTGGTTTGTTACTGTCTCGGGAGGAGAAAATGGCGCATATGCTGCCATCGCCTTTTTTCTCTAGAGACCCATAGGCACGTGCTTGAGCAACTGCGAATAGATTTTCTCTAAACTCTTCAGTATCTGGGTTGTTTGGATCAGCATACTCAAATAATCCAAGTTTTTGTAGCTCTTCGTCTAATTTCTCCGAGTCTTTGTAACATAGGTTTCGATGAAACTTATACATTATTGCATCAGCAATTCCGAAAGTCTCGTCAAGAAGATCTTGTCCTAGTTCTTTTCCTTCGGATATTAATGCGTCTTTGACACAGCTTGTGATGGTTTGTGATGTTTCATATCTAGACTCTACTTGTCCCGGGAGAGTGCTTGTTGATTCTATTGGGGAATATACTACTGGGTATGTGTATTCTAAGATGAAGTCTAACCAGTACTTTGGAACTCTTGCTTTAAGATCTTGTTCCATTTTATCCATATTCATGAAATAACCCATAGCAGTCGGATCTTTAAAAGATGATTTGCTATTTAGGGAACGCAATCGAGTGCCTTCAAAAACTCTAGCATTGTCACCGCAGCCGGCTGTGAAAACCTCAAGTTTAGTCAACTTGTTTTCACCATCAAATACGAATGATAACTTCTCAACCACATTTTGAAAGCCAGGCCAGCCGATGCCCGGTATCTTAAAATCTTTCGTATTAAGGAAGGACTCTAATTGAGGCAGGATATCTGCCATAAGAGAATCGCCGAAGCCCGAATCTCCATAGCTGCCCAATTCAAATAATCTATTTGAATCGACAAAGAATAGGTTTCCGTTTTCAACAAACCTATAAATCTTAAGATAATTGTTATATAACCATAGGGACTTTCTGACGGTCATTACTTTATTATATATTTCTGTGGTATTATATGTTACTGAGCCACCACCGGTGTTTTCTGTTTCTTCCTCTTCCTCGTCATCAGATGTATCTGTTCTCGCGGCAATCGAATCTAAAACGATCGTTGGAATTGAATATTGTAGTTTGAGTCTTGAGCCGGGATAAGGGGCTAGATCAAAGTTAGATGCATATAATCCTTTGCTAGCAAAATCTCGTGTTTCCGCAGAGTTCTCTTTCTCGTAAACTGCCAGTAATGATTTAATCGCATCTGTTGCGTATAGCTCATAAGTTGCAGTGAGGGCGTCAGTATGCTCTTGATCAGAAGATCCTTCTGGGGCACCCGTAGTTGTAAGGGAAGTCTTTACCGTAATCTGGTATGTGCAGTTTTGTCCGTTTAAGAAAGGTTCATCTATTGTGAGATCTTTCCAATTAGGGATGCTTGCTGATGGATCTGGCTTACAAGCCGAACAGGATTCTTGGACATCTACTATAGTATCTTCGCAAACGTCAATTAACCCATCGTTGTCTCTATCTTGCCATTTAATAAACTTTGATTCAGACATGACTCTCCTATGTCGCGTTAACGTTGGGACTGCAAATATATTTGTACCCTGCGCGAGATAAATAGTTTGTTTCCCAAACTATTGCATTAGCCTTAGTATGATATAAACTGTTTATAACACTTGTTAATTGCTGTGTTGTCACAGGGGCTGCTGCTGCGGCGACCCATGGACGCCAAGGGTCGACTCCAATAACTCCATTGAACCCTGTCTGAATCAGACTCAAGTTAAACACGGCGCTCCAGAGTTCTCCCACGATCCCAATCAACTCCTTCAATCCATGTTCTAGATTCTTTCCTCTTATAACGGGTTGTAGTGCTGGGATCTCTTGTGTTCCGATCCCTAGTGGACCTTTAACTGTTTGGATGCCGGTATAGTTGCCAGCGATTAAATCAATCGGAGGGGCTGGGAGTATTGATTCTCCTGTTGATAAGGTCTCGCCAGTGCTGCCAAAACCAGCAACACGAGGGGCTTTACCTGTGATTATTTTTACTCCGCCGCGCCCAATAATGCGCGTGTTATCAGCTTTCAAGACTATAGCAGAGCAGCCTGTGGGGGACATATGCCCGATGCTCCCTAGAGCTAAATCAAAATTCCTATCTGCGCGGGTGTTCTCGCTAACATATATTCTCGCTGCGTCTGCGAAGAAGTTATTGTGCACTAATGTTCCGGCGCCAACATCCGGAGATGAGGCGCCTCTACCAACCACAATGTCAATCGTGGGTGATTCTAAGAATGCCCCCTGTCCGGACGCAAGATTTCCCGAACGATCTCTACCAAATACAATTTGTGAGTTTCCTTGTCCAACAATTTTCTCCGCTTTCGAAGGAATGAAAATTGGACCTGCGGGATTAACATCTGAATGAAAGAAGGGGCTGTTAGAAGGGGTGCTTGTTGGTTTATTGTTTTCGAGTTTTCTAAGCCATGCTTCGGCGTCAATTGACATATTTTAATTCTCCTAATTTAACTTTATGTAGTGGATTGACCATTGGCCATGGCCCATGCTCGAAGGCTGTTAGTGAACTTTGTCCTACTTGCGGCGTATGGGCGCGGTATCCGTTCTCCGGGGCGGTCTACATATTCATGCTCCTTAAGTTGCACTAGCTCTTCCGGAGTAAACGAGGTGTTCCAATTTCTATAATAGTTCCACGTCATGTCTTCTGCCATCGCGTCTATGTCGCCCGATAATGTTCTCCACAAATTGGGGGTGTTCGCTCTTTCTGCGATGACCTTACCAAATGTTGCCATCCCCCTTGCAAGAGAATCGAAACCGGCGAAAATTCTTTGGTGGTTGCCGCTGTCGCGGAAGCATGACATATAATCAAAATCGCTGACAGCGACACCGGCGAAAGTCGAGGTGTCCAACTGAACGCCAGCTACATTATAGTTTAGGTACTTGGAGCCGGGTGGCTGTTCATGTTCGACGATCAGGAACATTAGCCTCTGTATGTCAGAGGGTTGTCCACTAGCTTTAATTGCGGTTATTGCAGTTTCTCTTGTTGCTGTTTCAGTTGGCCAAAACGTCGCTCGCTTGGGCAAACTTGCATATGCAGGTGCTATGGCACCGCACTTTTGAAATGTGGGATCGTCTTTGGGGGTGTCGGGTTTCCAACCGCGTGCGGCGCCGGCGGGAGGCAACCATCTGCAGAAGTTGGCAGGGTTGTTTTTTGCCCTATAGCCGCCGGCTGTGCATGTTGGGTCAGCTATGTGACCGGGTGGGCGCGAACCCCCAGAGTTACCCGGGCTGTTTCGAAAAAGAGTCTCCATACTCATGCACTGTGGGCGTGTGTTTTCTTCTGCGCCAACGCGGTAAGAGTCTATTACTTTTATAAAATTACCATATTGCAGATCATATCCGTTCGGGC
>Ga0098058_1000616_pt1 | contig 11780 bp, 7 predicted proteins | sample 19_taG_FD_75061 | JGI IMG/M metagenome (GOLD analysis project Ga0098058, IMG submission 75061) | Marine viral communities from the Subarctic Pacific Ocean - 19_ETSP_OMZ_AT15317 metaG | ecosystem: Environmental > Aquatic > Marine > Oceanic | place: Pacific Ocean | collected 2015-01-19 | reverse complement strand
TTCCTTGGTCCATTATTTGCTTGGCTAGTTCACCTGCTTCATCATTTGTGAATTCTATCTCATTAGTAGTTTTATTATATGATTTTACTCCTTTAAAAGTGCTATAATCTGCAGGATCTGTAAATCCTAAAACATTAATATATCCGTCATCAGGACCTAATGCATATTCTCCTTGGTCATTAGTAGTCAATCTAAATTGATCTACTTTTTCAGCTGGTGCAGATGTTGATGCTGTAGTTGTTGTAGTAGTACTTGTATCTGCACCTGGATCTACTGTAGTAGTTTCTTCTTCTGTTACTACTGTAGGTATTTCTATATTTTTTTCATTATAATGGTTTCTTTTTTCTGCTGGTGACATTTCATCCCAAAATTTAGTAGTAAGAGTAAGGTCATCATCCATAAATGTATACATTTCCCCAAACCTCGAACTATTTGGTGGTTCTGGAAGATTTGCATCACTTACAAGTTCGGGTGTAGTAGTTTCAGTTTCAGTTTCAACTACAGTTTCTTCTCCATCTCCTAAAGCATATTCAGGAATAGTTAAATTTCTTGCTTTATAAATTTGATGTTGCAAACCAGCATCAAGTTCACTCCAATCTTTTTGCCCTCCCTCTATTGTAGGCCATCTTCTTTGTCCTCCAGGAGGTTGATAAATTTTCTTTACTTCTCCACTAGTTGCATATCTTTTTCTATAAATATCCATTTGATTGGGAGAGAGTCTATTTACTTTTCCTCCCATTCGATATTCTCCTTTCTTATTTATTTTTCTACCACTTTTTACAAGCTTGTGAAGATCGTTTCCTTCAGTAAGTTCTGCTATTTCATTGCCATCTTGAATTCTTTTATCTAACGCAAGTTTAGCTACCTCTAATTTTCTTGCTTCTGCTAATAGACTATTAAAACGTTCTTCTATTCTTGTGCTCATGCTAACCCTGCTTTTTTAAGTTTTTCCATAAATTCTGGATTCATCTGTACTAATAGCTCTAATTCTTTTTTATTCTTGGCTTTAAGAATTTGTATTTTTTCATAATCAGTAGCATCTTCTCTTAGGTCATTGTTATTATAGGTCATTGTTGACATACCTCCGCCTACTTGAGGTGTAGTTTCCATATATTCCAGATCATCTACTATAATATTTTCTTGTTTAGCTTCTCCAGTTTCTGGATCAACTACTGGAACAGTTAAAGGAGAACCTCCTCCAGGATTATCCAGTGTACCATCTCCGCTGTCTTCATGAGTGGGACCATGCATTTGATAGATACCAGGTTTCTCAATTGTTGTATTAGGTCCTATTGGTTCTGCCCAACTATTTTTTTCTTGTTTTTTAGTCATTGGTCCATAATATCCTGTAGCTACTTGATTAAGTAAACTTTGTACTTTATCAAATTTAGCTACTTCTCCGCTTTCATCATAACTGTGTGGACAAGAAAGACATTTTCCACTATTATTATAGTAATGTCCTTGGCTAAAACTTACTTTTCCACTATCTTCAAAATTAATTTTAGCTGAAACTTCTGGTCCTCTCTTACTATAACTTAATCCTAGGTTTCCTCGGTCTCCTGGAAGATTATAAGTTGCTTTTACTTTTGGTCCTCCATATATTTTAGGTTGGCCTTCTTCCCCTTTACCTAAGGACCCTCCTATATCAAAACCAAATCTTAATCTATTAGCAATTCCTAAATCTAAACCAGCTCCTCCTCCATATTGTCCTTGTGTTTTATCAAACCCTCCTCCAAAAGAAGCATTTAATTTTCTATTTTGTTGAGTGTTACCTGTACCTGTATTAAGTCTGAGGTTTTTTTCTAGTTTTGAAAGTACTGTGTTGTATTTCTTAACAAGATCTATTTTTCCACTATAATTTTTATATTGAGGACCTTCAGATCCCATTGGTGGGGTATTTTCTTCTTCTATGATAAATTCTTCTCCTCCTTTATTTGGATCAAAAGGGTTATAGTTTGTAGGTTCCTCTTGGTTTACAACTGTTCTACTTTCTAGCACTTCACCTGCTTTTTGACCTGCAGTTTTTTTCCTCCTTGTCTGAGATGATCTGGCTCCTGCCATAGCTGATTTAGCATAAGCTTTTTGAGACTCTTGATTCATTTTATGTGTTTTCCTCGCTCCTCCGACCAGTCCTATAGCTCCTCCAACCAAAGCTCCTAAGGGAGCAGTGGCCCATGAAAGAACTCCTGCTCCAAGAGCAGCTCCTATTGCAGCTCCTGTTGCTGCACCTTTACCTGTTGATGCTAAAACTCTTCCTGCATGTTGTCCTGTTGTTCTTTTGCCTTGTCCTCCTCCTGCTCTTACTATACCTGTTCTATCACTTTCTTGTTCTATTCCGCCTCCTATTACTTCAGCAGCTTTACCTGCTAATTGATATACACTTGCTCCTCCTCCTCCTGCATCATCTACTGGTGGCGCTGTTTCAAATGCGCCTACTCCTCCTCCTGCATCTGGATTCCAGGTTGTTAGTCCTACAGCATTTCTTGCAGCAGTTTCATTTGCATTCATGCTAGCTAATTCAGCTCCAGTTACTCTAGGATCAATTTGTTGTCCTGTTTGTGTAAAGTTTAATGGTTGTGTAGCAGATACATTTTGTGCTCCTAAAACTTGATTAGCTTGCTGTCCTTGTGTTAGTCCTCCTGTAGCTGTACTTGTTTGTTGTGGAGTAGTTTGATTTAAAAGACCATAATTTCCTGTTGTAATATTTGCAATATCAGTTGGATCAGTTTCTTCTTCATCGCCTTCTTCAACTTCTCCTGACATAGCATATCTACCACTATGGATAGCTTGTTCACTTCCTTCTGTGCCTGCTCCTCTTTGCATTAATCTGGATTTAAGAGGAAGTGCTGATGCTCCTTTTTCTTCTCTTAAGTTTGGGAACCATTGATAAATTGTTTCTGCTGTAGTAGATAATCCCATATATTTTGCTAGTTGGGCTTGTTCTCTTTCAGTTAATATTCCCTGTTGATCTTCTTCTCCTTCTCTTCCTTCAATTATATATGGTTCTGTTAATTTTTTTCCTCTGTATTTATGGGCAAGAGCTTTAAGTGTTTCTTGTTGTAAGGGAAGATACTCTCTATCTGCAGAAAGGTTAACTGGACCATGCATAGTTTGTACAGTCCGATTAAATCCAGTTCCTTTACCAAATTCTACATCAGGATTTCCAATTTGGGTATCATATTGATTTTCATTGTTAAAATATACATTAGGCGGAGTATAGGGTATTGAATCTGTTCCTCCTTCTTGATTACGTACTATTCTATAATTACTTGTAAATCCTTTACCTTTAGGTTTAAATTCAGGCGTACCTGAATCTTCATACATGGCACGGCGTAAGCTAGTTCCTTTTACTTTTCCGCTTCTTTTATAACTTTTTCTCTTTTTTGCTGCCATAGTACATGTATATAGACTTATCTTGGGCTAAGTGATGTAGTAGGGAATACATAGTTAGTTACAAGTTTATAATTTTGTAAATCTACACCTACTTCTCCGAAGTTACCGAAAAACAGTCTGATTGTCAAATATTTATCTCTGAATCTTTGTTGTTCAAGTGGGGTTAATAATGGATTTAATGTTACTGGATTAATGAAAGCTGAAGAATTTATAACTTTATCTATATAACCTCCTAATGGTAATCCTGTTAAAGGATCAGTAAATTTGTCGAATTGTTCCTCTGAAAAGATAGGTATTGTTCTATTTTGAAGAAGATCACGGAACCCATCAAATGCCCAACTTCTTTCATCTCTTGATAGAGTTATTTCTCCTATTTTATTAATAATAGCATTTTGTTGCATTGTTACTTGATTCCTATTTTTATTGGTTAGATCAAGTATGTTTGTACATTGATGCTCATTATATAAAATTACTTTATTAAATGTTACTTCTCTTATGTCAAAGTTTTGTTGTTTTACTCCGTTATATTCTGTTGTTTCTGAAAGAAAGTGATAGTTATCATAGACAGATGTTTGGAGCGGATTTTTAACATTTACAAGTTCTAGTATATGTGGAAATTCTAAAGGAATTCCTTCCAGATCTTGATAAAAAGTATGATAAGGAATTGTATTATGTATATATACTTTTGTTGGATCATCTTCTTGGCTTTTCCAAACAGAATAAAAACTATTTTTTCCTGTTATATATCCAGTTGGTCTATAGGAGTGAAAAGAGACCCATTTTTCATTTAATCCTGAATAACTGATAGTCCATGATTTATCTATAAAGAAATCGGGATGAAGTTCAGGAAGTCCTAGTTTTACAGTAGATCCGAGTATCGGATTAAATCTCCAATAAAGATTGGGGTAAGTATCTACTAATTCTATCTTATCTGTTCCTGGTATATTTTCTATCCAGTTTTGCACCATCTGTTTAGGAGATTCAGTATATCCTGATAAAGGAGTAGTAACAAATTCATAATCTCTCTTTGTAAGTATATATCTAGAATGTCGAGTATCATAAACTGCATTATATCCTATTCCTACATAATTGTTAGGAGTATCTTGATAAGAGAAGTTTCCAAACCTTTCTCTGTAACCTATAGAGTTTAATTGTGAAATGAGAGTATATCTCATATTATTTTCAAACCAATTTCTCATTCCTATATTATATATAGGTTTTAATCCTTGAGAAGCAAGAAGAAATACTTTTTGAGCTCTTTCATCTACTATAAACACTCCTAGTTCTGTTTTAAGAGTAGCCCATTGTGAAACAGATCCTCCATAACCAACCTCTGTATCTCCCATTTTTTGTGGAGGAAGGCTTAAGAAATCTCCAGTTCCTATGTAAAGAACTGTAGTATCTGTTTTCATAGTTTGTTGACTTGTTTGTAATATCCATGAAGCTTCTTCAGTAGTAGCATAAAGTTTATTACTTTGGGTCAAAAGTCTTGTAATACTTCCTGTTTCTGCTGGAACGTCTTTATAGTTATTAGCTAGGAACTTTCTAAAATGATCAGCTCTTTCTTCTTGAAAGGATTTTTCTGAATATGCAATCCTGGTTGCAAAATTGAAGTAACATTGGTTACAATTATCAACTTCTTCACTATATGTTCCTATATATTTATATGCCTGACTTAATGGATAGAATTTCTTTAATACATTCATTGCACTAAAGTCTGGATTATAACTATAATAATTAGTACATAGATCTAGACACCCACTTCTAAATGGAGTTTTTGTTGCTACATCTATAAAAAATTCATCTGCAAAGGGTTCTATATTAAGATATGCACTTTGATAAAATCCTCCACCATCTCCATATCCGTGTCCTTTCTCTATTCCGAATCCTATTGGTCCATAAGGAGCATATCTTTTACATCTGTCGTAATCAGGAGCATCTCTAAATACAGGATTGTAATCACATTCTACAAAATGACATATTCCTGTAGCCCTTTTATATGAATGATATCTGTGATTTTCAGTTCCTCCATCATCACCTGAACAAGCTCCTCCATAATATGTTTTTCTAAATACAAATTTATCTATAAAGGAATCTCCTCCAAATATTTGTATAGTTAAAGGTGCTGTAAAGTCTCCAGTATGTATTTCAGCATCTGTTTCAACATATATAATATCATCTACTGGACCATATTGATTTAAAAGTGTTCTTTTAAGAGATACATAATAAGCAGTTGTAGTTCTATTTTTTTCTGGGTCAGTATACCCATGCCATTGGGTATTGTAAGAAGATGAATCACAAGGAACTCTTTTAAATCCGTTAGTTGAAGGATAAGTTTGCCCATCCCAATTGTTAACTGGATATGGAGCACCTGTTATAGTTTTAAGTTGATCTATAAAAGTTTGAGGCTCTTGTGGATCCATACATCTTCCTTCTCCTCCTATGTATTGTGTTAAAAGTTCAAAAATATATGTTTCTTGAGCTCTTGTATTTCTAAAGTCATAAGTTGTTAATCCTCCTGTTACTCCTGTATCTGCAGGTATAAAACCTCCACTACTACTTACAGGATGATTGTAAAAAGGAAAACTAACATGCCTGAAAAAATTATTTAGTTCTCCAAATTCATGAATTGTGGCAGGATCAGGATCTAGTCCTGCAATACTTTGAAATACTGCTGCATCTATTTTATGAGCAGGTGTGCCATAATGATTATAGTAAACTGTTGCTGTTTCTATAGCTGGTTGGCTTTCATCTGGTAGACCAGCAAAATCTTTTTGTTCTTCTGTTTCATTATTTTGCTCATCTACACCATATATTATTTTTTCTATTTTAATATGGTCAAATAGTAGATTTTTTTCTTTTGATCCATCTATTTTAGATTTAAATCCATGAAAAGACATGTTTCCAAAGTTATCATATGGTTTAAATCCTTCTATAAGAGCATTTCCCTTTTCTTTCATACATGCTTTTGTATGAGGATAAGGTAAACCTGCACTTCCGCATCCTTTATTCACATATGGGCCTGATGTACTTTCACAGCCAGGAGTACCACATTCCCAACAATCAAAATCACTTATACTATCGTCTAGTGCTGAAATACATGCAAAACATTGACATTTTTTATCTGGACTACTATCACAGTAAAGACAGTTAGCAGATCCTACATCAGGTCTGGGATCGGGTACTACTACACCATCATCCTCACCCATTTCATTATAGCCTATATAAGAGTTTATATCGTAACAATTACCTAATTTATCGTTTACTTCTTTATGAGCTTGCCATCCTTTTGGTCCTACAGGTGTTATTGCATTATATCTATCATTTTGTCCTACGGGAGTACTACTACTTTCTCCTTCTTTTTGTAAAGCATAAGCATTATAACTTGCTGTTTGTACAAATTGCGTACACATGTCGTTACATATAAAACATTTGTTCTTTGGATTGAAATCTCCAATATCACCGTCAGGATTTATACCACCAAAACCTAAATAATTATAATACATTAAACCTTTATCTACAACTGATTTATTATCATCAGTTCTATGTGCTTTTACTATTTTAAATCCTTGAACTAGTTCTTGCATACTTGGAGGACAAATAATATTTTGTACATCTATTCCAACTTCTGAGAGTAAGTTTTGTCCAAGTGTTCCATAATGTTGAGCAGCATGAGCTAATGATTCTATACACGCACCATCATTTATAGGGTATCTGAAATCAGGAGAGTAAAAATGTGGTTCTAGTGTTGTATCAGGCATTTTATGATGACGAATTTTATCCATCACAAATACACCTTCTTCTAGTTCTGTATAAGGATAAACAGGTTTTCCATCACATCCTAAAGTAGGTGGATATCTATAATCTTCTGTTTCCCAATAAGCTAATTGTCCTGAACTTCTAAAGCTTTGGTTTCCTCCTCCACCAGCTGTAAAGTCTATTCTTTCTCTTAAAGCTGTATTATAAATTTGCCATCTTTCAGGAGTTTGAGTATTTAAATGAAGTCCATTATATCCTGATGATCCACTTAATGGAGATACAAAATCTGTTGTATAACCAAAAGAGTCCCAACCGTTTTCAGCTGGAGCTGTTGGTAATATACCTCTGTGTGTTTCTGTAAATCCATCAGGATCATTTATTACACTATAGTTTGTAGCAGCAGGACTATTTGGATCTCCATCCTGAGGCATAGTTGTTCCATTTGCTTTTTTGTTTTTTTGTCTTCCTGGAATATGGTATACAGGAGATTCTGTTCCATCTTTGAGTACCCATACTATTCCTAAAGCATAGACCTCATCTCTCATATAAGAGAGTTTTGAATAGTACATTTTTCCACTTGGAGCTGCACAATCTGCTGAAGAACTGTGGGCATCATCTCCTGATTGAGCATTTGTATGATAAGTAACTTCTGCAATATTAGCAGCTCTTTGAAATGCTTCATGATCTATATATGGAGATGTAATATTCCCTAAAACAAGTCTTTGATCTATTTGTTCTATAGTTTTAGCTGTATCATAAGGAACTCTTGGAATTACAATATCATCAAGAGCTACTGGGACAGAACTAGAAATTTGTCCTCTTAAAGTATATTCCATTGTAGCTCCTTCTATTGGAAGAGAATCAAGTATATAAGCATCTGAAGGATCTCCATTTCCACTTACCGTTCTAATCATAGCTATATCAAGATACTCAAACCTTATATCTATATTTGTTATACTATAATCTATTGATTTAGTAGTAGGTAAGTGATCTTCATCATTAAATCCTCCACTTATTTTTGTTGCGGGTTCTCTTATTCCTATTTCATTAGTTCCATAAGAATCTGCACTAATAGGAATAGGATTAGTTATAGCACACCAATTGGTAGGATTAAGATCAGTATCTAAATACCTAAAAGCTAATTGATATGTCCCTAAGAGCATTTCAAATCCTCCTGAATCATTTATTTGAACAAAATCTACAACAGGTACCTGAAAATCAGCGATAAGTTTAAATTGTGCACAATCCCATATATCTGCAGCTGTATTGTTATATGTTTCTCCTTCTAGTAGATATTGATCTAAACTATCTAGATTAATCTCTCTTATAGGGTTATGGTTATCTGTAAAATAGATTACATTTTCACAACCATTTCTTATTCTGTGGGTTACTTCTATAGGATGTCTGGTATCAAAATTAAGACAAGTAGATTTTATAATGTCTGTATAAGTACACTTATTAGTAATTTTTCCTATAATTCCTGTAGTAAGTGGAATAACAGGAGGATCTATATTTATAGGTGCTAGAAAAACTATAATTTCATCGTCACTTAAATATACACTTCCTATAAGTGTATAGTCTTCAGGAATAGTAATACATTCTGTATTTCCTAATTCATTAGTTATAAATCCTAAATTTCCGTCTTTAGACTCATTTACTCCATTAAGGGCAAAGCGATAAGTACCTTGAGGTTGTGCGTGTGCACTTGTATCTGTGTGCATACCTTGTTGAGGCTGTGATATCTCAACTTGATGGAGCTTAGCTGCTGTCTTTTGCTGTTTAGCTTTTTTTACCATATTGCTCTACGTCTAGTCTGGTAAAAGGAAAGATGTTCAGGAGTAGATAAATTTCCAAAGAATCCATAATATCTTTTTTCTTGGGGAATTAATCTTTTCCATGAATCCTTTAGATTTTGCATTTCATCTATAGTACTCGGCATAAGCATTGTGTTCCTTGCTTGTCGGCAGTACCAATGCCAATCTTGTTCTAGTTTAGTATAAACATTTGGATTTAATGCTCCTTGAAGAAATTCAGAGAATTTTATTTTATAGATAAGATATTTTTTTATAGCTTCTACGTAATGCACTGTATCTGGAATCATTGGCCATCCTTTTTCATCTAAAGGTTGTCTTATGAATGATATACAAATATACCCTTCTTTAAAGTTGGTTTTAAGATAGGGGTGATCTATTTTATAGGTCATTTGAGACCTTGAATTTAAGTTAGCACAACCATCACAATGCAGATCAGCATCTCTGAAGCTTCCTGTAGCTAATCTAATTGGTATCCATTCATTATGGTAAGCACTTGTTGTTAAGAAAGGATTTCCATAATATTCTGTCCAAAGTTCTGCTAATGCTATTGTTGATTTATCTGTACAGGCCCCATCTGCAAAAACAAGTCCTGATTCATCACAAGGTGCAGCTGGAGGACATTCACATGGATCATCAGGATGTTCTGCACAATCAGGAGGATTTCCAAACTTATCAACATATATAGGACAGCCTTTAGGTGCTCCCTCACTTATCTTTAGTCCTATCTGGAGAATCTTATGTAATCCACAAGGTATCAACACTTTATACTGTTCCACTTTGAGGTTTTCCACGGCTTCTTCGAATTGTGGATAAGCTCCTATAAACTCAAGAGCTTCAGCTGACCATTCAATAAGGTCTGCTTCACTTAGTTCAAGTGCTGGTTTGAGATCTCGGTATAAACCTGAGAATACTCTATCTAAGCTTATTAGTTGTGTTGATGCCATTATTCAAAAAATTCAACTTTGTTTTCTTTTAATAGTTTTGCTAATATTCTTTTGTTTGTTCTATTGGGTTTAAAAGAATATACCGATTTATTCTTAAAGATAGCATTTGCTTTAGACCAATACCATTTATAATAATATCCATCTGTATGCATATTTAAATGATAGATCTTTTTATTATATTTTTTTGTTTGAGCCCAATCTACTCTCATTGAATTATTTCGAGTAGGAAATTTCTTTATTTTAATAAGTCCTAGTCTTCCTGGTACATTAAATTCATTTGCTTGTTCTATTATTCCATCACTGAGTCTTTGATTGAAAGCGATACATATATTTCTATAATCTATTTTAGATAAAGAAAAACCTGAGTCTTCAGGATTCTCTTTTCTATACTCTTTATAGGAGTCAACGAGTGTATATGACTTTCTATTTCTTCTCATCATCTTTGAGGTTGTCTTTGTGGCTGAGGAGGTGCTCCTACTAATTTCTCTGAAGCATCATTAGATGTATCTTCAGGAATTGATTTAAATAACTGAACAAGTTCTTGAGCAGACATTTGAACTATAGCATCTACTAGATTACTATCTACTGGAAATTCCAGATCTGGTGGATAAGGACAACAGTCTGTTTCCTTGCATGCACAACTACAGTCTCCATTGTAAGGTAAGAGTTCAACCTCAACGGGATCTTCAAATATTCCTGAAATAGTTATCCATTCTAGAAGCTTGTTATGCGTTATCCATAAGTATTCATCTCTAATGAAGTAATCAGCTATTTCAGATGTGTACTTATCACCACTTTTATATCGTTTTCTTATCCAATTGGTTTTTCCAAATAGTGTAGAACCATCCATTGTGGTTACTGATGAAATAGAAGATCCAAGTATAGTTTGGAGAGGCTTTGGTACTTTGCAAAGTGTTTTTAACATCTTACAACCTTGTGGAACTATACATGGACATTCATTTGGAGGCACAAGCGCAAGTTTCATACATTCGATAGTCTGTATGTTCCAATCAGACATTCTTCTCTTCTTATCTGCTTCTCTTCTAAGAAGTAGATTTCGAGAAGACTTTATCTTAGAATAGATGTGTCTTGTTGATAATCTTGAGTCATTACTAGCGGGTCCTTTATTGTATAAAGAACGTACTCTTGAAATAAGATCATTGACCGTCATCATCGTCTCCTACTTGAGTTGTAAAGCTTCTTTTCACATATTCTGCCATTACTTCTTTATCGAACTCTTCATCACAATCAGCACATTCCTGATCATAGTCAAGCATGTCAATACGGGTAGGACTTTTCTTTTTCTTCTCCGTACTTACTTCACCTGACCAAGGATCTCCAAATTGTTCTGCATCTCGATATATCTTACATGGCCAACAGTGAAAAGGATTATTTCCATGTTCACATTTTTCCATAGTAAATTAGTTATACGGGAGTAACAATTTCTAAAGGACCTTTCCATTCACTATCATCACAATCATAATAGTATAATCCTGGAGCTTCATCTGTTGTACTCGTGTTATAAACTGTTTGACCACAACATCCTGCGCCTGGTCCGTTTCCACTTCCGTCAGTTCCTCCTGGGTATGCAGAATTTTCCCAATCCCATGCTTGGGCTTGTAGCTTTTCGCAGCAACAGAAAACCTGATGCTCTAATTGAGCAATTCTTTTTTCCAGACTAGCGATTCCGCTTTTGTAAAACTTGGGTGACTCACCTGATTTTACTCTTTTGTCTAATACACTCATTTTTATTCAATTTTAGTTAATAATTAATATTTTGTCTCTTTTATACTGGCCATTCTAGTATTTCATACCATAGATATATATCTAGGCTTAAATCTGTTGCACCTCCTGGAGTTGGATCTCCTCC
>Ga0098058_1000613_pt1 | contig 11805 bp, 18 predicted proteins | sample 19_taG_FD_75061 | JGI IMG/M metagenome (GOLD analysis project Ga0098058, IMG submission 75061) | Marine viral communities from the Subarctic Pacific Ocean - 19_ETSP_OMZ_AT15317 metaG | ecosystem: Environmental > Aquatic > Marine > Oceanic | place: Pacific Ocean | collected 2015-01-19 | reverse complement strand
TTGATGTTTTTCAATACATTAAGGGAATCTCTAACTCTTGCAGAGCCTCCAAGATTTACGCCTATTACGCCTTTCTGACCAGTTAGGTCACTTATTTTATCAAATGTAATATTATTTACCATACTTTTAGTGGTCAGGGGAGGTATCGAGCCTCCCCAAACCTTGTCTTTATACTGAGCTATTACCTCTCAGATTTCAGATTTTTTTACGCATTTACAGCAGTCGTCTCGAAATGTGCTGATAATGTTGGATTTTCTATTTCAGAAATTAAATTTCCTTTATAGATAATAACATTTGCAACACCGGGATACCAAAAATCCAGAACTGTACCACCTGTGCCACCGGCACTTGCTACAGTATCTAAATTAAAGTGAACCCTAAGAAAGTCATCGCCATTATCAGCTATTGCTGTTGCATAGTCTAATGAGGTAGGTGCACCTTCGTCAGCATCACCGACAGCGACTGCACCACCCTGTATTTTACTTGTTACATAACCAATATACAGGTCATCCAACACTGCAATACCCAGAACAACTTTGATATGCATACCACCATTAGAGGTAGTTGCTTCAGGAAGTCGTAGGTAGTTACCATCAGCCATTGCAACATTTACAAGAATGGTTTTATCTCCACCACGCCAGATTTCGTTACTGTAATCGTAATTACCGGTTGAGGTAATGTAAATAGTCTCATCGCCATAAGCATTTTTATACATATGTGAACTTTTAGCCATTATTCATACCTCCTATGTAGCAGCCGTTCCAGCTTCATCAGTAGCTAAAATCAGTGAGCTTTCGTTGATACACGCAATTGCATTGTTTTGATTAATTGCAGCTGCGTTACCTGTAGAAAACACATCTGACGAACCGACACCACTTGAAGCACCAGCAACACCTTCAGCAACATAATCAGCCCGGTTGTAACCATTAATGGTTGCAGCCCCAATTTCAATTGTGTTCTTATGGTCATCAACTTCATCAGTAAAATGCAATGCTTCTGCAACGCCTTTACCTATAGCTGAATTACCAAATACAATTGAGTTGAAGATTCGACTTGTACTTCCTATTGAAGATGCAGCAAATCTATCATCTGTTGATGTACCGAAAAATGTTCCGGTATCACCATCTGTGCCAACACCAGTACTGAATTCACGAATACCAACAATATCTTCGTAAATACAGAAACCAGCATAATGTGCTACAGCACCATTAAGTTCCGGTGAATCAAGCATCTTTGTAGACCAAGCTTCCCTTTGGGCGTTCTGAAAAGCAGTAACTGCCCATAGGTTTTGTATCGACAATGGATGCATGACTATTGCCCAAAATCTGTAACCAGATTTTGTTACAATCTGAGGAATCTTGAGTTCCATACATTTCGTCCTTAATGAACGAAGTGTTGTTGTACCCATTCTGTGAGTGGCTTCATTTCCACTACCACCATGCACCTGTTCTGCTACATTAGCATAGGTTTTAAGGTATTTCTCAGTTCCAAGAGTTGTCAATGTTCCATCAGCTGTTTGTGAATACCAGTTTGGATGAAAACGCTTTGCTAACCCAAGACCATCACTATTTGTTCCATAAGACAAGTTGGGTGAACACCCTTCGTAAAATGTCTGGAAAATAGATTGGTTTTCCCATTTGGAAACCCATTCTGATAGTTGTGGTTGTGCCTCGTTATAGAGTTTAAAAACCTTCTGTCTTTGCTCCGACATAGAACCTGATTTCTTCATCACTGCTTTACGATATTGATTAACATAAGAACGCAACCAATTCATGGACTGGTCTTCACCAGTACCTTTTAGAACAGTATCACCCATAACTGGGCTTCCTGTAAGCTGTTTCAGGAAAGGAATGAGCATATTATCTCGTCCCTGCTGAATGAACTGATTCAGGATTTCAATTGGTTTACCAGAGGGTTTATAACTCGGGTTACCATTGTCGTCCTTACTAATGTCAACATTACCACTAAATTTAGCGAAAAATGTGTTATACCAAGATTCTCTTCGAAGCTTCTCGTTTAGAACTTCAACATTCGCAATAAAGGATTGTGTTGATTCCATGAGATTTTTCTCCTTTTAGTTTAACTCATATTTTTGACAAGCCTGTTCAAATCTGTGTCAGATAAGTTCTGCAACAACTTTCTACGCTCGGGTGAAGACATATCGTTTAATCGTACAAGTTTGGCATTTTTGCCGGAACCTGTTACATCTACCCTCTCTACGACTTTATTTGATGCAGAGGCTATGTCGTTTCTCGCCTTTTGCTCCCCCTGAACTGCATAATGCTTAGTCACCATATCCATGCCATATACATCAATTAGTGCCTTAGCGTATGAATTTCCATCTAATCGACCATTAGTTGTATAATTCATTGCCTGTTCAGTGAGCTGCCCGAAATCGTTGTCATCTATTTCCACACCATCCTGTTTGAACTGTTCAGACTGTTCCTGCATAAATGCAATATTATCCGATTCGTTCATTCTGGTTTGAACTGCCTCTTCGCTGGTTTTAATCATTAAATCCCTCTCCATGTTGTCCACAACAACCTTCTGGTCGCTATAGTCCGGGTCGTACTGGTCAAGATTGCTAAGTTTATCCCTTTCACCATGTAGAGCATTGCGTATTTCATCAGAAGATATCTGATTAAACACTTCTTTTTCATTCATCTCTTTTGGTTTAGATTCGATTGTACTTCGCAACTGACCCAACTCGTCACCCTGTTCGGAGATTTTGCGTTGAGCGTTCTGGTGCATCTCGACAACTTCATCGAGTGTTTTATCCTGATACATTTCAGGATACTCTTTAGTGGATGTTTCTTCTGCTTCCTGATTATCCGATGCTACTTGTCCATCATCTGGGGTAGCTTCCGGTTCCGATTCAGCTGAATCATCTACAAGATAGATTTCTCCATCTTGTTCAACAATACTACTTTGTTCAGGTGTCTCTACCTGTTCAGTATTGCTCTCTAAAATCTTTTCGGCTTTAGTTTCTGCCATGTCAGCTTTTGTAGCCATGTTATCAACATTTAACTCTACTGCTTTATCTTCCATTATCTGTTCCTCATTTTAGCTAAATAAATACCTCTGTATATGTCTGAGCGTTTAGAACTTCCAACCTTACCACCCTTTGACATCTTTACCAGTTCTCTCATTTGAGCAAGAAATGGTGACCTTCTAATCTTTTGTTTACCAACAATTGGTGTGTTTGCTATTCCACCAGCTTGGAGATTTTTAGGTTTTACTCCTGCTTTAGCTTTTTTAGCTTTATATGCCTTTATTCTATCTTCAAAACTCATCTCTTTTGTAGCCTTAAATGAAGAATCTATTTTTGCCTTAGCTTCATCAAAACCAGCAGTTTTAAAACTAGATTCCTGAACCAACTTATATGGCTTAGGTTTTTTTGTTTTTAAAGTATCAACCTTACCACCTAATTGAAACCCCGGAACTCCAATTTTTTTAAAAACCTCAGCAGCTGACATACCAAAATGCTCCCCTAACCTTTTCTGCTGTTTAGCATTCAAAACAACCTCACCCGGTGTGAGCATTGCCGGAACTGTATCTGTGTTCTTTTTAGCCATTTATTTTTTTAATACATCAAGACTGCCACCAGCAGATTTCGGGTATTTTAGTCCTGTTGCCTTTTCTATTGCCTTGGTTCTTTTGGTTGCCTTTCCATGTGCATCACGAGCCTTTTGCTTTTTTAATAATTCAGGCAAAACCATATTTCCACCAGATATAAACTTATCCCACAAATCATTCTCTAAATCAGGAGCGTTCTCTAAACTTTTGCGATATTCCCTGCCGGATTGTTTTTTTAATACTTTTCCACCTTTTTGATAAAACTCTTTTTTGGGTTGTGGTGAGAAGGCTTCTCCCTCTCTTCCACCTCTTCCAGCTCTTATCTTCTCTTTTAATTTTAGGTATTTATTCGCCTCACCCCTTGCAGATGGCTTTGTTAGTTTACCGGACTTAACTTTTTTTCTAAGATTGCTCATTTTAGTGTCAGTTGCCTTTCCCCATCGGTAATCCTGTGCTTTATCTTGTCGTCTGCTCACCTTTCCCTCTTCTATCATCCTCAATCGATAATCGTGAGAAGTTTCTGGTATCCCTCTTTTTCTAGCTATTTCTCTAGCTGATTTTGACCTACCAGTCTTTGGTATAAGACTCAGATATTTCTTTACTTTTCCACCTGTTTGTAATCCTACCTTTTTGCGAAGTTGACCTAACTTTTTACCAAGATACCATTTGCCTTCTATTTTGGCTTTTGCCCTTCTTTCTCCAATTTTTTTACCAACTTTATGACCAAGATAACCCCCCACTGCTCCTCCTACTAATCCTTTTCCAAGCATCTTGGCACCTTTTTTAGGAACAAGACCTTTAAAAATGCCACCCTTTACTACATCTTTTTTTGAGTGTTTTTTACTCTCTTCGCTCGAAGCAAAACGCTGACCCAATATACCAGACCCATAATATGAACCTAAGAAAGCCCCCTTTTTTCCAGCCTTTTTTATAGCCTTTTTTTGTTTTAAAGTAAATCGTGGAGTAACATTAACATCCATTTTTGGTTGTTCTTTAAAACTTTCTACCTTGTATTTCTTTGCTTTCCCACCTGTTTTATATTTCTTTAACAACATTACGATGCTCCTTTTTGCTTGTTCGCCTTGTCATGCTCAATTCTAAGTTTCTCTTCGTCTGTAATCATACCTCTTTCAATCTTTTGATTTTCTAATAAAGCTTTTGTTCTCTCTATATCACCCTGTTCTTGTGCTGATTCAGATTGAGATTGAAGCATATTCGTTATAAACTCTAACATCTTGTCAGAACCCTTTATTGGGGCATATTCCACAAGTGTCTGTATATCAACCAATGCTGGATTTATCTGACCAATAACATTTACCATAGCCAACATCTTGTTAAAATTCTCTTCCTTGTTGGTAACATTCTCATCACCCTCATCCAGCTCAACATATATCGAAGGATTTTTTACACTGTTTATGGTCTGACCTACCATTGAAAGATTTACAATCGCTTCTGCAAAAACACCCTCGTTCTTTGTCTCTACAATTCTATTTTCCTCAGAATAAACCCATCCAAAATTGTCCAGAAAATCCTCTGCAATTACCTTTCTTAATCGTGAAAGATTTTTAAAATATGGGTTAATTGCAGCAGCTGCCCTCTCTACCTTAGCCTCAAACAATACACCCGATTCCCCACTTCTCGCTGTTTCACCCTTCATTGCCTCACTTACTAAACTGACCCTCTGGGCATATGCAAAAGAATTCTCACTGTTTGTTAAAATATCCGGTGGAACTGTCTGGGGTGGCATCTTCTGAGGCATGAGTTGTGGGTTGTTCAGTTCGTATACTTGATTTGGCTGATTGCCATGCGTTTTTAATTTCTTAACTGTTTCTTTCTCACGCTTATCAATAAAAATACCACCCGACAATATCTGTGTCACATAATCCCTCACCTGTGATTTTGCCTTGTTTACATCATCTTGAACATCTATCAGAAGGTCTACAAGAGATGTTTGCTCTGAAACCTGCATATTGTAATTATAAGAGAAAACCGGGAAAACATCAAAATTAGATGTGGGGTTTGGCATATCTGTATCAAGAACAACTGCGTTGCTAAAGTGAGGTATAATTGCAGTTACATGAATTCTGTCCTCATCAAACTCTGATATCTTCTGTATGTTTGGATTTTGGCTTGATATCTTATTAAAATCACCCCTTGGAAGATTCATATAATTCTCACCATCAAATATCCGGTACATCTTCCGGGTGACCCTTTCTTGCATCTCTAAAATCTTGTATCGGTCATTCTCTTTATCATAACCCTCTGAGTTATTAGAACTAAACTCTTTGTTAGCAAACCTCTGGAATACCTGACTTAACTGGTTCCACCAGTTTACCTTTTCAACAATTTTGTACTCTTCTGGCTTTATTCCATACTTTTCTTTAATGACCGAGAGGGGTTCCCAACCCTCTTTAATTATCCAACGACATTTTTCGAGCCTGTAGTCTGAACCTTTTGTTTCCGGGTCTGGGAACACCCTCATGTTGTTCAATACTTCGTAGTGAAAATCCAAGTATCCTTCATTGGTCATTTCAAAACTTCGCTGTATCCAACCACCTACCCTCGTACTTAAAGCATCTACGAAAGCAATCTGTAACTTATCCTCAACATCATGCTTATCAACAAGAGCGTTCCATCTGCCCTGAATAATATCGCAAATATCTATGCTGTCCCTTGTGGTAGGTTTAAAACTTGCACTTCTTCTGTTTAACTGCTCGTTACCCTGAAGAGTTGAAATTATGGGTACGATAATATTGTATTTTAAGGTGGGTTTTTTCAGCTTTTGTGCAGCTGATATCTCACTGCTAGACCATGAGTTATTGTTTACATATCTAACAGCTTTTTCGGAGGCAGTTCTGGCATCTGTGAAAGCTCTCACAGCAAACCTATATGCCTTTAAAACTTTATCTGATGTGGTGGTTTCTCCTCCGGTTCCCCCGGATGTCCCACCCGACTTGTTACCTTCGTCAGCTAAAGTCCATGTTTGGCTTTTATACCAAGTGGATGATGTTGCCAATTATAAAGTTTTCCAGTTTCCTATTCCATCGTTTCCTCTATCTTTTACTCTAGAACGCCATCCTCTCTCACTCTCATTTTCATCGCTTATTCCCTGAAGTAGTTTCGTTGCTCCATACCTAAGAGCATCATAATGATGGTCTTCTGAATGTGTATCAATATCTTCAGGGTCGTTTTCAGCTGCTGGTAAATTAGGTATAGTTTCTATACAGTTCAAGCAATTATCTGTAACTCTTATTTTTGCGTTACCTTTAAAAGGTACTTCAAAGCACTCATAAACCACTTTTGCCCCGGATTTTCTGTCATTGTTCCCTTTGCTTAAATGTATCCCCTCATCTCCATAAAACATCTGTGGAGAATATAACATACCCTCTTTTTCTGAATGTTTTGCCCAATATGCTGGGTCTGCAATATCATCATCAAAATCTGGTGTTTTAAGTTTATATTTTTTCCATGAATATTCAATTACCTTTTGGGCTTGTTTACTCGCTGAAAGACCTCTTTCAGTAATCTCATCAAAAATGATAAGCTCATCATCACTGTTAACAGCAGCGTAAAGACAAACAAATGGATTCTTTGTCCCATAATCATAAAATCTATACAGCGAATGTGTCTCTTTAGTGAACTGTTTCCCATATGTGAACTTCTCCTTTGGGATTACATGGTGAACTATATTAAAATTATCAAAAAATGTCCCGGCAAAAACATCCCATCTCCCCTCAAGCCACATTGCTCTTAATATTGGATTTAACTTCTTTAACTTTCTTACATAACCGGGGTCGTTATTAGTCAGTGTCGGATTATCAAACACTGTTGCCGGGATAAATTGGTAGGTAATTTTTTCATCATCTTTAAACACCTTTCCGGTATCAAATCTCTGATAATGAACATCAAATTCTTTATTATATACTTTATCACCCACCGGAACTGGTGGGCATCTTTCCACAAATCTCTTTTTAAGCCAAATATGTCCAATATTCCCCGGATTGGATGTAAGACACATCTGTGGTGGAAGCTCTTTGTTACTGGTTCTTACACTGGTGGATAGCTCGTCTACCCAAGTTTCTGGGAACTGGTTAGCTTCATCTATGCCGATGAAGTTATAATTTCCTCCAATGTAGTTGTCTAATGCTCTTCTATCTTGACAATGTACGAGATATACCTTTGCTCCACTTGGGAATAGGTAACATTTATTTCGCTCCTGCCAACTGGCGTTGTAGAGCTTGTATAACTTATTACATTCGGGCTTGAGATTCCTCTCAAGTTGGGGATAAGTTCTTCTGACAAGTAACGCAATGTAGTCTGGGTAATCGATACTGAGTTTTTCCACCCGGGCTTCAACCAGCTGATTATCACCTCGAAGTGATTTCGCTTCTTTTTCACATATTTTGTCACCCTTGTAAAGATAATGCCATTTTCTCGGTGTTAGTGCAGCCTTCCATGCAAGTGTAAAACTCTTACCACCACCCCTCGCTCCACCATAAAACACCCAATTGGCTGTTGATTGTAGAAATTCAATCTGTTTTCCATCATGTGGCTGGAATGTGTATTCATTCTTCACGAATTCGCTTAAATATATGAACTATCGGCAAAAGAAACATTTTTGACATATCGTCATCCCCACCTTTAACCACCCTAACATCTTTTCTCCAAAAATTCTTCTTACTACGCTGATAATTCAAATCCTTTTTTAACTCTTCAGTGTCGTAACCAATGAATCCAACCATCTTATCATCCTTATACAAACAATGAATCCAATAATCAGACTCAGTTACAGAAATTCCTGAAGGCTTGTCTGTTCTATCGTTCCAAAACTCAATCGCAAGATTTCCAGTTTTTATCCATGTGTCCCTTTCAGATTTAATCTCACACTTATCCCCCTGTGACTTTAAAATCTTACCAAAATCACCCTCTCCCTTTTCGCCAAATGCTAAATCTATATCGAATTTAGAGAGTTGTTTCCTTTCGTCTTCAGAAGGGTAGGTCATCAGTAACAGTTTCCTGTTTTGCATCTCCTATTAAGTTTTTGATTTCCTCTTTTGACATCCCGGTTGTCTGGTCTGTCTTAACCTCACTCGGACTTTCTTCGTCCCGGTCTTCCCATTCTTTAATCCTGAGTCCAAGGTAAGTGTCTCCTGCCTTCGATACATTATTCCACGCAGCTAATGAGTACTTAACACCATTTAGCACTAAACTACCAGTAAAATCCGGCTGATTATCTGACTCCTTTTTGTCATTGTTCCATAACTTGCCCTGACCCTCTTTATCCCATTGATTTAGATTTGTCGACATTTTCTTCCTCTTTTCTTTTAATTGTGTTATAAAATTCTGCGTATGTATCACATTCGCTACTCGAACAACTTAAATTTGCAACTATACCATCATCTTCCATACCATAGTCCTCATATGTAAAATCACCACCCCAAATTAACTCCGAACCACAAAACCAGCAACTTGATTTCATTGTTTTTTTGTTGTACCAAACTTTCTATACCTTCTTTGCTTTTGCATTGGGGTTTCTTCATCACCCTTCCATCCTGTACCATCGTTTACCCACCATCCATTTCCATTTTCCTGAAAAAACATATTTTTCTCCTTAATGTACTCAGGGTCGTTTAAACCCTTGTAAGGAAATTCTCTTTTTAATCTCTTCCAGTGAACTGCCTCCATTTCCCTGCCATGACTCATTTCGTTTCTCCTATGTAATCTGATTTGTTGTTGTAAAAACTTAAACCTGAAATTCATAGGGCAACATCTTTAGTCTCGCCAACCAAAAATAACCTACTTAAAAACACCTTCTTGTTCAAGTTGTTCATGCTGCCCCATTTATAAGCATATCTACCTCATCCAGTTTTCTATCTTTATACATAAATTTTTTATGTTTCAAGAAAGCTTCATTGTTATACTTTGGAGTTAAATGTTCAATGAAAAATCTTTCAACACTCAAAAGATTTTCCTGTGGAACTGGTAGATATAATACTTTGTTAAAATCCTTAACTAACATATGTTGAGAAATTCTGTTTGCTAAATTTATAGATTGACCTATATATACAATCTCGATATTATCAAGTAAAAAATAAACACAGGATGGTGTACATATAGGAAATTCAATAAGTTCCTCTGAATGTTTCATAAGTTCATTTGGAATAACTTTTGGTTTTTTAATACCAGCACTGAAACTGTAGAATTTTGAAATAATTTTAAACCCATCATAACATTCCACAAGCTCTTCCTTTATCCAATTTATTACTTCACTGATTTTATAAGCCTTTTTACCATTAAAAACATAGTGTGGAACAAGCCCTTGGTTATCATATTTTGCAAGTGTTTTTTTCGGTAACCATTCTCTTAACTCTTTTATCTTTTTTGCATTCACCAACTGCTTAAATGTCTTTAATGATGCTCCTAATGTGAAATTTTGCTCCATTCTATTTATCCTCTCTTAATTTAACATTCATCTCGTTCTTTCGGTTTGTTACTACCTGTGGGTAACTCAAACCCTCTTCACCATCCATGAACTGTAAACCACCACCATCAAATGGGTATTTAACTATCCTGAGTGGATTGTTATCACCATGCCATCTCTTCATAGGTGTCCCAACTGCCTTACCACGAGAACACTTACAAGCCATGTTCGTAATGTGATAAACACTGTTCTTAATGTTCGGGTCTTCAACCCAAGGAACCCAGCCTGTACCATCACAATAGTAACAATTGTTAATACGCTCCATCTAATTGACCCTCCTCTTTGTAAACACTCTTTTCAAAGTTTTCTTTTCTTTTATATATTTTCTTTTCTTTTGGTTCTTTATTAATACTAATATATACTATACTATACCTAAGCCCCTTAGAAGCCCCTTCGAAGCCCCTTGTAAGCCCCTTCCAAGCCCCTTCAGGGGTCAACAAGCCGTTATCGTCTAATAATTTGATAATTTGTCGGTGTGCAAGATTGGAATTATTGAGCTCACTACCCTTTTGCTGAAATTTAATAAATTTGGGAATGAAAAATTTATCATCATCAATTTTAACAATTCTTCCATTGAAAACCTTTAGTATTTCACCCTCTGTGAACTTTAAACCACTTAGTATGTAACCAACCATCCCAAAGTTAATGCTCCAAAATCCTGCGTTGTCACACTTCTTTGTGATGTATTCCCAAAATAACTTGTATTGATTAGGTAACTCCTGAAACCATGCCTTCTCGTACAAACCTGTGTCAGTGAATCTCTTTGCCATGTTTTACTCTCTCTTTTTTAGTGTATGTTTCTGAATCGCTCTTTATTCTCTCTATTAATTCAGCCCTAGTGTCTCCCTCTGCTATTGTAATGTATACCCCAGACTTTGTCCTCTTCTTTGCGTAAAATTTTGGTTCTTTCATTTGTAATCCTTCTGGGCAAATCCTGCACCCAACGAATGGTCGTGTATGTCAGAATCAAATCCATCATCCTCATCTCCAACATCCCTGTAATTAATAGTGTCATCACTCCACCTGTTCCGGTTTAACCACCTCCTGACATCATCCCAATCGTATCTAATCGTCTTTCCCTGTAAATCGGCTGTGTTATCTATAGCTACAGGCATACCTGCCTGTCTCCACCTATATATGGTCTGGCGAGTAACCTCTAGTAAATTACAAAGGTCAGTCGTCTTTATTAATTTCTTGATTTCCATTCTTTTTGGGTTGGTTAAATATTGACATGACTTTCTTTATCTCATTCATGCCCATTGTGGCACTTTTATTGGAAAATCTGTCGAAAAAACTGTCTATAATACTGTTTATCTGATGTTCCCTCATTTGATGAAATGAAGATACCTCGTTTAAAAGCTTCTCGTAGTGCTCTTGCTGCTTGGATAACTCTTTAAAGTGCTTTTTTATCGTGATAAACACATACAATCTTAACACCATTGTGTAACTTATGTCAACCAGAATATTTCACCTGTTTTGTGTAAGAGCTGTATATATACCAAGGCATGGGGGGGGCTCCCTTCGGGTGGGTGGGATGCCACCCCCTACCTATGCTTATGCCACGCCCATGCATCAGCCTCAGCCCATCATCATGTATGGTGCTATGTGTTGGTATTGCTACACATACACAGTAGTGAGAGTGCAACAATATGTATATAATGTTTCACTTCGAGGAGGATTTGACCACATCATACCAGCACCACATCCCCCGGTGTGAAGCCACCCTGAATCGTAGCATCCTTACCCCC
>Ga0098058_1000604_pt1 | contig 11860 bp, 7 predicted proteins | sample 19_taG_FD_75061 | JGI IMG/M metagenome (GOLD analysis project Ga0098058, IMG submission 75061) | Marine viral communities from the Subarctic Pacific Ocean - 19_ETSP_OMZ_AT15317 metaG | ecosystem: Environmental > Aquatic > Marine > Oceanic | place: Pacific Ocean | collected 2015-01-19 | reverse complement strand
ATCTAAACTTTCTTCTGGAGTTTTTACTCTCAGTTCTTCGGTTTTTGTTGCATCGTCGAGCGGATCGCCATTTTCGACTACCATGGCGTCTACATCTAATGTTAATCTACGTGCATTTACTATTTTTTCAGAATATTCTAAAAGAGGGCCATATCCTGTCGATAAAACACTCTCAACTGAAGATCTAACACTTTTCTTTACAATGCCCATATATGCTTTATCTTCGATAATGTCAGATATATTCGCAAATGAAAACATAAAAATATTTTTAAGAAACTCTTCTACAATACAAACTTTTATTAGCATTTTATATAATCCAAACAAATTTGCAATCTGAAGTGCGTCTGGCGTGGCAAACATACTAACTACGCATTCTAGGCTTTTTCTAATATCCTCTACGTCTAATTTATTTTTATCAGGATTCAATAAGGGTGTCGCGTCTGTGTCAGTACATTTAGATTCAGCTTCTTGATTAGTTAGCGGAAGCGAATTAAAGTTCTTAGCTTCAAATAATTTATTTTTAGATGTATTATTCCAAACAGTTTCAAGAATTAAGTTTGAAGCTAGCGGAAAAATGCCTTTAAATATGGAGGCTGGAATGTCTCCAGTGGCGGCCGTCATCCACATCATTGCTGGAAGAACTTTGCCAGTTGGTATAGGCGAGTTTTCAAACCAATACTTAAAAAGCCCGTTCTCAAAATCATCCATATCAAGATCTTTAATAGATTCTTCAGAAGATGGATATTCATATTCTTTAATGCCCCCATTAAAACAAAGTACTTTAATTTGTGGGGATTCGATAGATGTTCCTTTAAAGCCCATCGGATTGCCAGAAAAATTAAAAACCATATATATGATATACGGCGTATTAGGAATATCATATTCAAATGTTGCTATTTTATTCTCTGGTTCATATATTATTAATTGATCCATGGCGCCGTTATCAGAAGTTGTAATTTCAGCAATCATATTCCGGAATTTCTTGGCAACAAATTTGTTTCCTTCAGAATCAGTGTCTGATCCATAAGCCTCGGCGGCCTCGGTCAGCATAGTATTGACAGCGGCAGCATATGCAGCCGAAGGATCCGGGATCCCGTCGGGGTCATCGGGCTCTGGCAAGGAAGACGACAAGGAATTAATTAAAATATTAACTGCTTCGCCGCTCATAACTCCTTTTATTAATGGTTTATAGGCGGATAGGTTATTATTAAAAGTGTCATCAATGGTTTTATATGTCCGATTATTCAACCTCTCCTGCATAAAAAGCTGTGTTGGGTCAGATTGATTAGGCATCATCGGCTTCATTCCAACTTGATTTGGAGAACAAGGGCCGCAAAAAAGTGGAGGATATAGATCTTCCATCATCTGCTTATCCATTAACGGTAAAATTGCCGACAAATCATCCAAAACTTGTTGTTGATCCCCTTCAACTAAGGCTATAATATCTTTTGAGGTAATAGACTTGCCAAGATTCTCTACATTGATGGGGTCGCAAAGGCTTGAAAAAGCACTTTGTAGGGCGTCGTATTCACCAATAACTGCATCATATGTATCCGGATCAATTAAATTTCCCAAATCAAACAAAAAAGCATGCGCTTGGGTTGGAGAAATAAATCCGATTGGGAAAGGTACCTCGACAATTGCGCCCGTTGTGGGATCCTCTTTTTTATATGTCTGGTTCTTCTTGGTAGGATCATATCCAGTTTGACCCGCAATTGACGCCAATGAAAGGCCGGGGAAAAGAAGTTGTATAGCTGCCACGTCATCACCGCCCATTAATATTAGTGCCGGCTCTTCATAATTTCCATCAAAAGAACTATCATTACATTCAGTTGTAAATAATCTTTTTAATTCGCGGGGCGAAAATGCATCTCCTAGCTTTTCAAACCCATCTACCAAAGTTTGAATGTCCTGGTTAAAAAAATGTTTTTCTTTAAGATCTTTAAACTTGTCCCAAAGTTCTTGTTCTCCCTTATCTTTGTATACTTGAGAGTCCATTATCCAATCATTGGGACTGGCAAAACCAAAGGGGCTGCCGGTACCATTACATAAATCTCTAATTAAATTCCCACTAAACTCATCCTTAACATATTTTAAAACAACCATTGTGGTAGCAAAAACGAGATTCATTCCCATATCTTTAAGACCATTTGCAAACGCGTCTTTGAAGCCTTTCATTTTATCCTCGGACTTCAGATACTTTTTAATAGGATTAATCATTCTGTCTAAAGCTAAAGTTCCATCTTGAGGATCATATAACTTGTCTTTTGATGCGGTTGTCATCCCATCCACCATTTCATCAGAAATTCCTTGAAATTCATCGAGTAAGCGAGTGACTGGACCGTATAAAGTTAATACACAATCACATATAGCATCGCTAGCTTGTTCATCGGCCCATTTTGCTAATTCTTCATTAAAGTCATCTGGGGCTCTTCCAAACTTCTTTTGCATATATGGGTCAGAACAATAAGCAGAAGTTAATTTAGACACAACCTGAATCTCTGTCCATGGAGTCGCTGGATCGGGTGGAAATTTCTTGGGGTATCTGGCGGATGCAATTTTGTAAAGCTCACCAACTCGGCCTGTAATCTTTCCTTCCAAATTTGCAATTGCCATTTCGCCGGGTGCACCCAAATTTCTTAAACATGGATAGAGTTGTTGTCGAATTTCTGCTATTGGCACCTTCTTCAATATCGTTTGGCATAAATGTCTTTTCATGTCGCTGTTTTTGATACATTTAAACAGAAGCGTTGCAGCTATTTTTATTAATTCAGATATTGGAATTCTGTTTAGCAACTTATCAAAAAGAGCCGTCATGGATTTTACCTCTCCACTGAGGGCCTTCAATAAATTATCGTCGCCAGCATACATATTAGTAACATTCGATGCCCCAACAACCATATTTTTAACGTCCGGGCTCATTAACTGGAAGGGATCCTTTATATATTTTCCAGTAAACAGAAGGTCTTTATATATCGGATTTTTTAACTGGAGTATATCCAAAGCGCCCGGCATGGATCCACCTTCACCGGAATAATGTACTTCTGGGGGAGGGTAAATATATGTATGGACAAAATCTAACCATGATTGTTCCATGGAAAATAAATCAGTACTATAGTTGCCCCCATCTTTTAAATATCGCGCATACCTTCTATTGATTTCTGGCAATAAATGTATAAAATTATTAATTCCCGGGAGAGTAAATGGGCCATTTCCTCTTATGGCATTAAGGCCTTCTTTAAGAATATAAGGGGTTAAATCCGCGCCTTCTTCACACAAACAATCTGCAACTTCACTAAAAGAAACATATTGTAAAATATAATCTTTTGTAAACCCAAACTGCAATGCTGATAGTGGAGTAGTATTTTTTAACTCTTCTAAGCTACGGTGGCCATTGGTTCGCATTAGGCCATCTAGTATCTGATAAATTTGACTTATGGAACCGGCTGCACATTCAGCATCAAAATTGACTTCCACCCCTTCTCTAGCAAAAGCAATATTCATCTGTGCGTCAAAGTGTAGTAAAATATTTTCTAAATTTTCTAAATTTTGCTTAAGATCTTTAACTAAAATTAATACTTCCCTATTGGTGACACTATAATCTATATTAGGAGTATTCTGAGATAATGAATCTACCCACCCTCGATCAAACATAACTTTAATCCATAAAGTCTGATATTCTGGAAGTCTAGGCACAATGTGCCAAGATTGTGTTGTTGACACCTCTTTTGGCTTGCCCGTAACTGGATCATTTGATCTTTTAACTTTTCTATTTTGTGGTATAAAACCAAAGTCTTTCGACCAATTTTTAATTTGGTCTTTGTGGATTGTCTTGTCTAAGTCCTTTTCTAATTTTTTTAGTGCCCAAAATTTACAATTATCAACAAATTCCTCATTGCCAAGGAGACCTACACCCTCTACGCCTTTTTTAGAAGTGGGGTATCCAATATTATATTTATTGAGCCCATCTTTATAATCAACCAAATTTGGATTTTTGGTCATGTTCTCAAAAACCAATGGAACTATATAATATTTGCCATCAGCTGACAAATGTGTTTTTTCTCTCTGCCACCAGAGTTGCTTATTCCCGATATTTTTCTTTTCATAATCTCTATTTTTTTCGTTCCCAAAGGTCACAGACGGTCCAATGCCATAAGATTTCTTTATCACACTTATTTTATATGCCCAACTAAAATTTTCGTCCGGGGGGAACAAATTACTATCATTCATTTTCTCTTTGATGATGCTCGTGAATCCCTCAAGAGTCGGAGAGTATTTGCCGCTCACTGCAGTCAAAACGACAACGCCTTTTTCTGGTTCTTCTTTTAGCCTGTTATATAATTTTTCAATTACTTTATCTAAAGCTGATTTCTTAGCCACTTTCTGACCTCTTTTTTTGTAAACTTAAGTTGTATATACTTGGCCACTATTAATATAGTCACTGCTAAATTGTTCTAATCTTTGTATCTTAATACCGGAAGATCTCATCCCGTGTAACATAAGGTTTTTCTTGCAAGATAGCGCGCTTGTTGTGGCGTCAAAGCCAGCAGTCACGCAATCAAAAGATATTAGGGTTTCTCCCCCTGCAAGAGAAGTTGGATTTCCGGTTGCAAGGGTACCAATAGCCATACTAGTTGGAGATGGGTGTTTATGACTCATAAGGGCAGTATTAAATTTATGCTGAAACATTAAAAAATTATCCACAATGGTTGCCAATTCATTGATATTATCAACTATGTCATTCAGCGCTGCTAATACATTATTTCCTTTTGGGATAGGTTGCAATTTCTTTTTGCTTAACTCAGAAGCGGTGCCGGCAATTAAATTAATACGACCTGGAGAATTAATCGGCTTGCCAAGAGAATTTTTAAGAGATACCCCACTGCAAATTTTAATACTTTCTCGGCCAATAATACGAACATGATCGGCTTTAACTACGCCGGCTGATTTGCCCAGAACATTTCCAATGTTGCCATCAGGGACTGCAAACATATCATCAACATCACATTTAGCGGAAACATAAACTCTAGCCGCATCTTTTTTTGAATTTGGATTAACTGGTTCATCGAAAACTTTGCCTTTAGCTGTTCCATGTGAATCCAAACCTGCATATATATCGACCGCAGAACAACCAAAAGCACCAACTCCCCCATAACCGGCGCCATATTTATATGGTTCACCAGTTTTGGGATCCGTTTTTTCATTCATTCTGTCTACACCAATTCTTATCCCAGAACCATAAGACCCTTCAATATGATTTTCACCCTTGGCATATCTAGATATTTTAGGTACCTGATGGGGGTTGGGATCACCATCAATGCCACTATAAAATATGCTTGTACTTCGGTCTAAATTTAATCCAGTTTGATTAAAAAATAAAGCTTTATTTCTAAGTGGAATACTTAACGTCATTTTATTATTTTCCTTTATTCGGGGCCAGTGTCATCCTTTTGGGGCTTTTTGACCACTCCAGGCTTCGCTGTTCCAAGGTAGAAGGTGCCGTCGCCACTGCGCTTCACCCAGGCCTGCCATTTGGGGTGTGAATTCTTATGGGGGCCGGTGTATGAACAACCATTTTTCTTTAATCTCGCACGTGCCCATTTAAAGTTTGCTCCATGTACTTTCAGCGTTGAAGAGGACCAGCGCCTGTTCAATCTCACATGATAGTGGTTAGCGTGATACTTTACCATACTAAACATTTTCAGTATTTTTTTCCTTGTTGCGCCTCCGTCTCCTACAAAAGCTTTAAATAACTCTTTAAACGCAGGATCGGGCGTGCCAATCCAAAGATCATATTGTTGTTTTTCCAGTTCTAACATTCGTTTTTTTAGCCAGGGCTCAAATCTGGATCCTTTCTTGTTGTTTACTCCAAAAAATATTGCAGAACCAGGAAAATATTTAAGTGTAAGAAGTCCCAACGCAATAGTTTTATCATAGTCTACAACCATGCCCTTGTGTTTTTTTGCTTTCTTGGGGGTCTCATAGAGTCGTTGAAAGCGGTGCCGCTCGGCGCCTGGTCCCGAAAGAACTAGGGATGAACCAGGAGAATTTTTATAATCAATTGGCAAAGTCATATCAAAATCATTACCCTCTCTGTGAGAATTGTGGCCTTTCACCATGTCAATACCGTTGGCCCACTTTGGGGAAACATCTCCTATTATCCACTGTATACCTGACTTTCCTTTTTGGGATCCCTTAACGATAGTAGCATATGCGCCGCTCTTAACAGGTTTGGCAGTTTTACCCCATATGGGATTTTCTAAGACTTTATCTATAAATTCTCCTACTTTCTTATTACCATAAGAATAGTTATAAACTTGTCTCCTTTGAGCAGTATATTTTTTACCTTTTACAAAAGCTGATATATTAATCAAACCTAAAGGATTTGGTCCGCACTCTACTTTTCCACCAGGGACGTTTCCTTTGCTGCGCTTCTTCTTGCCTGTAAATCTCGCTCTACAATCTTTCTCACAGGCTTTCAATTGTCTTGCCTTAACCGTATTGGCTCTTTGTCGCCAGCTTTTTTTATTGCTCTTTGTACACTTTACACTAGGATCCTTTAGTTTGTATTTATCGGGGAGTGGTTTTCCTTCGTAGTTATAGGCATTTCCCTCATCGTCAAATGAAACAGGAACTTCTCGTGGTTTTACTTCTATAACCGGAGCTTTTATTGGAATTCCCTCAACTTTTCCACTTTTTAATAAAGAAGATGTGCCGAATCTTTTTTCTAGTAGGCCAGATTGGTTACCCCCGGTATTCAGGTCTAGATAGAGTCCTTCTAATTTAGTCAGATTATCTGTTGGAACAGGCTGAATATCTGCACATCCATTAAATTCTTTGCCCCCCGGAAGACCTTTGGGGTCACAAGGAATCTTTGATATAAATCTTTTAATATTTGGCTTCTCGACGGTATCCTGTTCAGTCTCTTTGGGCGTATAAATGTGTATCTCCAAATCTTCCCCTGGCTTAAAGTCTCCCGGCTTATCCACAAAAATCTTTTTAAAAACTGGATTAATCGCGAAGGAGTAAGAAGAGTTGAGATAATCTATTCTTTTAAGCTTAATACCCCCAACTGTGTTGCCAGATAATTTTTCCACTAAACCAGCTAGAGAATAACCACCTTCAGAAAATGATTTAATATTTATAAATTTGGGATCTGTGGTGGCACCCAATCCTTTCTTAAGGTCGGCCTCCCTTATTTTTTTAACCACTTCAGCATGAAAGCTCGTAAAAGAAGAGTCTGGGGCACCAAAAGTAGCTTTTTGAGCAGTAATACCAGAATAAATATTCAGTTGGGTCGTTACATATACTATATTTCTTTCTTGTTTATGAACCATACTATGCAAAGACTCTTGAATTTTTTTTCTAAATCCCATCCCCCGCCAAAGAGTTTCTCCCGGAGAGGTACCCTGGCCCCCATGAAGAAAATATATTAATTCATAAGGTTTCGTTAAATCAACTCCTTGCGGGGCGATAATTGCGGTCTTGCCTTTCTGTGCTTTAGTTTCTTGAGAATTATATAATAAAGTTTTTCCCTTAAACTCTGAAAAGAAACTTATATCTTGGGCTGAAATTTCTGCACTGTCACCCTCAGACTTAATAACCATGCCGGGAGTTTTTATGACTTCGGTTGCAGAAACTGCGGTTGGAGCGCTGGCTTCTTCCCACCATGTAATCCAGTCAAAACTGAGCGGAGCCGAAACTCCTCTGAAAATAAAATTCACCCAGCGACCAGACAATCTTAAAGTTTTTGTTTTATTGAGATCAATAAAATTTTTGCCATTGTTGTATTCACCTTCGAGTTTGTCATAATCCGGTTCGTTTTTGGCCTCTTTGAATCCGCCGGCGGTCTTATAAACCAGAGCGTTCTTATAAAACTCTTTTAGTTCACCGGTGGCTTGATTTAGGGGGTCTTTAGACGAAGCTAACGTCATCGACAGCCATTCTATAGTGAATGAAGAGGTGCGACCGATGTATGCAGCAACAGCATTTTTAGGCAAGTCTGGGGCCTTATCTGATAAGTGATATTCAACTTCCACTTTGTTGGGATCAATGGCAATCATAATATCCTTTATGTCATTGTCGTGCCAATGATTGGCCTCGGTAGAACTATAGTCAGCGTTCCATAATTGTATTTTTTTCAAATTTTTAAACTGATCGCCGCCTAATTTTTTTATTCGAGCTAAATTGGAAATTGCGATGGCGCCATAACGATCCGCAACCAAAGTTGTTTGTTGAATTTTTTTCTTTTGAATTGAAAATTTCTCACTTAAAACTTTATTGACTGCCCCAACTAATTTTGTAATATCACCCGCAACTCCTGCACCTATGGATTTTTCTTTATATGACATTGTTTGTCTATTAAATATTTTTGATGTACCATTGAAGTTCCATACCGGCCATTGTCTATCTCCATATGTCGTAAGCTTCGTGTTCTGGGCCGAAGAAGCGCGGGGATATCCATTCGCTTTGGTCATATTTTCCTTTGACCACATCATTTCGGGCATTACAAAAACAAGATTGCGGCGGCCGCCGTCAAATAGAGCATTTTTTTTGGTCATTCCGGTTATTGTTTTTCCAATCTCATCCCACTCTTTTGGATCCTTTGCAAATTTCCCTTGATCATGGAAAAAATAAATTACTTCAAGACCTGTATTCGGGCTAACACCAGCTGGCATATATATTAGTACACTACGACCTTCTCCTTCGATCATCTCCAACCCGTCTTTTGTGCCGTTCCCCTCTAATTTACCAATATAAACAATTCCTTTAAAGTTATCATTGCTTTTGGGATCCACTAATTCTGCTAGCCATTTCGGTGCTTCAGCTCCTGGGGCGCCATTTATTAATTTGTTTTCTTGGTGGCCGGCTTCTGTAGTTAAAGGTATAACATCATCCAACTTAGATGCCTTCTTATTTTTATTAATGCAATCTCCAGGTGCTCCTTCGCCAGTATAACTTTTTTTGCAAGCGTCTATGCAATCTTTTAGTTCTTGTGCATTAGCTTTTATGTTTTTAGGATCTATAGGGCCTGCAAAATACATCCGAGTTATGGCCCCCTTATTTGCCAACTCAACCTTCACTAAATCGCCAGGAACGGCCCCGTAGCGTTGTACTAATGTATCGATTGCTTGTATTGTCGGGTATGCATCAATTGCCAGCTTATCTTGCCTGGTTTTTTCCGGAAGATTATCCGGTTTTGGTAACATAAAATGCAACTCAGGGACACAAACTTTATACGTATTTAAACTGTATTTTGCAGAGGCGCCTGTGTTGGAATTTAATGCAATTGCACTATCTTGGGGCGTGCATTCGTTATCAACCCTCAACATTATACCAATAAGAGTGCCAGAGGTTTTAAACTTATTTGGGGTAAAAACCCTATCCTTCATCCGAACTATTATAGACTGAGGTGTCTCAGACTGAAAATCAATGCTCTCTTGATCTACATCATCAACATTAAAATCATTAAGATATCCTGGCTGAATATCCAATATTTTCAGTCTGCTCATCTATTATTTATCTCCACTCTGGATTAGATCAAAAAGCTGTTCCTTATCTTCGTCATTTAATTCTAAAGAATTATCCTGTCTTTTATTTAAAATTGCAGTAATTTTAACTAACTGCTCATTAGAGCGCTGCAGAGTTTCAACATATTTAGAAGCAATCATGCCTAGTTGTTTGTGGTTCTCTAAATCAGAGGTTTTTTTCATCTCCAACAAAAGATCTGTTAATAAAGTACTTGTTAAAGCGCGATCATTTCTGATATTTTTTATTGACTCTTCAATATAGTCATTAATGTCCTCTACTCTTCTTCCCATTTCTTTTTAAAATCCCTATACTTAATCCTTAGTTTATTTAAGGAGCTTACGACTTGTTTGGTGTTTAAACCAGTAATCTCTCTGATGTATAGGTAAATAGCTTTCTTATTAAAAATTTCTATATTTTCAGATTCTTCAAAAAGAATTTTTACGGCTTGAATAACTTTTTTATCATTTGTTCTTGTTGCCACTACTTCCCATGCAACAATATTGTTCCTAAAATGCGCCCAAAATTCTCTTTTAATTGCATCTTGCATTGAAGTATTATAAACAACAAGGGGATGACTATTATTAATATTCTCACTCTCAAGCACACAATAATTTTCAATTAATACTTCTCGCCTATATCTCTGTGATGTTTTCTTGACTTTGTGTATAAACCAATTTTTTGTTATGACACTAAAATAAGAAAAAGCCTTTGAACCCTTACTTGGGTCATATTTATCTAATATAGTGATCAGCCAATTTTTACAATCTTCTTTTAAATAATCAATATTGGGAAGGCTAGTAAACTTGTAAGTATAAACAATTTTATCAACCATTTCGTCAAAGGCCGGGCCAATGAGTGTTGCGTATAGAGAATTTCTTGTTTTTGGATCATTCGTATTACAATATTCAATTATTGCATTTTCATGTACTTTTGTAAAATACATGTTTTTTCTTTTACGAGCCATTGTTTATACATCTTCCTCAATATACTCTTCATCAACGTAATTAATATCATAAGTGGCCCTAAAATTTTTAGCGCTTTCCGAAAGAAGCTTCGAGTGCCGCAAAAGATTCTCCAACGTAGCATCGCCATAAAATCTTTCTAAATTATATACAATATCAACATGCTCAGAGTATTCTTCTAAACTAATAAATAAACCTTCTAACTCTTCAGATATATTAAGAAAACGTTTTACTAACTGTACTATATACCAAACTAATAATCCATTGATTACAACGGAAATTCCTAAAAATATTTCAATCATCTTTTATCTTTCAGCTCCTCTTTGTGTTGATCAAGCTCTTTTTTAGAATTCTTAATGAACTCTTCAACATGTGAACCAACTTTTGGCTTGTCGGGTTCGGCCCGCTTAGAGAGATTGTGAAAAATGCTTGGCTTGCGATAAATATTTTTAGACTCACACTGTTTACATTCTTCGACCTCTTCGGTCATGCCATGATTTTCTTTCCACTCTTCACAGCAATCATCACATGCATAGACATATATGGGCATTTTATGCCTTATTGTCTGTATCTGTGGTATCTACATTTTGTTGTAAACTTTCTTCAAAGTTATCATCAAATTTAACAAGCGGCGCGTTTATGACCACCAATCCGTGTGGGGAATCTTTTATTTTAAAACCGCTTAATAATGGAACAATATCTGATTGTTCCATTAGGCTTTTCTGGAGTGCCATCATAATGGCCCCGACTGCCTGTTTTGATAATTTAGTGTGTTCTACTTCTGTCATTGTTATACTCCTTGTTTATAAACACTCATAGATTGTATTTTAACATATGAATCTATGATTTTTTAATTTCCATGTCATTAGCTTTGTAAATCTAACTGAGATAAAGAATCTCCCCAGTTAGTAAATCTTACAGCCTTATCGTCAATATATGCTACTGCTCGTGGTTTCTCTGCCGTAACTTTTGATACATATTGAGACAGTTCATGTTTTTTTAGCCACTGCCAGACTAATTCTGTACCTGTCTTTCCATTTACGAGACCTCGATCGGATCTAGCCTTACATGTATAGACGATAATTGTATATTTATTTGATATTGCTTCAAGGGCTTCTTTTGCGCCGTCGATGGGTTCGTCATATATTGTGCCATCATGATACCCTTTTGAGCACTTATGAATCACGCCGTCGAAGTCGATGCCGATTTGATAAGTTTCGTCATCATCAGAGTGAAGACGAGGCCTCGCGGGTTGTTCATTCGGAACGGTCTTTATCATTGGTGATTCGAACCCTGAAGCGTTCATTAATCGATGAAAAAGCATGATGGTCAGCACTTCAGAAGAATAATAATGTGTTGCACCTGTT